>Ga0335075_10013914_pt1 | contig 12107 bp, 15 predicted proteins | sample Lox_Sample_24_FD_206723 | JGI IMG/M metagenome (GOLD analysis project Ga0335075, IMG submission 206723) | Soil microbial communities from Loxahatchee National Wildlife Refuge, Florida, United States - Lox_Sample_2.4 | ecosystem: Environmental > Terrestrial > Soil > Wetlands | place: USA... | reverse complement strand
TGCTGTCCATCGTCGACATCCGCGCGCTGGCCGAGATCGCGCACGAGTCCGGCGCGCTGCTGGTGGTGGACAACACGTTCGCCTCGCCGTACCTGCAGCGTCCGCTCGACCTGGGCGCGGACATCGTGGTGCACTCCACCACCAAGTACATCGGCGGTCATTCCGACGTTGTCGGCGGGGCCGTCATCGTCCGGGACCAGGCGCACAGCGGGGATCTGCACTTCACGCAGAACGCGACCGGGGCGGTGGCCGGGCCGTTCGATGCCTGGCTGACGCTGCGCGGCATCAAGACCCTGGGGGTGCGGATGGACCGGCACTGCGCCAACGCCGCCCGCGTCGCGGCGATGCTGGCCGACCATCCGGCCGTGGAGTCGGTGTTCTACCCGGGCTTGGCGGGGCATCCGGGACACGAGATCGCCAAGTCACAGATGCGGGACTTCGGCGGAATGGTGTCATTCCGGGTGCGCGGCGGGGAAGAGGCGGCGGTCGGCGTCTGCGGGCGTACCCGGCTGTTCACCCTCGGCGAGTCGCTCGGCGGCGTCGAATCGCTGATCGAGCACCCGGCCCGGATGACGCACGCCTCCGTCGCCGAGTCCCCGCTCGCGGTGCCGCCGGATCTGGTCCGGCTGTCGGTCGGAATCGAAGACCCGGCCGACCTGTTGGCCGACCTCAGCCAGGCGCTGGGCTAGTCCGGACTTGGCGGGGAACTTCGACGTGGCGGTGCTGCCATCGGACCATGGCGTCCGCAAGCCCGACCCGGCTATCTTCAGTCTGGTGCTGGAGCGGCTGGGCGTGCCTGCCGACGCAAGGAAGGGTGCCTTTGGCGCCCGGCCCAGAGGAGGCACCACCCAGACCTCTGGGCCGGGAGCTACTACAGGCCGACCTGGCTTGCGGCGTACTGTGCCTGTGCCTGGGTGAATCCGCTGCCCGCGCTCGACGTGAGCTGCTGGATCAAGCTCGCCTGGCTGAACCCGCCCATCTGCATGTAGCCCTTGGCCGAATCGACGGCCTGTGCGTCCCAGTCGGGGTGCAGGGAGTTGATGGCGTATTCGGCCTGCGCCTCGGTGAACCCGGCGCCCGCACTGGACGTAAGCTGCTGGACCAGTCCCTGCTCGCTGAAGCCCTGCCCTTCGCTGAGGTAGTCCTCGGCGGCATCAACGGCCTGCTGCTGCGCGCCCGTCATCGACGGGCTGGCGGGAGCAGCGGGCGTGCTCGGAGCCGAGCTGGCTGGGGCGGACGACCTAGCCGGGGAGGACGACCTGGCTGGGGCAGATGACACTGCCGCTGACGGAGACGCGGCGCTGCCGGCCGCCGCGGTGTTCGCGGTCGGCGTGGACGGCTTGTTCGAGGCGGACGCCGCCACGGCGATGATGACGATCGCGGCGGCCGCGATGAGGCCGCTGAGCAGCTTGTGCCGGGCGGGCCAGGACTCGCGGCGGTGATGGGACGGGGCCCGGGCTGTGGGGGCTGGTCCCATGGGCTCTACCGAGACGTGCTGCGGCCTTGACTTCAGCCGTTTGCGCCGTAAAGGTCATCGAGTCCGATCAGGTCGACCCTCCCGTCGGCTGCCGCCGTAGTGAGGCTCGGAGTGAATCCGGCCCCGGAGAAGCAGACGAGACGGGTGCGTGTGGTGTCGTACTTCTTCAGGTTGGAGGCAAGATCACGGATGCGGATGAGCCGTTCCACGTGCTCCATGCCCATGACCTCGTTCCATTTCGCTTCGCCGAGGGCGAGCAATGGCGGCTGGCCCTCCTCCGCGTTCCCTACCACCGCGACGTCGACTTGCTCTGTCTTCTTCAGCTGCGGATCGTTGACGATTCCGGGACTTGCCTGAGCGGGCCAACCTCCGAACCGGTCGCCCGCGAAGCGCAGCACCCACTCCCGGCACAGTTCCTCGAAGCGGGGGCCGAGGATGTTCGCGGCGAACCGCTGTCGTTCCCGCTTCCAGATCCGGTCTGTCCCGATGGCCCGGGTCAGTTGCGGCCAGAACGGGCGCATCATCGCGTGATAGAAGCTGAGCAGGGGTTCGCTGATCTGGAAGTGGCTGCGATTCGCCTGGAACGCATCGCTTTCGCGTCGGATCAGTCCCGCATCCTCCAAGACGTTCAGCGGGTGCGCGAGATCGTTGGTTTTCCGCCCGATGTGGTTCGCGATCGCGCCGCGCATCGTGCCGCCCTCGGCGATAGCCGCGAGCACTGAATGGTAGAGGGCCGGATCGCGCAGGTCAGGCTCCTCGGCGAGCAGGTACCGTGCCTCCATGAACATCGGGCTCCCCGGAGAGAGGATCGCCCGGACCACCCAGTCATCGAAGTCCGCTTGGTCCCGCGGCGCGTCGTACCGGATCATCTCCGTCCGGTAGGCCGGAGTCCCGCCTACGATCGCATAGACAGGGAACGCGAGCCTCGGGTCGGGCAGTTCCCAGAACTCGGCCGCCAGGCGGTAGTCCAGGGTCTGAACGGTCATGTCCAGCGAAGCCCGTCCCCGCAGTGGGGCGTTGCCCGACAACAGGCTCCCCATGATCGACATGGCCGAGCCGCATAGGAGGAGGCGGGTCCGGGACGCGGTCCGTTCCCTTCGCCTGGGCGCGTACGCATTCTGGATGACCGATGGAAGGGACGGAGACACCCTCGCTAGGTAAGGAAACTCGTCGAGGACAACCGGAACGTTCCGCTCCCGTCCCATGCGCAGCAGCACGTCGACGACCTGGTCCCAGGTGCTCGGCGTGAACGGGACAACCGGATCGAGGAAGCTTGTCAGCGCGGCTCCCACCAGGCTCAGTGACTCCGCCTCGGTCGCTTCCTGTGCTGAGAAGTAGAAGCCGTTGGCTTCCTCGCACGCGGCTTCCAGCAGGAAGCTCTTGCCCTGACGGCGACGCCCCGACACCACCCCCAGAGACGCCCCTTGTCTCTCATCTTCGATAAACCGTCCTAGGAGTTCCCACTCCCGGTCCCGGTCGAACATGTCAGCCGGTTTCTGCATGCCCACCCTTAGAGAACCACAGTTATGAGAGTCATACTCCTCTATAGTAATGGATGCGCTCGCCCCCGCCGGCTGGGCGGCACGGTCGTGGTAACTCGCCGGGACGCGCTCAGCGCGGGGAGTGGGCTCGGGCAGTGGCGCGCCGGATTCGGCGCCGCGCTGCGGTCAGAGCTCACCAAGATACGCACGATCCGCTCGACATACTGGACCCTGGTCGCGCGATGACCGCCATCACCGTGATCATCGGTGTCGTCAGCCGCTGGGGGCGATGCCGGTCGGGTTGCCAGCCGTCGACAGCAGGGCACCGCCACAGGACGGGACCGTGAACGCGTAGCCGTCCGGCGGTTAGTGCCCGACCATCAGGACCAGGATCACCAGCCAGATCACGGCGGTGATCCCGCCCATCATGGCGATCCGGCCGCGCTCGACCGCCGCCAGCCGCAGGCCGGTCCTCGGATCGGTGGTCATGGCCGGCCGGGCATCGGAGGCGATCGCCGTGGCCGGCTGCTCGCCGCCCGCCGCCTCGGTCCGCTGGCCTTCCGGCGCGGCCTCGGGGGCTTGCGCCGCTTCGGCGGACGCAGCGGCCACCTCGGCTGACCGGGCCGCCTCTCCGCGCCCGGCCGCGACCGTGTCGTCCGCCGCGGTGAGCGCCGTCAGCGCTGTCCGCTGGTCGCGGATGATAAGTATGAGCAGCACGAACGCGACGACGAAGAGGGTCAGCGAGACCGAGATCCACCACTGGCTGAACTTGTGGGTCATGCCGGCCAAGACGGCGCCGAAGATGAGGGTGAGCAGCGCGGCGATCGAGTAAATCCGGGTGCTCCGGTACAGATAGCCAACCAGGACGGTGTTCTGTCTGCGAATGTAACGGGGCGTAGACATGATCGCTGCGGTACCCGGCCCGATGGTGAAAACCGCGGCCACCAGGTGGAGCCACAGGACGGCGTGGTCAGCAAATGACATGGTGCGATCCTAGGGGATGAGGCAGGCGCGACGGCGGCCGAGACGGCCGCCGTCGCCCGCGTTCGCGCGGCATGCTCATCTACCCGACGAAGTTGCTGGTAAACGCCCTGTAATCGCGCGAGGTCGGCAATACCGCTAGCATTCCAGTCCTATGGCCGGAGACTTGGGGCAGGACCCTCATTGCCGCTGCGGGCACCCGCGATCCGCGCATCGCCACTACCGGGGCGGCACGGACTGCGCGCTGTGCGCTGACTGCCTACGCTACCGGTCCGCCGACGGCCTGTTCAGGACGCTGGCCGCCCGCCTGATCCGTCGATCCCGATTGTGACCTGGGCGACGCGGTTAGCTAACGGACGAGGGCCGGTGCGGGCCAGGCGGTCGACGGTCTTGAGCGCATCGGGGATCCGGAACCGCCCGGCCATCTCCGTCACCAGCACGGCTGCGTCAGCGGTCGTCATCCCGGCGGCGGTGACGTACAGGGGCCGGGAGGACTGCCCGCGAAGAACCCGGGCAGCGTGCGTCGCGGTCCCGAACGCGGTCTTGGCCACGCCGATGACCGGGACGGCGAATTCGGCGTGAACGTGCGCGCCCAGACCGGGCCGACCGTCGCGGTCCAGGTCGACGTAGCCGTCGGCCACGATCAGCGCGAGTTCGTCGGCGGCCGGGATGACAGCGCGCAACGGTCAGGCGGTGACGTTGAGCGCGGCGACGACCTTGGTCGGGACCAGCCGGACGACCAGCTCGCCTGGCCCGGCGTTGCGCTTGCCGACCGCCTCGGCCTTGTCGGCCCCCATGTAGCGGGCAGCGATCGCCGTCGCCGTGCGGAGCAGCTCGGCGGGATCTTCCGACAGCTCTGCGTCGCCCTGGACCTGGACGAACCCGTACGGCGGTTCCTGCAGGTTCGCGCAGAGCGTCACCCTGGCATCGCGGGCCAGGGACCTGCCCTTGGCCGTTTCCTTCCCGGTGTTGAAGACGAGGGCGCCGTCCTCGACGATGAACCACACGGGCGTCACCAGCGGCCTGCCGCTAGCGCTCATGTAGCCCAGAATGCCGGTTCGGGTTCCCTCGCTGAGGAACGCGCTGATTTCCGGATCGCTAACCGAAGTCATGCCATCACCCTAGTGAACCCCCGTCCAGCCGGGTTCCCTGCCCCTAGCTCGCTTCGGTCCGCGCGATGCTGGCGCGCCGGTGAGCATCGCAACGGGGCACGAGCCCAACTGCACCCATGCCCGTTCAATGCCCGACTACCTCAGCGACGCTATCAACCGCTCCCAGGCCAGGGCGGGAAACGCTAGCGTCACGCCGTCCCGGTCTGCGGTGTCCCGCACCACGATCACGCCTGCGCTGCTGGCCGTCTCTACGCAAGAGCCTCCGTTGGCGTCCGAGTAAGTGGATTTCCGCCAGTCGCCCATGCCTCGCCCAGCCTCTCGATCATCCGCAGGGACTCAGATGCCCTGTAGCTCTCGCAGTGAATGCTATGGAACAGTTGCAGCAGTCTGGAAACGGTTTCCTCTTCAGTGAAGACATAGCCTCCGTTCAGGCTCTCGGCGTAGGCCGCGCTCTCCGTGACGATTAGCTCAGAGGCGTTGGCTGGGTGGGCGACAGCCGGGAGCACCTGAACCGTCACGTTCGGCATGGCCGCTACCTCGGCCAGCCGCCGCATCTGCCCCTCCATCACGTCGGGGCTGCCCACCTGCCGGTACAGCGACAACTGGTCGATGACGAACCACGCCCTTGGCGGGTCGTCTCGCATGAGCACGCGCCGTTGGCGTTCCAATCGCGCGGTTAGCCGGCCGGTTACCATCTCGGCCGTCGCTCCCGGCGAGGTCTCAAGCAGTGCGCGTGCGTAGTCCTCGGTCTGAAGCAGCCCGTGCATGATTCCCGGCATCCACGCGCGCAGGCTCGCCGCCTTGTCTTCGTACTCGGGCCACGAACGGAATCCGGCCGGCACCCAGGACTTGGATTCCTCGTAGTACTCAAGGAACCATCCCTTGCGCTCGCCAAAGACGGTGTCGCACGCGGTCGCAACGTTCTCGGTCGGCGGACGCTTCCCGTTCTCGATCCTGCTCAGGTGGCCGGCCGCGATCCCGGTGCGCTGGGAAAGCTCGTGAATCGACCAGCCGCGCGCTAGCCGCTCCTTGCGCACCTGTCGGCCGAAATGTGTTACCGGGCCGCCGCCGTCGTTACCAGCCATGCGAATTATGTTGCCACACCGCTAGCCGGTTTTGAAGTTCGTCGGCCACTATCCGTTGTGTGCTCTCGGTCCGGTGAATCGGCTCCCCGGACGAACCATCAAACGCAAGGGAAGGGTCATGGGTGACAATGACGAATTCGCGGCGATGAGCGATCCGGATTTCCTGGCCGAGCGGAAGCGGGTGCGGGAAACGCTGGAGGCCCTGACCGAGCGGTACCGGGTGATCAACATCGAGTTCGACCGGAGGGCGGGAGTGCAGTGGGCATCAGCCAGCCGGGGATAATCGCGCTTCCCCGCCTTTTGGCGGTTGAGGTCTTGCTGAGCGAGCCTGAGTCCCTCGGGGATGACGTGCTTGAGGCTTGCCTGTATATCCTCCGCGACCGGCTTCGCGGCGGAGACGGCGACGGCGCGTGACGCTGCGTCTCCTGCCGCGCTGGCGCAGTCGAGAGGGCGGTGAAGGTGCCGCCGTCTGTGGGTGGCCCACCTGCTGAGGCGGAAATCGATGACGCTCTGTGAAGGTGGCAGAGGCATGACCGTGACGGCTTCACGCTCAGCGTGCCCGCTGAGGTGTGGGCGAAGTTCACGGCAGCCATTAAGTTAGCCAGACAGCTGATGGCGGGCGCGGGTCGGTGCTACCCGTGCCAGCCGCCGCATCTGCCGAACGCCAGCGCCGAGCACGCGGACGCGCTGGCTGGCGCGATGCCTGGGGTTGCCCACTCGCTGGCGGCGCCGTTCCAAGCGAGGGAGCGGGACCCCACTCCGTGAGCTTGCGGACTTCCCAGCCCTGTACGGCGTGGAGATTCACGACCTGATTCATCCGTCGAGTGGCTCGGTCCAAGAGATCGCGCGGGATGTCGCTGAACTCAAGACGCTGGTAGAGGCGGCCCGGAAGCGGGTCGATGCCTCTCGCGAACAGCGGCGCTCCTGGCTTGCTTGGCCAACGCCGCTCAGCTGTGCTCCGGTTCAAAAAGCCGCAGGCTGGATCCCTCCACCGTGGGAGCGGTCAGGCTGGGGCCTGGCTCTCCGGCAGGCGTATTCGCCCGTTTGACGATGAGCACCCGGGTGACGTGGTGGCGGCCGCCCGGCAGGTGATCGATTGCCGGCGCCATGTCGTTCGCGCCCGTGCTCCGGGTCAGCGGGTGCCGCAATGGAACGATTGCTAGTTATATAAGCGGCCTTATTTCGGTTCGTTACTTATTCCGCCGGGGCTGATCGGCAACAGCCACCAGTGCTTCATGAACGGGCCGAGCTGCCGCCTGAACAAAAGCCTGTCGCGCGTCGTCTCCACGGGGAAGACGAGCGCCAGATAAGGTACGAACAGGGCCATGACCTGGGGAATCACTTGATCAAAGTCTTTAGAGAATAACGTGATCGCCCGTAGCCAGCGCAGTTTACGGTACCCGGCGGCGGGTTATATCTCGGCCGTCAGATCCACGTCAGCAGAGGATGGGAAATGGAAAATGTGAGTCGCCGTGGGCTCCTGCGGAACGGTTCCCTTGCAGTCGTAGGAGTAGGCCTCGTGGGCGCCGTACCGGCGTTCTCGAAGGGCCTCGCACCCAGGGACGCGGCAAAGTCGTATTCATGCAGCTTGGAGTAGCTTGAGCGTCCGCTGCGGGTCGCGGGCGTGGTGGCGGTTGGCGGCGGCGATGTTCGCGTGGCCGTCCAGGCGCAGGAGGCTGATGGCCAGGCTGCGCAGCGAGGCCATGACCCTCGGAGCGTTCCCCGTTCTGACCAGGGACTTGTCTTCCTGGTAGGTGACATCGCGGACCCAGTGGAGCTTGTTTTCTATGTGCCAGTGGCGGCGGACCCAGGCGGCCAGGGTCTGCGGGTCGGCAGCGCGGTCGCTGGTGATGAGGTACACGACCTCGACGGTTTTCTTGCCGTTCTTCGTGACTGTGCGGCGCAGCTGGGCGACCTGGGCGGCGCCGTCGAACCCGATCCAGGCCGGTGCGAGCACGACCTTGATCGTGCGCCGGGCACGCCGGCCGTGATCGGTGCTCACCGAGGACATGGCGGGGATGCGGGACCAGGGCAGGTTCTTGAGCTGCTTGTACAGGGTCGGCATATTGCCTTTGACGGTCATCACGTAGTCCGCGTGCCGGGCGAGGATGAGCTGCGCGGTGTCGTGCTGAGTGTGCATCGCGTCGATCGTCAGGACCGCGCCCGCCAGGTCGGCGAACGCCTTGAGCAGTTCGCGCACCGCGGGGATCTCGTTGCTCTTGGCGTCCACGGCGACCTGGCCGAGGACCGCGCCGATGCCGTGGGCCAGGGCCGCGACCAGGTGCGGGGCCTTGCCGTCCTTGCCCTTCGCGCCGCGCACCGTCTTGCCGTCGACCGCGATCACCAGCCGGCCGTCGGCCTGCGCGGCCCGCGTCCACAGCCAGGCACCGAGAACCCGGTCCAGCGCGTCGGCGCTGACCAGGGCGAATGCCCGCCGGAACGTGGACTCTTCCGCCGCGCCGCGCGCCGCGCCCAGCACGGCGAGAACCTCCGGGCCGGCGTCAGCGGCCCACTGCCCGATCGCCGCGAACGACCTCGAGCCGGCGATGACCGCCGCGATTCCCACGGCGAGCAGCCCCGCCAGCGGGTGCCGCCGTCCGCGCTTCTTCCGCGGGTCGGGGACCTGGGCAAGGAGATCGAGCAGGTACTGGCTGCGGGCAGCCGGAATAGGCAAAGATGGCATCGGCGGGCGGGCGTCCCTCGTGGCAGGCGATGGCGAGCGTGAAGAACTTCCATCGTTCCGCCCGGGCCCCGCCCGCCGCCCGCAGACACGCCGGGCACATCAACCGCCACTACAAGGCGCAGGCCACAGCCTCAATTAACGACTTTGCCGTGTCCCTGATGGAGGGGTGCCCGGATTAGTCGGCGTCAGCGCCGGATAATCGCTAAAACCAGCTTTGTCTATGTGACGGATGAGTCTGGCGGGCTCGCACTAAACACAACAATCAGACACGGAATTGACAAAGCTAAATCAAACCCGCAAAACCATCATCTCGAACGCACCGTGCCCTTCGCATCCACCGTCACCAATCCCGTCTTGACGGGGAAACCTGTCTCAGACAGCGACCCGGCCGCCGTCGACCGGGAGCACGACACCGTGAGTGAATGCCGCCTGCGGCGAGGCCAGGTAGACGATGGCCGCGGCGATCTCCTCCGCGGTCCCCAGTCGCCCGGCCGGTGCGAGCGAGGCCAAATATCCCTGCGCTTCGCGCATGCCTTCGGTGCCCTCGGTGCTGATCGGCCCCGGTGCGACGGCGTTAACGCGGATGCCCTTGGGCCCGAACTCCGCCGACCATGCCTTGGTTAGCAGTTGCCCGAACTCGGCGACCATCGTCGAGACGTTGACGATGACTCCGGTGCCGCGCTCGGCCATGCCCGCGGCCAGGGCGGCGGTGAGGAAGTAAACCGGGAGTCAAGAACCCGTCGGCGCCCTGGGCGGGCGGGCGCGTGTGGAATTTTCAACACGTCGACGAAGTCGACCCGGCGTTGTGGAATTTTTAACACCGCCTTGCCTGGGGCGAAATTGTGGGTGAGCGTAACAAGGCACTAGCTGCCATTCTTAGTTACGTTCTGGAGGCACAGCATGCGCAGACGCATTGCTTTGAAGAGAACGCTGCCCGCGCTCCTCGCGGCCGCGGCGCTGGTTGCGGGCGCGGCCGCCTGCTCCGCATCGGCCGGCACCGGCGGCACCGGCGCAGCCGGCACCCAGGCGGGCACCAAGGCGCCACTCGTGATCGGCATCTCCCTCTCCCTGACCGGTGACTCCGGCGACACCGGCAAGGCCGCCGAGAAGGGCTACGAGCTCTGGGCCAGCCAGGTCAACAAGTCGGGCGGCATCCTCGGCCGTCAGGTCCAGCTCAAGATCGTCGACGACACCACGAGCGCCACATCACCGGGTACCTCGGGCGAGCCCCAGGTACACCTTGCCGTCGACGAACTGGTGCGCCAGGGCCTCGAAATGCGTCACCTCCGGGTGGTGACTTACGCCTGCCCGTGTGAGGTGGTGACATCGCCCGGCGCCATCGGCTCGGCGCCGGTGCCGGATAGGTCCTGGCGCTTGATCCGGATCAGGACCAGCGCGATGACCACCGCCAGCACCATGATGCCCGCCGAGACCAGGTAGCCCCGGGAGAATCCGGTGGCCAGCGCGTGGTGGTAAATGCGGGCCTGCAGTGCGGCGGCGTTGGCGCCGGCCGGATGCACGCCTGCCCGGGCTGCCGCAGCCGCCTGCGAGCGCAGGCTACTGGCCACCGCGCTCCAGGCGACGGTGCCGAGGATGGCAAGGCCGACCGCGCCGCCGACTTGCTGCCCGACATTGATCAGGCTGGCGGCCACTCCAGTGTCGCTGCTGTTTACCTTGGTCAGCCCGACCAGGAAGATCAGCACGAACATCGGGCCCAGGCCGGCCCCCAAGAGCAGTTCCGGGCCCAGCATCCCGCCGACGAACGTGCTGTGCTCAGTGATCCGGGACAGCCAGAACATCGCGCCGGCCGCCATGGCGCTGCCGACCGCCAGCAGTGGCCGGGCGCCGAACCGGGTCACCGCCTGCTGCGTGATCATGGTCGTGGCCAGGATCACCGGGACGAACGGTAGGTAGGCCAGACCAGTCTTCAGCGCGCTGTACCCCCACACGTCCTGGACGAACAGGGTGAGGAAGAAGAACATGCCGAACAGCGCGATGCCGATGCACAAGATGATCAGGTAGGCCCCAGACCGGTCCCGGCTGGCCAGCACCCGGGCCGGCAGCAGCGGGTCGTTGCTGCGGGTCTCGATCACCGCGAACGCCGCGAGCAGCACGGCGGCCGCTGTCAGCGAGGCGACCACCTTGGCATCGCCCCAGTGCGAGACGCCGTCCGGGGTGGTCGCGGCGCTGGACAGCCCGTAGACCAGGGAGGCGATCCCGACCGTGGCGGTGAGGGCGCCCGGCAGGTCGAACCGCCCGGCGCGCCGTCCGGTCGCGGGCAGCGCCCGGGTGGCCAGGGCCGCGACGACCAGTCCGATCGGCACGTTGACGAACATCACCCACCGCCAGCTGACGTAGGTGACCAGCAGGCCCCCGGCCAGCAGCCCGACTGGGATGCCCAAGATGCCCATCGCCGAGTAGACCGCCGTCGCCCGGGTCCGCGGCGGGCCCTCGGGGAACGTGACGGCGATAAGCGACAGCGCGGTGGGCGCGGCCATCGCCGCGCCGACACCTTGGACCGCGCGGGCGGTGATCAGCCAGCCCTGGTCGGTGGCCAGCCCGCCCAGCAGCGAGGCCAGCGTGAACACCAGCAGGCCGGCGATGAAGACCCGGCGGCGCTCAAGCAGGTCCCCGGACCGGCCGCCGAGCAGCAGCAGCCCGCCGAACGCCACCGCGTAGGCGTTGACGACCCATTCAAGGTTGGACCCGGAGAAGCCGAGCGCGGTCTGAATGTGCGGCAGGGCGACGGTAACGATGTTCAAGTCGAGCACGACCATGAGCTGAGCCGTAGCGATGACGGCCAGCGCCAGGCCCAGCCGCCTCGACGGCGGGGCTGCCGTGGCCGCGGCCTGCGACTGCGCCGCAGCAATCCCGGCTTGCGTTGTCCCATCTGGCACGAGGATCTCCTCCTTCGGAGTTGGTTCGCCGCTATGGGATCAGGCTGCCGCCAGGCAGGGTGAACGGGCATCGCACCGATGGTGTTATTGAGCTCACGCGCCGGCCGGAGTCCGCACGCTTCTCAGCCCCAGGCGTCCACCGGCGAGTCTGGCTGCCTATCAGCCACGTACTTGAGGCTGTCGCTCGGAACGTAGTCGGGGATCGGGCCGCGGCTGACAGCGTCATCGAGCGCACTGGAGCCAACATCGCCGCGGCCGATGTCGCCCCCCCCGCACACCACGACGTCGTCGCCTGCGTCGGCAAGGGACCGCAATTACACCAATCGAGTGGTGCCTGCTCACCCTGCCGAGCGACAACCTGGTCCGGTATGGGCAGTCCAACTCCAAAGGA
>Ga0335075_10013913_pt1 | contig 12107 bp, 9 predicted proteins | sample Lox_Sample_24_FD_206723 | JGI IMG/M metagenome (GOLD analysis project Ga0335075, IMG submission 206723) | Soil microbial communities from Loxahatchee National Wildlife Refuge, Florida, United States - Lox_Sample_2.4 | ecosystem: Environmental > Terrestrial > Soil > Wetlands | place: USA: Florida... | reverse complement strand
CTCATTGGGTACTCCTGGGATCGTCGATGGAATTTTCGGCTGGGTAAGGCGACAGCCTGGAGCCGCAAAAAACGCGGCGGACACGCCCTGCGCGGAAATAGCGCCGAGCGGAAACAAGAATTATAGCCGTCAGAAGAGGAGATGGTCAAACGAAGCAGGGTAAAATCGAAGTCTGAAATGAGCGAACGGGAATATTCGAGACCGGGAGTCATCGTGCGGATGGGCATGGCCAAGGACATGGCTGAAATGATACCGCTCGTCAATGCGGCGTTTGCGATTGAAGAGTTTATCGACGGCACGCGCACGGACGCAGAACGCATGAGCGAGATGATGCAGAAGGGAGAATTCATCCTAGCGGAAGACGGCAGCGGCCGGATAGTCGCGTGCGTCTATGCGGAATTAAGAGGCGACCGCGGCTATTTCGGCATGCTGGCCGTCGAACCTTCCCGGCAAGGCACGGGACTGGGTCGGGCGATGATCGAAGCGGCCGAAGACTATTGTCGCGAGCGAGGCTGCCAGTGGATGGACATCAGCGTGTTGACTCTGCGGCCGGAATTGCTGCCTTTCTATCAAAGACTTGGGTATGTGGAGACACGCCGCGAGGCATTTTATCCCTCGCGGCCGCTGAAGGAGGGATTTGAGTGCCAGAGCATTGTGATGTCCAAGGCGCTGTGAGGACCGGGAACGGAATAACGCCGATGATTTCGGAAGAGGATAAGGAAAGCGACGACGTGTCTGGACTTGGCAAGTCTACTTAGCGGCGGCTTTGCGGGCGAAGATGTAGGCCCTGCGGCTCTGATATTCCACTTCAGGGGCGTAGGGTTCACGCTCGAACACTTCTTCGATTGCGAAGCCCGCTGCCTGCAATTCTTCCTTGATCTTCTCCGGTCGAAGAAGAAAGAAATCCATCGATATAGGAAAGCCCCACAACTCAACCTCGTGAAGGGCTTCATCTCCCGCGTGAAATGCGAGCAGAAGCAGGCCACCAGGTTGCAGGACTCTCTCCATTTCGCGGAAAACGAGCGGCAACGAATCACGAGGAATATTCACGATGGCATAAAAGGCGGCGATTCCGGCGAGCGAATCGTCGGGGAGATCGAGAGCCAACATATTTCCTTCGCGGAAGGAGATGTCCGGGTTCAGCTTGCGCGCCTGCTCCAGCATTTTGGGAGAGAGGTCTAAACCGAAAACGGATGCGCCGGCATCGCGAAGGTAGCGGGCGACGTGGCCAGGGCCACAGCCCATGTCGCAGATGTTGCCGCGTCCTGCAAGCTCGGCGGCGAAACGATCGAGAAGTTCGCGGTCAAAGGGTTTTTGACGAAGTTCGTTGAAAATCCGGCGCGTGTATTCGTCAGCGATGCGGTCATAACTTTCGCGGATCTGCTGTGAGTCACTGTCGATCACGCGAATGCGCCATTTAACCGAGCAAGTAATGCGCTATTCAATTTTGTCTCTTTTTTGTAGGTTATGGCTTGCACAGAGCAGTTGAATGTTTGAAGCAAGGAGGGAAGATCCACCCTGCGAATATGGAATCACGTGGTCAAAGTGGAGGTTTTCTCTGACCCCGCAACGAACGCACCTTCCTCCATCTCGCTTCCATACTTCCAATTTGACGTCAGAAGGAATCATGCGATTGTGGGCGATTGGAAAATCTTTTCGCCCAAGCTGTGGGCGTTCTTCGAGGCTTAGCAATAGTTTGAACTTGAACACCTTTCTGCCATCCACGTTTTCCTGCCAAGCATCTACTAGCATAAACAGACCATTAAATGCCCAAACTCCATTTCGGATTTTCTCGTACACTCTAACGCGTTCTGGTGCAGATTCTGACCTTTTGGCGCGAAGTGCGGCCGAAAAAAATAAGCCATTTTGGGTCAATTTTCCTGAGGGGGTGTGGATTGGCTGGTCGATGCTTTTTGGATTTCGTCGGGAACCTTGCCTTTTGGGCGCGTCATGTCCTTCATAGATGAGAACTTTTCCCTCTTCTTCAATTCTGTCAGCGTAGGGAGCTCCCTTTCGTACGCTCATTAAAATGACGCTCATCCCCTGGCGAAGGCGGAAATTCATTCCCCTCTGAAGGCTTGCACCTTCTTCTTGGCACATCTCGATGTACGAGATCACGTCGCCAGGAGCAATCGACATCGTCGAAAGGTAATCCATAAGGGCACGGCAAGGATATGAAAAGTTTCGCGGCCAAGTCAGGAGGCCGAGCAATTCCCGGAATACTATCAGGGTTGCGTTTGAGCGCGGGCTTCGGCCATGACTTTTTCGACATCGTCGGCGGAACGCGGAAGGCGCGCGGTGAGAAGCTGGTGGCCATCTGCGGTGACAAGAACGTCGTCCTCGATGCGGACACCGAGATTTTCCTCAGGGATGTAAATGCCGGGCTCGTCGGTGATGACCATGCCGGCGCGAAGAGGGCGATTGTAATCGGTGGGATCGTGGACATCGAGGCCCAGGCCGTGGCCGATTCCGTGGATGAAATACTGGCCGAGCGGCTTGCCGTGAAGATCTTTTCCGTGCGTATTGATGTAGTCGTAGGCGATTTCCTGGAGGCTGTCCGGGCCGCTGTGGAAGTAGACGCCGGGCTTGATGGCGTTGAGAACAGCGGATTGAGCGCCGTAAACGATGTCGTAGATTTCGCGCTGGCGCGGCGTGAATTTTCCGTTGGCAGGAACGGTGCGAGTGATATCGGCCGCATAGCCGCCGTATTCGCCGCCAACATCCATGACGACGACATCGCCGTCCTTGATTTCGTTGTCAAGGCGATCGTAGTGGAGGACGGTGGAGAAAAATCCCGCACCGACGATGGGGGCGTAGGCTTCGCGCGAGCAGCCCTCCATTTCATGAATCATTTTCATGCGCGCGGCCACCTGATATTCGTAGAGGCCGGGATGCATGGTCTTCATGGCGTCGAGCTGAGCGTCGATCGATGCGTCGATGGCTTTTTGCATGAGAGCAAGTTCGCCTGCGGATTTTACTTCGCGCATGTTGGTGAGTACAGCCGTGACATCGCGTACGGAAGCGTTGGGGACGGCGGCGCGAACCCAGTCGCTCCAAACGGTGAGATGCGGGTAGCCGTTCTCCGGACCGTTGGGAAGCAGCGTGTAAAAATTCGGGAAGGTCTTGGCAAGGGTGGCGAGATTGCTCTTGAGATCGGCGAAGGGACGGACAGTCTCAAAGCCGGTGCGCTCGGTGACGTCAGGATCGTCGGGGCCGATTTGGGGTCCGTTCCAAAGAGCGGCGCGAGGATCACGCGGCGGAAGATAGAGAATTTCGCTGGGGCCTTCGACAGGTTTGCCATTAGGAGCGTCGGGGATCAGCAGGAGAGCGGCGTCGGGTTCGCTATAGCCAGTGAGGTAATAGAAATTTTCTTCCTGGAAAAAGACGGCGACTTCGCCGGTGTCCTGGCGGCTGGTGTAACCGAAGAGGACGACAGGGCCGTCGATGGTGGCGCGAAGAGCGTCGCGGCGGGCTTTGTATTCGGCATTGGGCTGGCGGAAACGGGCCTGGAGAAATGAGTAAGAAGACGCGAGAAGAATGGCGGCAAGAGCGAAGATGCCGAAGACAGCGACGCGAGCGAGTTTCATGGAGTTTCTCCAGAGCCAAGGCGTAAAGTGCAGGCGAAGTTGAAGATAGCATGGAGCGGCGATGGCACACGAAGTGAATTGAGGTGTGCTGTGCCACCCTTGGCACGACGGCGAAGGAGTGGAATTTATTCGTAGCGGAGGGCAACGAGGGGATCGATGCGCGTGGCGCGGTGCGCGGGAACGTAGCAGGCAGCGAGCGCCACGAGGAGAAGAAGAAGTGCGAAGGCTCCAAACGTAAGCGGGTCGTCGGGGCGAACGCCGAAGACGATATTGCTCATCAAGCGCGTGAGCCCGAGAGCGGCAATAAGCCCAATGCCGACACCGATGAGAGTGACGCGGGCGCCCTGAAGGAGAACCATGCGCAAGACGTCGCGCTGCTGCGCGCCAAGAGCCATGCGCACGCCGATTTCGTGGGTGCGCTGAGCAGCGATATAGGTGAGAACGCCGTAGATTCCGACGGAGGAAAGGACGAGAGCGAGTACGGCGAAAGCGCCGAAAAGAACCAGGGAAAATCGCTGCATGGCGATGGAATTGGAGACGATTTCGTTCATGCGCTGGAAACGGTAGACCACCTGGTTGGGATTGAGTTGTTCGGAGACATCGCGAAGGGCGGGCTCGAAGGCCTGGGGTGGCCCGGCGGTACGCACGACCATCCGTATGCCTCCACTCAGAAGCGAAAAAATCTGATCGGGAAATTGAAGGATGGAAAAGTACATCTCGGCCTGGAGATTGCTGTGCGTCTTGTCGGCAAGTCCCCAGTGATGGACGTGCCCTACGACGCCGACGATTTGCGCCTGACGGTCGATGAGAGAAAGATTGACGAGCTTGCCGATGGGGTCCTGGCCGGGAAAGTACCGGCGGGCGAATTCCGTATCGATGACGAGCGCGAAGGGAGCGTTGGCATCGTCGGAAGAGTTGATGAAACGGCCGCGGAGAAGAGGAATCCGCATGACGTTGAGGTAGTCGGGTTGGATGGCGTAAAAGAGCGCGACAGACATAGCGTTTTGCGAGGAAGGTTTGGGCTGGCCTTCGAGCCAGAAAGGAAGCTCGGAATCGCCCTGCATGGGAAGTGAGCCGCCCATGGAGGACGAGCCAACGACGCCAGGAATCGAGTCGTATTTCGCGACGATATCACGAAGGACCTGACGGGCTTTGGAAGGCGTCGAGAGCTGGTCTTTATCAAAGGAGACGGAGAAGGCAAGGACATGGCTGGGATTGAAGCCGGGATTGGAATGCCAGAGAACGGCGAGGCTGCGAATCATGAGGCCGGCGCCGATCAAGAGAATCATGGAGAGCGCCATTTCGACGGCGACAAGGATGTTTTGGGTGCGATGACGCGCGCCGGAGGAGCCGCGGCCTCCCTCTTGAAGCGTGCGCGAGAGATTGGGGCGAAGCGTCCGAAGAGCGGGAGCAAGTCCAAAGAGAACTCCGGAGAGGAGCGAGACACCGAGCATAAACAAGAGCACATGCACATCGAGGTGAATCGTGTCCTGGCGCGGGAGCGTGGATGGCAAGGAAGTGAGCACTGCGCCAGTGCCCCACTTGGCGATGATAAGGCCGAGAATACCGCCGGCGAGAGACAAGAGAATGCTTTCCGTGAGCAGTTGCCGGACGATGCGCCATTGCCCGGCGCCCATCGCAACGCGGATGGCAAATTCGCGCGCACGGCCCGTAGAGCGTGCGAGCAGGAGATTGGCGACATTGGCGCAGGCAATGAGCAGGACGAAGCCGACAGCGCCGAGAAGGACGATGAGAATTTCGCGAACGTTGCCGACAATGTCTTCTTTGAGAGGAACGATGGTGATCGAGGAGCCCTTGTCTGCATCGGGATACGTGGAAGCAAGCGACGCGGCGACCGATTCGAGATCCGAGCGCGCTTGTGAGATGGAGACAGACGGCTTCAGTCGACCGATAGCTTGTGTGCCCATGCTGATCTTGCGATTCAAGAAGAAGGGGTCGGCCCACTGGCCGATGGGGACAAAGACATCTGGAAGATAAGAGGGATCAAACAAAGGGAGATCGGAGGGGTAGACTCCCACGACGGTTCGAGCAACATCGTTGAGGACGACGGATGCGCCGATAATTTTAGGAGAGGAGGCGAAGCGCCGCTTCCAGAGCCCTTCGCTGATGATGACGACCGGCGCGGCGCCCGCAAGGTCCTCCTGATGCGTGAAACGGCGGCCGAGGATGGGCTGCACGCCGAGGACGGGGAAGAAATCGGCGGAGATCATCATTCCTTTCAGGTGCTCGGGCTGGCCGATGCCGGTGAGACTGTAATCGGAACCGCGATAGGCGGCGACAGAGGAAAGGGTGGTGTTCATCCGCTGCCAATCGAGGAAGTTGGGGTAGGAAATGGAGCCTTCGTTGAATTCACTCGTTTTTGTATAGAGCGAAACAAGCTGGTCAGGAGCCGGGAAAGGGAGAGGATTGAGAACGACGGCGTTGACGACCGAGAAGAGAGCGGTGTTAACACCGATGCCGAGAGCCATGGTGACGATGGCGATGATGGTAAAGCCGGGGCTTTTCAGGAGCAGGCGGAAGCCGTAGCGGAGGTCCTGCCAGAAGGTGTTCATTGGTTCGTCCTTCCCGAACAGACGACATCAGAGTTGCTGTGAGGAGGTACGAAGGGAGCGGGGATTAAGTTCCGCAGAAAACTGAAAGCGTCAAAAGCCGGGGACTCCGGTGGAAGCAGGGCGAACTTCTCCGGCATCCACGCCGAAGCGGAAGCGCTCGAAATAGACCTGAGCGATGGACATGAAACCGGTGTAGAGATAGCCCCAGACAAAGAGAAGAAGGAAGGGGATGGTGGCGTAGTTTTCCATCTGGATGGCATAGCCGACGGCAAAGGCAAAATAGATTCCGAGAATCACTTCGGCGAATGGCATCCAGCCGGCGCCCTTGCGGTAGGTCTTCTTTTTGATCCAGGAAGCCTGGTCTTTCGCCTTGCCCTCGACGCGGTATTTGGGCGTGCGGACAAATTCGGATTTCACTCCGAAAATGGCCTCCAGCACTGCGAGAGCGTTGCGCACAGAAAGGCCGATGCCGACGGCCATCACGAAAGGCAAGTAAAGAAAGGTGCGCTTCCAGGTTTTCGGGTAGAGCGCGCGTTCGGCGGCGAGATAGAAGGAAGAAATCGAGCAGGTGGAGGCGAGGAAGAGCGGAAGGTCGATGGTGAGAACCTGAAACCAGCCCTGATAGAAACGGACCATCATGGCGGGCAGAAGAATGATGGAAAGAAAAACCATCAGCGGATAGCTGATGTTAGCGGTGAGATGGAAAAAGGCTTCAGCCTTGACGGCGGCGGGAACATCGGAGCGCAGCACGCGCGGGAGAATTTTCTTGGCGGTTTGCATCAGGCCTTTGGCCCAGCGCGCCTGCTGCGATTTGAAGGCATTCATTTCGACGGGAAGCTCGGAAGGGCAATCGATTTCGGGCAGATAGAGAAATTTCCAGCCGTGAAGCTGAGCGCGGTAGGAGAGATCGGTGTCTTCGGTGAGCGTATCGTGCTGCCAGCCGCCGGCATCATCGATCGCCTGACGCCGCCAGACGCCGGCGGTGCCGTTGAAATTGAAGAAAAGGCCGCTGCGGAAGCGCGAAGAGTGCTCGATGGCGAAGTGGCCGTCGAGGAGAATCGCTTCGACTTCGGTGAGGGCCGAATAGTTGCGATTGATGTAGCTCCAGCGCGTTTGCACCATGGCGATTTTGGAATCGGAGAAATAGGGAACGGTGCGGCGGAGAAAGTCCGGCGGCGGAATGAAATCGGCGTCAAAAATTGCGATGAGTTCGCCGCGAGCGGATTGGAGGCCTTCTTGAAGCGCACCTGCTTTGAAACCTTCGCGATTGTCGCGGTGGATGTAGCTGATCGGCAGAGCGAGGGCCTGGTGACGCTCGACGCAGTTGCGGGCGACGGCCTGCGTCTCGTCGGTTGAATCGTCGAGGACTTGAATATCGAGCAGGTCGCGCGGGTAATCGAACTGCGCAACAGCGTCGACAAGACGCTCGATGACATAGCGCTCGTTATAAATGGGGAGCTGAACGGTGACGCGCGGCCAGAGGGAAATTTCGGGAGGAGGACCGGCAGCGTTTTTGCGATGGCGGAAGAAATTGTAGACCAGCGTATAGCGATGAATGCCGTAGGACGCCAGGATCACGAGGACGACGAAATACGGCGTCATGATGGCGATGTCGAAAGCGTTCAACTGATAGAGGCCTTTGAAAGGATTGAGATTGGGGTCGAGGTTGCGACGGAGATACTCCGTCAAGGGATTCGCCCCCGGATTGAGCCAGAGAATGAGATTGGCGAGCACAGGCAAGGAGGAAGGTTCTCCGTGAAAATTTCATTATAAAGGCGATTTGTGGGGTGTCAACGAAACGGGGCTGCGAACCAGGGCGGCGAGGAGGGCGCAAGGCGGCGTTGACATGAGCGGTTGCGGCACCTAACATCGCGGGCGCGCGATACGCAGAGAAGTCCGGGAGCAACGAATGAGACCAATTCGAAATCATTTTTCGGCATGGATGCTGGCGGCGTGTTTGATGATTCTGGCGGCGCCGGTGATTTTTTCCGGCGGACACGGAACAGCGAGAGCGGGCGGGACAACAGCCGCGGCCGGAGGACGCGGAGGCGCGGACGAAGCGGCACTGGACAAGGCGTACCGCTTCGACAAGGGCGGATGGATTTACGTTCACCTGGAAGGCTCGCCGCACGACATCGGATACCAGCACGGATATCTTCTGGCATCGGAGATTTCGAATGCATTTGTGGCGCTGCGGCTGGAGATGACGCACGAGACGGGGAAGGATTGGGAATTCTTCCGGCGTGCTTCGCGCACGATGCTGTGGCCAAAAATCGATCCGGAATATCAAGCGGAGCTGCAAGGAATCGTGGATGGCGTGGCAGCGCGAAAAGGAAAGCTCGATCTTGACGACATCGTGGCCATGAACGCTTTTTCGGAGCTGCCGGATTACTACGTGCCGTGGCTCAACGAACAGACGAACCTGGCGAGCCCGCCGGGGCATACGCCGGAGAGGTGCAGCGCAATCGTCGCGACGGGGAGCTGGACAAAGGACGGCGGAATCGTGATGGGCCACAACAACTGGACAAGTTATCTGGAAGGCTCGCGATGGAAAATCATTTTCGACATCGTGCCGCAACAGGGGTACCGGATTCTGATGGACGGATTTCCGGGCGTTATCGTGAGCGACGACGATTTTGCGATCAATTCCGGCGGACTAATGGTGACGGAGACGACGATTTCGAATTTTCACGGCTGGGATCCGAACGGGAAGCCGGAATTTGTGCGGGCGCGCAAGGCGATGCAGTACGCGGGCTCGATCGACGATTTCGTGAAGATCATGCTCGACGGAAACAATGGCGGCTACGCAAACGATTGGCTGCTGGGAGACCGGAAGACGGGAGAGATCGCGCGGTTCGAGAATGGATTGAAACACAGCAGAGTGTGGCGGACGAAGGACGGATATTTCGTCGGGTCGAATTTTCCGAGCGATCCTGAGGTGATGAAGGACGAGACGACATTCAATCCGAATGATCTATCCAGCTCGCCGAATGCGCGGCACATTCGATGGGAGCAACTCGTGAGCGCGAACAGAGGGAAGATCGACACGACGATGGTGGAAAGCTTCCTTTCCGACCACTACGACACGTTCACGAAAAAGGAAGGCGCGGATTTGCGGACGTTGTGCGGGCACGGCGACATGGATCCCGAAACACGGCCCGAGTGGGATTCAACGCCCTACAAACCGCACGGGGCAGTGCAAGGGAAAGTAGTCGACAGCGAGATGGCGGCGAAGATGACGTTCATCGCGCGAATCGGGCATCCCTGCGGGACAGATTTCATTGCCGCGAAATTCCTGGAAGAGCATCCGGAGTATTCGTGGGAATCGTCGGTGCTGGAAGACATGAAGGCGGGGCCGTGGACGCAATTTTCGACAGGAGAGAAAGCGCCGGACGCCACGGGGAGTGCAGCATCCGGCCGCTGAGCGGAGCGAGAGAGGGAACGTTATTTCACGGGAGCGTTGAGCGCGGCGACGAGTTCGACGAAGGTGTTGGCGGCAAGAGCCTGCTCGACGGCTTCGGGGCGGGCAAAAATCTCGCCGGCATCGACGAGGAGATCGTGCTGGGACTGGTTATCGGGCGTGAGGATCAAGAGGATGAGCTTCGACAGCTTGCCGTCGCGGGCGTCGAAATCGACGCCGGCTTTCGCGCGGGCGACAACGGCCATGGGACGCAGCAGTCCCGTGACGCGCGCGTGGGGAACGGCCAGGCCGTCGCGCCAGCCGCTCGGAGAGATGCGTTCGCGCTCGAGAGTGAGGCGCAGAAGGCGTTCGGGAGCGTTGCTGACGACGTCGGCAGCGGCCGTACACATGATTTCAAGAGCCTGCTTTCGCGTGGAGGCTTCGAGGTTGGGAAAGAACAGTTTGCCGTCCACGGCGTCTTTGAGCCGCAGGGCACGGTGGCGTTGAATCAAAAACCGCAAAGAAGGCGCGGAAATCAGCGAAGTAAACAACGCCATGACGACGAGAGCGACAAACATGTTCTCGCGAATGAGCCCGGCGTGCAGAGCGAGCAGGCCTAGAATCATTTCCATCGCCCCGCGAGCGTTCATGGCCAAGCCAATGCCGAAAGAAGTGTGCCGATCGAGCCCGCCGAGATGGGCGCCCCAACTGGCGCCGACGAGCTTTCCGATGGAAGCGACGGCGATAAGAATCAGCGTAAGCGGAAGATCAAAGTGCGAGATGAAATTCGTGCGCAGACCAATGGTGGCGAAAAAGAAGGGCGCGAAAACGTTGGTGACAATCTGGTGAATTTGTTCGGAGGTGCGCTTGCGGAGATGCGAGGATTCTCCGACAGCGATGCCGACGATGAAGGCCCCGAAGACGGCGTGTATCCCGGCGAATTCGGCGAAGGCGGCCGCGAGAAGCGTGAGAGTGAAGACAAATGCGAGGACGCCTCCCGGCCAACTGGTGTGCGCCTGAATCCAGGGAAGGATTTTGTCGAAGAGCCAGCGAACCACGGTGAGCATGACGATGACAAATGCGCCGACGAGAAGGACGGTGCGGCCGACGCCGCCTTCCGCGCTTGCTCCCGCGTGCATCATGCCGAGGATCGTGGAGAAGAGAATCCAGCCGACGAGATCGTCAAACATGGCCGAAGACATGATGACGGTTCCCATCTCGCTGCGGAGGAGATTCAGGTCCATGAGAATCTTGGCGATGACGGGCAGAGCGGAGACCGAGAGCGCCGTCCCGACGAAAAGCGAGAAGACGAGATGATTCGCGCCGGGATTGGCGCCGAGGAAATTGGGGAAGACAGCGGCGGATCCGAAGCCGAACGTGAAAGGAACGAGGACGCCGAGCAGGCTGACGAGAAGGGCGCTCCTACCCTGGCGAAAAATGCTGCGCAAGTCGATTTCCAAGCCGGCAGTCAATAAGAAATAGACAACACCGAGATTCGTGACGGTATCGAGAACGATGGGAAGAGAGCCTTGCGTGGGGAAGAGAGCGTTGTAGATATCGGGGCGGAAATGGCCGAGGAGCGTGGGCCCCAGAAGGATGCCAGCGAAAATCTCACCGAGGACGGAAGGCTGATCCAAAGCCTGCATGAGCTCGCCGGCGAATTTGGCAGTGCCGAGGAGAACGGCAAGCGAAAGGAACATCATCATCACGTCGTGCGGCGTGAGATGCGGCAAGAGCAGGGTCCTTTCGCGCGGCGCTTGAGAAATGTGCTGGGAGGCGGGGAATTGAATATCACCGAGTGGCTGAATTCGCAAGCGGGGAGCTAACTGCAAGCGGGAGAAGAGGTTGGCGAAACGCGCTGCAGAGGCAAAGGGTGATCAGGCGGACGAGCGTGCTGAAAAGCGAACCAGAGGAAGGTGCTGCCGGATTCGCAGCAGGGTCTTTCATGCGAGTGGAATTCGTGAAAGGAAGATGCTAAAGGTGTTAACAGAACGTTTGCGAGGGTGCGCCGGTGGCGGAAGGGTGCGGTGCCAAGGGATGCAAGGCGAATGTCCCCGCGGGATTAGCGGGGGAGAAGCTTTGCATTTTGCACTTCACGCTTTTCGTCGAACAAGAGTGCGCGGAAATGAGACGCGAGTCGGCGCTCGGCACGAACACTCACGAACGGCAGACGGAGTTCATGAGGCGAATCGCGGACCGCGGCGAGACGCTGATCCACGTGGCGACCAGCGGATTTCCGATGAGCGATGAAATCAAGGCGCGAACGCTGAGCACGCTGCTGACGCTGATGAACACGCGGGAAAATCTGGACCGCGCAGCGATGCGGCAGGCGGCGTCGCGGCGGTTTGCCGGTTAAGACGCAAGCGGGAAACCCGCGAATTTCCCAAAAATTTTTCCCAGCCCTGCAAGAAAAAATCCAGCCCTGACAATTCAAGCGTCAAGCGCCGACAAAGCGCGCGTAGAGAGAACGCGCGACGGCGGGATCTTTCGTGCCTTTGATGATGGCGCGGCCATCGGCGAAGACCGTCATCTCGTAGGGTGCGACCT
>Ga0335075_10013912_pt1 | contig 12108 bp, 11 predicted proteins | sample Lox_Sample_24_FD_206723 | JGI IMG/M metagenome (GOLD analysis project Ga0335075, IMG submission 206723) | Soil microbial communities from Loxahatchee National Wildlife Refuge, Florida, United States - Lox_Sample_2.4 | ecosystem: Environmental > Terrestrial > Soil > Wetlands | place: USA... | reverse complement strand
GTGGCCCACAGCCCCCGCACGAACCGGCCAGTTCGCGCCGTAGAGTGACGATCAGCGCTTAGCCGCGCCGCCCGGCGAAGGAATCCGTTGTCGCGGCATGCTGGTTTTCTGCTGCGCGTTTCCGGCCGTTCTCATGCCCGGCCGCAATGGGAGCACGGCTGGCTTTTCGCATAAGCCGGAAAACCAGAGACCGGCACGCGGGCGGCGCCGATCGGGTCTAACCTGCCAGAATTTCTATCTGCATTCACATACATTCGGACCTCAGCCATGACTATTGTATAGAACACAGGTTCGATACAATAAAGGATTGAATGCCATTCGCCGATGTGGTAATCGGCGCGATAACGTGGCGGCTCGGTCGCCGTCGCCGACCGTATGGTGCCGAGCGCATCGCGGGCGCGCGATGCCGTGCGAACGAGGCGGAAGAGGACCCGTGAACGAGGCGGAAGACAACCGCGTATCGCACGATGGACTCGCCAGAACAGGGGCGAAGAGCGTTGCGCGTATCGCGCGGCGGGCCCGCCATGGGGGGATACCAGGCGGCGCGCGTGGCCGATCATTACCATTCTGCGCCCGAACACGGGATAATAGGGCGACAGATCGACACGGTTGTGGCTGACCGGTTCCCGCCGCGGGCACCGGGCCGCGCAGGCCCCCGCCCTTCGGCTGGCAACCGTGCAGGTCGCGGTTCCGCGGGAACCGGGGCCGTGCAAATGCATGAAGCGCTCAGATGCGTTAGGAAGGGGATGCGCGATGGCGGCGATGAAGCCGCGGACGGGTGATGGCCCGCTCGAGGTGACCAAGGAGGGCCGCGGCATCGTGATGCGCGTGCCATTGGAAGGCGGCGGCAGACTCGTAGTCGAGCTGTCGGCGGATGAGGCCGCGAAGCTGGGGGACGCGCTGCAGGCAGCCATCGCATAGCGGCCATCGCATGGCGGTCACCGCGGCTGAGCTGTCGCTGGAGTACGTTGCTTTCGCGCCGAGTGCGTTCTCGCTGAACCGAAACCTTGCTGGCCGTCCGGGCTCGTTACCGCTTGATAGCGGCGATCAGGCCGCCCGCGATAGGAAGGAACAGCGGGACCAGCCGTTCGTCGATCCTGATCATGTCGGCGAGTTCACGCGTACCTTCCGCGGCTAGGCGGCCGGGAAGGCCGGACATCCCGGCCACGCCGGTGTCCGAGCCGGGTTCCGCGGGTGGCAGCGCGTCGTCGAAGACAATGATTCCGCCGGCGCGGAGCAGCCGCAGGCCTTCGGTCAGGTACTCGGGGTACGACGCCGGATCCGCATCGCAGAACACTAGGTCGTAAGCCCCGTCGGACAGTCTCGGCAGCACGTCGAGGGCGCGGCCGAGGATGAGCCTGGCCTGGTTCGTCGCGAACCCCGCCTGGGTGAACACCTTGCGAGCCAGGCGGTGATACTCCGGCTCGGTGTCCACGCTGGTCAGCACGCCACCAGGGCGCATGCCGCGCAGCAACCAGATCCCGGAACTGCCGCAGCCGGTGCCGATCTCTACCACCGCACGGGCAGCGATCGCGGTCGCGAGGAAGCACAGCACTGCCCCGGTCGCGGGCGCGACCGGTTCCGTTCCGCCGATGTCTTCAGCGAACCCGCGGGCGGTGAGCAGCGGCTCGTCTTCTGCCACCTGCGCCGCCTCATCCTCCTTGATGGCTGCCCCCCTTTCCTCGGCTCCCTCCTTGGCGTGAGCCTAGTCAATAAGGCTCATCCATGGAACACCAGGGCGCATCTGTCCGTTAGTTAGACGACGAACGAGACCCCCTTCCGGGTAGCAGAGCGGAAGAATTGGGTGCAGGATGGACGTACACGATTGCCGCGATGCCTTACGCGATCGGCAAGCCGGTGGAGGAGGCCGTGGGGGCGGAACCAGCACAGCCGCAGGTGCCCCAGTGGGAGTTGCCCAGCTGGGAGGAGATCGTGCGGGCACATTCTGCCCGCGTGTACCGCCTCGCCTACCGGCTCACCGGGAACCAGCACGACGCCGAGGACCTGACCCAGGAGGTCTTCGTCCGCGTCTTTCGGTCGCTTTCCAGCTATACGCCGGGAACGTTCGAAGGCTGGCTGCACCGGATCACCACCAACTTGTTCCTCGACGGGGCGCGGCGCAAGCAGCGCATCCGTTTCGAAGGGCTCGGCGAGGACGTCGCGCAGCGGCTGCCCGGTACCGAGCTCACGCCCGCCCAGGCGTGGGACGAGCGGCATTTCGATAGTGACATTCAGGCCGCGCTCCGCGCGCTGCCGCCCGACTACCGGGCGGCGGTCGTGCTCTGTGACATCGAGGGATTCTCCTACGAGGAGATCGCCGCCACCTTGGGCGTCAAGCTGGGCACCGTGCGCAGCCGTATCCATCGCGGACGCGCTCAACTGCGCGCCGCGCTCGCGCACCGCCAGAACCAGAACCAGAACCAGGGCCAGGGCCAGGGCCAGCGGCGGCCGGAACGATCCGGCGCGGCCGCGCGGCAGCCTGCGGTCAGGCAACCTCCCATGGCAGGCGGGTGAGCCGTGAGTCATTTGGGAGAGGAGCTCTCCGCACTGGTTGACGGTGAGCTGACCGGGACGGAACTGGACCGGGCGAACGCGCACCTGGCGGCGTGTGAGCGGTGCCGCGCGGAAGCGGCGGCCCTGCGCGATCTCAAGCGCCAGCTGCGCGGCCTGGCTGCCGCTGCCGGGGCCGGGCTCGGGCTCGGAACCAGAACCGGGAACGGGGAGACGTCGGCGCGGAGCCTGGACGAGGCGCTGACCGAGCGCCTGATGGCGATGGGCCCGGGTGGCCGGCAAGCGTCCCGGCGGCTGCGGCGCGACGCGGGACGGCCGCACGCGGTGTGCCGCGTGTACTCCACCCGGTCCCGACGGCCGGACGGGACACGCCGGGCTGGACCGCGGCCGGGGCCGGGCGGCTCCCGGCCTGGCGGGGCGCGGTTTAGCCGCCCGCAGCCGCCGAGGCCGGGTCACACGCAGCGGCTGCTGCGTCCGCGGCTAGTCCTTCCAGCGGAGAAGGAGCAACGGTTCCGCGCCAGGGGCGGACGGCTCCGGTTGCGCCCGCGCGGCTGGCACCTGATATGGAGCGCGGTTTCGCTGGTGGTCGTCGGGATCGGGGCGGCCGCGTTCAGCATGGGCGGCGGTACCGCCGCCGCTCCAGGACCCAAGATCACTCCGCCGATCGAGATGTTCAGCGTAGAGCACGCCATCACGTCCGGCGATGTCCCGATCCCCGATCCGACCGCGCAGGTGCCAACGCCCGAATCCACACCATGATGTCTGTTCTTCGCCGTCCCGGGCTGCTGCTGAGCGTGGCCGTAACGATCACGGTTCCGAGCCTGTTCGCCGCCCTCGCGGTACTCGGGCACGAGCGGCCGATCGCGCCATCCGCCGCGCAGGCCTACGCGAGTTCGTCCGGCGCGATGGCTGTCGCGCCGGGCAGCCCTGTCGGCGTCAATGCCTTCCTCGCCCGTCCCGAGGAGCCGGCCATGTCCCTTGGCGACCTCCGGATGAGCGAGCAGCAAGCCCAGGGCATGCAGTTGCTCGACCGGGCCGCGATGTCCGGTCTTACCTCGTCCTACCAGGGCGTGGAGATGATCTCGCAGTGGACCGTGGACGGCGCGATCACGGTGGTCTCCACCGTGTGGCACCGTAGCGGCGGCCGCACGGTCACCCAGACGGCCAACGCGGCCGCCCTGGCCGACAGCCAGCCGTACGTCTCCTACGACGGCGATGACCACGACCCCGAGGGGGTCTTCGGCGTGACCACGACGCTGGTCGGCCTGCTCAGGACGAACTACCTCATCGAGTACCAGGGAATGGGGTCCGCCGCGGGCCGCCCCGCGCTCCTGGTGGACGTGCAGCGGGCCGACGGGAGCCTGGCCGCGCGGTTCTGGCTGGACAAGCAGACCATGCTGCCGTTGCGCAGGGAGGTCTTCGACGACGACTCGCACCTGCTCAGCGAAGACGCGTTCCTGCAGGTGCAGTTCGGGCAGAAGGCCGCGCAGGCGGGGATCGCGCAGGCTGTCCCGGCGTCCCAGTCGACATGGACTGAGGTCCCGGATCCGGCTCAACTTGTCAAGGTACTGAACGCCAAGGGGTGGCACTTGCCGGCCGCTCTCCCTGCGAGCCTGTCACTGTATGCGGCCGCTCAGTGCGGAACCGCCACGGGCCAGGTGTTCCATCTGGGATATTCGGACGGTCTCTTCGTGGTCTCTCTGTTCGTGCAGCGCGGAGTGCTGCCGGCGAAGATGGCGGGCTGGCAGCCGACCAGCATGGGCGGCCACCTCGTCTACGTCGGGCAGCACTCGATAGCCTGGGCTAGCCGGGGGTTCGTCTACACGGTGCTGACCGACGCGCCACCGCAGACGGTGAACACTGTGGTCAAGACGCTCCCCAAGGACACCGCCCCGGGCTTCCTTACGCGGATGGGGCGTGGCCTGGCCAGGCTGGCGGCACTGGCCGACCCGTTCAAGTGATGGGCCAGTCACCGCGAGCGGCTCGATCCAGTTCGCCGCTCGCGGACATGGCGGCGACAGAGTCCTATCCCGCCGCTCGCGGGTATGGCGGCGACGGATTAAAGTAGTTATGGGTATCGGTCGTCGTCCCGCGTGCGATCTAGTGCTGACGGAGAACTGAGCGTGTTTGATCTGTCCATCACCAAGCTGTTGGTCCTCGCGGTGATCGCGCTCGTGGTATTCGGGCCGAACGAGCTGCCAAAGATCGCCGCCCAGGCCGGGCGCGCCCTGCGCGACCTGCGGCGGATTGCCGAAGGCGCCAAGGCGGACCTCAAGGAAGGGCTCGGCCCGGAGTTCCAGGACTTCGAGTTCGAGGACCTGAACCCCCGCCGGTTCGTGCAGAAACACCTGTTCGACGAGCCGGTGGCCGAGGCCACTCCGGCTCCCGCTCCCGCTCCCGCGAGCGTGGGCACCGCGAACGGCACGGGCGGCGTCAACGGCACGCATTCCACCTCCCAGGACGGAGAGAACCCGCCGTTCGACATCGAGGCGACCTGAGCGGCCCGCCCACCCTGGCGCCCGGTTCTCCCGCGCTTAGCGGGGCGAGATGCCCAGCATGCGGCCGGCCAGGCTGCGGCCGCGGCTAGCCAGCGTGTCGGCGATTTTCACCAGCTGAAGCGCCGCCGGAGACGACGGCTCGCCGAGCACGAGCGGCGTGCCGTTGTCGCCGCCTTCGCGGAGCCGGGTGTCGATGGGGACCTGGCCGAGCAGCGAGACGACCGAGCCGGTGAGCTCGGTGAGCCTGGTCGCGACGGCCTCGCCGCCGCCGGCCCCGAAGACGTCCATCTGCTCTCCGCAATGCGGGCAGACCAGGTACGACATGTTCTCGATCACGCCGGTGATGCGCTGCCGGGTCTGCGTGACGAGCGCCCCGGCGCGTTCGGCTACCTCGGAGGCGGCGAGCTGCGGCGTGGTCACCACAAGCAGTTCGGCGTTGGGCAGCAGCTGCGCGAGCGAGATCGCGACGTCTCCAGTCCCTGGCGGGAGGTCGAGCAGCAGGTAATCGAGGTCACCCCAGAACACGTCCGCGAGGAACTGCTGCATCGCCCGGTGCAGCATAGGGCCGCGCCACACGATCGGCGTATTCCCCTTGGTGAACATGCCCATCGAGATCACCTTCACGTCATGCGCTGACGGCGGCATGATCATGTTCTCGACCGGGGTGGGACGGCCGGTCACGCCAAGCATGCGCGGCACGGAGTGCCCGTAGACGTCGGCGTCGATTACCCCGACCTTGTGGCCGGCGGCAGCCAGCGACGCCGCGAGGTTGACGGTGACCGACGACTTGCCCACACCGCCCTTGCCGCTGACCACCGCGTACACCTGGGTAAGCGAGGATGGCTGGGCGAACGGGATCACGGGCTCCGGGTGCCCGCCGCGGAGCTGTCCCTGCAGCGTGCGCCGTTGCTCCTCGCTCATTACGTCGAGCGCGACCCGTACCCCGGAAACACCGGGCAGCGTCGCCACCGCCTCCGTCACGCTCTTGGTGATCGTGTCGCGCATCGGGCATCCCGCCACGGTCAGGTATACGCCGACGCTGACTCGGCCGTCGGGGGCGATGTCGACGGACTTCACCATGCCGAGCTCGGTGATCGGGCGGCCGATCTCCGGATCCTTGACCCCGGACAGTGCCGTGGTCACCTGCTCGGCCGTGGGCAGCGGGGAACTCATGCCTTCATGCTAACCGGGACGGAGAGCGGATGGGGAAGGGCCGCCCGGCACCGCGAACGGCGCCGGGCGGCCCGCAGCGAGCCTAAGCCCGAAGCACCGACGGCTACTTCCTCGCCGTCGGCTTCAGCTCGCCCTGATTGCCGTACCAGTTGTCGCCGCTGACGACGGCACCGGTGGTCGGGTTGAGGATGACCGGCGTCAAGTGCGGCGCGACGTTGAAGTCGAGCAGGCCGCCGGGGGCATCGAGGCTGCCGGAGATAGCGTCATACGAGCCCGGGATGCGCTCGCCGCCCAGCCAGTTGTCCTCGATGAACTTCACGATCGACGTGGTGTCGGTCAGGTTGTTGCTGACGTGGTTCTCCCGCGTGTAGGGCGAGATCACGATCATCGGCAGCCGGTCGCCGAAGCCGCAGCGAGCCTGCTGGCCATCTGCGAGCTTGGCCGGGACCGAGGTGCAGACCGAGGTGTCGAGGGAAGTGTTAGACCCGTTGACGACCGGCGGGGTGGCGCTGTCGTACCAGCCGTCGGAGTCGTCGTAGGTGATGATGATCGCCGTCGACGACCAGTACTTCGACTTCTCGATCGAGTTGATCAAGTTAACGTCGAACTCCTGCTCCTCGAGCGGGTCGGAGTTGCCTGGGTGGGCGTTGTAGATCGCCGGGGGCTTGATGTAGCTCACGGCGGGCAGCTGGGCGCCGCCAGTACCGTTAAGCGCGTCGTCGAAGTACGAGAAGTCGTACTGGTGGTTCGCCTGGTCGGTGTAACCGATCTCCGACAGCGAGGTGGGCGGCAGGTGCGCCGGGTTCGCGGTCGTGGCGTTGAACTGGAACGGGTTGTGGTGCGGGACGTAGTTCTGCGCAGTCTCGGTCGCGGTGCCGTTGCTGTTGGTCACCGTGAACGAGCTCGACGAGCCGCAGACCGCGCCGCCGCTGTTGGTCGAGGTCGGCGTGAAGCCGCCCTGGAACCAGCCCCAGGTGACGTGCTTGGCGTTGAGCAGGTCACCGATGTTCGGCGCGGTCGACACGCCCTCGGGGCTCGTGGTGGTGTGGTTGCTGTCCGAGCACTCGTCGTAGAAGGGGTCGATGTCACCGTAGATCGTGCCGTCGGTGCTGTTGGTCGGGTTATAGATGCTGCCCGGGTCCGACGTCTCGACACCGGGGGTGCTGGTGTCGTTCGCGTCGACCGCGTAGCCGTCGCCGGTGTCACCGGAGGTCACGTCAAGTGCGCCAGGCGACGATGGGCCGAAGACAGTGTCGAAGTTGTTGTCGCTCATCGCGTAGTTCTGCGCGTAGTTCCACAGCGCGGTGACGGTGTTGCCGTCGAAGTAATCCATGCTGACGCCGGGCTCGCAGTACTGGACGCCACAGCCGGCCGCGCTAGACGACTCCGTGTTCTGGACGAACATGTCCTGCTTGCCGCCATTGTCGGCCAACTGCTCCGGCGTGTAATCGTGGTTCTGGTCCGAGGTCCACGCCTCCAACGGCCCGAGCCGCTGCGGGTTGTACTCGTTCGGGTTGTCGGTCAGCAGCGGGCCGACCGGGCCACTCTTGGTGATCTTGGTGTACAGGCCGTTCACCTTCGGCGTGCCGGGCTTGGCCACGAACGGGGTGCCGTCGGTGTTGGCCGCGTACGGGTAGGTGCCGAAGTAGTGGTCGAACGACTCGTTCTCCGCGAAGAGCACCACGACGTGCTTGATCGGCGTCGCAGTCTTCGTGTGGTCGTACAGCGTCGTCGAGGCGGTCGCCGGGACGTGGTATCCCGGGTACTCTGCCGCGAGCCTGGACGCCAGCGTGGTGCTCGCGCTCGCCGCCGTGGCCCCGATGGCCGCGCCGGCGCCCAAGGCCACTGCGGCGCCTACTGCGATGAAGGGCCGGAGCCGTTTGTACCGGCTCCGGGTAACTGGGCCTTCGCCCATCCTTTCACCCTCCCTGAGTGATGCCTATCGTTGAGCAGCGTCCGCAAGGCCGCTGCAGGGCGCACAGGTGCGCACACCCCAGGTCTTAACTTTTCATCACAGGTTGACCATGTATCGCGTGAAACATGACGAGAAGGCGAACAAGGACTCAACACTGGCCGAACCTATCCCGGCAGTTCCGCACAGTGATGTCAAGCAAACAGCGCGCGGCCGAAGTAGTCACTGCTGTCCCGCACTCCGGGCAGCGCCAGGAAGTACCCGCCGCCGAACGGGCTGATGTAGTCGATCATCGGCTCGTTGATCAGCCGCGTCTGCGTGGCCTCGAACTGGCGCTTGATGTCCTGCTGGAAGCAGACGAAGATCAGCCCTATGTCCAGGTCGCCGACTTGGTCGAGGCCCCGGTTGTAGTTCCATGCCCGGCGCATGATGCGGCTGTCCGCGGTCTCCGGCGTGCGCGGGTTCGCCAGTCGTATGTGGGCGTCCAGCGGGATCACGTCCCCGGTCGGGTCGGCCCCGAAGTCAGGCGTGGCGTAGATGCCGTCGGCGTCGAGCGGGTAGCCGCTGATACGGTACCGGCCGATCATGAGCTGCTGCTCGTAGACGTCCACGCGGTCCCAGAACTCGGTGAACTGCCGGATCAGCCGTACGACCAGGTAGCTCCCCCCAGCTGTCCACGCGGGCTCGCCCACCGCGCCCGGCTGCACCCAGACGAGGTCGTTCATCTGCGCCGGGCTCGTGGCCGACGGGTTGGAGATGCCGTCCATGAACCCGAAATGGTTGCGCGGAACGGTGCCGGCCGGGCGCGCCGGGCTGGAGAATCCCTCGATCCGCCAGTTCGGCTGCATGCCGCCGCGGGTGTTCTTCGTGATGTCGCGCAGCGCATGCAGCACCACGTCCTCATGCCCGCCGCTGAACTGCAAGATCAGGTCGCCGCCGCACTGCGCGGAGTCGAGGTCGTCGTTCGGGAATGACTTCATCGGTGTGAGGTGCGCAGGCAACTGTGCAGCCAGCCCGTACCGGTCGTCGAACAGCGTCGAGCCGACGCCGAACGTGATCGTCAGCCCGTCCGGCACTACCGTCGGCCCCAGGGTGCCGGAGTCCGGGGGCGGCCCGCCGATCCCGACCGCCGAGGGAATGCCGCCCGCGGTGAGGAACCGCGCCCGGTCCGTAATCGTCTGGAAGAGCTCGACCAGCTCGGCGCGGGTCTGCGCGGTGGCGTTGAACGACACGACTGACGTGGCGGGTGCCGGGTCCGGCGTGATCCCCGCCTGGTGCTCGCCGTGGAACGGCACGGCGGGCACCAGCCCATCCACTTTCTCCGTGTTCAGGGCCGCCGTCGGATCCGGAGCGCTAGTCCGGTGCAGCGAGTACCCGGCGGCCGCGCCGGCGGCACCGCCGGCGACGACTCCGCCGCCCACGGCCAGCCCGCGCAGGAACGACCGTCGCCCTGGCCCCGCAGGCCTAGCCGGATCGGCCGGTGCGCCGATGCTCTCCTCGGGGAGCGCGCCGTCGGCGGGCTTGGCAGCGTCAGGAGATTCAGAACTCATTGAGGGTGTTCCTCGGCTCAGCTATCGACGCGATGGGAGATAGGTCCTGCACCACCTGACTGCACGCGGCGTCGATCTCCTCCCGGGTGTTAGCCGGGAGAGCGGAGACAGGAACCCATGAACCGTTCGGGAGATGTTCTTTTTCGAGCAGTGCCTGAAGCTGGTCAAGCCCGCTGTACACGGAAGAAAGCCCGGCGTAGCGGGGGACGAGCAGCGGGCGCAGCAGGGAGAGCAGGTAACGGGTGGCGGTGATGTTGGCCAGCGTGGTGGCGAGCGTCGTGCCGCTGCCGTAGTCGTCATGCCCAGTGAGCTGGAATTCCAGCGCGTTCTCCATGACCTCGTGCGTGCGAAGTACGAGGTCGAGCGGCTCGACCTCCTGCGTCTTCCACCACGTGATTAGCTGTTGCACGTTGGTGTTGAGCGTGTTCGCGATGGGGGTCAGCTCGCTCGCGGTCTGGCCGTGCCACAGCCCGTACTCAAGACGGTAGAAGCCAGTCCACTGCGGGCTATTCACGCCCGTCGCGTCCGCCCGGCCGTCGATCTCGCTATCGAAGTTCCCGAACGAGGAGTACGCCACGCCCAGCGTCTGGTACTGCAGGTGTGCCGTCAGCCAGTCGCGCTTCGCCCGCGCGAGGTTCCCGCTGCTCACGTCCTTCGCCAGGGCCGCGGTCTCCTTCGCCAGCACCTGGAGGCGGGCCGCGGTTTCCTGATGGTCATCCTTGGCGAGCGGGTAAAGCTCGTTGTATGAGACGGGGAGTATCGCCGCAGTGCCCTTGGCGTGCCCGCTTACGGTGACCGTCGGCCCGGTGAAGGGGTCGTAATCCTGAACCTCGCAGAGGAACGCGTACTTGCCTGACCCGAGATCGAGGCTCATCGGCACCGTGGTGCCGGGTCCGGTGTTTTCGAGTTCGTCGTAGACCGCGCCATTGGCCGGGTCGATCAGGTCGATCTCCGCGCCGTATGTCGCCTGGTTCTCGACCTCGAACGTGTGCCAGCCAGGGCTGGCGTGCCAGGCCGCGCCGCACGTCGCGTCGTTGAAGGCGATCACCGTATCCGCCTGGGCGTTCGTCTGCGCTGGCGCGCCGCTACAAGCCGTAACCGCGCCGGCCAGCGCGGCGCTTGCCGCGGCAGTGGCGAACAAACGTCTGGTGCGCATGGCCTTCCAGGGAGTGCGAACGCGGATCATCGACCGGAAGATAAGCATAGGTTTGCCGCAGCGGGCCAGGTAGCTCAACGACGCCGCAGAACCAAACGTTCACTTGCCCATAACCCTGTATACGCTGAACGTATCCTTCTGTCTCCTCCGCCCCCCGCTCTGCTGCGGGGCCAGTCCCGTGCCCGCGCGGTATGGTGCTGCGGTGGACAGCGAGTACCGGCCGCGCCGGACCTGCCTTTCGGTGCCGGCCAGCAGCGAGAGGTTCCTGGCCAAGGCACGGGACCTGCCCGCCGACGAGGTGATGCTCGACCTGGAGGACTCGGTCGCGCCCGGCGTGAAGGACGCGGCGCGCGACCTCGCCGTCGCGGCGCTGCGCGCCGGGGGCTGGGGCGGCAGGCTGGTCGCGGTGCGGGTCAACGACGCCACCACCCCGTGGGCGTACCGGGATGTGATCGCGGTCGTGACCGGCGCCGCCGGCGCCGTTGACTCCATCATCTTGCCGAAGGTGACATCGCCTGGACAGGTCATCTGGCTCGACCTGCTGCTTGGCCAGGCCGAGCAGGTGGCCGGCGTCCCTGCTGGGCGGATCGGCATCGAGGCGCAGATCGAGGACGCGGCGGGACTGGCCGCCGTCGAGGCGATCGCCGTGGCCTCGCCGCGGCTGGCCTCGCTGGTGTTCGGGCCCGCGGACTTCATGGCCAGCGTCGGGATGCGTTCGCTCACCGTGGGCGGCCAGCCCGAGGGATACGCGTTCGACGCGCACCATTACCCGCTGATGCGGATGCTCGTCGCCGCGCGGGCGGCGGGGCTGCAGGCGATAGACGGGCCGTACGCGCGGATCGGCGACACCGACGGGCTGCGCGCCGCGGCAGCCTCGGTGGCGGCGCTGGGGTACGACGGCAAGTGGGTGCTGCACCCAGCGCAGGTGGATGTCGTCAACGAGGCGTTCACGCCGTCGGCGGCCGACTACGCCCGGGCGATACGGATCCTGGATGCGTACGAGCGGGCGACTTCGGTCGACCGGCGCGGCGCGGTCATGCTCGACGACGAGATGATCGACGAGGCGTCCCGCAAGATGGCGCTCCGAGTCGCGGCCCTTGGCGAGGCCGCCGGCCTGGCCCGTCCACGTCTGGAGACGCCGGGCCGCTAGCTAGCGGCCCGAGGCGGTGGCTCGCGCGGTCCGGGAACCAGCCACATAATTCACATCAGCCTCTCCTGTTGACTTTGTATGCGCGCTGACCACTTTCGTGACCGGTTTGTCCCGTTATGGGGATGCGGGAAGCATACAAAGTCGCTCGATAGAGCGCC
>Ga0335075_10013911_pt1 | contig 12109 bp, 12 predicted proteins | sample Lox_Sample_24_FD_206723 | JGI IMG/M metagenome (GOLD analysis project Ga0335075, IMG submission 206723) | Soil microbial communities from Loxahatchee National Wildlife Refuge, Florida, United States - Lox_Sample_2.4 | ecosystem: Environmental > Terrestrial > Soil > Wetlands | place: USA... | reverse complement strand
TCACGATCCCCTCCTCGCAGCCGGTGTCGTTGTGGACTTCGTAACAGTCCGCGTTGCTCGGGTAGGCGATCGTGTCCGGTTCGACGGGATCGACCGCGTCGATGCCTTCGCCTGACTCGCCGGCTGGTGGTTCGCTCGGATACGCCCAGGGACTCGGTTCGCCCGTGCCGTTCAGCGCACGCTCCTGGTAGGACTCGCTGCCGATCGCGCCGAGGTAATCCTCGTCGAAAACGGCGTGCTCGTATATGACCTGGCCGTTCGCCGTCGTGTCGTTGGGCTGGCCGTCGGAGCTGCTGCATACGAAGAACACCGGCGTCATGCAGTCCGACGCTGGGGGGCTGAGGCGCAGCAGGCTGGTGCCCACATAGCTGTAGAGCCCTGGACAGTAGGCGCTGCAGACGCCTTCGGCCGGAGTGCCCGCGAAGCTGAGGTCGCCGCTGCCCGGATCGAGGCTTGGCCAGCTGAGCGAGCCGGCCCCAGCCTGCGCGGCCGTGATCAGCGGCCGCTGGTTGGCGCCGTTTTCGTTCATCATCCACAGGTCGTTGCCGTGCTGATAGACGATTTCCCCGGCACTCGCCGGCACCGCGGACGCGAGCAGCGCGATGCACGCGCAGAACGCCGCCAGCCACGCTGCCAGCCCGCGCGAGCGTCCTGTCGCGGTGGCTCGTCGGATGCCGGCCGCCTGCCGATCTTGCCGTGTCCCCTCCATGCGACGCATACCGGACGTGTGAGGCATCGTCCCCCCTCGAGTTGCAGTGAATCCTCCAGCGAGCGTCAAGCCTAGCAACGGCTCCCCGGCAGGCGCGCGGTCAGTCGCGCCACGGAGCTAGACTGGCTGCATGTCCGAGACGGCGGCAGTCCCCACCGAGGACGACGTGCTGGAGGCGCTGTCCAACGTGATCGACCCCGAGCTGGGCCTCGACTTCGTCGAGCTTGGGCTGATCTACGGGGTGGAGGTGGCTGAGGGCAACGTGCGCGTGACGTTCACGCTGACCACGCCCGGCTGCCCGATCGGCCCGCAGGTCAACGAACAGATCGAAGAATTCGTGGGCGAAGTCGATGGCGTGAAGACGGTCGAGTCGGAGATGGTGTTCACGCCGCCGTGGTCGCCGGAGATGATGTCCGAGGACGCCAAGTTCGCGCTCGGCTACTGACGCGCCAGTTGGGGCGTTTGTGTCCTTACACCGGCGCGGCTGCCGACTCGCGCGCGAGCGACACGAGCGTGGCGAGTTCCGCGGCGATGTCCTCGCCGATCGAGTCGATGTCCGGGAGCGCGTCGAAGTCGCCGAGCAGGCCGAAGTTCATCTGCCCGTTGTAGGACATGATCGCGATCGCCAGGGCGTGGTTTTCGGGCAGGAACGCTACGGGGATCGCGTGCAGCATCTCGCGCCCGAGCACGTACAGCGGGAACTGCGGACCGGGCACGTTGGTGACGATCAGGTTGAACAGGCGCGTGGAGAAGTTCAGGCGCGACGCCTGCGCCAGGATCGTCGGCGGCGCGAAGTTCTGGGCGCCCGCGATCACCTCCGCGCCTAGGGCCTGCTTGGACTCCTTCAAGCCGTCCATCGCATTGGACACGAAGCGCAGCCGGTTGAGCGGGTCGGTGATGTAGGTGGGCAGCGGTCCGCGCATCACGACGATGCGGTTGCCCCCGTGGTGGTGCTCGCCCTCGCTCCTCACCGACACCGGCACCAGCGCGCGCATCTCCACGCCCTCCGTGTGTCGCCCGCGCGAGATCAGGAACGAGCGCAGCGCGCCCGCGACGACCGCCAGCACGACGTCGTTGACGGTCCCGCCGAACGCGTTCTTCACCGCCTTGAAGTCCGCCAGCCGGGCGGTGATCCCGACGAACCGCCGGTGCGGCCCGATCGGCACGTTCAGGGGCGTTTCCGGAGCGGGGTTCAGGCCCGCCCACACGATCTCGCCGATCCCCTCGGCCGCCTCGCGCGTGCGCGCGAGCGCGCGCTCGGGGTGCGCGAGCGCGTCGATCGCGCCCTCCGCCAGGGCCACGCCCGCGCGCACCGCGCCGATCATCCCCGCCGCCAGCAGCTGCGCCGTCCCCGGCTCGGGGTGGGGCTGCCAGGGGCGCCCCGTGTACGGGGCCTGCGGAGGGTCGGGGGACAGGTCGAACAGCACCGTCGCGAGGTCCACGCCCGCGATGCCGTCGATCAGTGAGTGGTGGGTCTTCTGTATCAGCGCGAAGCGGTCGTCCTGCAGGCCCTCGATCAGCCACATCTCCCACAGCGGCTTGGAGCGGTCGAGCTGCTGGGAGAAGATCCGCGCGGTCAGGTCCTGCAGCTGATCCCATGCGCCGGGCGCCGGCAGCGCGGTGTGGCGGACGTGGTAGTCCAGGTTGAAGCTGGGGTCGTCGACCCACACCGGGCGGCCGCTGTCGATCGCCGTGTGGGCCAGCTTGTGGCGGTAGCGGGGCACCAGGTGCAGCCTGCGCCGGATCTGTTCGAGGAACTCGTCCATGCTCGGCGGCGGCCCTTCGATGATCGTCAGGCCGCCGATGTGCATGTGCGAGACGGAGCTCTCCTGGTGCAGGAACGAGGCGTCTACGGGAGTCAGGCGGTCGAGGTGTCGTTGGCTCATCGGGCTTAGCGTACCGGGGCGCCCCCTACAATGACACGCGTGCCCAACAGCGTGGAAAAGTTGCTGCTCGCGGCGCCGCGAGGCTACTGCGCGGGGGTCGATCGAGCGGTGCAGACGGTCGAGCGCGCGCTCGCCATCCACGGCGCGCCGGTGTACGTGCGCAAGGAGATAGTGCACAACAAGCACGTCGTCGCGCAGCTGCGCGAGCGCGGCGCGATCTTCGTGGACGAGCACACCGAAGTGCCCGAGGGGGCGGTGTGCGTGTTCTCCGCGCACGGAGTCGCCCCGAGCGTGCGCGCCGGCGCGGTCGAGCGCAGCCTGCACACGATCGACGCCACCTGTCCGCTCGTCACCAAGGTCCACCGCGAGGCCGTGCGCTTCGCCGAGCAGGGATACACGATCGTGCTCGTCGGCCACGACGGTCACGAGGAGGTCGAAGGCACGATGGGAGAGGCCCCCGACCAGATCGTGCTCGTGCAGAGCGAGCAGGACGTGGACGAGCTGGAGGTCGCCGATCCCGGGCGCATCGCCTACATCACACAGACCACGCTCGCGGTGGGCGAAACGAGCACGATCGTCGAGCGCCTGCGGGCGCGGTTCCCCAACATCGTCGGCCCTCGCACCGACGACATTTGCTACGCCACCACCAACCGCCAGGCTGCTGTCAGGCAGATGGCCGCGAGCTGCGATCTGATGCTGGTGATCGGCTCGCGCAACTCGTCCAACTCGCTGCGCCTGGTGGAGGTCGCGCGCGACTGCGGCACCGAGGCCCACCTGATCGACTCCACCCGCGAAGTGCAGGAGGAGTGGCTACAGGGCCGGCGCGTGGTGGGCGTCTCCTCCGGCGCCAGCGCGCCCGAGGAGCTGGTCAGCGAGCTGGTGGACTTCTTCCGCGATCGCGGCGTGCTGGACGTCTCCGAGTTCGACGTCGTGCGCGAGGACGTGCGCTTCATGCTGCCCAAGCAGATACGCCAAGCCGTAGCAGGCGCGCCGCGTCCAGCCGGCGCGGTCGGGGCTGGCTGATCTCTGCGGACGGCCGTACAGCGCGCTTGCGCACGCTGATCGTCTCAGACCTGCACCTGGGCAGTCTCTCCGGCGCCGACCTGCTGCGTCGGCCCGAGCTGCGGGCGCCACTGCTCGAGGCGGTGGCCGGCGTGCAGCGCGTGGTGCTGCTAGGCGACGCGCTCGAGCTGCGTCACGGCCCCGTGCGCGAGGCGCTGGCAGCCGCGCGTCCGTTCTTCGAAGATCTCGGGCGCGCGCTCGGCGACGGCCGCGAGCTGGTGATCGTCGCCGGCAACCACGATCACGCGCTCGTCGAACCGTGGCTTGCCGCCCGTGGCCAAGACCACGCGCCGCCGCCGCTGCAACTCGAGCAGGTGCTCGATCCCGCGGACGTCTCGCACGCGCTCGGGCGCATCGCCGGCTGGGTGGCGCACGCGCGCACGCGCGTCGCATACCCCGGCGTGTGGCTGCGCGCGGACGTGTACGCGACGCACGGCCACTACCTCGACTGCCATCTGACCGTGCCGACGATCGAGCGGCTGAGCATGGGCGTGATGAGCCGCGTGATCGGCAGTCACCCGGACACGTTCGCGGGCGTCGAGGACTATGAGAGCGTCGTCGCGCCCATGTTCGCGTGGCGCGACGCGGTCGCGCGCGACGCCCGCACCGGCCCCGCGCTCAACGGCCTGGCGACCGTCAGCGCGTGGCGGGCGCTGAACGGCGACGCCACCGCGGGCGCCGGCGGCGCCACGCTGCTGCGCCGTGCGCGCACCCGCGCGCTGGCCGCCGCCTTCCCGCTCGCCGTCGGCGCGCTCAACCGCGCGGGCATCGGGCCGCTGCGCGCCGACCTCTCCGCCGTGGAGCTGCGCCGCGCGGGGCTCGCGGCGATGGGCGAGGTGGCCGCGCGCGTCGGCCTCGGCGACGCGTATGTCGTGTTCGGCCACACCCACCGCGCGGGCCCGCTGCCCGGCGACGAGCAGCACGAGTGGCGCGGGCGCGGCGGCGCGCGACTGGTCAACAGCGGCAGCTGGACCTACGCCTCGATCTTCCTCACCGACGCGCCAGGCGAGAGCCCGTACTGGCCGGGCGCGTGCGTGCTCGTCGAGAGCACGGGCGCCCCGCGTCTTTTGCGCCTGCTGCAGGACCGCACGCGCGCGGAGCTGTCGCCGCGCAGAGCGCCAGCATCGCGTGCGCGTTCCGGTACTGTTTGACAGCGGCAGACGGGAGGGCTGTTGCCGTTATGCGGGGCTGTGGAGCGACACGCTCGCCCCAGTCCTGGCGCTCTGCGCGCGCCCGCGGCGCCGCAGCTCTAGCCCCGAGCCCGTCGCCATGCCGGCGACGGCGTCGTCACGTTCCTCAGCGTCAGAGGGCCCCGGGCGTGAAGCAAGTCGCCACGCAGCGCACGCCCGCGTCCACCTCGACCTCCAGCACGCCCGCCGTGTGGCGCCCGTGCTCCAGCAGCGGGTATGCGCCGGGATGCGACACCGTCAGCTCGCTGCCGCCGGCGGCCTGCCCGCCGTTGACCCTGACCGTGCCCGCGCCGTCGAGCACCGCCCACACCCCGCCCGCCTCATACGGGCCGCGGTAGGCGCCCTGCCGGTCGTGCGTGGGCGGCGCGAGCCTCGCGCCCGGAGCATCCTCCGGACGCAGCGGCGCGAGCGGCTCCCGCCGCACGCCCAGCAGCTCCTGGATCGCCAGCTCCGTTTCCGCGTACGCGCCCTCGCCGTAGTGGTAGTCGAACAGCCGCGCGTGCCCGTCGAACAGGTAGCGCGCCGGCCAGCCCACGTTCTCGTACTCCTGCCACACCTGCAGCTCGCTGTCGATCAGCACCGCGTGCTCGATCCCCAGCCGCGCCACCGCGTCCGTGACCGCGCGCTCCTCGCGAGAGACCTCGAAGCCGGGGCAGTGCACGCCGATCACGCGCAGCCCCGCCGCCTGATAGCGCTCGTGCCACGCCTTCACGTACGGCAGCGTCCGCATCGAGTTGGGCCGGCAGAAGTCCCAGAACTCCACCAGCATCGGCCTGCCGCCCTGCAGCACGCTCACGCCGGCCGCCGGCGCGTTCACCCACGGCAGCTGACGCGGGAACGGCGGCGCGGCGATCGTGTCAACCGGCGGCCGCAACCGGCGCGCTAGCCAATCGAGCCGACCATCTCCAGCTGGATCAGGCGGTTCAGCTCCACCGCGTACTCCATCGGCAGCTCCTTGGTGACGGGCTCGATGAAGCCGTTGACGATCATCGCCGCCGCCTCGTCCTCGGTGAAACCGCGCGAGCCCATGTAGAACAGCTGGTCGTCGGAGATGCGCCCCACGGTCGCCTCGTGCGCGACGGTCACGTTGGGGTTCTGGATCTGGATGTCCGGCCACGTGTCAGAGCGCGACTGCCCGTCCATCATCAGCCCGTCGCACTGCACGCGCGCTTTCGAGCCCGAGGCGTTGTGGCCCATCTTCACCAGGCCGCGGTAGCCCATGATGCCGCCGTCCTTGGAGATCGACTTGGCGAGGATGTTCGACGTCGTGTTCGGCGCCAGGTGCACCACCTTGGCGCCCGTGTCCTTGTGCACGCCCTTGCCCGCCACGCCCACGTTCAGGTGGTCCGCGCGAGCGCCCTCGCCCATCAGGAACGAGCCGGGGTACAGCATCACGTACTTGGCGCCCATCGAGCCGCCCACCCACTCGACCGTGCCGTGCGCGTCGACCACCGCGCGCTTGGTGTTCAGGTTGTAAACGTCCTTGGACCAGTTCTGCACGGTCGTGTAGCGCGCCTTGGCGCCCTCGTGCACGAAGATCTCCACCACCGCCGAGTGCATCGAGTTGACGCTGTAGGTCTGCGCGGTGCAGCCCTCGATGTAGTTCACCTCCGAGCCCTCGTCGGCGATGATCAGCGTGTGCTCGAAGGTGCCCTCGCCGGCGCCCTCCATGCGGAAGTACGCCTGCAGCGGCAGGTCCACCTTCACGCCCTTGGGCACGTACACGAACGAGCCGCCCGACCACACCGCGCCGTGCAGCGCCGAGAACTTGTTGTCCTGCGGCGGCACGCATTTGTTCATGAAGTACTTCTGCACCAGCTCCGGGTACTGGCTGATGGCCGTGTCCATCGAGCAGAACAGGATCCCGAGCTTGGCGTACTGCTCCTTCAGCCCCTCGTACACCGGCTCCTGGCGCCAAACGCCCACCACGCCCGCCAGGTGCTCGCGCTCGGCCTGCGGAATGCCGAGGTCCTCGTAGGTCTGCTTCATCTCCTCGGGCACGTCGTCCCAGCTGTTGAAGCGGCCCGCGGTCGGCGGCGAGTACAGGACCAGGTCGTCCAGGTTCAGGCCGCTCAGGTCCGGTCCCCACGTGGGGACCGGCTTGCGCTCGAAGATCTCCAGCGCCTTTAGGCGTTTGTCGGCCATCCAGTCGGGCTCGCCCTTGACCCTCGACAGCTCCTGCACGACCTCGCGCGAGATGCCCTGGCGAGCGCGCAGCTGCCCCTGCTCGTCCTCCACGATCGGGCTGGGCTTTGCGATCTTCGTGCGGTCAATGGTGGCCATTGCGATCCTCGTTCCAGGGTAGCTTGCCTGCCCGCGTGGGGCCAATCCTGTGCTGTGAGGTAGGAATTGTATCGAGAGGGGCGGTCTCGTTCGGAGTCGCGGCCCCCACCCGGCCACCACCTGTCCCGGCCTGCGCCGCCGGTCGGATGAGCACGTGGACAGGTCGATCGCGGTAGGAACGAGGTAGTAAGATGGCTGCGATGGCGGTGGAGAAGCTGTCGATAGCGCTCGAAGAGGGCGTCGCACAAGCGGCCAGGGAGGCCGCCGAGCGTCATGGGCTGAGCCTGTCCGCGTGGGTCAACGAGGCCGCCCGCGAGGCGCTGGCGATTGAGGACGGGCTCGCGGCGATGGGCGAATGGGAAGCTGAGGAGGGGCCGATCTCCGACGAGGCGATCGCGTGGGCGGACGCGGCGCTCGCGCGGGCTGGGATCGTCCCGCGCCGATGACCGGCGCCACATACGACGCCGGTGCGCTGATCGCAGCCGAGCGGGGCTCGCAGGAGATGCGGGCGCTGCACAGGCGCCTGCTCGACAACGGCGTGCGCCCGACCGTCTCCACGGCGGTGCTCGCCCAGGTGTGGCGCGGCGGCCCGCAACCCCGGCTCTCGCGGTTGCTGCGCGGCTGCCGGGTCGTGCCCCTCGACGAGCGTCAGGCATGCGCGGCGGGGGCCGCGTTGGCGCGCAGCGCCACCGACGACGTGATCGACGCGGTGGTGGTCGTGACCGCTCTGCAACGCAGAGACGTGATCGTCACCAGCGATCCGCAGGACATGCAGCGGATCGCCAGCGGGGTCGGCGGCGAGGTGCTCGTGCAGGTCGTGTGACCGGCGGGCGCGCCTTGGCGCTCACTCCGGCCAGTCGTTGTCCCCCGTCACCGCCCCGCGCACGACCTTCAGGTTCAGCAGCGCGCACTTGCGCCGCGTGGCCGACACGGGGATGCCGAGCTGCTCGATCATCCAGTCCGCGTCCAGCTCGCCCACCTGCTGCAGGGTCATGCCCTTCAGCTCCTCCGACGCGATCGACGCCGCCGCCTGCGAGATCGCGCAGCCGTGGCCGTGGAAGCGCAGGTCCGCGATGCGATCGCCGGCCACGCGGATGTGCACCCCCAGCTCGTCGCCGCACAGCGGGTTGTGCTCCAGCGCCTCCAGGTCGTGCGGCTGGAGCTCCCCGAAGTTGCGCGGGCGCTTGTAGTGCTCGAGGATGTAGTCGCGGTACAGGTCGTCCATCGCGCTACGTCCTCTCCGCAGCGTGTTGCGTACAACGATCGTTATACGTCGATTTAATGGAGCGGACAGCTGGGTGGCGGGCCCGCGTCACAGCCCGAACACCTCGCGCCCGGCCAGCAGCGCGTCGATCAGCGCGTCCACGTCCGCCGCGTCGTTGTACACGCCCACGCTCGCGCGCGCCGTCGCGCCCACGCCCAGGCAGCGCATCAGCGGCTGCGCGCAGTGGTGTCCCGCGCGGATGCACACGCCGCCGCGGTCCACCAGCTCGGCCACGTCGTGCGGGTGGATGCCCTCCAGCGTGAACGACGCCAGGCCGCCGCGCTCCTGTGCGCTCGCCGGACCGACCACGCGCAGGCCCGGCACCGCCGCCAGGCGCTCGAGCATGTACGCGGTCAGCGCGTGCTCGTGCGCGCGCACGCGCTCCATGCCCAGCCCGCGCAGGTACTCCACCGCCGCGCCCAGGCCCGCCGCCTCCGCGATCGGCGGCGTGCCCGCCTCGAACTTGTACGGCAGCTCGTTCCACGTCGCCTGCTGGAAGCCCACCGAGGCGATCATGTCCCCGCCCGTCAAGAACGGCTGCATCTGCTCCAGCAGCTCGCGCCGGCCGTGCAGCACGCCGATGCCCGTCGGCCCCAGCGCCTTGTGGCCCGTCCACGCATAGAAGTCCGCGCCGATCGCATCCACGTCGACCGGCATGTGCGGCACCGCCTGCGCGCCGTCGATCAGCGTCACCGCCCCCGCCGCGCGCGCCCGCGCGGCGATCTGCGCCACCGGGTTGATCGTGCCCAGCACGTTGGACACGTGCGCAAACGCCACCAGGCGCACGTCGCCGCGCGCGAGTTCCTCGTCCAGCTGCGTCAGCGAGATTTCGCCGCGCTCGTCCACCTCCAGGTAGCGCAGGCTCGCGCCGCGCTCCGCGCACAGCACCTGCCACGGCACGATGTTCGCGTGGTGCTCCATCTGCGTGATCAGCACCGCGTCGCCCGCGTGCACGTTCGCGCGCCCCCACGAGTACGCCACCAGGTTGATCGCCTCCGTGGCGTTCTTCGTGAAGATCGTCGTGCGAGCGTTCGCGCCCACGAACGCCGCCACGCGCGAGCGCGCCTCGTCGTAGGCCGCGTCCGCCTCCTGCGCCAGCGCGTACACGCCGCGGTGCACGTTCGCGTTGTGGCTGCGCAGGTGCTCAGCGACCGCCTCGATCACCACCGCCGGCTTCTGCGAGGTCGCCGCCGAGTCCAGGTATATGAGCGGACGCCCGCCGAAGGTCCGCTCGAAGATAGGGAAGTCGCTGCGAACGCCCGCCAGAGCCCCGGAGGGGCTCCCCTTAAACACGTCCCTCTCAGCGACTGGTGGCATACGCCTCGATGTCCTCGCGCGCCGCCGCCAGCTTCGCCGCCACGCGCGCGCGCACCAGCTCCTCCAGCGGCTCGTCTCCCAGCTCGGACACCAGCGGCTCGAAGAAGCCCTCCACGATCACGCGCACCGCCGTCGCGCGGTCCAGGCCGCGCGACTGCATGTAGAAGATCGCCGTCTCGTCCAGCTCGCCCACCGTGCCGCCGTGCGACGCCGACACGTCGTCCGCGGACACCAGCACCGACGGGATCGCGTCGATGCGCGCCTTCGGCGAGAGCATCATCGAGTGGATCTGCAGGTAGGTGTGCGTCTGCTGGGAGCCGGGGTCGATCTGGATCAGCCCCTCGAAGCTCGCGCGGCTCTCGCCCGTCGCCGCCCCGCGCCAGTGCACGTCCCCGCCCGACGGCCCCGTCTCGTGCAGGTCCACCGCGAACACGTCCAGGTGCTCGCGCTCCTCCGTGAAGAACAGGCCGCGAAACGCCATGTCCCCGCCCGGCTCCATCACCGCCAGCTCCAGGTGCTGGCGCACCAGGTGGCCGCCAAGCAGCGCCGGCAGCCAGTGGCAGTACGCGTCGCGGCCCACGCCCACGAAGCGCGTCGACACGTCGAAAACGTCTCCTTTGCCCCAATCCTGGAACTGCGCCAGGCGGCAGCGCGCGCCGTCCTGCAGATAGCACTCGAACGCGCCCGCGTGCAGGGACTGGCCGTCCTCGAAGTCCTCCGCCACGTCGTACTCGTGCACGCGGAAGTCGCTGCCCGGCGCGCCCACCACCAGCGTGCGCCCGTACTGCGCGACGCCCGCGCCGTCGATCGCGTACACGATCTCGAACGGGTCCTCCACCGCCACGCCCTCGGGAACGTGCAGGAACGCGCCGCCCGTCCAAAACGCCGCGTTCGCCGCCTCCAGCTTGTGACGGTCGATCGGCAGGCGCCTGGAGAACCACGCGGACACGAGTTCGCCGTGCTCCGCGAACGCCTGCTCCAGCGAGCACAGGATCACGCCGCGCTGCGCCAGCGCCTCCTCCAGCTCCACGTGCACCACCGCGCCCGCGCTCTGCACGATGCGCCCCGCGCGCGCTCGCTCGGGAAGCGTGCGCGCGACCACCGCCGGCACGCCCTGCTCGCTCACGCTCGTCTCCAGCGCGTCCAGCTCGACGCCCTGCAGGCTCGTGCTCCAGAAGCCCGAACGCCGCCACACCGGCAGCTCCAGGCGCTCGTAGGCGCGCAGCGCCGCCTCGCGCAGCTGCGCCAGCGTGCGCCCCTCGCCCGCCCCAAGCGGCGCGCCCGCGCCGTGCAGCGCGCGGTACAGGCTCGCCTCGCGGTGGCGGCCAGCCTTCACCGGCGTGCCCGCCGCGGCGGGGGAGGAGGTCGGTTCGGCGCCGTTGCCGGCGGCGCTCATGCCACCAGCTCTTGGCCGCCGTGTTCCTGGCGGATCTGGTCGTAGCCCTCGCGCTCCAGGCGTTCCACCAGCTCCACGCCGCCCTCCAGCACCATCCGCCCGTCCATCAGGATGTGCACGAACTGGGGCTTCACGTAATGCAGGATGCGCTGGTAGTGGGTGATGATCAGCGCGCCCAGCCCCTGCTCGTCGTGCAGGCGCTGCACGCCCTCCGCCACCGTGCGCAGCGCGTCGATGTCAAGGCCCGAGTCCGTCTCGTCGAGGATCGCCACGTCCGGTTTCAGCATCGCCATCTGCAGGATCTCCGCGCGCTTCTTCTCACCGCCCGAGAAGCCGTCGTTGAGGTGGCGCGAGGTGAACGCGCGGTCCACGTCCAGCAGCTCGATCGCGTGCTGCAGCTGCGTGCGGAACTCCTTCACCTGGATCGGCTCCTCGCGTTTGGCGTTGATCGCCATGCGCAGGAAGTTCGCAACGGACACGCCGGGGATCGACACGGGGTACTGGAAGGCCAGGAACAGGCCCGCCTTCGCGCGCTCGTGCGGCTCGGCCTCCGTGATGTCCTCGCCCTTGAACGTGATCGAGCCCTCCGTGATCTCGTAGGAGGGGTGGCCGAGCAGCGTGTTCGCCAGCGTCGACTTGCCCGAGCCGTTCGGCCCCATCAGCGCGTGTATCTCGCCGCGGCTGATCTCCAGGTCGACGCCGCGCAGGATCTCGCGCTCGTCGGTGCGCACGTGCAGGTCTCGTATCTCCAGGTCGGCCATGTGTTCGCTCAGGCTCCAGTCGTAGCGGTTCTTGGGCCGCTCGCCGCGGGTTGCGCGGCCAGCGTCGGCAGTGTCGGCCCCGTCGCCGGCCGGGCCGGCGGGGTCACGCCCGCGAGCGTCGGCGCCGCCATCAGGTCCGCCAGCGTCGTCTCGCGCAGCGTCTTCACGATCGAGCCGCGCACGCGCGTCCACAGCAGCTTCGTCGGGCATATGTGGTCGGGGATCGACTCGCGTGTGCACA
>Ga0335075_10013910_pt1 | contig 12109 bp, 8 predicted proteins | sample Lox_Sample_24_FD_206723 | JGI IMG/M metagenome (GOLD analysis project Ga0335075, IMG submission 206723) | Soil microbial communities from Loxahatchee National Wildlife Refuge, Florida, United States - Lox_Sample_2.4 | ecosystem: Environmental > Terrestrial > Soil > Wetlands | place: USA: Florida... | reverse complement strand
CAGCCTGTTCGCCGGCGCGACCGCCGCCGCGGCCCGGGCCAGCATGCCGTGCACGAACCCGGCCGACGGCGCCGCCCCGGTCAGCGAGGCGATCAGCTCCGCGCAGCGGTGCACCGGGATCGCGTGCGCCACCATCAGGTACACGCACCAGGCCTGCAGATTCGGCCCGTAGGTCACCGTGCCCGCCATGCCCGCCCCGGCCGGCGCGGCCGCGGCGGTCACCTGACCGCAGCCGCACCGCGCCGCGTGCAGGTCATACTGGACGACCCGCGCGGTCACCAGCGGGATATCCACCTGCTGATGGCTGGCCACCGTGCCCAGGTCAGCCGCCCCTGCCAGGTCCGCGCCGCAGCCGCATATCCCGGCCGGCCGCACCGCCACCCGCTCGTCCGGCCCGGCCCGCCAGGCCAGGTACGCGCCCGGCGCACCCGGCTGCTTACCCGGCCCCCGCGTGCCGTCACCGCCCTCCCGCCGCCGTGGCGCCGGCCGCTTACGGCCCGGCTGAGCGTCCATCGACGGCGGGAACGAGGAATTACCGCTGTTCCGCGACACCAGCCGCTCCAGCCGCTCCACCCTGGCCTGCAACTCGCTGATCGCCGCGGCCTGCGCCTCGATCACCGCATCCCGCTCCGCGCACGCCGGGCACCCGGCAGACGGCAGCGACGGCACGGGCATAGCCGACCATGATCACCAAAACCAGAGCGTAATCAAGCCGACACGCTCACCCGAAGCAAGGAGACCTGAATGTTTACATTCTAAGGAGACGCCATGGCTGAGAAGAAGCCAATGATCATGTACGCAGCGTCCTACGACACGGTCCCGGCCGCGCTGGAGGCCCTGGACGCCGTCGAGCAGCTGCACAAGGACGCCATGATCGGCTCGTTCGACGCGGCAGTCATCGATAAGGACAACGGCAAGCCCCACATCGTCAAGCGGATGGACCGACCGCGCATCCGTGTCATCCCCGAGGCATTCGGCGGCGGCGCGCTGCCCCGCAAGGAGCTCAAGGAGGCCGCCGGGGAGCTCACCGCCAGCCAGGCGGGGCTGATCGCGGTCGGCGAGCCGACAATCGAAAAAGGGATCGACAAGGCGCTAGATACCGCCGATAAGGTGGTGAAGCGCACGGTCGACGCCAGCGCCGACGAGATCACCAGCGAACTGCAGGAAGCGCTCAAAAGCTAGCCGGCCGCGCTATAGCACGGGCCAATGTCTCCACAGCCGCCATCGCTTGTACCGCCGCCAGATTGCCGGATGGACTAATGGACTAGAGGGAGCGGCAGAGGACCGGATACCCCGGTTCCTGGTCCGGCCGGCGGACAGGCAAGGTGGTGACACGATGCGAGCAGCCCCCCGCGGTCCGCGCGTTACGACGCGGCTCGTCAGAACCTTCGGAATGGACGGCAATCCATTGCGCCGGGCCAGCGACCGGGCGGAAGCCTGGATCCGGGCCGGGCTGCTCGTCGGGTTCCTGATCGCCGGGCCGATGGCGGCCTTGGCCGCGGGACGGTGGACCGCTCACACGGGGGACGCCGGGAGCGCCGCGCAGTCGCACGCCGTCCAGGCGGTCTTGCTGCGGACGGCCGCGGCACCCGCCGGTCGGGCCGTGGCCGTCCGGGGCGCCCAGGTGTGGGTCAGCGCACGGTGGGAGAGCGCGGGCGGCGCAACCCGGACCGGCGAGGTGCCCGCTCCGGCCGGCGCCCCGACCGGCACGGTCGTGACCATATGGCTGGACGCCTCCGGGCGGATCACCGGGCCGCCGCGACCGGGCGAGTTCGCTGACGAGGCCGTGGCGACCGCGGTAATCACGCTGATCGCCGTAGCGCTCGCGCTGCTGGTGGTGCTGCGGCTGATTCAGCGGTTCCTGAACTGGCGGCATCTGGCCGCCTGGGAGGCAGCCTGGCGGGCGGTCGGACCGCGGTGGACGGGGCACCGTTCATGACCTCACCTAGCGACCGGGGAGAGGAGCTCTCGGATACGACGGGACCGCGTTGGTCGTACTAGTGGCCAGAGGTAAGCAAGATGACTAGCGATGCCCAGGGCCGTCCCGTCGGCGTCCGGACGTCGACGGTCAGGACGCCGACGGTCAGGACTCTGCGGGCACGCCGCGGCCTGACGCGATCCTTCCCGCGCTTGATAAGGACCAGCTAGCCGCCTTGGGCGAGGTCGGCCGCGAGTGGGACCGGGTGTCGGGCGACCCCCAGGTGTGGCGGCAGGCGTTGCCGGTCGACCCCGCCCTCGGCGAGTACCCGGCGGATAGTGATTTCCGCCCGGCGCGGTTTACCCGGTTCGTGCCCGTTGAGGGGCGCGACGGGCAGCTGCCCCCGATCGAGACCACACGCGCGTCAGAGGCAGAGCCGACCGCGGCGGCGCGAGCTGGGCAGGCGGTACGACGGCTGTTGTTCGGGCCGCCGCTGGACGTGAGCGCGATCGCGATGGAGCGGATGCGCAAGCTGGTGGCGCTGCCCGTGCTGTCGGCCGACGCGCTGTCCTCGGTGGCCTACGGACCAGAGGCGATGCTGACTGTCCTGGTGCTGGCCGGACTGCCCGGCCTGGCGTACTCGCTGCCGGTCGGCGCGGCGATCGTCGTCCTGATGCTGGCGGTCGGGGTCTCCTACCGGCAGACGATCCGGGCTTATCCGCAAGGCGGCGGGTCTTACATCGTCGCCAGCCAGAACCTCGGCCGGGTCGCCGGCCTGACGGCGGCCGCGGGGCTGCTGATCGACTACGTCATGACGGTGGCGGTGTCCATCGCCTCCGGGGTGGCCGCCATCACCTCGGCCTACCCGTCGCTGCAGCCGGCGACCACCTGGATCGGCGTGGGCGTGATCGCGGTGCTGCTGGGCGGGAACCTGCGCGGGGTGCGCCAGGCGGGCGCCCTGTTCGCCGCGCCGACGTACGTGTTCATCACCGCCATCGCCGCGCTGGTAATCGCGGGCCTGGTGCACGCGGCCGACCGCGGATTCCACCCGGCCCCGGTCCCGCACCTGACCGCCGTGGAGGGTGTGTCGGTGCTGCTGGTGCTGCGCGCGTTCTCCTCCGGCGCCACCGCGATGACCGGCATCGAGGCCATCTCGAATGCCGTGCCGGCGTTCAAGCCGGTGGAGTGGCGCAACGCCCGGACCACGCTGAGCTGGATGGTCGGGCTGCTCATCACGATGTTCGCCGGCGTCCTGGTCGTCGCCAAGCTCGCCGGGGTGGCGCCGGAGTCCAGCCAGACCATGCTGTCCCAGCTAGCGCACCTGTACTACGGCGACGGGCCGGTCTATGTCTTCATCCAGGCGGCCACCGCGCTGGTGCTGCTGCTGGCGGCGAACACGTCCTACAACGATTTCCCGCGGGTGATGTTCCTGCTGGCCCGCGACCAGCTGGCGCCGCGGTCGTTCCTGCATATCGGCGACCGGCTCACCTTCCGCCACGGCATCATGGTGCTGTCGGTCACCTCGGCCGTCCTCTATGTCGCCTTCAGCGGCAACACCGGCACCCTGCTGCCGCTGTACGCGGTCGGGGTGTTCCTGGCCTTCACCCTGTCCCAGACCGGCATGGTGGTGCACTGGCGGCGCCACCGTGACCAGCCACACTGGCGTCGCAGCCTGGTCTTCAACGCCACGGGGGCCGTGCTGTCGGGCATCGTGTTCGTCATCGCGGGCATCACCAAGTTCACCGCAGGCGCCTGGGTCGCCATCTTCCTCATCGGGCTGATCATCGTGGCCGCGCTGCGCGTCCGCCGCTACTACGACCTGGCCGGCCAGCAGCTGGCGCTACATCCCGAAGAAGCCGGGAAAGCGGCCTCCGATACCGAGACCGCCGAAGATCCCGGGCAGATCAGCAACCTCATGATCGTCCCCGTCATCGCCCTAGACCGGGCGTCCATGCGGGCCCTGGCCTACGCCGCCGCGCTCGGCCAGCCTGTCTTCGCGCTGCACATCAGCCCGACCGCCGACGAGGCCGACCGGTTCCGCGGCTACTGGCAGACCTGGGGCGACCACCTGCCCTAGAGGTCATCGTCTCGCCGCACCGCGCCCTGGTCGCGCCGCTGGTCAACTACATCTGGACGCTGCACAGGCAGCGGCCCGACCTGACGCTGACGGTCATCGTCCCGGAGACCGTGACCCGGCACTGGTGGCACCAGATCCTGCACGACCACGTCGCGCGGCGCCTTCGGCGCGCGCTGCGGGACCTGCCAGGGGTCGTGGTCACCAGCGTCCCGTTCCACCTGGCGCACTGACGCTCCTACACCGGCCGCCGCGGATCGGTGAGTTCCACCCGGGCGGTCACTACCGGGCCGAGCGGCTCGCTCTCGACCCGGCCTAGGCTCGGCAAGAGCGCTAGCATGGGCCGGTTCTCGGCGAGCACCTCCGCGGCAAAGTGCTCGATCCCGGCCTCCTGGGCACGCTCGCTGAGCCGGGCGAGCAGCGCGGAGCCAAGTCCGCGTCCCTGCCAGGCGTCAACCACCGTCACTCGCACGACATCCCCGGACCGGAGCGTGACGAGCTCTGCCCGGCTCACCGCGGTAATGACCGTTGCCCTCCGTGTCCGTACACCCAGGTGGTGTGCATCGACATCACCCGGACGGCTCCGCGCCGATCAGCTCGGGGACGCCCGCCCGCTCCGCTCTTCGCGCGGCTGGCAGCGAGACAACCATGGTCAGCCCGCCCCCCGGCGTCTCGTGCGGGTCCAGGGCACCGCCCATCGCCTCGGTCAGGCCGCGGGACAGCGCCAGCCCGAGCCCCAGGCCCGTCGACGTGCTGGTATCGCCGAGCCGCTGGAAGGGGAGGAAGGCACGGTTGCGCTCGGCCGGGGGGATACCGGGCCCGCGGTCGATGACGCGCAGCTCAACCCGGCTGCCGTAAGCGCGGGCCGTCAGCAGCGGCGGCGGCGTCCCGGGCGGCAAGTATTGCAGGGCGTTACGGGTCAGGTTCTCGATGACCCGCTCCATGAGCTCCGGGTCCGCCATGACCTCGGGCAGCCCGGCCGGGAGGCACACCGTGACCGACCGCAGCCCAGCGTCGTCGACCGCACGCATGACGATGTCCCCGAGCGCAGCCGGGCGGGGAAACACCGGCAGCTTGCCCGCCTGGAGCCTGCTCATATCCAGCAAGCTGGCCGTGATGCGGGCGAGCCGGTCCAGGGATTCATCGGCGGCGGCCAGCAGTTCGCTGCGGTCGTCGGCGGTCAGCGGGAGGTCGGCCGAGCGCAGACCGCTCACCGCCGCCTTCGCCGCGGCGAGCGGGCTGCGCAGGTCGTGACCGACCGTGGCGAGCAGGACCGTCCGCACCCGGTCAGCCTCCGCGATGCGGCTGGCCCTCTTCGCGGCCGTCCGAGCGGCCCGCCGGCTGCGCCGCGCGGCACGGAAGCCGAGGAAGCTGACCGCCAGCGCCACGCCGGCCAGCAGGACGGAGACCACGGCGGGGCCGATTCCGGCGACCAGGAGCGCACCGGGGCGCGGCATGCCGAGGAAGCAGAGCACCAGCGCCGCTACGGTCACCCAGACCAGCGTCGGCACCAGCCCTCCGGCCAGCACGATCACGACCATCGCGGCCAGCAGGGCGATGACGTCGGCGGCTGGGCTGAGCCTGCCGCGTGTGATGGCGAGGACCACGGGGACGGACAGCGCCAGCACGTCAGCCAGCGCGTGCAGGGCGTACCTGGCCGGCTCGCCGCGCGGCGCGCTACCCGGCATGTCCCGGCTCCTCCGGCGGAGGGCCAGCGGCGGGAGGCGCACCGGCTCTTCAGCCGGAGGACCACTGAAGTCATTCGCTGGGATCATCGGCGCCCCGTCCTTTCCGGCCGTCCCGCTCATCGGAATATGCCAGGAGCCCATAGCTGACCATTGCCTTGCTGTCGCCATTGCCTTCCGCATTGGCAGTCCACCCGGAGCGTGCACGCCAGCCGATCCGCCTCCCGGGTCGGGGCGGGCGGTTGCCCGGGAGGCGGATCGTGCTGTACCTGCCGTCAGCCGGTGACGACGAGCTTGTCGTAGACGTCGTAGACGGCGGGCGTCATCCAGGCGGCGTCAAGTACCGCGTCGTGCTCGGCCCACGTGCGCACGTGCCCGGTCAGCGTGACGGCGTTCCCGTCGGTGTCGACCACAACGTCGCTGTCGTCGGGGATCAGCGCGTTCCGGTCCAGCGCGTCCTGCACCGCGATGGTCACGTCCACCGGGTCGGCGTCCCAGGAGATCTCGATGTCGTCCCTGACGTTGCGCACCCCGGTCAGCGTGGCCACGGTCGCGTCGGCCGCGGCCCGCTGGTAGCCGTAGCGCACGGTGCCGGTCAGGGTGATGTTGCCGTTATGTGCGGCGGCCTCCACGCTGTCCGGCACGGTGCGGTTCAGGCCCAGCGCGTTGTTGGCCGCGGTAGTCAGCATCGGGTCGTCGCGGTAGTCGCCCGGCGGCAGTGCCACTTCCAGGTGGTTGTGCACGTCGGTCACGCCGGCGACCCGGCGGGCGGCGGCCGCGGCCTCCAGGTACTGCGGATAGCTGGGCACCGTGCCGTTCAGCGCCACGTTCCCGCTCACGTTATCCACCCGGATGCCGGATGGGTCCACCAGCGGATCGAAGGTCAGCTCGTCCTCGACCGCCGCGCGGATGTCCTTGGTCTTGCCCATTGTCTGCGTCCTTTCCATGGCCGGTCAGGCAGCGAACTGCCTTTCCTCATCCCAAAGTGCGCCTGCCTTCCGCTCGGCGACAAAGCGAAGGTGACTGTTGAGCCATAGGGCCGCGCTATAACCGCCGCGTCCCGGGCGCACGCCCGTCAACGTGTTCCCCAGCTAATCGCTCTCCCTGAGGCCCATCGCGCCCGGGGACAAGCGGACACCATTCGATATCGGGCAGGTGTCCGGTGCTTTATCTAGTCCCGGAGCCAGGTCAGGTTGCGGTGAGCATTATCCGGGCCAGCTGCGTCCGCGAGGTGATTCCGAGTTTCTGGAACACTTTTCGCAGGTGGTATTCGACGGTGGCCGGGCTGATGAACAACTGGGCGGCGACGTCGCGGTTCGTGCCGCCCTCGGCCACGAGCCGGGCGACATGTGCTTCCTGCGCAGTAAGCGTCTGCCTCGTCTCGACGCTGCGCTGGCGGGCTTTCTCGCCGGTTGCCGCCAGCTCGGCCTGGGCCCGGGAGGCAAAAGCGTCGGCGCCCATTTCGACGAACATGTCGTAGGCCGCGCCGAGCTGGACTCGCGCCTCGCGCCGGCGGCGCTGGCGTCGCAGCCACTCTCCGTAGAGGAGATGGGTCCTTGCCAGATCGGTGAGGACGGCGGTCGGCGCTAGGAAATCGGCTGCCCTGCGGTAGAGGGGCTCGGCGGCGTCTTCGGCCAGCAGCGCCTGACAGCGGGCGAGTCGGCCGAGTGCCTGCGCCGAGCCGCTCGCTGCTGCCCGTTCCTCCAGCCGCTTGAGGGCTTCACGGGCCACCGGCAGTTCATCACAGCGGGACGCGGCCTCGATGAGGTCGGGTAGAACTTGCGTCCCGAATCCCAGCCTGTCGTCCCGGAAGACAGGCAGTGCGTGATCGTAGGCCTGTCTGTAGCGGACGAGACTGAGCTCCAGCAACGCAAGCCATATCTGTGGCCGGCCGCGGTAACTGCGAAGTTCTCCCCCGCTGCGCTCCGCTTTAGAAACTATCCTGGCCGCGAGTTCTCGCGCCTCCTCCTGATGACCGCGCCAGCACAAGAGAGCTAGCTCGGTCAAGGAGTTCACGTCGGGGCTGCCGGGAGTTCCCGTCGCTTCTCCGAGGGCGCGCCCTTCGGTACAGGCTGCTTCCGCGTCGTCGAAATGGCCTTGGAGGGTGAGAAAGATCGCCAATGCTGACAAGGCCGGGGCGAGCACCCTGAGTGCGCCGGTTCGACGTGCGAATCGCACGTAGGCGTTCACCACATCGATTGTCGCGGTGTCGTCCAGCAGTTCGGCCCCCGCCTGCCCACTGACGATGGCCGGCACTGACATGCGGATGCCGTCGGGTGTTCCGGGGTCCCGGAGACGGTCGACGGCCGCCCGGAACAGGGGGGCCGCCTTGCTGGGCGCGCCGGACAGCCGGTGCAGGAGGCCAAAGAGGAGGCAGTCGCTAATCGAGGACGGGTCCTCGACGAGGCCGGCCGGGGTCGCGACGAGGCCGACAGCGAAGGCGCGCACCTCCTCGAGGGCGTTCTCCGGTGTGTAGTTGGCAACGGAAAGGGCGGCGAGCAGTGTTTGCCGTCCGAGCGGGGCGTCGAGGGGCATGAGTCGCTTGGCTGCGGCCAGCAGTTGGCGGGCGGCGTCGCCCGCCTGGCCGGCGGCGAAGGACACTTCACCGCCGAGCCGCAGGGCAGTAGCCACCTGCCGGTCATCGGTGGCCCCAGGTTCGGCCTGGTCGAGCAGTGCCCGGGCCCGAACTGGCTGGCCTGCGGCGAGAGCAGCTGCGGCGGCCGCCAGCAGTCGCCGGGTCCGCAAGTCCTCGCTCACGGAAAGCTCGGCGGCCCGGGTCAGGAAGGTCACCGTCGCCGCGTATCCGCCGCGCTCGCGGGCTCGCTCGGCCGTCTGCTCCAACTGGCCGGCCACCGCTTCGTCGGGCCCGGTCGCAGCCATGCCGAGATGCCAGGCGACCCGATCCGGTTCCTCGCCCTGATCGGCCAAAGCCTGGTGGATCCGGCGCCGTCGTGGGACAGGAGTGAGGTGGTAGGCCACGGAACACACCAGGGGGTGACGGAACGTGACCCGGGGAATGAACGCGACCAGGTCCCCTGCCTCCGCGGAAGCCACCTCGGGATCGATTCCGAGCTGTGCGGCGGCCCGCCACAGCATCGCTTGCGGGGCGCTCGGCTCAGTGGCCGCCAGGGCGAGCAGTAGCCGGGATTCGGGCGGAAGCCGGTTCACCTGACGGCTGAACAGCAGCTGGAGCGACTGACCGGTGGGGAGCGGTTCGGGCAACGGGGAGATTCCCGACAACTGGTCCGGCGTCAGTTCCCTGGCCAGTTCGACCAGGGCCAGGGGGTTTCCGCCCGTCGCGGCGATGAGACGGCCGGCGACGTGCGGGCTCGCTGTCCCCTTGCTGACCGACGTGAGCAAATCTCTTGCCTCGGGGTCACTCAGCCCTCCGACGACTAGTTCCGGCAGCGGGCCCGATGGCATCAACGGGCGCATGTCCCGCGTGGCAAGCACCATGGCGACCCGTTCCGCACCCAGGCGCCGGGCCACGAAACCTAGGACCACCTGCGATTCGGGATCGAGCCAGTGGCCATCGTCGATCAGGCAGAGCAGCGGCTCTTCCGAGGCCACATCGGCCAGCAATGTCAGCACGCCCAACGCCACCATGAACCGGTCGGCCGGCGGCCCGTCCACCAGCCCGAACGTGCTTCGCAGCGCATCACGCTGAGGACCCGGCAGCCGGTCACTATGGCCCGGATACGGCAGCAGCAGGCGGTGGAGAGCCGCGTAACCGAGCTGGGTCTCGGACTCCATTCCGGTCAGCCGGGCGATCTGCATGCCCCGGGCGGCCGCGGATTCGGCGGCATCGTCGAGAAGAGCGGTCTTCCCCGCCCCGGCCTCGCCCCGGAGCACCAACGCGCCACTCAAGCCCTCTCGCGCTCCGTCAAGCAGGGCATTGAGCGCCGCACGCTCGGAAGACCGACCGACCAAGGCCACGTGCCGACCCTACTTCAACAACGGCGCGGGGAACCTTTCGATTCTCGCGCGGACTTGCCTAGTGCGGGTCCGGGGATCATGCTCCCGGTTTCACGTCGGCGTCGGCACGGTCGAGTCGTCGGGCGGGTTGTCGGCTGGTTCGGGGATCTGGCCTGTGTCTTCGCGGCGTGCGGTCAGGAACGCGTACAGGACGATGCCGACCAGCATGGCGATGAGGGCGTCATAGATGGCCTGGTATCCGGCGGCGAAGGTGACCCACATCGAGAACAGCACGCCGGTCCCGGCAACCGTCAGGTCCCTGAACGGGCCGAAGTTCGCGCGTGAGACAAAGAACCAGCCCACCACGCCGACAAACAGCAAGGGCAGGAACTTCAGCACCACCGTGGCGTTCTGGAACCACGCCATCTGACGCAGCCCGGCGAGGTTCACCGCGGCCGGCACCCAGATGCCCGCCAGTGCGATGCTCAGGTTCGACCAGGCCGTGGGATGGCTGATGCCGAACAGCGCGTTCACGTAGAACACCCACGACACGGCGATGGCCGCGTTCCCTGGCCAGGACGAGATCCAGTAGGACCAGGCGCTGAGGTAGCCGGCGAAGTCGCCGAACTCGTGCCTCGCGTACGCGTATAGCCCGCCGTTGGAATTGGGCACCCGCTTGGTCAGCTGGCCGAACAGGATCGCGAGCGCCATCGCACCTACCGCGACCACCGCCAGCACGACCAGCGAACTGGTGCCCGCGCTGGCCAGGACGGCCGGCATCGTGAATACCCCGACCCCGACGATGGTGCCCATCACCAGCCCCGTCGCCGAGAGCAGGCCGAGCGTCGCGCCCTGACCGACGGGCCCCGCCGGCCGTGCCCGGCCGCCGCGCGGCTGTGGCACCGGCCGCGTACCTGCAGTGCTCGACATGGAACCCTCCTGCCGGAAATGTGAACTGCTTCGACCGCACCAGGTGAAGGCCGGAACGGGAAAGCGAAGGTCGGCGCCAGGAAACCCGCGCGTGCTCATATTCACGATTCCCGCCAGTGCACCGCCGATCGTTGCCCGGAACAAAAAGCCGCCGTCTACCGAGCCATCGCCGACCGCTATATCGCCACGGGCTACGCAGGCGATAGCCCGTCAGCTCGCCGCGGGCCGTCCCGCGGATCCCGGCTCACTTGGTAAGGCACGGCCGGTGCGCCGCAGGGCCGCAGAACGGCGGAGCCGAGCCAATGACTGGCCGGCACCGGGCAGTCGGTCACGACCCAGGGCCGGAAACCCGCCAGTGTCGACCGTGGCGTCAGCGACCGCCGCAGCATCATGCCTCCCGCCAGGGCCAGCGGGGTCGGCGATCGACGGTCACCTGGCCACAGGGCTCGTGTGCGATCGGCGGAACCCTGAGCTGGCAGGGCCGGTGAAGGTCTCAGCAGCATAAATTCTGGCACGGAATGGCGGTCTGAAACGTGCTGCGCATGCCGATATAGCGATCGGCGATGGCTCGGTAGACGCCGGCTTTTTGTCCCGGGCAACGATCGGCAGTGCACTGGCGAATAGAGCACGAAGGGTCTTTGCCCTGGCAGCGCTGCCGGGTCCGCCCGCCGAAGTCTGGTCCAGGTCGAAGATCCGATTCGACCAGGCGCCTGCGCTGAGTCAGGCAGGTAAGGAGGAGCGATGACCAGCTCTCAGGGAACCCAGCCATCGGTGGCGACCACGGTCCCGCTGGTAAAAGGACCAGCGCGGCCCACTATGCCGGCTGGCAAGCGGAAGTACATCAGCTGGGTTGCGCTGGCGATGATGACGACAGGCTCGGTCGCGAGCCTGCGCTCGGCGCCGACGATGGCGGTATTCGGGCTGGCCTCCGTGTTCCTGTACGTGCTGCCGGGGATCGTGTTCTTCGTGCCGACGTCGCTGGTGTCGGCGGAGCTGGCCTCCGGCTGGAAGGGCGGCGTGTACAACTGGGTGAGCCAGGGACTGTCAGCGCCGATGGGGCTGCTGGCGATCTGGTGCCAGTTCGCGATGACGATCTTCTACTACCCGGCGCTGCTGGCCTACGTCGGCGCCACAATTGCCTACGTCTTCGATCCCAGTTTGGCCAGCAGTGGTGTTTTTACGGCGGCGATCATCGTCGTACTGTACTGGGCCAGCGTGGCGATATCGTCGCGCGGGATTCGCATGATCGCCAAACTGGCGTCGAGCGGCACGGTGATCGGGACGCTGATCCCGGGCGCAATCCTCGTGATCATGGGGATCGTCTATCTTGCCCAGGGCAATCACTCGGCGGCGCCGATGAACCCCCAGCATCTGCTCCCCGCCTTTAGCGGGCTGGCTGGCCTGGTGCTGATCGTCAACAACTTCCTCGCGTACTCCGGCATGGAGATGAACGCGGTGCACGTGGACGATATGAAAAATCCGGCTCGCGAGTTTCCCAAGTCGATCTTCCTCGCGATGATACTGGTGCTGGTGATCTTCATCGTTCCCGCGCTGGTGATCTCCTGGGTGGTGCCCGCCTCGCAGATC
>Ga0335075_10013907_pt1 | contig 12110 bp, 3 predicted proteins | sample Lox_Sample_24_FD_206723 | JGI IMG/M metagenome (GOLD analysis project Ga0335075, IMG submission 206723) | Soil microbial communities from Loxahatchee National Wildlife Refuge, Florida, United States - Lox_Sample_2.4 | ecosystem: Environmental > Terrestrial > Soil > Wetlands | place: USA: Florida... | reverse complement strand
GGTGGTAGCGCGGTGCCAGGTTGGTTGCCGACAGCGGGGTCGTTGACGTCCACGACGAAAAGACCATGTCCGTCCAGCCGATCGGCCAAACCGGCGGTGGTGACTGCGGCGATCGGCGCGGCATCACTAAGCACAAACCCAACCCGGGCCGCGGGCACCGCCGGATCGATCGGCACATACGTCGCCCCGGTTTTCACCACCGCCAACATCGCTACGACCGCCTCAGCCGACCGCGGCAACAACAACGCCACACGCCGTCCCGCGGCTACACCCTGGCCAGCCAGCAAGTGCGCCAACCGGTTCGAGGCCTCATCCAGCTGCCGGTACGTCAGTGACAGGCCCTCGCAGGTCACCGCTACCGCATCCGGTGTGCGCGCCACCTGCGCAGCGAACACCGCCGGAATCGACACCGGCGCACCCACCGACTCGGCCAGCCCCGCCCGGTTACCCCAGCCCTCCAACCGGACACGCTCGCCCTCATCGAGCACATCCAACGACGACAACCGCCGTACCGGATCAGCGGTCATCGCCGCCAACACCCGCCCCAACCGTTTCGCTAGGTCAGCGACGTCGAAATTCGAAAATGGCCCCCCAACACCCGCCGTGCTGAGAAAAAGCTGGTCACCGGCGCCAGAGAAGATGAACCCAAAGTCGCCGACCTGGCCAGGGTTGGTGAATGACGCCGATGCCTCTACACCAGCGAAGTCCATAGACATTTTAGACGGCATGAAATTGACGCTCACCCTATCGGCGTGGTGCTCTAAGCCGCGGAGATGGGTTTTGCGTTCAAGGGCTTGCACCGGGAACCGCTGATGTTGCAACGCCTCCCTTATTCGCGAGTCGGCATGCTCACAAAATTCGGCGACGGTAGATGCCGGCGAAACCCTCATCACCAGCGGCACCACTCCGGAAACCATCCCGGGAATCGTCTTCGACTCCGGACGCACTCGCCTGCTGACCGGGAAGTCGAGAACTACCTCCGAGCCCTCAGCGCACCACCCACGCACCAAAAGGGCACACGCCGCGGTGATGATCGATGATCGAGGCATGTTCCATACTTGAGATAACTCTTGAACTCGTCGAAGGACCACGGGGTCCAATCGAACGGGCGCAGAGGGAGAGTACGAATCGCCCGCACGCGCGGTGTGCGGCAACTGGTAATGCCGTCCGCTTTCCGGTGGAAGGTTCCTCGTCCAATAGGCCTGATCTTCCACATAGTCGGTGGACGCCTCATATTCCGACTCGCACTGAACCAAGTCTTGCAGCGAGCCGAAGAACGCGGGAGGAATGGGTGCGTCAGAAACAATCGCAGCGTAGACAGTGGCAATCCGATGGGCCAGAAGCGTGATTCCGGATCCGTCTACGATTATGTGGTGGAAGCAGCCGAATAAGTAGAATTCATCAACCCATGTTTGAAATAGCGCAAATTTGAACAGCGGGCCAGTCGACGGCATTGGCGTGCGTTGGATCGATGACGCTATTTCGCGGGCTTCCTGTACCGGATGGCGGGAGCCGCTCAGGTCATAGAAGGCCACCTCTAGATCCGGGTAGTCGATCGGCCTTTGGAAAACCTGCCCGTCTACCTCGAAGATGGCGGCCCTGGTTGGCTCGGCCTCTCCGACCACGTGACGGATCGCCCGCTTAAGCAGATCGGGCTGCACCGCGCCGTCGAATCGCACGAGCACGCCCAATTGCCAGTCTGTACCGGACCGACCCGTTTCTTGAGCAAGCCAAATGTCTAGCTGTCCCCGTGTTAGCGGGAGTGCCCTGTCATCAAGATCCATCCGGCGTACCTATCGAAACCCCCTCCTTCGCTGCCAACCTCTCCCGCAGACTCTTCGGCCGTATATCAGTCCAGTGCTGTTCGATGTAGTCCAGACACGCTGCGCGATCCCCTTCCCCGTACACCACCCGCCAGCCGGCCGGAACATCGGCGAACGCCGGCCACAGGCTGTGTTGCTCCTCGTCGTTGACCAAGACGAAAAAGCTGCCGTCGCTGTCATCGAACGGGTTGATACTCACCGCGTCTCCAGACCGTCTACTCAACATGGGTATAACAAGTTCTAGACCTTACTAAAGCCCAACGCAGCTTGTCTAAGGCTTTGGACTTTACGACCGTGTTAACGGACGAGAGGTCCTAGTAGATCGCCATCGGCAGCGGTGTGCGCAGCAAGCGCGGGGTGGACACTTTGACCCGGTGACCTCGCTCGACGATGAACCTCGACGAGCACATCGGCGTCCGGTGCATCTATCCCGAGCTCGTCAGCGCGACAGACACGCCTATGGAAAACTTCTGCACCGACCGGCTGAACGGCCGGCGCGCCGCGATCCCGAACATGATCGGGCCTAGTTGGGTCACCTGCTGGCTGCCGTTGGCCCAAGCCAGCTCGACACCGGCAAGCCGACCTCGATCGCTGACCAACCGGCCACACCCAGACACGCCGCGAGACCAGACGGCGCTGATCACTGTGCGATCGCGCATTCACCGATGGACCGGCCACACCGAAACCTCCGATTAACAGTACTGGGGTCGCCTAACAGGGGCGACTCGACGTCGCCCCTGTACGTAATTGAGATCTCATTATTCTGTACTCCAACAAGCCCGCCCGTAGCTGCTCGTAGATCGCCGACCCGGGTAACGCAAGGAAATTAGCTACGCGGGCATTTCCGTCGCCATAAACCTGCGCCCAGTTGTTACTCGCTTGATCACGCGAAGCCAATACATTAGCAGTGATATCGCGGTCGACTTCGGTGGAAAAGCCCAGCGCCTGCAAGCGCGTCCTCACGTATTCCCAGTCCTCAGGACTTAGGAAATCCGTGTGCAAAAACCATGCGTCGGAGTGGCAAATTCTGCGTACTTCATTGAGGAACTTCGGTAGATTCCCGTATGAATGCGACGACTCCACATTAAGGACGGCGTCGCACGATGCGTCGTCTAGCGGGAGATTCAACGCGTCGCCGACTCTAAAGTCGGTCGACGGGTTAAGATGCGTTTTCCGGCAGAAGGCGATCGCTTCCGAGGACATATCAATGCCAGTGACTTGAGCGCTGAATTTCTCCCCGACAAGTCTGGAGTTGCCTCCGCGGCCGCATCCTATCTCGACGATGGTGCGGCCATTGAGGTCAAGCGATCCGATAACCTCAAACACCAGTCGAACCGAATTAGCATTGAAGGTGCCGTCGCGAATGATGAACGCGGACTCATTGTGAGAATCCACTGGGGCGTACCCATAGTTAAGGAAGAATGACGAGTCGGCAACTCCGATTGCCTCTAAACGGCGGCTTAGTAAATCATAGAAGCTGCGCCATCCACCGGCAGTCGTCGACAGTAGATCGTCAGCCAGGTGCGTCGACATGGCAACTGGTGAGTTGTCCTTCGATTCAGCGTGCACCGAAGGTCCGCTTTGGTGGTCCATTATGTCGCCTCACCCACGTGTTTCGATTTCGCGATCTACCCGGCAGGCTCGGACGCACCGCCGGATTCGACGTCGAGCAACTCTGGCACCTGGCCGGCCAAGTACTCGGCGAGCGACCCGATCGTCGGATAGTCGAATACCGCGGTGGCGCTGATCGTGAACGCGGCACCGAACTGGGGGAGCAGCCGGTTGCTGAACTCGACCGCCATCAGTGAATCCGTGCCCAGCTCCAGGAACCGGCTGGTGGCGGCCGGCGGCTGCGCGAGCCTCAAGAAATGTTGCACTTCGTGCCGTAGGTACTCGGTGAGGAAGCTGCCGCGCTCCACCTCGGGTACCTCGTGCAGTTGGCGGAGCAACTCGCTGTCGCCGCGTGTCGCAGCGACAGCAGTCGGCAGCACGTGGGCGAGAATCGCTGGGCGAGAGACGCCCAGCGTCTTCGCGGCACGCTGCCAGTTGGCCTTGATGACGGTTGCCTGTCCGGTTCCGTGGGCGATGATCTCGTCGAGCGCGTTGAGAGCGGCCGTGGGTTCCAACGGAATCAGGCCTTGCGCACTGAGATTGGCGCGCGCGGCGTGCGACGTGGCCATGCCGCCCTTCGCCCAGGGACCCCAGTTGATGCCGGTTGCGGGCAGGCCTTGCGCCCTGCGCTCCGCAACAAGCCCGTCGAGCAGGGCATTGGCAGTCGCGTAGTTGGCCTGGCCGGGCGAGCCGATCACACTAGCGGCCGAAGAGTACACGATGAAGAACTCAAGATCGTCGTTCTTCGTCAACCGGTGCAAGTGGTAGGCGCCGAACGCCTTGGGCGCCAACGCGGTCCGGAAACTTTCCAGGCTCTGCTGTGGAAGTAGCGCGTCGTCCAGCACACCCGCCAGGTGTGTCACGCCGGCGAGCGGCGGCAACTCTGCCCGGATCCACTCCAGCAGCTCTGCGACTTGCGCCTCGTCGCCGACGTCCGCCGCGAACGTGTGGATCCGACACCGGTAGCGCTCGGTGATGTCGTCGATCGTCCGTTGCGCATCCGCATCGGGCGTGCGCCGGCTGGTCAACACGATGTCGCCGGCCCCGAGTTGGGCCAGGTGGGCCGCCGTAAACAGGCCGAGTGCACCGAGGCCGCCGGTGATCAGATAGCTCCGATCGTCGCGCGGCTGCAGCGGTTTCGGCATCTGCAACACGATCTTGCCGATATGCCGTGCCTGCTGCATGCGGCGGAACGCGGTCTTGGCCTCCGTGAGCGGGTAGACCTCGACAGCGATCGGCTGCAGTTCGCCGCCGGCCATGCTATCCGCGAGCTCGGCCAGCAGCTTCCCCGTCCGCTCGGGTTCGTGCTCGATGCAGTAGTCCAGCGCAATGATCTCGTAGTCGATATCGGGACGAGCCGACGCCATCTGCTCCCGCGTCCAGATGTCCCGCTTGGCAATTTCGGCGAACCGGCCGCCCTGTGCGGTGGCCCGTACGGTCGCCTCGATGAACCCCTCGTTGGTGAGGGAGTTCAGTACTACGTCAACACCCGAGCCGCCGGTATCCTCCAGGATCTCATCCGCGAAATCCGTGCTGCGCGAGTCGTAGACGTATTCCACACCCATCTTGCGCAGCGTCGCGCGTTTGTAGGTGCTGGCGGTGGCGAACACGGTTGCGCCGCGCTGCTGGGCGATCTGGATCGCGGCCAGACCGACGCCACCGCTGGCGGCGTGGATGAGCACACGATCACCGGGCCCCACCTTGGCCCAGTCGAACGCAAGCCGGGTCGTGAGCGCCCCAGCGGGAATGGTCGCCGCAGCTACCGCGCTGACCCCGTTCGGCACCGGCGCCAGGAACTGGGCCGGCACATTGACCCGGGTGGCGAACCCACCCGGCATGAAGCCGAAGACACGTTGGCCAACCTCGAATCCGGTTACACCGGAACCCAACTCCGTGACGATACCGGCGAGGTCACCGCCGCCGACCCGTCCCGGATCGCCCGGGTACAGGCCGAGCACATTGAGCACATCCCGGAAGTTGAGGCCTGCGGCCTGCACCCGGATCTGCACCTGGCCCGCTGTCGGCGGGGGCACGTCCGTCTCGACCAGACGAAGGTTGTCGATCGCGCCGCGTTCGGTCGGCTCCAGAATGTAATCGCCTCCGCGCGGTACCTCGAGATGGCCGTCGCGCGCCCACGGCAGGAGCCGCGGCACCAGATACTTTCCTTGTCGCAGTGCGAGTTCGGGCTCCTCGGCGGGAGTGCCGAGCAGCGCGGTCAGCGAGTGCACGGCATCATCGAATCGGTCGCAGTCGATCAACCTGCAACGCAGGCTCGGCTGCTCGGTGATGACGGTGCGTCCGAACCCCCACAGCGCCGACTGCACCGGGTCGACCGGCTCGCCAGGTTCGGTCGCCACCGCCCGTTCGGTGATGATCCACAGCCCGCCGGTGAGTTTCAGATCTTGCTGCGCATGCAGCGTCCGCACGACGGTGAGCAGCTGGTCGATCTCGATCTCCAGCCGCGCGGCGACTTCGGCGGCCGACTCTTCGGCGTCGGCTCGCCCGATGCTGCGCCAGACGATGCCGGAGACCGGGGCGCCGCGGTCCTGGGCCTGTGCGAACAGCCGCTTCCAGCGCTCCGGATCGGTAGTGCGGTCCAACGAAATAGAACCCGACAGGTCAGCGGTCAGCTCGTCGAATCCGGCAACGAGCCAGGTGCCGTCGCCGTTATCCGCAGCGTCGCTCGACGCCGGCGGCGGCACTTCCTCCCAGCCGAGGGTGTACAGGTTCCGGGTTGCATCTCCGCCGAGCCCGCGCAACAACGCCTCCCGGGGAGCGCGTTTCACCGTGAAGTCCCGAATCTCGCCCAGCTGGCGACCGTCCCGATCTACGAAGTCGAGGTCGAAGACTTGCGTTTCGCTGTCGATACCGCCACTCTGCCACCGCGCGCGGCAATAGAACCGCCGCGGCATCTTCTCCCGCAGCACCACCCGCCCGTACCGCAGCGGCAAGAAAAGATCGGACAGACCCCCGCCGTCCTCGGTTGCCGCTAGAACCGCCGGGAAAGCCGGGAAGGCGATTCCGGTGCACAGGTCAAGCAGCACCGGATGGATCGGCTCGCTACCGAGCTGTTCGGCGAGCTCGTCGCCGATCGCGATGTCGCCAACCGCTTCACCATCACCGGCCCACAGCGATTTCAGGGATGTGGACCAGGTGGGACCCCAGGTCAGCTCCATGTCGGCGAAGGTGTCGAAGAGCTGCTGTGGGCGCGTGCGGCCCAGCCGCTCGCAGGCGGCATCGATGGACTCTGCCGGCTCGGGCGCCGGCTCGTCGTCCAGACTGGCCACAATCCGGCCATCGGCGTTCAACGACCACTCAGTGTCGCGATCACCGTAGGGACGGCTGTGTACCTGGAAGGTCCAGCCGCCGCCATCCTCGACCGGATGCACAGTCAGCTGCACCTCCCGGGACGTCTTGTCGCCCAGGATGATCGGCTCGTAGAAGAAGACATCGTGCACCTGCGCCGGCGTCCCGACCGCGGCAACGGCCATCGCCGCGTACGTCGCGCCCGGAACGACAACGGTGCCGTAGATGACGTGATGGGCCAGCCACGGCTGCGTTTTGATGGACCACCGGCTGGTGTAGACGGCATCGCCAGAGGCGAGATCCTTTACACTACCCAGGATTCCGGATCCGGCAGTGCCCTGACCATCGATGCCGCGGATGTCGGCAGTCTTGGGCCAGAAGCGGCGGCGCTGGAATGCATAGGTAGGCAGTTCGAGTCTGCGGTGTGGCCGGTGGTGCAGCGCAGCGAAGTTGGGCCGATGCCCAGCGACGTAGACCGCGGCCAGCGCCTCTGCCATTTGACGGCGGGCGTCGGCGCCTTTGCGCAGGGAAGCGATCGCACGCGGAGCGGCCGAGGATTCCGGCCAGACCTGTACCGCAGCGCCGGTCAGAATCGGTTGCGGACCGATCTCCATCAATACCGAGCATCCCAGCTGCGCCACGGTTTGCACGCTTTCGGCAAACTGCACCGGCTGCCGGGAATGCCGCCGCCAATATTGGGCGTCCAGCGGATTTTCCGCGGTGAGGACCGCGCCGGTGCGGTTGCACACGAGGGGAAGGGTTGGAACAGCGAATTCAAATCCCTTTGCATACGACTCGAATTCGTCGAGCACCGGCTCCAACAGCTCGGAATGGAAGGCATGACTGGTTTCCAGCCACGTGCAGCGGATTTCGTCACCGCTGAGCTTGGCGACAAGCTGTTCCAGATCGGCGGCCGGACCCGACAGCACCGTGTTTGGACCGTTGTAGGCGGCGACCGAAACTTTCGAGAATTCGTCGGCGACACGCTCCACGTGCTGGGCGTCGGCGAATACCGCCACCATTCGGCCGCCCTCAGGCAGATTGCCGAACAGCCGCCCGCGTTCGGCCATCAGCCGTGCCCCGTCCTCGAGGCTGAACACTCCGGCCACGCACGCCGCCGCGTACTGGCCCACGCTGTGCCCCAGCACCACGTCGGGCTCGATGCCCCACGACTGCCACAGGCGCGCCAGGCCCATCTCGACGGCGAACAGCGCGGGTTGAGCAAAAGACGTGTGCCGCAGCGTTTCGCCGTCATCGCTGTTCTCGAACAGGACCTCCAGCAACGGACGCGGCAGCATTTCGTCCACAGCTTCCGCGCATCGCTGCACGGTGTCGGCGAACACCGGCTCAGCGTCGAACAACTCGCGCGCCATTCCCGGGTACTGACTGCCCTGCCCGGTGAACAACCACGCCGTCTTCGGCGGGTCGCCGCACACCCCACGCACCGCACCCGGCCCCAGCCGGTTCTCGGCCAATCCAGCCAGCAGCTCGCGGGCATCCCGAATCGAATCCACCACAAGGGCGGCCCGGTGCTCGAAATGCGAACGCCCGACCCCGGCGGTGTAGCACACATCAGTGAGATCGACGTCTGGGTGCGCCTCCAACCAGGCTCCATATCGCTGCGTCAACGACACCAGCGCCTCCGGCGACCGCGCTGACAGCGGCAGCAAGCCGACCGGTTCAGGCATGGTGGCCGGCTCCGGTGCCTCCGTTGCGGATCGCGGAGGCGCCTCCTCGATGAGGACGTGTGCGTTGGTGCCGGAGAACCCAAAGGAACTTGTTCCGGCGCGACGCGGGCCGCCGTTGGCGTGCCATGGAATCGCCTTGTCCACCACCCGGACTGGCAGGGAGTCCCACGGAATGTTCGGCGACGGGTTCTGAAAGTGCAGGTTCTGCGGCAGAACTTCGTGCTGCAAAGACAACACGACCTTGATCAGACCGGCGATGCCCGCTGCCGATTCGAGGTGCCCGATGTTGGTCTTCGCCGATCCGATCAGCAGCGGCCGGTTCGGGTCACGGCCTGCGCCGTAGACGGCCGCGGCGGCCTGCACCTCGATCGGGTCACCCAGCGAGGTGCCCGTGCCGTGCGCCTCGAGGTAGTCGACATCCCGACCCTCAACACCGGCCCGAGCCAGCGTTGCGGCGATAAGCCGTTGCTGTGCACCGCCGTTGGGCACCGTCAACCCACTGGAAGCGCCGTCCTGATTGACCGCGCTGCCTCGGATGACCGCGCAAATCGGATCGCCGTCGCGCTCCGCATCGCTCAGCCTCTTGAGCACCAGAATGCCGCATCCTTCACTGCGCGCATAGCCGTTCGCGGCGGCGTCGAAGGTCTTGCATCGTCCGTCGGCGGAAAGCATGCGGGCGCGCGAGGTGGCAACGATCGATGCCGGGCTCACCAAGACATTCACCCCACCGGCCAGCGCCAAATCGCAGTCACCGGAGTGCAACGCCTGGCAGGCTTGATGGACGGCCACCAGCGACGCGCTGCACGCGGTATCCACCGCCATCGCCGGTCCTTCCAAACCGAGGGCGAACGCTACCCGGCCCGCGATGACATTGAGCGCATTGCCGGTGATGAAATGGGCTTCGATCGTCTCGACTGAGTTGGTGTTCAACAGCTGTGAATACTCGTTAGCTGCCACCCCGACGAACACGCCGCTCCGGCTGCCGCGCAACGACGCAGGCGAATACCCTGCGCGCTCTAAGCCTTCCCACGCAATTTCCAGCATCAACCGCTGCTGCGGATCCATCCACACGGCCTCGCGCGGGGAAATGTTGAAGAACTCCGGATCGAATCCGTCGATGCTGTCCAGGTATCCGCCGTAGCGAGTGTAGATCTTGCCCGGCGCCTCGGGATCCGGGTCGTAGTACTCGTCGACGTCGAAGCGGTCATCCGGTATCTCCCGGATCGCATCGACACCGCCGGACAGCAATTCCCAGTACGCCTCGGGATCGGGTGCACCGGGAAAGCGGCAAGCCACCGAGACGATCGCGATCGGCTCGTCAGTACGGGTCGTGATGACCGAATCCTGCTGAGTCGGCGTCGGCGCGCTGGGCGCCTGGGCGCCGATGCTGAGAACGTCGTCGAGCAGGTAGTCCGCCACGTCGACCAGGCGTGGATAGTCCATCGCAAGGGTCGCCGGCAACTCCTTGCCCACCGCACGTTCGACCCGGCTCCGCAGTTCGACGGCCATCAGCGAATCCATGCCGACATCGAAGAATCCGGCCTCGTCGCGGATCTCCGCCGCGTCGATGCGCGTCACTTCCGCGACGACGTCGCGTAGATAATCCACGACGAGTTTCTTCCGCTGCTGCACCGGAGCATTCGTGAGCCGCTCGACCAACCGGGTGCTGCCAGACGATCCAGACAACGATGTCGCCGACGTTGACTGGGGCACCTCACGCTCCAACTGCGCCAGGAATGACCGCTTCCCCGCCGACTGGTAGAGCGGGAGGAAGCGGGCCCAGTCGATCCGGGCCACAATCCCGTTCGGTGCCCCCTGCGCGGAAGAAGCCGCCATGAGCTCGGCCATCCCCGCCAGTGCGTCAGCAGGTGACAATGTCCGGACCCCGCGCTTGTCCAGTTGCGCACGGGACTCCTCGTCGGCCATGCCCGGGGCCGACCATGGACCGAAGTTGACGCTGATCCCAGGAACACCCTGCGCACGTTGCCGCCAGGCCAACCCGTCAAGGAAAGCGTTGGCCGCGCCATAAACGGTTTGGCCAAAGCTGCCCCATACCGAGGCGATCGAGGAGGTGCTCAGGAAGAAGTCCAGTTGCAGGTCCGCGGTGGCTTCGCTCAAACGCCAAGCTCCCCAGACTTTTCCGGCGAACACCCGATCTATTTCGGCGTCGTCCAAGGTTTGCAGCGGGGTAGTGCCGATCTCGCCTGCGGCGTGCACGATGCCGGCCAGCGGTGGTAGTTCGGCCTGCACGGTGGCCAACAGGCTCGCCACGTCGCGCGGATTGGCGACATCGGCCGCGATGACGCGGACTTCGCAGCCGTGCTGTTCGTGTAGCGCATCGATGCGTCGTTGCGCGGCGTCGCTGGGTGATCGTCGGCTGGTCAACACCAGATGCCGGACGCCGTGCGCGGCCAGGTATCCGGCGATTTCCAGTCCGATAGCACCCAGCCCGCCGGTCACCAGATATGTTGCGTCATCACGTAATGCCAGCGGCGTCGCGATCGGCTGACCTGTGCGTCGAGTCAGCCGGGGAACATAGATGGCTTGATCACGAAGCGCCAGTTGGTCTTCGGCGCGTGGTACGGACACCAGCTGGTCGATCAACCGTGACCACGCCCGGTCGTCCAAGGCACCGCTTGCGGACAGATCTGCCAGGCCGCCCCATAGACGTGGATATTCCAGCGCGGCGGCGCGACCGAATCCCCACAGGGCGCTTTGCTCCGGAGACACCGCGTCGGCGTCGGTAACCCGTTGTGCGCCGGAGGTTATCAGCCAGATGGGTGTGCGGAGTTCCGCGGCAGCCGCGGCGCGGAAGAGCCGCCGTGTCCCGCTCAGGACTCGGATCTGCATCCGCTCCAACGACTGCGTCGACGGTGCACTGTCTGAGTCGAGGGCCGCGAGATGCAGGATCCGTAGCTCCGATTCGTCTGCCAGTGCCCGCAGCGCAACTTCGAGTCGTTTCTCGTCCGCGTCGGTCACCGGCAACCCGAAAATCTGATGCCGGTGCCCACGCGCTGTCAGGGTATCGGCTAAAGGCTGAACTGCCTCGGCATCATCGCCAATGAGCACCCAGGCAGATTCCTCGCCGACTTGCCCGTTCGAGGCCTTCGATGCCGCCGGAGTGAATTTCTCCCAGCGAATCTCGTAGCGGGAGTCTGTGATGGACTGAGCTTTGCGCTGTTGGTTATGTTGTGCGGCAAGCTGTTTCAGCAGGTGGACGGCTTGTTGATCGCCGCTTCCGCCGTCGAGTAGCGCGGCGAGTTCCTCGATCTGGCCGTCCTCGAGAAGCCGGACGGTTTCGGTACGCATGGCTTGGTTTTCGTCGAAGGCCAGGGTGGGCCGGACCCGCTGCTCCCGGAACCAGTACTGGCGATGCTGGAACGGATACGTCGGCAGGTCGAGCTTGCGTGCCGGTCCCTGCTGGAGAGCACCGAAGTCGGGCACGTGGCCGACGATGTAAGCGTTGGCAAGGGCTTCGGTGACCTGCCGGAGGTCGGCGGTGTTGCGGCGCAACGATGCGATTGCCCGCGGGGCGGTGGCCGGGTCAGGCCACGCCCGCAGGGCCGCGGCGGTGAGCACCGGTTGCGGGCCGATCTCGAGCAGTACTTTGCAACCCAGGTCGGCCAGCGTGCGCACACTCTTGGCGAACTCGACCGGCTGCCGCGCATGGCGACGCCAGTAG
>Ga0335075_10013905_pt1 | contig 12111 bp, 5 predicted proteins | sample Lox_Sample_24_FD_206723 | JGI IMG/M metagenome (GOLD analysis project Ga0335075, IMG submission 206723) | Soil microbial communities from Loxahatchee National Wildlife Refuge, Florida, United States - Lox_Sample_2.4 | ecosystem: Environmental > Terrestrial > Soil > Wetlands | place: USA: Florida... | reverse complement strand
AAGCCGCGATGAGAGCTTCGACGTCGGCGACCACGGTGGAGAGGCCGGCGATGAAGGGCTGCTCGAGGGGCTTGGCGGACTTGAGGATGCGGTCGATGCGGAGGGCGAGGCCAGCAACGGTTTTCACTTCGCCGGCGAACCACTTACCGAAATCCGCGATTTTGACGCCGAGTTTCTGGATGATGTTCATAAGGTGCTTGCTTTCCTTTGCATGCAAAAATGAGGGCGCAAAAGAAAAGGCCTGCCGGGGCGGCCCCGATTCGCCGGAAATCGGCGAAGTTCGGAGGCCCCAGACAGGCCTTTTTCTAAAAACTACCCTCTATTATCAGAATACCAAGTTGGGGTGGAAGTAGTGCCAACAACCGTGGCTTGTAAGTTGTCCGGGATGAGCAAGATGCACTTCGGTAATGGGGCCAAAAACTTGACAAGTTTTGCACATTTTGGCTGCGCGGCTGTAAGTGATTGAAAGTTCGTGGAGGAGATGCCCGGCTCTAAGCGTGGAAATCGGTCGCCTGTGGACCAATCCCGCAGCTTCAGCCCGGAGATGGGAGCCAGGGGCTCTCTTTGAGAAAAATTGGAGGATGCGGGAACCGGAGAAGACGCGGAGACGTATTCCTGTGGCAATACCACAGGTTCTGGTAAGGTTCCTGTGGTGATAACACAGGAGGACTACGGGGAGATGGGGGATTCGAAGCTGAATTTGCTGCAGGGAACGCTGGACCTGATGGTTCTGCAGACGCTGGCGGCGATGGGCGAGCAGCACGGGTACGGGATCGCGCGGCGGATTGAGCAGGTGAGCGGGGATGAGGTGCTGCTGAACCAGGGGACGATTTACGCGTCGCTGGTGCGGCTGCAGCAGCGCGGGTGGATCGATGCCGAGTGGGGCGTTTCCGATAACAACCGGAAGGCGAAGTTCTACTCGATCACGAAGCGGGGGCTGAAGCAGCTGGACGAGGACGTGGAGTACTGGCAGCGGCTGGCGGCGGTGATGGGGCGGGTGCTGAGCGCCGGGAGCAGGGACTAGAGCACAGAGCACAGAGCACAGAGCACAGAGCACAGAGCACAGAGCACAGAGCACAGAGCACAGAGATGGACTACCTGCGGCAAATGTGGAATCGGGTGCGGGCGTTCTTTCACAAGGAGCCGCTCGATGCGGATCTGGATGCGGAGATGGCTGCGCATCTGGAGATGGCCGTCGATGAGAACATGCAGCGCGGAATGAGTCCCGACGAAGCGAGGAGACAGGCGATGGTGCGATTCGGCGGAGTGCAGCAGGCGCGGGAAAAACAGAGAGAAGCTCGGGGGCTGCCGTTCGTGGATGTGCTGGGGCAGGACATGCGGTACACGCTGCGGACTCTGGGCCGCGATGCCGGGTTCACTGTGGTGGCGGTGCTGATTCTGGCGCTGGGGATTGGGGCGAATGTCGCCGTGTTCAGCGTGGTGAACACGATCCTGCTGCGGCCTCTGCCGTTTCCGGACGCGGGAAGACTGGTGCGGATTTCAACGGTCAATCCTCCGTGCGGCGAATCGTGCCGGACGTATTCCGCGGATGCGACGCGGGAGTTCCAGGAGCGAAACCGGTCGTTCGAACGGGTGTCGGGATACTTCGCGTTCACGGGGCCAGACAACTACAAGCTGATGGGGCGGGCGGTTCCACTGCCGGTGACGGGAATTTTGGTGGAACAGAGTTTTTTTCAGACGCTGGGGGTGCAGCCGATGCTGGGGCGGCTGTTCCTGCCGGAGGAGTGCATCCACGACGCGCGGCCCACGGTGCTGCTGAGTTATCCGTTCTGGAAGCGGGAGTTCGCGGGCAAGCGCGACATTGTGGGGCAGGCGGTGAACTTTAACGGAACGGCGGTAACGGTGGTGGGGGTGCTGCCGGAAACGTTCGATTTCGGCTCGGTGTTTTCGCCGGGAGCGAAGGTGGATATTTTTACGCCCTATGTGATGTCGGATTTTGAGAACGACGGGAACGATCTGGCGCTGGTGGGGCGGCTGAAGCCAGGCGTGACGCTGGCGCAGGCGCAGGAGGAGACGAATTCGCTCTTCCCCACCCTGGACGGCGATCTGAAGCATCCGGAGTGGAAGCCGGGTTACACGGGGCACGTGATCGGACTGAAGGAGTATGTCAGCGGCAGGCTGCGGCGGTCGCTGATTGTGTTGTGGTCGGCAGTGGGGATGATCCTGCTGATTGTGTGCGTGAACCTGTCGAACCTGCTGCTGGCGCGGGCGGTGGCGCGCAGCAGAGAATTCGCGATGCGCAGTGCGCTGGGTGCGGGACGCGGGCGGCTGGTGCGGCAACTGTTGACGGAGAGCCTCATCCTTTCCGGCGCCGGTGCGGCGCTGGGTTTGGCGATTGCGTTCGGAGTGACGGAATTTCTGGCGCACCAGGGATCGATCGCGCTGCCGCTGCTCGGGAGCGTGCGCATTGACGGAGAAGCGGTGGGGTGGACCGTCGCGATCGCGGTGGTGGCGGCGGTTTTGTTCGGACTGATGCCGGCGCTGCGGATGGCCAGCGGGAATTTGCAGGAGGCGCTGAAGGATTCCGGGCACGGAACAAGCGCCGGACGGAAGCATGAGGGGCTGCGATCGGCGCTGGTCGTCACCGAAATTGCGCTGGCATGCGTGCTGCTGGTGGCTGGGGGTTTGCTGCTGCGGAGCTTTCTGCACCTGCTGGATGTGGATCTGGGCTTTGAGCCGGCGCGGGCCACGGCGATCAGCCTGGACTTTGACGACGGGCAGAAGCGGACAGCGCGAGCGGGGCAGTGGCAGGAGATCATTCGCCAGGTGAAGACGATTCCTGGCGTCGAAACAGCGGGCATCAGCGACAATCTTCCGCTCAGCCGCAACCGGAGCTGGGGAATCTCAGCGAAAGGGGTGGAATATCGGCCGGGTGAACTGCAGGGGACGTTTGTCTTCATCGTTTCGCCAGGTTATTTGCCGGCGATGGGGATGCGGCTGCAGGAGGGGCGGGATTTTCAATGGGACGACAACGAGCCGGTCGTGATCATCAACAAGACGGTGGCGCGCAAACTTTGGCCGGGACAGGATCCGATTGGCCGGATCGCCACGGCGGGGGGCGCGGATGCGCGAGTGATCGGAGTGATTGCCGACGTGCATGAGAGCAGCGTGGAGGGTGAGGCGGGCTGGCAGATGTACCTGCCGGTGACCGTGCCCCAGTTTGGTCCGGAGGGTGCGGAACTGGTGATCCGGAGCGCGCTGCCGCCTGGGACGCTGGCCCGAAGCATCATGGCCTCGCTGCGGCAGATCGATCCGGGGCAGCCGGCGACGGAGTTCAGGCCGGTACAGCGGCTGGTGGATCATGCAACGTCGCCGCGGCGGTTCTTTGTGCTGCTGGTGGGGATTTTTGCGGGGCTGGGATTGTTGCTGGCGTCGCTGGGAATTTATGGCGTGATTGCGTATTCGGTGACGCAGCGAACGCAGGAGATCGGGATCCGGATGGCGCTGGGGGCGACCCGCGGACGAGTGCAGCGAGGAGTGCTGGGAAAGACGCTCGGGTTAGTGGTGGCCGGGGTGGGCGTGGGGACGATGGGTTCCCTGCTTGCGACGCGGATGATTGCATCGCTGCTGTTTGGGACCGCGGCGACCGATCCCCTGACGTACGCCGGGATGGTGGTGTTGCTGATGGCGGTGGCATTGGTGGCGGGGTATCTGCCGGCGCGGCGGGCTTCGCGGATTAATCCCATGATTGCGCTGAGGACGAACTGAACGGACAGAGCACAGAGCACAAGACGCAGGACACAGGACACAGGAACCGGACATGGATTCGTTGCGGCAGCTTTGGAATCGGGTGCGGGCTTTCTTTCACAAGACGCCGCTCGATGCGGATCTCGAAGCGGAGATGGCTGCGCATCTGGAGATGGCGATTGAAGAGAACGTGCAGCGCGGAATGAGTCCCGGCGAGGCGAGGAGGCAGGCGATGGTGCGATTCGGCGGAGTGCAGCAGGCACGGGAAAAACAGAGAGAAGCTCGGGGACTGCCGTTCGTGGATGTGCTGGCTCAGGATGTGCGCTATGGAATGCGGCAGCTGAGGAAGAGCCCGGGGTTTGCGGTGACCGCGACGCTGATGCTGGCGCTGGGGATTGGCGCGAGCACGGCGATTTTCGGATTTGTGGACGCGGCGCTGATTCGCCCGTTGCCGTACGCGCAGCCGAACCGGCTGGTGGACGTGGATGAGAGCTGGCCGGGGTTCCCGCGCTCGAACCTGTCGCGGCTGGACTACGAAGACTGGAAACGGATGAACACGACGCTGAGCTCGCTCGATGTGTACACCAGCGGCGGGTTTCTGCTGCGGATGGGCTCGGTGTCGGAGCCGGTTCCGGCAGGGCGGGTGAGCGATGGGTTCTTCCACACCCTGGGCGTCGAGCCGATGCTGGGACGGGATTTTCGTCCAGGCGAAGATCAGCCGACGGCTGCGAAAGTGGCGATCCTTCCGTACGGAACCTGGATGAAGCGTTTTGGCGGACGGCAGAGTGTGATTGGGCAACCGGTGATTCTGGACGGCGACGCGTACACGATCATTGGCGTGCTGCCCAGGAGCTTCACGTTTTCGCCGCGGGGCAATGCAGAGTTCTGGGTGCCGCTGGGCGACAGGAACGGATGCGAGTCAAGGCGGAGCTGTCACGATCTGGATGGCGTGGGGCGGCTGAAGGATGGAGTGACGGTCGCCCAGGCGCTGGCCGATCTGAAGAAGGTCGCGGCGCAGCTGGAGAAGCAATATCCGGATTCGAACCGCGGTGGCAGCGCGAGCGTGCAGCCCTTGCCGGAATTCATTGTGGGACAGGTTCGTCCGATTCTTCTGACGCTGCTGGCCGGCGCGGGACTGCTGCTGCTGATCGCATGCGTGAATGTGGCGAGCCTGCTGCTGGTGCGGTCAGAGAGCCGCAGGCGCGAGGTTGCGGTGCGGGGTGCATTAGGGGCGACTCCTGCGCGGCTGATCTGGCAGTTTGTGACGGAAGGGTTGTTGCTGGCTGCGGTGGGAGGTGGCGCGGGAGTGGGAGTGGCGGCGCTGACGATGACGCTGATCCGGAAGCTGATTCCGGCGTCGATCGCGCAGCAGGCCACGTTCCTTGGCGATGTGGGGATCAATCCGCATACGCTGCTGTTTGCCGCCTGCTTTACGGTGGGAGCCGCGGTGCTGATGGCGCTGACCCCGGTGCTGCGGCTGGCGTTCCAGGATATCCACGTGGCGCTTGGCGAAGGCGGCCGCGGAGCCGCCGGGCGATTCTGGCGGCGGCTGGGAGCGAATCTTGTGGTTGTGGAGCTGACCGTGGCGGTGGTGCTGCTCGCCGGAGCGGGACTGCTGGGCAAGAGTCTGTATCGGCTGATGCACGTGGAACTGGGGATGAATCCCGAGCATCTGGCAACGGTGAACCTCATGGTGCCGGGCAATCCCAGGCCGGAAGAACTGCGCACTTTGTATCGCGAGGCCGAGAGCCGCGCGACCAGCCTGCCGGGCGTGGAGGCAGTGGCGCTGACCAGCGATCTGCCGGTGCGATGCTTTTGCGATACGGACTGGATCCGGATTCCGGGGCGGCCCTACCACGGTGAGCACAACGACGTGATGGAACGCGATGCGAGCGTGGACTATCTGCACGCGCTGGGGGCAAAGCTGAGAGAGGGGCGCTGGTTTACAGATCAGGATGACGAGTCGCACCCGGCGGTGACGGTGATCAACGCGACGATGGCGCGAAAGTATTTTCCCGGCGAGGATCCAGTGGGGAAGATGATCGGCGATATCAAGCTTTCGCCCAAATCGATGCGGCGGATCGTGGGGGTGGTCGACGACATTCGCGAAGCGGCGCTGGACGCTCAGCCGTCGCCGGCGGAGTATTTCCCGATCGAGCGCGGGCCGGACAACTTCTTTTCGATGGTGGTGCGCACAAAAGGCGACGAAAGGGCGCTGCTGCCGGAGCTGGTGAAAGCGCTGCGCGGGATCAATCCGGACCTGGGCGTTTATCTCGAGCTGACGATGGCGGACCTGATCGATGCTACGCCGACGGCGATGTTCCATCAGATTTCGGCGTGGCTGGTGGGCGGGTTTGCGGTCCTGGCGCTGCTGTTGAGCGTGGTAGGACTCTACGGGGTTGTGGCGTATTCGGTGAGCCAGCGAACGCGGGAGATTGGGGTGCGCATGGCGCTGGGGGCGCAGCGGAGCGCGGTGCACCGGCTGATTCTGAAAGAGGCGGGGGTGCTGGCGGCGATGGGGATCGTGCTGGGCCTGGGGTGCGCGATTGGCGCGGCGGCGCTGATGAAGACGCTGCTGTTCGGCGTGGAGGCGTGGGACGTTGAGACGCTCGCCGGCGTAGCGGCGATGCTGGGAGGGTGTGCGCTGCTGGCCAGCTTTATTCCGGCAAGACGAGCGGCGCGGGTGAATCCGGTGGAGGCGCTGCGGGCGGAGTGAGCAGCCGGCAGCCGGCAGCCCGCAGCCTGTAGGTGAACACAGAACACAGAACACAGAACGCAGAACGCAGGACGCAGGACACAGGACACAGGAAGCGGACATGGATTCGTTGCGGCAAATTTGGAATCGAGTGCGGGCCTTCTTTCACAAGGCGCCGCTCGATGCGGATCTGGATGCAGAGATGGCTGCGCATCTGGAGATGGCAATTGAAGAGAACGTGCAGCGTGGAATGACGCCGGAAGAGGCGAGGAGACGGGCGATGGTGCGATTTGGCGGAGTGCAGCAGGCGCGGGAAGAGCAGCGGGCGGCGCGGGGGCTGCCATTTCTGGATGTGCTGGGGCAGGACATGCGGTACACGCTGCGCACACTGGGCCGCGATGCAGGGTTCACGGTGGTGGCGGTGCTGATTCTGGCGCTGGGGATTGGGGCGAATGTGGCCGTGTTCAGCGTGGTCAACACGATCCTGCTGCGGCCTCTGCCGTTTCCTGAATCGCAGCAGCTGGTGTGGATTGCGCCGCCGCCGCAGAAGTGCGGCGTATCGTGCGCGACCTATTCGGCAGACGCGTATGACGAGTTTGTGGCGGACACAAAGTCGTACCAGGGCGTTACGGGGTATGAGGCGTTCACGAATCCGGACAATTATCGGCTGACCGGGCACGGGGAGCCGGTACCGGCGACGGGGATTGAGGTGATTGGAAATTTCTTTAACGTGCTGGGCGTCGAGCCTTACCTGGGAAGGTTGTTCCGGCCGGAGGAGTCGCAGCAGAATGCGCATCCGGTGGCGTTGCTGGAGTACGCGTACTGGAAGCGGCAGTTTGCGGGTGATCGCGGCATTGTGGGCAAAGAGATCGACCTGAACGGGCAACCGACCACGGTGATTGGCGTGCTGCCGGAGAGCTTCGACTTTGGGGCGGTATTTGCGCCGGGCTCGAAAGTGGATCTGCTGGTGCCGATGAGCCTCGACCGGGAACGCACGTGGGGCAACATTGTGACCCTGATGGGCCGGATGAAGCCGGGGGTGACGCTGGCGGCAGCGCAGGCGGAAGCGAACCTTGTGGTGGGGAAGCTGTGCTGGAGCGAGAAGCGTCCGGGGTCGTGCGGATCGTATGCGGCGGTGGCTAAGGTCGCGGGACAATTTGTTCGCAGAGACGGCGGCGGGATGCAGCTGCGCACGCTCAAGAATTACGTCAGCGGAAAGATGCGGCGGTCGCTGATGGTGCTGTGGTCGGCGGTGGGAATGATTCTGCTGATCGCGTGTGTGAATTTGTCGAATCTGTTGCTGGCGCGGGCGGCTGCGCGGAGCAGGGAATTTGCGATGCGGAGCGCGCTGGGGGCGAGCCGCGCGCGAGTGGTGCGGCAGCTGCTGACCGAGAGCCTGATTTTGTCCGGCGCGGGGGCGGTGCTGGGGCTGGGTCTGGCGTGGGGGCTGGTGGTGTGGCTGGCGCATCAGGGCTCGCTGGCGCTGCCGCTGCTGAGCACGCTGCATATTGATGGCGAAGCGCTGGGATGGACGGTTCTGATTGCGATTGCGGCGGCGTTGTTGTTTGGCCTGTTCCCTGGATTACGGATGGCGGGAGGAAATCTGCAGGAGGCGCTGAAAGACGCGGGGCACGGAACCAGTGCGGGGCGAAAGCACGAGACGGTGCGGGCAGTGCTGGTGATTGCCGAGGTGGGACTGGCGTGCGTGCTGCTGGTGGGAGCAGGGCTGCTGCTGCGGAGTTTTCTGAAGGTGCTGGATATCGACCTGGGCTTTGAGCCGGATCAGGCGGCGTCGATCCGGGTGCAATACGACGACTCGGCGCCGACCGGCGTGGCGAGCGCGGAGAAGCGGAGGGCGATCTTTCAGCAGATGATCGCGCGGGTGAGCGCGCTGCCGGGGGTGGAGCGAGCGGGAATCGTGGATTTTCTGCCGCTGGGGCCGAATCGCGCGTGGGGTGTGGCGGTGCCGAAGGGTAAGACGTTTCCCGATGGCGCGTTGCCGTCGCCGCTGGTGTATGTATGCACGCCGGGGTATCTGGAGGCGATGGGGATGCGGGTGCGCGGCCGAGACTTCACGTGGGATGACGGGCCCACGAGCCCGACCGTGGTGCTGATCAATGCAGCGGCAGCGCGCACCTACTGGCCGGGCGAGGACGCGGTGGGCAAGGTGCTGATGGCCGGGCCGGACACCGAACTGCACGTGATCGGGGTGGTGGATGACGTGCACACCTCGAGCGTGGAAGACGAGAAGGGCTGGCAGATTTTCTATTCGACGCTGCAGCGAGGGCCGGCCGATGCGAACCTGGTGATCCGGACCAGGGTAGCACCGGCGACGCTGGCGGGCAGCGTGCTGCGGGCACTGCGGGAACTGAATCCCGATCAGCCGGCAGCGGAATTCAGGCCGCTGCGCACGATTGTGGATCGGGCAGTGTCTCCGCGGCGGTTCTTCATGCTGCTGGTGGCGATTTTTGCCGGGCTGGGATTGCTGCTGGCTTCGCTGGGAATTTATGGGGTGATTGCGTATTCGGTGACGCAGCGGACCCAGGAGATCGGAATCCGGATGGCGCTGGGCGCGAGCCGCGGACGGGTGCAGCGAGGCGTACTGGCGCGCACGCTGACTTTGGCGGCGGTGGGGATTGGCGCAGGGACGGTGGCGGCGTTTGCTGCGGCGCGGATGATTGCCGCGCTGCTGTTCGGGACCGAGGCCACGGATCCGTTGACCTATGCGGGGATGGTGGTGCTGCTGATGGTGGTTGCGATGGTGGCCGGGTATTTGCCGGCCAGAAGGGCGTCGAGGATCAATCCTCTGGTGGCGCTCAGAAGCCAGTGAAGCCTGGGAGCCGGGCACCGGGCGAACAGGTTACAGAACGCAGGACGCTGGCCAGCGAGCAACGAGCACGCAGCACCGAAACACGGAGCGCTATTCCTGGCGGAGGATCTGGACGGGGTCGACGCGGGCGGCGCGCCATGCCGGGAACAGCGATGCGGCGGTGGCGACGGCGAGGATGAGGAAGAGGACGGCAAGGTAGGTGACTGGGTCGAAGGGCGAGATGCCGTAGAGCATGCCCGCGAGCAGGCGGCCGGAGGCGAGCGAGAGCGCGAGGCCCGCGACGCAACCGATAAGCGTGACGCGCAGACCCTGCAGGAGGAACTGGGAGACGATGCGGCTGCGCGCGGCGCCCAGAGCAAGGCGAACGCCGACTTCGCGCCGTCGCATGCGGCCCAGGTAACTGAGCGTGCCGTAGAGTCCGATCGAGGCCAGCGAAACGGCAGTCGCGGCAAAGATGGCGAGCAGGATCGTGCGGAGCCGATTGCTTTCCGACGCTTCGTCCAGATGCTGATCGAGCGGCATCATGGCGTAGACCGAGCGATTGGGATCGAACTGGTGAATGCAGCGGCGGATGGTTTCCGCCAGCGCCATCGGATCGCCATGGGTGCGGACAAGGAAGTTCGGGAAAGGTTCGGGCGCGCTGAAGCAGGAGTAGATGGTGGGAACCGGCGCGACGTTGAGGCCTTCTTCGCGAGCGTCGCCGACAACGCCGCGAATCCGGCCGTTGGTGGAGAAGTCGTTATAGGCCGCGTTTGCGACGTTATGACCGACAGCGGTGCCGTTGAGATAAAGATTGGCGAAGGCCCGATTGACAACGACCTCCGTGCGTGGAGCGCCTTCTCTGCACGATTCGCCCTGAAGCAAAGGGATGCCGGTGGTGTCGAAGTAACCCCACGAGACCCAGCGCTTATCGGCGAGGATCTTGCGGTTGGGATCGAGTTTGCCATCGAGGTTGAATTCGGCCTGATAGAGAGAGGGGATGCCGGGCAGAGTTGACGAGGTAGCCGCCGATACCACACCGGGGATGGCGCGAATGCGCTCCAGAGTTGCGTCGATGCGGCGAACCAGCGAGTCCATGTCCGCGGTTTCGCCCCACGAGCCGCTGATCTGAAAGGTGAGAACGTGAGACGGATCGAAGCCGGGATGGACGCGGCTGAGCTGCTGCAGACTGCGGAGCAATAATCCCGCGCCGGTAAGAAGTGTAACCGCCAGTGTTACCTGTACGCCGACGAGGATCCACTGCATGGGATTGCGGCGCGAAACCTGGGTGCGGCCGCCCTGAGCGAGTGAATGGCCAAGGTCGCGGCGGGTTCCACGGAGTGCCGGAAAAAGGCCGCACAGGAAAGTAGTGGCGAGCGCACAGAGGAGCGAGTACACAACGATGGCGGGGTTGAGGGTGATTTCAGAGGCGCGAGGGAGCGTATTCGAGAGCAGATGGAAGGCACGTGTGGCTGCGCCCGCGATGCCGAGGCCGAGCAGGGACCCGAGCAGGGCGAGAGAAAAAATTTCGCTCAGGAGCTGTCCGACAACCGCGCGGCGTGAGGCGCCGAGCGAGAAGCGGATGGAGATTTCCTGCTCGCGGTCGGCGGTTCGGGCGAGCAGCAGGGCAGCGATATTGAAGCAGGCGATGAGCAGCAGCAGGGTCACGGAGCCGTAGAGGAGCCAGAGCGAGCCGGCGGAGTCGCTAACCACGACGGATTTGAGAGCAACGCTCTGGACGGTGAGGTCGGCGTCGGGTTTGGGGAATTGTTTGCCTAGGCGGCCCTGCACAGCAGCCATATCGGCCTGGGCCTGGGCGACGGTGACGCCCGGCTTCATGCGGCCGATGACGGTGAACCAGGTGGAGTCGCGACGTTGCGCATACGGTGCGTCGGGCGGGCTCGGCGACCATACGTCGACCTCGGGATTAGGAAAGGCAAACGACGCAGGCATAACGCCGACGATCGAATAGGAATACTGGCCGAAGCGAAGTTTTTTGGTGAGCACGGTGGAGTCGCCGCCGAAGCGGCGCCGCCACAGTCGGTAGCTGACGATGACGGCGTTGGGGCCGCCGAAGTGGAACTCATCGCGAGCGAAATTACGGCCGAGGGCTGGCGCGACTTCGAGAACTTCGAAGAAACGCGGGGCGACCAGCGCCATGGTGAGCTTTTCAGGCAGGGGTCCGGAAATTTCCGACAGGTCGTCGGTGTAATAACCGCTCAGTCCGGAGAAGGTGGAATTCATGCGGTTCCAGTCTTCGAGGCGCTGCGCGGCGACGAAGGTGTTGGCGTCGCGATTGCGGGTGTCGTGCTGGTTGATCTGGATGAGCTGATTGCCATCGGGGTAGGGTAGCGGCCGCAGAAGCACGGCATCGATGGCGGAGAAGACGGCGGAGTTGGCCCCGATGCCGAGGGCGAGGGTGAGGATGACGGCCAGTGAGAATGACGGCGAGTGCCGCAGGAAGCGCAGGGCGGCGCGGAAATTGAAGCGGAGAGATTCGAGCAGGCGCGAGGTGTGAACTTCGCGCAGATGCTGACGGGCCTGTTCGCGGCCACCGAATTCGACGAGGGCGCGGCGGCGGGCTTCTTCCGGCGCGAGACCCTCAGCGATGCCGGCCTGAGTGAGCTCGTCGATGTGGAAAGCGAACTCGCGGTCGAATTCGGGGTCCTGCGGGCGGCGAGTGAAAGGATTTCTTCGGGGTGACATGTTCAGGCCTCCTGGCGGGCGGAGGCGAGGATCAGCTCCACGGCCTCAGAGAGGCGATTCCACGAGGCTTCTTCCTGGGCGAGCTGGCGGCGGCCTTTGGCAGAGAGGCGGTAGAAGCGGGCTTCGCGGCCATTTTCAGAGTCGCCCCACTCGGCCAGCAGCCAGCCACGCTTTTCAAGCCGGTGGAGGGCGG
>Ga0335075_10013904_pt1 | contig 12111 bp, 9 predicted proteins | sample Lox_Sample_24_FD_206723 | JGI IMG/M metagenome (GOLD analysis project Ga0335075, IMG submission 206723) | Soil microbial communities from Loxahatchee National Wildlife Refuge, Florida, United States - Lox_Sample_2.4 | ecosystem: Environmental > Terrestrial > Soil > Wetlands | place: USA: Florida... | reverse complement strand
AATATTCGCTTATTAACACATATAAAACCAAATTAGTGAAATTTGGGATCTGTGCATTTGTTTCAGGCCACAGTTTGCCCTAACATCCAGAACAGATGCCTATTGTTCAGATGCAAAAAAGTCTAGGATTTGGTTTTATAATAACGAAGGCGAGCCACTCCCTAGTACGGCTTAGTAGGAGGTGCTACGGTGTGGATCAGTGTAAGTTCTCTTTTGGTGTAAAGCCGTCTCGGATAATCAAGGGTGTAGATCCGTAGAAGTAGATCCTACCCAACACAGCCTTGGTTGCCGCATAATAAATTCAGCGTTCGTCAGCCATACATGTCTAGTTACTGACATCTTACCAACATCGGTAATGTGTAATCATAAAACTGGCACTCCGAAGTATATTTTGTTCCCGGTCGCATGCTAGGGGAAGGTTCAGCTGTTCCAGAGAGTGGCGTCATGGATAACCCTCGAAGGGTTGTGGGAGCATGGCTTATCTATTGCAACGCAGGTAAGAGTGTCAGATGCAAAAAATTCGGTGGAGGCCTAGATGCATGTAAAAGGAGGTTTCCGTCGGCGGTACGTGGCTGGAAAGATCAGAAATGAAACTGTCGACGCTCGAGCCCCCGCGCTATTGGGTAAACAATGTGGCGAGTCCATACAGGCTCCGCAAAATTCGCTGTGCAAGGGCAGAACGAAGGACATTTGACCAATAATTCAACAAGAACTCTCTGCCCGCCGTCAAAGTGAAACTGCCTTATGGTGCCAAGGCTATAACCCTCAGGGAACATTATTTCCCCTCGATGATGAAATATACAGGCCACTTCTACAAGGCAGACCTCGGCCTCGAATTTAGCGACCTCAATCACTGGGTTGCCTGAACGGAAGTGCCGGCAACTGTGCCAATAGGCGAGGGTGGGCCGTTAATTTCCCGAATTCGTCTCGATTCCCAATTATAATCAGGCCTCTCAGTCACTGCGAAACATTGAATTTTTGCACTTGGGCTACGTCATCTCCAGGGCCTCCGATCATTCAGCCTCGTCAATCTGCGTTGACACTCAATCATGGCTCCATACGCCGTGAATATGGTCGCCATTTGTGAAATATCAAGTTTGAGCTATTATCACCGCAGGCGCTGCTGGCTTCAACTCCATGAAGTAGCACGTGTCACTATCCATCCGTAACAATGAGCACGTCCACTACTTGTCTATCCATAGCAGCTCCATCACCTACAATCTCATGGCCCTTGAGTCCATCCAATACGAGTCCATCAACCGCAAATTCCTCCGTTTTTAGCTCTGCAAATTCGATTCTATCTAGCAGCCCTGCAACACCACCTGTGCCAATTAGAACACGCAAGTATACTGGAGATTCAGAGGGAGCGGAAGCAAGCTCCAAACGGAGACGGACAAAAGGTCGTCCAAAAATTGCTTGGACTCCTACTCGATTACGAAAACTTGTCAGGTTGTACTTGATGACAGACTTGGAAGTCGATGAGATAGCGAAGGTCTTGCAAGCAAAGGACTTTGAGCCACGGTAAATTCGCCTTTCCAGGTCTTTTTTCACCGGCAGCTGACAATATAATATCAGCAAGCGTAATATCCAAATGCAGCTCGAGTTACTACTACAACCCCGACCGAACCAACTTCGAGGAGGACCAGACATTTCCAAAGCAAGGCACAATGTATTAAGGGACTGCAGAGCTCTGCGCGAGGCTCGGGGAGCAGCGAAAGTCCCAAATGCACAGCACGAGGCGAAAAACAAATCGAATTTTGGAAACAATGACGCGCTACAAGAATGGGACGAGTCTCTATCGGCACCGCCTTTTTGTAACCCAGGACCTAGATGGACATGGGTAGACTCTGATCTAGGCTCTGCATTTGAAGCGTTAGAGCAGCTCCCAAACGTTTTTGAAAACTATTTCTCGAGATTCCCATTCAAAGAGATCCAAACTGTCGATCCAAAGGATGTCTACGAATTTGGTGTTGAGATACGGGGGCAAGATTCTGTGCGGCTAGAAGGATGTAGTATGTTAGATGGATTTCCTTTAGTGCCATCGAAACAAGACATTGGGCCAAATGCACATGACGAGCTGCCGGAAATACGAATAGATGGTACTCAGTGTGAAGAATGGATTCTGCCCTATTGTAGAATACCGCACGTCTATTCAGACCTGCGGTTGTCAGGTCCGTCAATCTGGCCCACGTCCTTCCGGTTGCCTTGGCCGAGACCTGAGGTCCCTGAATCCATTCTTGATTCGTATAAAAGCAATCATTCTAATTTTGAACTTGCTCCCCCAGCCACCGAGCCGACTTTGCTTTCGGGCGGCGATTCTACACAGACAGACGTATTATTAGGGAATAAGCCTCAAAATGAAAGCGAACAGTTCACCGGAGAGCGATCTTCGCAGTCATCAATGGACGATGTCACCTCTCTTATGGAGAACCATACTATATCTTCAGGAACAAGATCAAGCGCGAGAACCTCAGAGATCTCGAGCCAGAAGTCTTCGAGGCACCTTTCTATGCGATCGGATATAACGATAACTGCATCTGCCGCAAAGCAGCAGCTTCCTTTGCCAAGTGAGGGAGGGCCTCCGGTGGTGCTTCCAGGTGCCTTTCCTCGCTTTTGTTGTGCTCAAATAGATCAGAACTCTCTTGGCTTATGTCGTCAGGACGGACTACTCTGTGAGCATGTAACTCCTGTTACTAGTCGGTTTTTCACTAGCCGATTTGGTCTCATAGGCGTCATTTACCATCGCCAAGAATCTCGTGATGTTAACGAAGTAGACTTATTTGGGAACTCGATCCTTCACGTTGCTGCATCTCTCGGGGCCCCAGTCCAGTATCTCATTGAACTGATTGAGCAAAACGCCAACGTTTACGCTAAGAATAAAGCAGGAGAGACATTTTTGCACTTGATACACGTCCCGACCGAGGGAGATGATGTTTGCACTCTGTTTGACGTGCTTAAGACACGTAACTTCGACTTTAGCGAACGTGACGATCACGGGCAGACATGTCTCCATATACTCACGCGGTCTTGGCATCCTCAGCAGTATCTGGTCAAGGTGATCAGAAAACTGGATTCCCTTGGTTGGCCTTTACTTAATTCTCGTGATAATCTTGGACACTCCCTTTGGGAACAGAGAAAACATCCATTCACACAGACAGCATCCTTAGATGCAGCTGAAGATACCATTTTCCGCCAATCACTAGATCTCAATTATGAATTTAATCACGAACGATCGGCAAAGTCAGCCCTGGAAAGCAACCGGTACACCAACTATCCCACTGATCAAGCATCGGTTGATACCACAGAAAGCCCACAGAGATATGGGCATCACGCTGGCCTGCTAAAAACTATTAACAAAGCAGGAGAAGTTCCATGGTTTGAGGATTCTGATGGTAACAATGGCTTGCATTGCTTGGCTGAAGTCGCCTTCTATATACCAACATCTGGTAATTTCAAAAATCAAGCTCAATTTTTAGATTTGATGGAAGACGAAGATTCCGGCAGTAGACGAGAGACTTATCTTGATGGTCTGTTAGCCGCAGGTGTGGACCCGAACAATTACAACAAGGACGGTATCACACCGATAATGGCGTTCATTACCCATACTCACCCCACCGAAGACGATGAGACCATGACTCGTATCCTGACGAAGCTTATCAAGGCGAAAGCTAACATCCACAGACGCAACCGTCAAGGAGAAACTGCGCTGCATCTCGCGGTCAAATTCGGCCGCCGAGCAGCAACGAATTTTCTCCTAAAGAATGGGGCTAACGTCCATGCCCGCAACAAGAACGGGGAGGGTGTTCTCGAAATTGGACATAGGGCTCTTAAGGCTTGTAGGAAAACCAATGGCGACGTGACCCTTTATGCTCAAATTTTGCTCTGTATGTCTCTAGCTATGTTTTCTGGAGCTATTTCGACACCAACAATTCTCAGAGAATGGGTTTCGGTGCCCAAAAAAGGAAATTTGAGGAGAAGCCTTCTGCCTACCTTTCCTGGATGGATATAGGTAGATGTGGTTTTCTAGGGGTCGAGTTCCGCCAAGCGACCGAGAGCTGCTCTTTGTCATGAACTCAATCAATCGAGGTGTAGTCACGCATAAGGATGGGTGACAACCTGTACAATTGGCAGGTCTAAATACAAAAATCTAAAGCTAAAATAGAAAGAAAAGAAGAGGAGAACGAGCGTTGCGTTCGAAGTCAAATATACAGGTCGATACGGATCAATGTCGGCCCGTAGGGCCTATCCGCAAGCCACTTGCCAGGCTACGGACCATCCGTAAGCCAGTCGCGAAGTTTAAGCTCAGTCCGTAACACACTTATATAAGACATAAAGCTCAATATCTACTTGACATAGCAGTAAGGGGTCAGTAGACTATTGTAGTAAGGTTTAGTGGCTACCCTTAATCTAAGCAATAGGTTCTTGTACCAAGAGCATTAGGACAGGCAGGACAAGACATATAAGCAGATACGAGATACAGACTAAAGAGTTAAAGACAGAAAAGAGATTTACAAGCATTTAGACAGAGTCTTTCTTATCCCTTTCCCCAGGAATTGAGAAATGTCTAACTACTTTCGGTAAAGCTTATACATTGGCACACTCCGCTAGATTCTCAAACGAGGGGGATTAAGTTGACTTTTACTAATGAACCTATTAATCTACATAGTAATGGAATACAGTAAAGCACACTCTACATAAATTTATACTACAGTGACTGCAAATTATATTTGTTTTATGTACGACAGCAGTTTGCAAAATGATGAATAAAATGTTACTAACCAACCCCCACCTATATTTCATTGAAATTGCAAACTACTCTACCACTTTGCAACACCACCTTTCCGATCAATTACAGCTTCACTTTGCTCTAGCATTGAATCAATCTACCTATTAATGTAGTCTAGGGTCAACTCATGTGCCCAAATGTCCAAAACTGCTTTTGTCAATTCTGGCAAAACTTCAATGCGATCTAGCGTAGCAGGGGTAGGGATTTTAAGTCTACCTGGCCTAAATTTGCTAGTGCGTCGCTCGGAGACCTGTTTCAGCCTGCGAGTAGCTGTTAGGTTGGGAACCTTAACCCTTGGTAGCTGTGGCCTCTTGCGTCCACCCTACTAAGGCCCAAAATCAAGCTTTTTTAGGTGTATCGTGCTTACGACGACTAGTTTTACGGGCTACACCTATATTTCAAGTGATTAAGAGTATAGAATATGCAAAATATAATTGTACGTGATGGGGTTCAACGCTTGCTAAATTAGTAATATTTTATTTCATCATTTTTGCAAACACCTATTGTACATTTGTCGACTTAGTTATAACTTCCAATGTACGTCCTCTCTTAGTAACACGGCTCTACCGACAAGCTGCCCACTTTCATGGAATTTGCTGATGAATTCCTATTGGTCGAGTAAGTAGTATATTAGGTAGGACTGTGTTCTTTGTGACGTAAACTTGCTTTGGGGCTGTTAGTGTAAGAAGCACCCTGAGCCCGCTGAAGGTCCTGGAGGCTAGTTTAGGCGTCAGCGTTATTTCAGCTTTCATTGCTCCGGCACCCCAATTCGGCTCCAGGCTGCAGGCACTGGAGACCCCGAACAGGGGGCTCTGCCCCCTATTCCAGGGTTAGGAATTGGTTATATAGAGCGTAGCAACGAGGCACTTAGTGCCCCAAGGAATTCAATGAATAGCAACAGACGTCGCCATTTTATCATATTTGTCAGCATTGCTAACAGGAGCCTTAGGAAAAGGATCTTTAAACAGCTCTACAACTAAAGCCTCATGGAAAGCTCGGTTTGCACTACCAACTTTGTCCTTTCCAGTGCTTAGCTTGGCTTTCCTTTGGTGTTCTGAAATGCAAAATGCATTAATAATTGTAGTTTATAGCAACCAATAGAATAGAGGCCTTTATGGGTTTACCTCGTGTTGTTGAGTTGATAATCCAGCTCGTAGTTGATTAGCAATGTCTACCCCACCTATATGGTGACTGTAATCATTAATTGCGCTAGGAGTTGGTAGCAAAAGGGTTTGTTCGTATGGTTCTTTGCATCCTAAAGGTGTAGAAAACATATAGAAAGGTTGCTTTATAACTACTATAGATGTTGATGTCCCTTTTTAGGCGATTTCGATTTCGTACTACCCATTCTGTTCCATTATGAATTATTGTATAATATCCAACTTTATTAGAGTCTCGCTATATAGAAACTAGTACACTTTTGTCTTTTAAGGAAAGAGCTAGTCAGGAAAAGCATTTATTGTTGTTAAATGTAGAGTGCCCCATGCAGCTTTCCACTTATCAATGTTACTAAAGATAGGCTTTGTAGCATTACGTCAAGCAGTGGCACACGCTTAAGCTTCGAAGTAAGCTAAATAGCTTGAGGTGATAAATTTGTGGCTTGAGGCATAGTTATCTCAAAACGCTATAGATGATTAAGGTGTAGTACCGTAGAATCTGGTATATAAGATGCTCTGGTATAAGCGGTTCTATTGCGCATGAGTCCTCCAAAGACTACTTCTTATATGGTAATAGCTTCTTATAACCGAAATTACACCTACTCCACCTGCAAAACTCTTCTTCTAGACCTTCTTATGTTTTTTATTCTTCTCTACGTGTTATGCATCTGTAAGGGCAATGCTTAAGCATGCCTTAGGTATGCGATCCAGCTGCGCTATGGCCGCGCTAAGTTAGCTGGCCAGTTAAATACCTCAGGAAGCTTCCTTGGAAAAGGGGTTTCTTAAGGACTAGTGAATATACTATACACAATGACTAGCTATCCATTCTATCCTCCTACTGTGGTGGGGTTTTGTGGCACCGCTCGGCTCGCGGCAAGTCAGGTGATCTCTGGGCTGGCTAGTCAGCTGATCTGGACAATTGTTGTTCCCGTATCGGGCATTTTGATGTATATAGCTAGTCCGGGGACCCCGTCCGAGGGATCATCATCGTCCTCATCCTTGACGGGTCAGACAGATCAGGACAGACTTTTACGAATGGTTTACGGACGGTTTACAGCTTTGCAGACGTGGATTGACCTTTACGGACACCCGTATACGTTTTACGGATACGGAATGCAGTTGTTTCTTTGCGCTAGCTGTTTGTTGTGTGGTTTTAGGTCCTGTTCCTTCTACTGAGCAGTTTCTTGAGCGCCTGCTGACCCCACCTATTGCCCTGACGACTGTGCACTCGACAGCACACCTATCCTATCCCTCCACACTACGCTCGATACCCTAAATCCCTTACGCCTTACAAGAAGAGCATAAAAAAGGATAAATAAGATGTAGAAAATCTTGTAGATAAATTTAAGAAGCTTAACAGTACAATTTCTGTCATCCTTAATGGTTGTACTAGCTATATTCAACTATTAGATGTTTTTATTAATAAGATTATAAAAAGCATTATCTAGCAGTGCGAAGAGGACTATTACAATGCTAACCTTAAGGCATATAATGAAGGCAAATATAGCACTAGCAACCGTCAAGTTCTGGTAACATACTAGGTGGCCAAAGCATCGAAAATCCTACACGAGCAGCACAAAGATACTATTATTCAAACCTTCTATAACCTTAGCATTTCTCTAAATCTAGATAGGTTTGAAAATTTAGAGCTAAGGATACAGGATTTGCTTAATACTGAGGTAGGAGACTATATATTAACAAAGGAAGATCAAATAATCGTTGATGATAGCACTCCTTCCTCTACTAGCCTTGATTTCTAGAACCCCTATTGCTCTATTTACTATAGAGCTCCGATTCTAGACTTTCACAACAACATCTACCCGCACAGATTTCTACTATACAGTAATAGAGGTTGTAACAGGGATCCCTGAAATTGAGGAGGATGAGAGCAATGTATCTGAGGAGGATGATGAGACAGGGGACCACTTTGATTTAGATGACGATTTTGACCTGAATCTGACATGGAGGATGCGCAGGACATGAATATAAAGGACTAGGAGTAGAGGAGTAGCTTTGAATTGATAAGGGTTGTAATTATTACAATTAATTTATATATTATTCATATAAGATGCGCTTCTTATAAAAATTGTGCTCTCCGACTGATCAAATTGGGTATTATTGTACAAGTGAGGGCTTCTTATTCGAGAAATGCTTCTTATATGCCGGATTCTACGGTATAGTACTGTCTCTTAAAGCGTAAATTATTACTTATCTAAAACCGGGTCTTTTCTAAGCCCTCGCTACGTGGCTTCAAATTGTTGGTGCGATGCGATGTGTAGGCAAAGCCCGGCCGCTTATTTCTCCTACGTAGAGGCTCTCTCCACACGTCGACTAGATTATCTCCATCTACATCTACACCTCCATTAACCACATGCGCAGCTGCTATACCATCAACAAGTAAAGACGGCAACATGGTCCAGGTATACAGCTACGCCCCATTTCAGGACAACAATTCGATCAGAGTACTTATCCTAGATCCCGGGCAAGGAAATGACCCTCTGGTGGGAGAACTGAGGGAAGTTGATGTGGACGACTGCCCAAGCTTTACCGCACTTTCCTATGTTTGGGGGGACCCGACCCGATCTCGGCAAATCACATGTGACGGGAAATTGCTCCGAATCACGAAGAGCTTGGATTATGCTTTATGCGGTGTCCGACATGCTACTGATTCATTGCGTCTGTGGGCCGACCAAGTGTGCATCAATCAGCATGATTACGGGAAAGAAGTCAACAGGTCCATTTCATGGGCAAGATTTACGGGCGTGCCCAACTTGTCCATGTCTGGCTAGGACCGGACAGAAACCACTCTGCAGAAAAGGCTTTTCGTCTTCTCTATCATCTCCGAGAATCCTTTGACGTCCCAAGCCTCCTCTCTGAATTCACAGAGGCGCAGAATAAGAACGTAGAGCAATTTGAGAACGAAGAATTCCACGCGCTCAAGGAACTCTACGATCTACCCTGGGTGAGTTTGTAGCATGATTGAGTCTACTATCATGGGGATGCTTACTGACGTGGCTCAGTTTAGCAGAGTATGGATATGCCAGGAGATTGGAACAGCGATCCCAAGCATTCTACAATGGGGCGATGCCAGGATTACCTGGGACACGCTCTACCAAGTTTCCAAGGTTTTGGACCAGAATCATAGACGTCTTCGTGTACATATGGGGATGATAGTTCAAAGGGTCACCTATCTGCACAGACGGTTCATTGATGAAGGGGGCCCGGCGAACCCTCGAAGGAGCTTCGCGTGCGAACTCAGCCGCGGCGCACACAATCTCAATGCGACGGATCCACGAGACCATGTATTTGCGAAGCTTGGCCACTACTCTGCTCGGTCTCGGCGTACTGGACTGCCAATAATAGAAGCTGATTACACGAAATCAGTCTCTGACATATATCTTGCCGTGGCCACTCAACTGTTGAAAGAGAGAATTTCACTTGAAGTACTAAATACAGTCTATATGACTTGTCCCATCGCCGACGATTTGCCGTCGTGGGTGCCTCGATGGAATGTGCGTGCCCCTAGTTGGGTACTCGGCGATAACAAATCTGTGTTTGCGGCTACAAAGTGTGACCCGATCGTCGAGTTCGTCGATCTGCGAACCGTGAACGTTGACGGTCTCGAGATCGATAATGTGGACTATTGTTCCCAGATACTTCCGACGACAAACGGTGAATGCAAGTGGTATGGAAACAAGACTGCATCCGAACGAGATGGAATTAAAGACTTGTGGTTTCGTCTGTCCGGTCAGTCTGACATTGATACTTCTGCGCTCTACATCAACGGGGAACGTGTAATTACGGCTTTCTGTCAGGCCATATCAGCGGGTTGTTTCTATCTCGCTATGAAAAAAGGTCATGGAAAGGACTATCGCAGCGCGCCTAGTACGCAATGGCTCTCTCACGGTGCTTCTTATCTTCTCGATGTACTAGGTGACACGACCGCAGCCGTTGACGCCTTGAAGGAAATGAGTACTGGGGGAGACGGCGTAGTTTGGGCCGACGGTGCCAATAGTGTTACTGATTGTCGGAGGATTTTCCGAACAGTAAAGGGATACTACGGCCTCGGCCCGCCTTTGATCGAGAATGGCGACATTGTTTGCGTGCTATTTGGTGGAAAAACACCTTTCTGTCTCAGATGTATTGATCGTCACTACGAGCTAGTTGGTGAGTGTTATGTGTTTGGGCTTATGAACTGCGAAGCGATAGATATGATGGAGAAAGGCGAGCTTAAGCAAAAGACGTTTTGTATTAAATGACGACAACCATCCTAGTGACATGGCTTGAGAGTTTAATGTCGTAGCAAAAGGTTGATTGTAGCTAACTCGTAGGGTCGTTAACAGAGAGCTAGTTCCGTATAACGCCTAATTTTAGGGCATGTCGGAATAGAACTTTTGTTTCTGATGAAAAACTGGCAAAACAAATAGAAATGTTCTGGAAGTCTGCAAAAGTATGGATGCGAGATCCTTGCCTCCCTGTTCAAGAGCATCAATGTATTTAGCTAGTTCGGGGGCCTCGGTCAGAGTGAGAACGGCACGGGCTTAGAAGCGAGTTCTGCCAGCCACTGGGCAACCTGATGCAGGGGGCGAGGCAGGGCCAAGGAAGCGGCGCAGATGAACTCAGAAGTAGATGTAAGGATAGTAATTAGGGAGTGGATGTTGCTACATACAAGAATATCCTTGTCAGAAATAACCGTTAATTCTAACTGCGTGTTCACTTGCCTCAATTGTATCATTTATGATGCAGCATTCCCCATCCCGTTGTAGCAGACAAGTAGAAGAGCCTTTTCTAGCGGGTCTTTTGCTAAGGAGAGACATTTCTGCACTTGATACACGTCCCGACCGAGGGAGATGATTTGCACTCTGTTGGACGAGCCTAAGACATGTAACTTCGACTTTAGCGAACGTGACGATCACGGGCAGACATGTCTCCATATACTCACGCGTTCTTAGTATCTTCAGCAGTATCTGGTTAAGGTGATTAGAAAACTGGATTCCCTTGGTTGGCCTTTACTTAATTCCTGTGATAATCTTGGACACTCCCTTTGGGAATAGAGAAAGCATCCATTCACACAGCTACGCCCTAATCCAACTAGAAATAAGTTACCTGCCTTGCACAAGCTTCAATTAGGACTAAATAGACGGTTTACAAACTATCTGCAAGACGTTGTTTAAGGATAAGGCCTGTAAATATGCAGAACAGCTGCAGGACGCTTAAGAACTAGCTTGTAAGAACCTGGAAAAGGCTTAGATAGCAATAGCAAAGCAAGCAAACTAGCACTAACAAGAACTAGACTTTAATGCTAAGGACAAAGTCTAAATTACTACACAAAACTAGAAAACAGACTGACCAAGCTGCAAGCTAGATCACTATATAGCAAGCTCGTACGAGATCCTAGAACGTGTAAGGAATGCTTACAAGGTCAAGTTACTAGAGTCAATTCAAGTCCACTTAGTCTTCTTGCTAGATAAGCTTTAGAAGGCATCAGACGACCTGCTCCTAAGCTAAAAGAATAATCCCCTGTTACCTATCCAAGTTAATAAGGACGACGCATAGGAAGTCGGCGAGTCTTAGCCTCCAAACTAGTCTGTGGAATGCTAAAATACTAGGTAAAATAGAAGGGCTACAATCCTAACCCAATCTGGTATCCGGCATGGAACTTTATAGGAAGTCTGCATTTAGTAAGGCAATTCCACGACGCTTACCCAAATGAACCGGGGCCGCTGAAGTGCTTGGATGAGTGGTTGCAATGCTTTACAGACAGGACTGACTTAAAAGAACGCTAGGACAAAAACACCGTTAAAACTTAAGGACAGGCTTTTACGGATGGGGGGAAGGGGTGTTACAGACTGTAAGTTAAGTGACAGTCTGTAACTCTCTTAGCTACAACTTGAAACTGCCCTTACAGATAGGATTATAGGCAGTTAGCTATAAGCAGCTACCATGTAGGTAACGGACGGTCTGTAAGCGACGCGTGACCTGCAAGGGACTATATAAACCCGTCTGTAAACCACTACTCTCTTCTTCTTCTTCTTCTTCTTCTTCTTCTTCTTCTTTTACTTTAGCTTTAGATTCTTGTATATTAAAACTACTAATTGCACCGGCTTTGCCTACTTGCAGGCGTCCCTGTGCCACCAATTGATTGGGTTCGTAACAGCTGTGGATTTT
>Ga0335075_10013903_pt1 | contig 12111 bp, 9 predicted proteins | sample Lox_Sample_24_FD_206723 | JGI IMG/M metagenome (GOLD analysis project Ga0335075, IMG submission 206723) | Soil microbial communities from Loxahatchee National Wildlife Refuge, Florida, United States - Lox_Sample_2.4 | ecosystem: Environmental > Terrestrial > Soil > Wetlands | place: USA: Florida... | reverse complement strand
CTTCGTTTTGCTTGTTTTTGTTGAAAAACGAAAGAAAAAAAACGGCGGAAAAGCGCCGCACTCCAAAAAAAGGCAAGGCTCGAATAAGAAAACGATAAATAAGAGTCTGTTCCAGACACTCTTGTCTGGCCTTCGGAAACAGACTCTTACCGCCGCGCGCAAGAAGGTTCGCCGAAGAGATCTCGAAACTCGCGCTCTAGATCCGCGAGCAGACGTTTGGCCTTCTCAGGCGGCCAGGGAGCAATGTTGGTGCGCACGTGTATGAGGATTTGGCGGCCTACGTTCTCCGGATCCGTTGGCGGCGGCATATACGCCGCTACCGTGTCCGGCTCGATGTCCTCCATTGCGAGCTTCTCGATTAGTTGTCTGTTGCGGCCCTGGACCTGGACAATTGCCTCCTTCAGGCACAAGCGGCCGGCGAGGAGATCGTCGATGATGCGCATCATGATTTCGATCGCATGCGATGCGGCTTCGTTGCGGAGCTGTAGTACTTCGCCGCGGCGCCTCTCGCGCACCATGTCACGAGCGAGGTGCAGGGCGCTCCCCTGTGCGCCGAACCACATACTGGCGAAGCCGAAGAAGACGGCGCAAAACGCCATCGCCGTCGCCACGCAGCCTACCATTCGAGCGAAGAGCTTCATCATGAGCTGCTCACTTTGAAAAGACCCTGGGATCGAGGGGATAACCCGACTCTGCACTCCTTCAATCGCCCTAGCCTCGATCAGCTCCTTGCTGAACGTCTGGAGCTGGTCAGCTACGGCCTGACTAACAGGAAGTATCGGACAAGGGCGGAAATCTTACAGTCGGAACAATTCGTGTAAGATTCCGTTGCGGACACGATACTTCAGAGTAGAGGAGGGCGAGGTGGACGAATCTCCCCCGACGAGGGTATCGTTGCTGGTGCGATTGCGCGACGTGCGCGACGCGACTGCTTGGGAGCAGTTCGTGGACATTTATGCGCCGCTTATCTACGAGCTGGCTCGCCGTCGCGGCTTCCAAGATGCCGATGCTTGCGATATTACCCAGGAGGTCCTCCGGGCCGCCGCTACCGCCCTACCCCGTTTCACGCTGGATCCGCAACGCGGCAAGTTTCGCCACTGGCTTTTCACGATCGCCCTGAATGAGGTGCGCAAGCTGGCCCTGGCCCACAAGCGCCAGCCGCGCGGGAGCGGTGGCTGCTCGGCCCAGAAATGGCTGGAAGAGCAAACGGCCGGCGAAGATGACGAGGCGATTTGGAATCGGGAGCATCAGAGCCAGCTGTTCCATTGGGCCGCCGAGAAGGCTCGCAGGCATTTCCGCGAATCGACCTGGCAAGCCTTCTGGCGAGCTGCCGTGGAGGGACAGGACGTGCGCGATGTCGCCGACGCCCTTGGTCTTTCGGTCGGGGCAATCTACGTCGCCAAGAGCCGCGTCCTGGTGCGAATCCAGGCGCTAATCGAGTCGGTCCAAGACGAGTGACCGTTGTTTTCGGAGAGTCTCATGCATTCACAAGTTGTCTGTCCCGAACAGAAGACGCTTAAGGAGCTGGTGGATGGCGCGCTGGCGAACGAGCTGGAGACGCAATTGACCGATCATCTCTCGGCCTGTGGCCGGTGCCAACAGATCCTGGAATCACTCACTATCGATACCGCCCTTGACGTGGGGCGGCAGTTCAAGACAGGCCGAGATTCATGGGACTTGTTCGAGGGGCTTCACGAATGCCGCCTCACGGCCAAGGACCTGGGCAAACACTCAGAGGTACCGGACAAAACCACGGCGCCATGAAACCTCTTTCTGGCATATCGTTTTCATGTTCGTCCCATTCTCTTTTCAAGGGGGTCTCCCGTGCCACTCTTCCTCGGTAAACGGAAACGCGGATTTACGCTGATTGAGTTATTGGTGGTCATCGCCATCATTGCCATCCTGATTGGCTTGTTGCTGCCGGCCGTGCAGAAGGTGCGCGAGGCCGCCTCCCGCACCCAATGCGTAAACAATCTCAAGCAGCTCGGTCTCGGTATGCAGAACTATCACGATACCTACCAGACCTTCCCCTACGAGCCAAATCCTTCGAAGCTGAGTTTCTTCGTCCTGGTTCTTCCGTTCATCGAACAGCAGAACATGTACAACTTATTCTTAACGAATGGCCCCTCGGCGATCACGCCCGTCAAGGTTTTCATCTGCCCCAGCCGCCGGTCGACGTCGGTCGGACCCAAAGATGATTACGCCACGGCGTCCAACCCCAGTTCCGCAGTCAGTGGCGGCGTGTCGATTCTGGGGGACGGCATGGCGGTGACGCTCCCCATGGTCACCAATGGCAACGGTTCCTCGAACACCTTGCTGTTGGCCCACAAGCTGATGAATCCGAGCAATTACTCGAACCCCAACGGTCCGCAGGACACCACCTTCTACGACGCCAGCTTCAACAACGGCGGCTGTGGCGGCTGGGATCACGTCCGCTGCGTCGATGGCGGAGGCGGCGGCTGCGAAAATGGCCACGGCTACATGCAGGACAATAGCTGCGATGGCGACATGAACCACATGGGGGCCCCGCATCCCGGCGCCGGGCCTGTGCTATTTGCCGACGGCAGCGTTCGCATGTATACGTATGGCTATAACCCAACGGGTTTGGGCGATTGGCAAACCTACGCCGCGCTTTGGGCCTGGAACAATCCCACTCCCATTCCGGCACCGTAACGGCCGGCAGACGTCCTATGTTGCTCCGCGCGATCCTTCCCTGTTGTGACATGGTCTGCGGACCAATGTTCTTAACACAAGGGGCGGAAGCTCAAGAAAGGCCGAGATACACGGGACTTGTTCAAGGGGCTTCACGAATGCCGCCTCAAGGCCAAGGACTTGGGCAAACACTCAGCTTCGCAAAACGCCATATTGAAGTGTGGATGTTGATGAAGTGGTTGTTTGTTGCCGCTTGTTCCCAATGATCCAGCAGACATAGAACCGAGCCAGAGCGGCTTCCAACAGGCGGAAACGCGAGCAGGCGATGTCCTGTTGCCTGGTCAGGTCCACCTGTCTACGCCTGGGAGCGAACGAGCCAGACTTGCTTATCCTGGATCGGTCGCGATTTTTTGCTTTTCGCGCCGCAACCCGGCCATGCTGATCTCCGGAAAGGCACGTCGCTCGGACAGAACGAAGCCGCCGTCCAGTCGCTGAAAGACCGCGTAGACGGGAAAGTGTGTCGAGATCATGTTTCTTATCAGATCGATCCGCGGGCGCCGTGTCAACGAAGAGCAGCGAGAAGGCCAGCAGGTTCACTCGGCCTGGCTGCTTCCGGGGGAGGCGACGACACTGCTCTGGGCTCGCAAGATGAATTAATCTGACCGCCTTTGCCCAAGGCGACGCCCTCAAGGGCAGCTGGGGCTCCGGCAACCGGGTGCCTGCGTCTACGACGATGCGGCTCGGGCACGCTTATCTCGCCTTGCGTGGTTTTTCCCAACCCACTAAACTGCGCTTTTTGGGTATGCGGGACCGCTCGACGGACCCCTGCCAACAGGTTGAGACAGAATGCATTACGACCCCAGTAATCCTCTCATTGTGCAGGGCGATCGCTCTGTCCTCGTCGAAGTTGACAATCCCCGCTATGCCGAGGCCCGCGACGCCTTGGCGCCGTTCGCGGAGCTGGAGAAAAGCCCTGAACACATCCACACTTATCGATTGACGCCGTTATCGCTGTGGAACGCGGCCGCCGCCGGCATGGACGCCCAGGCCATGCTCGACGTGCTGGGACGCTACAGCAAATTCCCGCTGCCCTCCAACCTCGCCGCCGACATTAGCGATCTGGTCAGCCGTTATGGCCGCGTCAAGCTGGAGCGCATCCCCTCGCCCCTAACCCCTCTCCCCAGCGGGGAGAGGGGGAGGGGTGAGGGGGAGCTTCCAGCCCTGCGGCTGGTATGCGCGGATGAGCCGTTACTGGAGGAGCTAGCCCGCCAGCCTCGCGTGCGCGATTATCTCGGCGAGCGACTGGATCGAACCAGCTTTCTCATCGATCCGGGCCATCGCGGCGTGCTCAAGCAGGCGCTCATCGCCGTCGGCTATCCGGCCGAGGATCTGGCCGGCTACACCGAAGGCTCCGCACTGCCAATCAACCTGCGCACGCTCTCGCGTCAGGGATTGCCGTTTCATGTGCGCGATTATCAGCGCGACGCGGCGGACATTTTCTACGCCGGCGGCGATGTGCGCGGCGGCAGCGGCGTCATCGTGCTGCCCTGCGGCGCCGGCAAAACCATCGTCGGCATCGCCGCCATGGCCCTGATGAATCGTTCCACCCTGGTGCTGACCACCGGCATCACTGCCGTCAAACAGTGGCGGCGCGAGATTCTCGACAAGACCGATCTCACCGAGGAGCAGGTAGCCGAGTACACCGGCGAAACCAAGGACATCGCCCCCGTAACGCTGGCCACGTACCAGATCCTCACCTATCGGCCGGACAAGAGCGAGGAGTTTCCACATTTCCAGCTCTTCGATCAGCGCGACTGGGGACTGATTATTTACGACGAGGTGCATCTGCTGCCGGCGCCGGTGTTCCGCGTCACGGCGCACATCCAGGCGCGCCGCCGCCTGGGGCTGACGGCCACGCTGGTGCGCGAGGATGGCCGGGAGGCGGACGTGTTCAGCCTCATCGGTCCGAAGAAGTACGACGTGCCATGGCGCGAGCTGGAGACGAAGGGCTGGATCGCCGAGGCAACGTGCGCTGAGATTCGCGTCGCCATGCCGGAGCCGTTGCGGATGGAGTACGCCGTCGCCGAGTGGCGGAATAAGTATCGCATTGCCAGCGAGAACCCCGCCAAGGACGATGTCGTCGCTTGCCTGCTCGACCGCTATCCCGACAGCCGGGTGCTCATCATTGGGCAATACCTCAAGCAGCTGCGGCAGCTACGCAAGCGTTTCAACATCCCGCTCATCACCGGGCAGACCAGCAATAACGAACGTGAGGATTTGTATGGCAAGTTCCGCACCGGCGAGGTGCGCTCGCTGATCCTGTCGAAGGTCGGCAACTTCGCGCTCGATCTGCCGGACGCCAACGTGCTGATTCAGGTGTCGGGCACGTTTGGCTCGCGGCAGGAAGAAGCGCAGCGGCTGGGCCGCATTCTGCGTCCCAAGAGAGGCGGCGAGGTGGCGCATTTTTACACGCTGGTCAGCCGCGATACGCGCGAGCAGGACTTCGCCCACCATCGGCAGCTGTTCCTGACCGAGCAAGGATACAGCTATCAAATTCTCGATGGGGCCGAGATGCTGGAAGACGCCCGCGCGGCAGGATGAAGAAGAAATTGAACAATGAAAAATAAAAATTGAAAATTGAAAAATGGACCGTGCAATTTTCAATTTTGATTTTTCAATTTTCAATTTTCAATGAGTCGTTGTAAGGAGAACATTTTCTGATGCTCAATGATCCGGTTCGTCCCACTTCCGGCGCTCGCATCCCCGTGAAGCTGCACCGGCGCGTGTGCCTGGTGCAAACGGAAGACGCCCTTCTGGCTGAGGAGCTGCTGGCACGCAAGAAGCTGGCTCAGGACATCGTCGGCCGATTGACCGATCGCGTCTTGTTGATCCGGCCCGGCCGCGTCGAGTCGGTGATCCAGGAGCTGCAAAAGATGGGACACACTCCGCAAGTGAGCACGAAAGACGAAGGACGAAGGACGAAGTAAGAGAAACGATTTCCTCTCCTCGTTCGTACCTGAGACTTAATACCTTGTACGTCGCTGATCCTGCCTATTGGTCCGATATCCAGCGGCAGACGCTGGCGTGTTACGATGAGGCGCTGCTGCGTCAGGTGGCTGCGCGACTGGTCAAGCCGCGCAACCAATGGCCGGTCGAAGATCTCATCGAGCGCAGCGCCGCCGCCACTTCCAATCCGGTCGTCATCGATCGCCGCTTGCAGGATCTGACGCCGCCCGCCCGGCGCGTGCTCGCGCTCATCGGCCACAGCCGCCAACCCTACTGGAACCTCGGCAGCCTCGTTGAGCTGACGATCGCGCTGGGGCACAGCGACGGACTGCAACCCGCCCTGGAGCTGCTCGAGGCGGGACTACTCTATCCGAGCTTGCGCTGCACGGCGGAAACGCCGAGCACCAACGGCGTGGCGGGCAAGAAAATAAAGAGCTTCGAGCAGTGGATGGGAACACCGGGACCGTCGGGCCTGTTGGTGTTCACCCCACCGCAGATCGCCGTGCGCGCCATTGGGGAAGATCTCGGCTTGCCGGATCTTTCCGAGAGCGAGCGAACAGCCGCTTGCGGCGTAGCGGGGAACGCGAAGCCGCAAGCGGCTGTGCAAGAGGCGGACGGTCTGGAGTGGCTGTTGCGGTTGGCGGTGTTGTGGCAGCAGGTGTCCGGAGCGCCGCTGCGGCGCACGCAGCAGGGCGGGTTCTTCAAGCGCGATGTCGAGCGGCTTCAGCAGGATGTGTTGTTGAATGCGGCTCCGGCGGATCGATTGGCGGATGTTCCCGATGCGGCTTTCCTGGCGATTGCACTGGCCGAGCAGGAAAGGATGATCGAGGAGGTTGAGGGCGAATGGCGGGCGGGACCGCTGCCGCCGGTGTGGGACAAGGGCCTGACGGCGGCGCTGGAGTCGCTGTGGATGGATCTGCCGCGGCTGTCGGCATGGAACCCGCTGGACGGCTGGCGCGGCGGCGAGCCGCAGACCGGCAATCCATTCCCCTCAGCGTATCTGCTCGCCTTCCTGTTGCTGGCGCGACTACCCGAAGGCGCCTCGGTACGGCCGGAGACGATCGAGGAGTGGATCCTTACTCAGCATCCGTACTGGACGAGCGAATCGCTGCGGCCGTCGCGACAGAAGCCGTGGCTGGGGACGTTTCTCCTCGGCGTGGCATATCAGCTGCGGCTGGTGCAGGCCGTGCGCGCTCCGACCGCACCGACCGGCGAGACGCCGGTCCCACCGTCCACCGACCGGCGAGACGCTGGTCCCACCGGATGGCGAGTTCGGCTCTCGCCAACCGGACGCTGGCTGCTAGGACTGGCCGAGGCGCCAAGCCTGGAGACGGTCTACACGCAAACGCTGCTGGTGCAGCCGAACTTGCAGATCCTCGCCTACCGTCAGGGGTTGAGCAGCAGCCTGATTGCCCGCTTGACGCAGCTGGCGGCCTGGGAGAACCTCGGCGCCGCCTGCACGTTGCAGCTTCAGCCGGAGACGGTCTATCGCGCCCTTGAAGCGGGACAAACGTTCGACAGTATCCGACTGACGCTGGAGCAGCACGGCACTCGCAGCCTGCCGCCGGCCGTACTCGATTCGCTGCGGACGTGGTCGAACAAGCGCGACCGCATCACGCTGTATCCGTCGGCGACCTTGCTGGAATTCGGCAGCGCCGAGGATCTGAACGAAGCACTCGCGCGCGGCCTGCCGGCTGTCCGGTTATCGGATCGCCTGGCCGTGGTCGTCAGCGAGGAGGCGATCGAGTTCCGCCACTTCCGTCTGACCGGCACGCGCGATTACGCCCTGCCGCCGGAGAAATGCGTCCATGTCGAGGCGGACGGCGTGACGCTCTCAGTGGACCTGGCCCGATCGGATCTGTTGCTGGAGACAGAGATCCCTCGCTTCGCCGAGCTGGTCGGCGGCTCGACGGCCGACGGTCGGCGGCAGTTTCGTCTGACACCCGCCTCTCTGAGTGCGGGACGTTCTGCGGGAGTGACGCTGACGACGCTGGAGACGTGGTTTCATCAGCGTGCCGGTCAGCAGCTTCCCCCGGCGGCGCGCTTGCTGATGACAGCGGGGCTGGCGGAGCCGCCGCGTTTGCGACGGCATCTCGTGCTGCACGTCGTTGACGAGGACCTGGCCGACGGACTGGTGCAGTGGCCGCAGACGCGCGAATTGATCGAGGAGCGTCTGGGACCGACGGCGCTGGTGGTGGCAGAGGAGAACGTCGCGGCGCTGCGCGAGCGGCTGAGCGCCGCAGGGATCACGATCGCGACCATCTAAGAGCTGGCGGAGAAAACCCATCGGAGCCCGAAGCGTGAGCGAGGGAAGTGTTTCCCTCGCTTACGCTTCGGGCTCCGACAGGTTATTGTCCGCCAGCCCTTCGTAGTTTGTTACACTTCTAAGAGTAGAAACGAAGCACAGACGCCCGCGTCTCAACGTCGAGGGACAGAAACCAGGAGCGCAGCGATGCGAGTGGCGGAATTGCAGCAGATCGTGAAAGCGGCGGACCCAGCAGCGGTGCTGGTGTCGCCGCGCGTGCTCGTTGGGTTCATTCAGAGACACAACCAGCTGTCCAACCTCTTCGGACCCGTGCCACATCGCAAATGCTATGTCGTCGATCGAGCTACTCTCTATCGCTACGTCGAGCCGGATGAGCTGGAGCTGGAGCCGGATCGAATGCTGCCGTCCACGGTGATTCTGCTGTCGCGGCCTTCGCCGAACACGCTCGCTACGCTCGAAGACACGGATCTGCTGCTGCTTTACTGGCGGCGACTGTTCCACGGCAGCGTTCATCGCGCCTTGCGGCAACAAGTCCTGGAAGGGAAGCTGAATACCGCCCAGGTCCGCGAACGCATCGAGCAGATCGGCGCCAGTGCGTTCGCCGAGATCCGAATGGTGCTCGATCAGGAAAAGTACCTGACGCCCAGCGGTGCCGAGGCCGGCGAGACGGATGTGTACATCGAGTTTGCGGCGGTCTATCTGGAGCTGCGCTATTTCGCCGCTAATCTGCTGCCGATTTACTTTCCGGGCTTGTCCAACCGCGCGAAAATCGACGCCCTGATGGCGAGCGATGTCGATGCCGAAGCCTTGTTCGCGCAGTCTCGGTTGGCCGGTGCTCCGCAGCCGGTCTTTCGTACGGACACCAGCTCCGACGAATCGCACGACTATTTTCGGCGGCTGAAGGACAGCGCCGCCAAGGCGGAACAGGAAGGCAACACGGTGCGAGCGGCGATCCTGCGCACCAAGGCCGCCCGCGTGGCGCCGGCGTCGCTGGAAGATCCTACCCGCGACCACGCCCACAACGACTTGCGGCAGCTGACGCGGCGCTTGCAGGCCGCCCTGGAGCTGAGCGACAGCGAGGCCGACGAATGGCTCAAGGATCTGCCGGCCCTTCTGGACAAGGCCGATCAGGGCAGCTGGCCGGTCGAGGCGGCGCTCTTGTTCGATTTGCAAAAAGTCGGCGTCGATAACGAGCGCGACATTTACGCCCTGGACGTGGTGACGTGGCTGACATCGGGCGGCCGCCGGCCCATCAAACGCGCGCTGCCTAGCCAGCGTCTGGTGCGGATCACACGGCACCTGCGCAGCGCGGCTCAGCGTTTGACCCAGGCACGCCTCGCCGACGATGAACGGCAGCACCTCGCGGTCCTCTTGCAATCGGCCCTGCATCACTGCGAGGAACGTCTGCGCAGCCGCTTCCGCCCCGTGCTCACCGATGCTTTCGTTATGGTCGGGCTTCAGCCCGGCAATCCGCCGGAACGCACGGCCTTCGCCCGCATGATCGAGGAAATGCTCGATCGCATCGTCGAGCTGGGCTTTTTGACCTTCAGCGATTTACGCGACACCATTTCGCGCAATCAATTGAAGATGCCGGACCTCCGCGATCCGTATGAGTTCGCGCGCGGCGATCCGCTGCTGCGGCTGGATCGTCACCTGGCGACGGCGCTGGACGGCGTGTATCGGCCCGGCGAGATTTATCTGCGCTGGCTGGAACGTCTGACGGCGCCGGCGTTCGGCACAACGGTTGGCCGTTGGCTGGTGCTGTTCGTGTTGCTGCCGTTCGGCGGCGCGGGGGTGCTGCTCCAGGGCGCCAAGGAGATGGTCAAATTCGAGTTCGTCCAGGAATTCGCCCAGCACTATCCGTTGTTGGCGCGAGCGATCGACAGCCCTTTCGATCCGGCCGGCGGGATTGCCGCTGTGCATACGACGGATCCACACTTCCCTGCCCTGGCGGTATGCTGCCTGCTACTGCTTGGCTCCTTCTTGCTGGCGCTGCTGCACCTGCACTGGTTCCGGGAGATGTGTAAACAAGCGATCCTGATCGCGTATCGTGCCCTGCGCAATGTGTTGATCGACGTGCCGCTTTATGTCCTCCATCTGCCGCTGGTGCAAGAAGCGTTGAAGGGCTGGCCGTTTTTGCTGTTCTGGTCGTATGTCTGCAAGCCGGCCGGAGTGTTCGCGCTGTTGGGGTGGCTGATGCCGCGCGACCTCCGAGTATTGTTCACCTTGCCGGCCAAGTGCAGCACCTTTCTGCTGCTCAGCGCCGGATTGAACACACGCTTCGGCCGGGCCGTCACCGAAGCGATCTTGCAATCCCTGGCGAATTTCTACGAATTGCTGCGAGCGGGCTTGCTGCCGGGCTTGCTGCGTCTGTTGCTGTGGGTCTTCAAGCAAGTCACGGACGGCCTGGAATACCTGCTGCATACCGTGGACGAATGGCTGCGCTTCCGTCAGGGCGACAGCCAGCTTTCCCTGGTGGTCCGCACCGTCGTCGGTTTCTTGTGGTATCCCGTGGCGTGGCTGCTGCGTTTTTACCTGGTGGTGCTGATCGAGCCGTGGTTCAACCCGCTCAAGGCGCCCGTATCGTTGCTGGCAGCGAAATTCATGTATCCGGTCTACGCAATCTACATGAGCGAGCTTCGGGGGTCGCTCAATGACGAAAAGGTGCCGATACCGATGAAGGTAGCCTGGTTGATCATCTTTTTGACCATCTGGCTGTTGCCGGACGCCTTCGGCTTCCTGTTCTGGGAGATGAAAGAGAACTGGCGGATGTATCGAGCCAACCGGCAGCGACAGCTGCGGCCGGTTGGCGTCGGGCCGCATGGCGAGACCGTGCGGCAATTGTTGCAGCCGGGCTTTCATTCCGGCACGGTGCCGAAGCTGTACGCTCGTCTGCGCGAGGCCGAGCGCGAGGCGATCCGCACCGGCAGCTGGCGGACAGCGCGGACCTGGCGCCGCTCACTGGCGGAAGTGGAGCAAACCATACGCCGCCTGGTCGAGCGCGAGCTGGTCAAATTGTTGCAAGAAAGCATGCGCTGGACAGGCGACGCGATGCGCGTCGGCGGCGTGGTGCTGACGCCGACGCGCATCGGCATCGAGCTGTTGCAGGCCGAAGGCGTGCGGCCGGTGCGGCTGGAATGGGAGGACCAGGCGGGCTGGCTGATCGCGAGCATCCGCGAGCCGGGCTGGCTGGAATCGCTGGGCGACGGGCAACGACAAGCGGTGACGACCGCCCTGGCCGGATTGTACAAGCTGGCCGGCATCGATGTGGTGTACGAACAGGTGCGCGAGTGCTTCCCGCCAGGCGCGAGCTTCACGTTGACGCAGAGCGCTCTGGTGGTGGAGACCGGTCCTCTCCGAGAGGCGGCCGTCCGCTATGATCTGACACGCTCGCGGGGAGCGCTGAAGCCGCGCACTCTCGACGGCGCGACGGCAGCGAGCTGGCCGGTGCTCGATCCCAAACGCGTCCTCTTCGCCCAGGTGCCGCTGTCGTGGCAGCAGTGGGTCGAGAGCTGGCAGGGCAGCCCCGACGGCAAAGCGCCGCGGACGCTCCTCAGCTCCAGCATCAAATTGCTGCCGGCAGGATCGGTGGGATGAGATCGCGCGTTTGGTAATCGGGAGAATTAACGGATGTCCTTGCCGTTCGATGCCACGCTGAAATATGTACTAACGGCACTTTGCGTGTCGCGCCCCATCTTAGAACAGTTGTATCAAGGAGTACGAGCGATGAGAGAATCTAGCGCGTATCAGGCCATTCTGGATGAGGGACGGATTGAGGAGGCTCAACAAGTGATCTTGCTGCAAGGCGGACAAAAATTCGGACCACCAGGTGATGCCATCCAAACATCCGTCAAGGCCATCACGGACCTGGAACGCCTCCATCGAATGGAAGGTCGAATTCTCACGGTTCCTACCTGGGACGAACTTCTGGCAACACATTGAAGAGGATAGCCCCGATCAGTCAAGGAGTTCGAGCTATGGACATCAGAGACTCCAGCACCTATTGGACCATTTTTGATGAGGGACGAATCGAGGAGGCTCAAAGATCAATCCTGCTTGTCGGCCAGCAAAAATTCGGATTACCAAGCGATACGATCGTTGCGACCATCAAGGGGATTAACAACCTTGAACACCTGGAGCGGCTGATCGATCGAATCCTCACCATCTGTAGCTGGGATGAGCTGCTG
>Ga0335075_10013901_pt1 | contig 12111 bp, 7 predicted proteins | sample Lox_Sample_24_FD_206723 | JGI IMG/M metagenome (GOLD analysis project Ga0335075, IMG submission 206723) | Soil microbial communities from Loxahatchee National Wildlife Refuge, Florida, United States - Lox_Sample_2.4 | ecosystem: Environmental > Terrestrial > Soil > Wetlands | place: USA: Florida... | reverse complement strand
ACGACCGGCACCGTGACCGCCACCATCCCCGTCGGCGCCGATCCCGACGGGGTCGCGCTAGACCCCACATCCCACACCGCCTACGTGGCCAACGGGGGCACCCATACGGTATCGGTGATCAACGAGACGACCGGCACCGTGACCGCCACCGTCGCGGTGGGCGAGAATCCCGCCGCGGTAGCGGTGGACCCCACCCTCCACACCGCCTACGTGGCGAACCTCGGTGGCACCGTGTCGGTGATCAACGAGGCGACCAATGCCGTGACCGCCACCATCCCCGTCGGCGCCGATCCCGACGGGGTCGCGCTAGACCCCACATCCCACACCGCCTACGTGGCCAACGGGGGCGATTCCACGGTGTCGGTAATCAGCATGACCCGTCCAACTCCCGTTACCACGGTGACCTCATCACGGAACCCGAGCACCTTCGGCCAGAGGGTCACCTTCACCGCGACCGTCAGCCCGGCCGACGGCGGCACCATGACGTTCAGCCGCGGCTCCAAGTCGCTGTGCAGCGCTGTGCGCCTGGCCCACGTCAGCGGCAGCTCCTACCGTGCCAGCTGCGCCACGCAGAGCCTGCCGGTCGGACGCAGCACCATCACCGCCGTCTATCCAGGCGACGCCGGCTACGCCACGTCCACCGGCAGGGTCACCCAGACCGTCGCCCGCGCGCCGACTGCGCTGACCGAGCGCATCAACCGCGGGCCGCATCCAAAGTTCACGCTCATCGCGAAACTCATCGCGTCCGAGCGCCCGCTCGGCGGCCAGCCCGTGGCGTTCAGCACCGGGCACTCTCACCTGTGCAGTTCGCGCACCAACGGCCTCGGCGTGGCCAGCTGCGCAATCACCGAACGGGACACCGGTATCGTCGTCCGGGCCAGCTACCCGGGAAGCACCAACTACCGGCCATCGTCGGCGACCGCGGTCCTGCCGCGGCTGCAGCGGATTGACCGCAGGGCGGATCCGGCTCACCGGGAGGTACCGGCATTATGAACGGCGTCGTGCTCTACATCGACGACAACGAGGACAACGTCGTCCTCCTCCGGCGCCTGTTCAAGCGCAAGTGCCCCGACATCCAGCTGCAGACGGCCATGACCGGCGGCGACGGCGTCCGGGTGGCGATCGACGGCCAGCCGGCCCTCATCCTGCTCGACAACCGCCTTCCCGACGCCAGCGGCGAGCAAGTCCTGCGCCAGCTCGCCGCCACCCCGGCCACCGCCGCGATTCCGGTCGTCATTCTCAGCGGCGACACGAACCCGGCAACCGTCGGCGAACTCCTCGCAGCGGGCGCGGTGGATTTCCTGGGCAAGCCGTTCGACGCCAGCCAGCTCTTGGCCATCATCGGCCGTTACCTCAACTGACCGGATGGGTTTATCGGTCGTGGCCAGGGGTCGGCTCCGGCAACGCCGCCCGCGAAACAGGCGCAGGGCGGAAGGCCGCACGAGTCGCCACGGTCCGTTCGGGATAATGGGGTGTCTCCCACTGCCCCGCGAGGTCTGCGTACAGGGCAGAGGTGGCGAGCAGGGACGAGTGATCGCCGACGTGCGGGCGGGCGCCGTCGAGGACCAGGGTCCGGCGGGCGCGGCGGGCCGAGGAGATGCGGTGCGCGATCACGATGAGCGTGCCTGGGCGTCGCGAGAACGCCGTCTCCGCCCGTTCTTCCGCGGCCGGGTCGAGATGGCAGGTGGCTTCGTCGAGGATGACGAGCCGCGCGGGCGGCAGGTACGCGCGGGTGAGCGCGATGAGCTGGCGCTCGCCCGCGGACAACGCGGCGGGGGCGATAGCCGCGCCGTAGCCACCGAGACGGGTGACGAGGGGTGTAAGGCCGATGGCTTCCGCGGCCTCGTCGAGCTCGGTTTTCGTGGCGGAATAGAGGTACGTGAGGTTTTCTCTCAGCGTGCCGGTGAAGACGTAGGCCTCTTGGGGGATCAGGATCCGCCAGCTCGGGCCGAGGCCGGCCACCGGCACGCCGTCGAGGAGAACCTCGCCTTGTCCCGGGCTGAGCATCCCGGCGAGCAGGCCCGCGAGACTGGACTTGCCGATGCCGCTTGGGCCGACGACCGCCAGGTGGTCGCCGGGCGGGATCGCGAGGGTAAGGCCGGAGATGACCGGCTCAGCGTGCGCTCCGTAGGCGAAGGTGACGTCCCGCAGCGCCAGCGTGCCGTCCTGGTCCTGGTTGGGGGCGGGGGGGCGGGCGTGGGCGGGGGCGGAGCGCGGCGGCGCTATCGGCTGGGCGTCCCGCGGCGTTTCTGCCATGGTTCCGGGCGGGGCGCTGGTCTGGAGGATATGCTCCAGCGTCACGTTGAGCCGGACCAGACCGGCGCCCATGCCCTGCGAGAGCGTGTAGAGGATGCCGCGCAGGCTCCCGGTGATGTAGGTGACCGCGCCGACGATGTCGCCCGGAGAGGCGCCGTGCCGGAGCATTCCCGGGGCGGCGGCCAACACGAGCAGCAGGGGCAGCCAGCCGCCCACCGCGAGGCACAGAAGGCGGGCCGACCCGGCGCTGGCGACGCGGCGCGCGGCTTTCTCCTGACCGGCTATGCGCCTGGCGAGGCCGTCGAAGACAAGGTCTTCTGCACCGCACGCGGTGATGTCGCGCGCGGCGCCTGCCGCCCGCGCCACCTCGGCCGACACGTTTTCCTCGGCGAGCACCGTGGCGCGCTGGCGCGCGGCGTACGGGCGCAGCAGCAGCCGCAGCAGGACCACCGAGGCGACTAGTGGCGGGACAACGTACGGCAGCGTGGCGGGCAACAGGGTAACGAGGCCGGCCAGCGTGGTCACCACGGTGCACGCGAACGTGCAGGTGACGAGGAGCACGCCGGCGACCGAGTCCCGGACGATCTCCGCCTGGTGCGTCATCCGCGCGACCGAGCGCGGGTCCGGGCGGGCGAGCGCGCCCTCCACGATGGCCGTTACCAGGTCGTCGCGGAACGGCTCGACGATCACCCCGATTCTCACGTACACCTGCCGCGTGCCGAACGCCCCGGCCAGCGCGGCCGCGGCGAGGACGCCGAGCCAGCCGAGGCCCAGCGCGGTCCGGCCGGCCAGGAACTGGGTGGTCGCCTGCGCGAGAGACCAGCCCGAGGCGACGGCGGGGAGCGACTGGACGAGGGACCACGCGGCGAGCCACGCGATTTCCTTCCGGCGCCGGCGGAGATAACGAATCAGCACGCTTCGCCTGCCCCGTCGGCCGCGCCGAAGATCGCGCGGTACTCCGGGTCCGCCCACAGCTCGCCGTGCGGGGCGAGGGCGCGGATCCGGCCGCCGTCCAGCCAGGCGACGAGGTCCGCCCGGGCGGCCGTGGTCGCGCGGTGCGCCACGATGAGCCGGGTCAGGCCGCTCAGCTCGCCCGCGATGGCCCGGCCGACGAGCATTTCGGTGACCGTGTCCAGGCTGGACGTGGCGTCGTCGAGCACGAGCAGCCGCGCCGCGCCCGCGTGCGCGAACGCGCGTGCCAGCCCGAGCCGCTGCACCTCGCCGCCTGACAACGGGGTGCCGTCGAGCGGGGTGCTCATCCGCCGGGGCAGGCGGGCGATGAAGGCGGCGGCCTGGGCTTGACCGGCAGCCAGCCTGACCTGGGCGTCGTCGGGGCGGCGCAATCCGAACCCGATAACCTCATGGGGGGTGTCGCCGACCAGTTCTGGGCGTTCGAAGGCATACACCACGGACTCGCGCAGGGACGCCCTGGTGAACTCGCGCAGGTTGATCCCGTCGAGGGACACCGTGCCCGCGTCGGGATCGGCCAGCCGCCCGGCGAGCCGCGCCAGGGTGGACTTGCCGGCCCCCGACCGGCCGACCACGGCGACGGCGGCACCAGGCAGGACGAGGAGGTCGAGGTCGCGCAGCACCGCCTCGCCGCCGTGGCGGACCGTGATGCCGCTCAGCCGTAGTTCGCCGCGGCCCGCGTGGTGCCGCCCGGCCGGCCGGTCGTGCCCGCCGTAGCGCGGGCACGGTCGGGCGAGCAGTTCGGCGGCCCGCCTGGCGCCGCCGCGCGCGCGGCCCAGCCGGCTGATCACCCCGACGCTCGCGCCGATGCCGACCGCAAGCACCGCGTACTGGCTCGCCGCGACGAGATCGCCGGTGGTGATCCGGTGCCTGGCGAGCTCCACGCCGGCGACGGCGACCACGATGATCTGCAGGGCCGGGGCGACGGTCATAGCCTGGGCGGCGGCCCGCGCCTGCACGCGCCAGGAGGCGTAGCCGTACTCCCGCAGCAGCGGAAGCGGGCCGAGGACGCGCTCTCGTTCGCGCGCCTGCGTGCCGGCCGCTGCGATCGTGTGGGCACCCGCGAGCGCGTCGAGCAGCCGCGCGGCGATGGCCCCCTGCGCCCGGCCGTACCCGGCGCTGACGGCGGAGGAGTCGCGGACCAGCGTCCGCAGCACGACGGCGAGCGCGGGGAACCCGACCGCGAAGGCCGCCACCAGCCAAGGGTCGATCAGCCCGAGCGCCACGACGCTGCCGAGCGGCGGCATGACCACGGTCGCGGCCAGCAGGAAGCTTGCGGGCGCCGTGCCCGCGTCGGCGGCGCCGGCCACGACGCGGCTGACGGTGTCCCCGGCACTGAAGTCGGTGTTGCCGCTGGTGCTCGTGGCCGTGCTGGTGAGCAGGCCCGGGCCGACAGCGACGACGTGCCCCGCCAGCAGTCGGCGCAGCCGCGCCGTGGCCATCGCGCCGGAGACTCCGGTCGCGAGGTCGGTGACGGCGCCGCAGCCGACGATGACAATCACCAGGATCGCGCAGGCAGTCAGCGGGCCGACCGGACGGCCCGACGTCGCGTTCCCGGCGAGGATCGCGTCGATGGCGCGCCCGACCACGGCGGGAAGCAGCACCTGCGCGGCGGCTCCGGCCAAGGACGTGGCGCCGAGCAGCGCGAGCCAGCAGCCGCCTTCCCGGGCGGCGGCGAGCAGCAGCCGGTCGGCGTCGGACTCGGTACTCGTGATGGCCACGGGGATCCCTGTGGGTTCCATGAGGGTGACGGTCCGGCGCCGGCGGGAACCTGGGAGGCAGATTCCCGGCCGGCGCCGGGTGCTCAGCTTTCCTGAGCGTGGGTGCTACAGGCAGAGCAGGACGCTCGCGAAGCTGTCGCAGAGGGCAACACTCAGGTCGCTGCCGCCTCCGCCGCCTCCGCCGCCCCAGCGCGTGTCGCCACGCGCGGAGTCCATCGCCTGGATGTCGAGGAGTGCCATATAGATCACCTCCTTGCCGGTGCTGGCCGGTTCGGGGCTTCCCGGACGGGCACCCGGGATGACCCGAGAACCCGAACAGGGAGCCGTACGGGCTGGGCGAAGAACGGCAGCGCCGAGCCGCGCGGGGCGAGCGCGGCGGCCGTGCCCAGCAGGACACCGGCGGCGCCGGTGCCCAGGTCCATTGACAGGCGCAGCAGCATGTCCCCGGGGAACGCCAGGCCGCCCTCGTGGCGGACGGCGTGCCACGCCAGCCGGTCGACATGGTCGCGGGCGACGCGCCTGCCCGCTTCCTGACCACGCTCGTCGCGCGTGCCCGCCAGGTAGGCGATCATCCCGGCGCGGCCGTTGAACAGGCCTGCCTGCGCGTAGAGGCCGGAGCTGGCGGCGTGCCTGATCGCGCGCGCCGCGTCCGCGAACTCCTCGTGCTGCTTGTGCGCCGTGAACTGGTCGATCACCATGCCGATGCCGACGCTGCCGCCGGCGAGGTACGGCAGCGTTCGCCAGCCGTCGTCGACCTGGAGCGCGCCCTTGCCGTCGGTGACGCATCGGCGCAGGTCGTCGTCGATGGCGGCCTCGGCGGCATCGAGGTAGGCCGTGTCCCCGGTCCGCTCGTACAAGCGGATGAACAGCAGCGCCTTCCCCGACGCGCCACGCAGCAGGCCGACGGCGCCGCTGGTCCGCGCCGCCTCGCGCAGGCCGGCGGCGCCGCGCCCGGCGGCCAGATACGGTGCCGCGACGGTCTCCGCGGCCCGCATCCCGGCGTCGGCCAGCCCTGGTTCGCCGACGTGGTCGCCCACGGAGATCATGGCGAGCGCGAACCCGGACAGGCCGCCGTAGAGGCCGTGGCCGAGCCGGCCCCAGTTCTCGCTCAGGCAGCCGCGGGCCGCGCGTACCGCGGCGTCCAGATGGCCGAGCCGCGCCAGCGCGTACGCCACTCCGGCCAGCCCGTCGTACAGGCCAAGGTGCGTGCCCCTAGGCGGGTCTGCGGCCTGCGTGACGAGCCATTCCTCGTATTCAGGCACGCGCACTTCGGCCGCCTCGGACAGCGCGTAGAGCACGCCTGCGGCGCCGTGCGCGAGACCGAGACCGCCGCCGGGGACCCGGAACTGGTCGATATCGCCGGGAAAGAGCCGGTCCGTGCGATCCGGGGTGGCGCTCGCCCTGATCGCGCCCACGATGTCCGCCGCCAGACGGTCCCAGCGCGGGCCTCCAGCGGCGCCCGCGCCGTCGGCCTTGGCTGCCGCCGCCGGCCCGGTGACGTGCCGGGCTGGCCGTGCCGCGCCGCCGGTAATCTCCCGCACCGCCTCGTCAAGGAACTTCTCAGGGACCGGGAACAGCGCGGCGATCACGTCCGCGAGCTGCGCCGCCTTCTCACGGTCCAGCGCGAACAGCATCGTCAGGGGCATGAACATCGCCAGTCGCAGACACGCGAGGCTGTAGGCGTCGACGTCGTACCCGGTACGGTCACGGGGCGCGACGAATCCGGGGTTTCCGACGGTGCGGATCCGTCCCTGGTTGATGTCGCTCGCTGCCTCGAAGTCGATAAAGGCCACCGTGCCGTCCGGCCGGACGATGATGTTGAACATGTGCACGTCGTTGAAGACCACGCCGCGCCCATGCATGGCCGCCGCGGCGCGCTCGACCTCGCCGCATATCCGCAGTGCCCATGCGGTGTACGCGTTCGTCGCCACCGGGTCAGGCGCCGGCCCGTCGAGCGGGTACCGCTCGACGAAGAATGAATTGAGCGTTCTACCCGGTATGAATTCCTCGGCGAGGAAGTCATGCTCGCCGACCTGGAAAAACCCTCGTACTTCGGGTGCGATTCCCAGGCCCGTCAGGCGCAGCAGGACGTCGTGTTCCCGGCGCAGCCTCGTGACCGCGTCGGACCCGTCGGCGGCCAAGCCCGCGTGCGGCCTGGCCTCCTTCAGGATCACCCGCTCGCCGGTCCGTTTGTCGGTTGCGGTGTAGACTCCCCCGCCGTTCGAGAAATGCAGGGCGCCGATCAGGTCGTATTCCAGGTCCGTCACCGCTACCGAATTGCGCGCGTCAAGATGGGGTGCCAGGAATTCCGGCAAGCGCACCCATTCCGGCATCGTGAACACGGGTGACCGCAGGTCGGGAACGAGATCACCGTCCGGGTTCTCGATCGCGGGCGTCATCTCGCCTCTGGAATCGAGGCAGAAACGCTCGCTGAAGCCGCCGTAGCGCAGATAGAGCGGGCCGGCGCCGTACCTGAGATCGCTGAGTATGTACGGTCCCGGCGCGCCGGCTAGCTCGGTGTCAAGCTCGAGGAGGATCCGCTCGCAGGCGGACTCGTCCGGCGGATATATGGTGACGGCCTTGCCACTGGCCGAGCGCGACGCGTATTTGGCGTTCCGCATGAGCACCGCCAGCCGCGAACCCAGGAACTTGAAGGAAACTCCGCGCGGCACGCAGTAGTCCCATACGCGGGTGATGACCTCATCCGAGTTATCGAGACAGGCCGATACGTGGATCTTCCAGCCCTGCGCGGGGGCCGGCCGCCCCGGCGGGATGTTGATAAGCCAGTCGCCCTGACACGCGCGACCCCAGCCATCAGGCAGCGGTCGCCTGGAGATCGGGAAGAGCGCCTGCGGATCGCGCTCGCGGGGAGAATCATAAAAAAACGGGTCAGCCAGGCAGTACTGTTCATACTGCTTATCCACAACTCCTCCTGGCTGCCAGAGCTACGCTGAATCTTACTTATTGGCCACTTATGCAACCGCGACGATCAGTAGGGAAATCATGTCACCCAGCAACCTCGCCGCATAGTGACTTCTGTCATCAATTCCGAGCCGTCTGCCGATGCCAATAGACCGTTTTGCGCAGCATATTTATATGAATATCCGTTTAGTCCTTTGCCATGAGCAGCTCGGCTCTCTCGGTGCCCGACCCTGCCACGACCAGCACCGACCTCGCCCCTGTGGAGACCGACTTCAGCCCGTTTTCACCTGCCCCGTTCAAGTCCGCCGCCGTCTGGCGCTACTCTTTGTCGTGCAGCCATACCCTCTTGATGCGTGGCTGCCATTTCCCCTGCACAGGTCGGGTACACGGGAGGGTTATTCCGATGATTCGGATACTCATCGCGGAACCGATGACCCTCACGCGCGAAGGACTTGTCGCCCTTATCGAAAGGGAGAACGACATCGAGCTCGCCGCCACCGTGCGGCACCGCGAGGAGGTCGTCATGACGGCGCGGGCAGTGCGCCCGGACGTCGCGCTGCTGGCGGCGAGATTCCCGGACCGGGACGGCATCACCGTCGCGGCCGGACTACGCGCAGCGGTGCCTGACTGCCACTGCGTGATGCTGAGCTCGCGCTGGCGGCCCAAGGACCTGCAGCGGGCGGCCGCGGCGGGCGTGCGGGGCTTCCTGGTCTGGGACTCACCGGCGCAGTTTCTAACCGAGGCGGTCAGGCAGGTGGCCGTCGGCGGGCAAGTCGTCGATCCCCGCCTCACGTTCGGCGAGCGCTGCCCGCTGACAACGCGGGAGGCGGACGCCCTCCGCGCCGCCGCGGACGGGTCGACGACGGCGGAGATCGCGACCGTGCTGTGCCTCTCCGAAGGGACGGTGCGCAACTACCTCTCCCGCGCGATCGCGAAGACCGGCGCGCGCAACCGCGTCGGCGCCATCCGCATCGCAGGAGAATCCGGTTGGCTCTAGCCGCGTCGGCAGCTCCCGGTCAGGGCGCGGTGGCGCTCATGGGGCCGACTCCGGCCGGGAGGTCGGGCCGGCCCGGTTCTGCTGTTCGGCCGCGACGGAGTCGAGTAGCCGGCCGAGCTCGGCGAGGTCGAGCGGCTTGGTGAGGTAGGCGATGACGCCGCTGGCGCGCAAGCGACGGATGACGGTCGGCGCGGCCTCGGCGGACAAGATGGCGACGGGGATGCCGGCCGTGGCCGGGGAGTCCCTGAGCCGGCTCAGGACCTCGTCGCCGTGCAGGCCGGGCAGGTGCAGGTCCAGGAGGATGAGGTCGGGGATGTCCCGGGTCACGGCCTCAAGCCCGGCCTGGCCGGACGTGACCGACTCCAAGCGCATGCCCGGCCTGGTCTTGACGAACCGGGTGACGACCTCTATGTTCGCGGGGTTGTCCTCAATGTACAGGATGCGGGTGCGGGTCCCCGGTGGGGCTCCTGGCCGGCCCGGCTGAAGCGACATCGGGCGGTCGGCCGGGGCCTGGGCCATGTCTTGCGCTCGGGGCAGGGTCAGGGTGAAGGTCGTCCCCTCGCCCACCGCGCTGGCGGCGGTGAGGCGCCCGTGCATGGCCTCGGCGAAGGCCCGTGCCAGGGGCAGGCCGATCCCGGTGCCCTCGACCGCGGTCTGCTCGACGCCGAGCCGCTCGAACGGGTCGAAGACGCGCCCCAGGTCTGCCGCCGATATTCCTTGCCCGGTGTCGGCTACCGACACGCTGACCTCGCCGGGGCCAACCGACTGGCAGGTGATGGTGATGGTCCCGCCGGCGCGGTTGTACTTGATCGCGTTGGAGAGCAGGTTCACCAGGACCTGACTGAGTCGCTGCCGGTCGGCGCTGACGGCCAGGCCGGACGATGAGCACTGCTGGCTGATCGTGATCGACCGGTCGGCTGCGAGGGGGGCCACGAGTTGGCAGGTTTCCTCGACTACCGGCGCTAGGCTGACCGGCTCCACCGACAGGCTGAACTCGCCCGACTCGATCCTGGCGATGTCGATCAGCTCGTTGATCAGCGCCAGCAGGTGGCGCCCGGCGGCGATAATGCGCTCGACCGCGTCCTGATCCTCCTCGTCGAGGTCGGACAACTGCAGCAGCTGGGCAAAGCCCAGGACGGCGTTGAGCGGCGTGCGCAGCTCATGGCTGGTGCTGGATAGGAACGTGTTCTTGGCGTGCGTCGCCGTCACCGCCTCGTCCCTGGCGGTGACCAGCTCCTCGGTCCGGCTGGCGAGGACCTCTTCCGCGCGCTCCAGCGAGTCTGCCAGCCGGCCGAGCTCATCGTTCGCGTCGGGCGCGGGCTCGAGCGGCTGTCCCTCTCCCAGCCGGCCGGCGTTCGCGGCGGCCACCGCGACGCGGCCGGAAATGCCGGAGGTGAACAGCGCGACGCCGACCAGGCCGGCCAGCAGGCCGAGCGCGAGGCCGACGATGCTGACCACCTCAATGACCGATTCCAGCTCGCTGATATTGCCGCGCCCGCCCAGTGCGATCGCCGCCGGGCCGCTGGCCAGGGCGGCGATCTGGCTCCTGAGCGCGTCCATGATCTGTTTCCCGTCATCCAGCGCGGGCTTCAGCGCCGCGACTGAGACGCCCTCGCTGACCTCGGCGCGCAGCCGGGCCAGCTCTGCCATCTCCTTGCTCAGGGTGGCCAGCACTATCCGCTCCCCGTGACTGTCCCGCTGGGCGACGGCCGCGGCGCTAAATGCGTGGCTGTCGCCGCCGAGTCGGGCCAGGGACATGTTGTACGGCTGGAGAAACTGAGGGTTTCCGGTCGCCGCGTAGCCGCGCACGCCCGCCTCGGCGTTCACGGCGTCGGACAGGACCTGCTGGGCGGAGGTGTTCACGGCGGAGGCGGTCACGGCCACGCTGCGCTCCTGCCGCTCGTTGTACTGCAGCACCAGGCTCGCGGAGGAGACCGCGATCAGTGCGGTCAACGGTCCCGCGACCACGATCATCCCCTTGACCCGCACCGATCGGTCCAGCCACCATCGCTTCACCGGGCCGGAGCGAACGGGCAGGGCAGCCGATGAGCGCGTCTGGCGTGCTTTCACAGCTCCTCCGCCGACAACGAATTAGAACACCAAAAGTAATCAACATCCAACAATAAGTTACTCCCTGTATCGAGCCTTCGGGCAACCGAGGCCCGACAACGGAGCGGGTATTGGGTTCGACCCCGCGCGCTGGCTCCGGGAACGGGGATGGTCCGGTCGGACGGGCTCGGTTAGGCGCCGACGTAGGCGGCGAGGTGCTCGCCGGTGAGGGTGGAGCGGGCGGCGACCAGGTCGGCCGGGGTGCCCTCGAAGACGATCTGGCCGCCGTCGTGGCCGGCGCCGGGGCCGAGGTCGATGATCCAGTCGGCGTGCGCCATGACCGCCTGGTGGTGCTCGATCACGATCACCGACTTGCCCGAGTCGACCAGCCGGTCAAGCAGCCCTAGCAGTTGCTCGACGTCGGCCAGGTGCAGGCCGGTGGTCGGCTCGTCGAGGACGTAGACGCCGCCCTTGTCGGCCAGGTGGGTGGCCAGCTTGAGCCGCTGCCGCTCGCCGCCGGACAGCGTGGTGAGCGGCTGGCCGATAGTGAGGTAGCCGAGCCCGACGTCGGCCAGCCGCTCGAGGATGGCGTGCGCGGCCGGGGTGCGCGCGTCGCCCGCGCCGAAGAACTCCGCCGCCTCGGCCACCGGCATCGCGAGCACCTCGCCGATGTCGCGCCCGCCGAGGTGGTACTCGAGCACCGACCCGTCGAACCGCTTCCCCTCGCACACCTCGCACACGGTGGCGACGCCGGCCATCATCGCCAGGTCGGTGTAGATGACGCCCGCGCCGTTGCAGTTGGGGCAGGCGCCCTCGGAGTTGGAGCTGAACAGCGCCGGCTTCACCCCGTTGGCCTTCGCGAACGCGGTCCGGATGGGGTCCAGCAGCCCGGTGTACGTGGCCGGGTTGCTCCGCCGCGAGCCGCGGATGGGGGCCTGGTCGACCGTCACAACCCCGTCCCGCCCGGACACCGAGCCGCCGATCAGCGAGCTCTTGCCCGAGCCGGCCACGCCGGTGACGACGACGAGCACCCCGAGCGGGATGTCGACGTCGACGTCGCGCAGGTTGTGGGTCGATGCCTCGCGGACCCGGAGTTTGCCGTCCGCCTCCCGCACCGACCGCTTGAGCGCGGCCCGGTCGTTGAAGTGACGGCCGGTGACGGTGCCGCTGGCCTGCAGCCCCTGGACGGTGCCCTCG
>Ga0335075_10013900_pt1 | contig 12112 bp, 8 predicted proteins | sample Lox_Sample_24_FD_206723 | JGI IMG/M metagenome (GOLD analysis project Ga0335075, IMG submission 206723) | Soil microbial communities from Loxahatchee National Wildlife Refuge, Florida, United States - Lox_Sample_2.4 | ecosystem: Environmental > Terrestrial > Soil > Wetlands | place: USA: Florida... | reverse complement strand
CGCCTGGGGCGGCGTGTCGCGGCCGACCTACCTGGGCGGCTTGGGCTTCAGCCTGAAATGGAACATGGGCTGGATGAACGACACGCTGCGGTACATGCGGCACAATCCGATCCATCGCCAGTACCACCACGACGAGCTGACCTTCAGCCTGATCTACGCCTTCCACGAAAACTTCGCCCTGCCGCTGTCGCACGACGAAGTGGTGCACGGCAAGGGTTCGCTGCTGGATCAGATGCCGGGCGATTTGTGGCAGAAATTCGCCAACCTGCGGATGCTGTACGGCTACATGTGGAGCCACCCGGGCAAGAAACTCTTGTTCATGGGTTGCGAATTCGGCCAGTGGAACGAATGGAATTGCGAAGAGAGCCTGCAATGGCATCTCTGCCAGTGGGATTCGCACACGGGGCTGCAGCGCTGGATCGGCGACCTGAACCGCATCTATCGCCGCGAGCCGGCGCTGCACCAGGTCGATTTCGAGCACACCGGGTTCGAGTGGGTCGATTGCCACAACTACCAGGACAGCGCCTTGAGCTTCGTCCGCCGGGCCAAAGACCCGCAAGACTTCGTGGTCGTGAGCTGCAACTTCACGCCGGTCGTCCGCGGCAACTATCGGTTGGGCGTGCCCGAGCTGTGCTGGTACGAGGAAATCCTCAACAGCGACTCGATGTTCTACGGCGGCAGCAACGTGGGGAACGGTGCGGGCGTGATGGCCGAGCCAATTCCATGGAACGGCCGCCCCTACTCGATCGGCCTGACGCTGCCCCCCTTGTCGGTGACGCTGATGAAGCCGCGGAGATAGAGGCGGCGACGCGGAGAGGGGAATAAAAATGCCGCGCGGTTACGGTGGCGTCCCGTTTCCAGAGCCGCTCGCTTTTTTCCTGACCTGTACTACGTATGGCACTTGGCTGCCGGGGGACAAGCGCGGCTGGGTTCGCCGGGGACAAGGGCACCAGCCGCCGGATCCGTCCGTGGAGCTGGATGCTCTCGCCCGCATGGGCGAGGGCGCTTGCCGCCTCGACGAGCAAGAACGGCGGTTGGTCACGGCCACGATCGAGAATCATTGCGCCCGGCGTGGTTGGGTTACGCACGCGATAAACTGCCGCAGCAATCACGTTCACGTCGTCCTTACCGCCGCGGCTCGTCCCGCGGAGGTCCGCAGGCAACTGAAGGCCTGGACTTCACGCGCGCTCGGCGCGCACGAACGTGAGCGTGCAGTCGGGCGAGATGTTGCGCCAAAGCCATTCCGTCGCCGTTGGTGGAGCGAGCGCGGCAGCACGCGTTACTTGAATGACGAGGCGGGCCTCGAAGCGGCCATCCTCTACGTCCGCGATGGTCAAAAGACGCGGAGACGTTGAAACGGTCGAATCGTGCCAAGGGCCGGCGGCCGAGCGACACAAGCCCGAAGCGCAAGCGAGGGACGCACGGCAATGCCCCACGGCAACGGTGTGAGAACCGCGCGGCCACGGTGCGCGCTGCGGTAGCGCTACCCACGCGCGCGTGCGTAAAGCGAATTAGCGAACGCCGCCCAAGCGCTGCTGCACGTCCTGCGTCCCTCGCTCGCGCTTCGGGCTTGTGGGGCACACGCACATCCCAGCGCTTCGGGCTTGTGAGAAGTGCGCCGAACGTGAGGATGCAAAATGGCGCGAGAGGAACCGGCTCAGGCCGTGAAGCCGAGGTAGTTGGGCTGGTAGCCGGGGAAGACGCGGTCGATGCCCGCGTTGCCCAGGCGGCGCTCGATGATTTCGGCCAGTACGTCGCGGAAATCGGTCGTCACGGGTAGATTGCCGTCGCGATCGAGCGCGTCGGCCGAGAGGCCCGGCCAGCGGGAATAGACTTTGCCTCCCTGGATGTTCCCCCCCAGCACCAGGGCGGCGCTGGCCCGACCGTGGTCGGTGCCGCCGGCTCCGTTGGGGGCCACGCGGCGGCCGAACTCGGAAATGACGACGACGGTGACGCGATCGATGCGGTCACCCAGTTCGTCGACGAAGACGCGCAGCGCTTCGGCCAAGGCCCGCATCGGCCCATCGATCTGAGCGGCTTGCGAGACGTGCGAATCCCATCCGAGTTGCGTGAGCACGGCCGCTTCCAGGCCGACTTCGGCGCGGACGAGCTTGGCCACCAATTGCAGTTGGCGACCGAGCGGGCTATGCGTGTCCCAGTGGGGCCCGGCGTTTGCGCCCACCTCGGACGAGAGGCGATCGAGGTCGGCCAGCGTGGCCAGCGTGCCGCGACCGATGGCCGAGAGGGGGTTGGATCCCGAGCCATACAGCCGGGCCAGCGCCGTCATGAAGCCTGGCTTCCAATCGACCGGCAACTCAATGCGCATTTCTTCCAGCGAATCGAGGGCGCGGGCGCCGGTCACGCCGCGCAACACGAGCGGCACGGTGTTGCCCAGGGCGATCGCCCGCAACGGGCTGTGCGAGGGATTGGGTTGCATGGCCAGGTGCCGGCCGAGCCAGCCATCTTTGGGGCCTTCGGCTTCGCTGGCCTGTTCCAAGAGCCGCATGGCGTCGAAATGCGAGAGCAATCCCTGCCGCGGCCCGCAGGCATGAACCACCGCCATGTGGCCGCGGCGATAGATCTCGGCCAGCGGTTCGAAATTGGCATGCAGGCTGAAAAACTCATCGAGCTTCAGCGGATTGCGGGGATTCGTGGCCGAGGCGTCGAAGGCGGCCCGGTGCCGGGCATAGTCGGGATCGGCCACGGGGGGCAGCGTGTAGAGCGCGTCCATGCCACCCCGCAACAGGACGGTCACCAGCACGTCGCGGGCTGGGCCCGCTCCGGGCCGAATCACCAGCTTTTCCTGGGCGATCGCAGATTGCTCGGTCATGGTTCGGGCCGCCTCGCGCTCACGCGCACCACTGGAATTCGGGAGCCATCAAGAGCAGCGCCACCCACTGCGGAATCGCCCGCCGGCGATCGGGCTCGGCCAGCGCCAACAAACTGGCCAACGTTTCGGGGGGCAACGTCGTGCCGAGCAGCGATTCGGCCAGCCGCTGACAAACCGCGGCCGGATCGGTCCGGTCGATGAGCCGCTCGAGCTGGCCGTAGTCGATGCGGGTTTCGTCGATGTCGCCGTTTGCCAGCTCGATGGCGAACCGCCAGCGCCCCGTCAAACCGGCGGCCCAAATCTCGGGCTGAGTCGGATAGCCGTCGGGCATCGCCCAGCCGAAGGGGCGCTGCCCCATCGCTTCCAAATGCTCGGCCAGGCTGCTGCACGAACTGATGGCGCCGGTGCCGCGGAGCGCCGAAATGGCAAACCGAAAGGGCCGCTTGATCACCCGGCTGGTTCCAACCCGGAATTCGTCGCTGGCGAATAGCTCGGTCAGCATGGCCCGCACGTCGCCATCGGTCCGCTGATACTCGGCCACGAGCCGATCGACCAGCCGCGGCGGCACCAATTCGCCGATGAAATAGCGGCACAGTTTTTTGCTGATCGTCCGGGCCGTGAGCGGATGCGCCGCCAACAGATCGATGACGGCCACACCATCCCCCTGCCCTTGCCCGGGCGGAATGTGTTGGCCGAGGACGGTCTTTTCGCCGTCATCGTGATCGTCGGCACGGTAGACGAAGCGCCCGGGTCGGAACTGCCATTCCCCCTCGACACCCCAGCCGGTGAAGCAGCGGGCTACCTGCTGAATGTCGGTGAGCGTGTAGGCCGAGGTGTCGCCCAGCGTGTGCAATTCAAGCAGCTCGCGGGCGTATTTCTCGTTGGGGGGCGTTTTGGTTTCGGGGTCGTATTTGCGGTTCGTGGCGTTGTCGAGATAGATCAGCATGGCCGGGCTGCGGGCCGTGGCCAAGAGCAAGTCGCGAAACTTGCCCAGCGCGTGGCTCCGGATCAAATCGTCGTCCAGCGTTTTCAGCCAGCGGCAGTCGAACTTCGACTGATCGACATTGAAGTGATCGGTCCAGAACTCGACCATCACTTCCAGCAGTTGCCGGCGGCTGTGCATCGCCCGCACGGCCGTGGCCTGGCAAAGCTCGTTGGCCGTGACGTGCGGCTTATAGGGCTGATATAGCTGGGGGAATTTGAACAGGACGTTCGAGATGGGGGCGACGACGCCGTCCTTGAACCATTCTTGTTCGACGACGTGCGCTTCTTCGGGCTCCATCGCCAGCGTGTCGAATTCCGCCAACATCGCCAGCAATTGCGGATCTTCGTCGATCGATTCGGGCTGGAGCTGCGCGGCGATGTAGGCTTCGACGCCTTGCGCCCGCAGGGCTGCAACGTCGCCGGGGCGCGGGCCGTATCCAAGCCGGTCGAGCACGCGCCGCTCCAGCGGCGTGGCGACCGGCCCCTCGACGAGCCGCTCGGTGGCCGTGGCCGGATCTTCCCACTCCCACTTCGCGCAGCCCGCGGTGCAGACCGCTGGCGAGAGGGCCAGCAAGCGGGCAAATTCTCGGCGGGAGAGCCTCATGGCGAAGCCAGTTCCGATTCGCGAGTGGCCGGATCCTTCGATCCCCCTGATTTGCCAGCGTGCAAGCCGATCGGCGCATGCGGCTGCACAACCGCCAGCAGGCCGGCACCAATCGACATGCAGGTGATGACCGGCAAAAACAAAAACCAACCGAGCGCAGGCAGGAAGAAGGCGAAGCTCTGCGTCAGCGCTCCCAAGGCAAGCGCCAGCAGCGGCCGATCTTCGTGCATCAAGGCCCGAGCTCGCGTGGCAAACAATTGTGCAAACCCGGCGCCGCCGACGATCCAACCGATCATTGCCGGAGCGGCCAACAGCCAGGCGAAGCCGTTCGAAATCTTGTAGGCGTCGTTGTAAAAGCGGCCGTATTGCAGACGGCTGGCCAGGTCGTTGAGCGCATCGTCGACAAACGCCAACCAGCGACCCCGAATGAGCAAGAAGCCGACGTACAGCAAGACTGTCAACAAGAAAACAACAAGTCCCGCGAAAAAGCTGGCAACCGGGCGGGCTTCCAAGCGCGCACGGGCACGGCTGACGGGTGCCGGCAAGATCAACGCGGTCCAGACCAGGAGACTGGAGTACATGACCACCAGCCCCAGCACAGCGAAGGTGACGGAATAGACACTAGCCATTGCCGAAGGCATCCCTGGACGAGAGGTGAAAAAGATTGACAAGCCAGACCGCTTGTCACGACTGGAGCGAGATCGCCTTGCCCGCTAGTGGCGGGGTGCAGCTGCCCGCCGTGCCGTTCATAATACACGGCGTCTTCCGCGGGGGGCAACGGTCCGGCCGCGAAAAACGCTTCGCCCCGTGGGCCACAAATCGTTCTGGCAGCGGGATTAAGAGGATCGAGCCGGGTTTTCCCCCTGGCGACGCCCTGCGCGACCTGGAGGGTGGTCCTAAGGTGGGGGGCAGCGGTCATGCCTTGGCGGCGGAGGAGCGGGGGGCTCTAATTGGCCGTCGGTTTTGGCCCCCTACCCTGTTGCCCGGTCGCCGCCCGAGCGCGCGAGTTTGCCGTGGAAGTCTTGGAACTGACATCGCTGGTGTTTGGCGGCTCGGTGCTGGCCGGGTTTTTGGGAGCGTTGACGGGGCTGGGGGGCGGCGTGGTGATCGTGCCGATGCTCGCCCTGGCCTTCGGCATCGACATGCGGTATGCGATCGGGGCGTCGCTGGTTTCGGTCATCGCCACCAGCTCCGGCGCGGCGTCGGCCTACGTGCGCGAGGGATATGCCAACATTCGCATCGGCATGCTGCTGGAAGTCGCCACCACGGTGGGCGCCTTGGGTGGGGCCATCCTGGCGCCGCATGTTCCGACCAGTGCACTGGCCATCGTGTTCGGGGTCGTGCTCCTGTATTCGGCCTATGCTTCGGTGAGCCGCAAGGTGCGTGCTGGTGGGCCGGTCGCCCCGAACCCACGGGCCGTGCGGTGGAAGCTCGACGGCACGCTGCCCGGGACCGACGGACCCATCCCGTACCACGTGACGCATTTGCCGGGCGGGTTTGCCGTCATGTTCCTGGCCGGCCTGTTGAGCGGACTGTTGGGGATCGGCTCGGGGGCCGTGAAGGTGCTGGCCATGGATCAGATCATGCGCATCCCGTTCAAGGTTTCCACGACGACGAGCAACTTCATGATCGGGGTGACGGCCGCGGCCAGCGCAGGGATTTATTTCGGCCGCGGCTACATCGATCCCGGCCTCGCAATGCCCGTGGTGCTGGGCGTGGGGGTGGGGGCCTTGGTCGGGGCAAAGGTGCTCGTTCACGCCAACGTCGGGCCGCTGCGCTGGGCGTTTGCGGCCGTGGTGGCGGCGCTGGCCATCGAAATGATTTACAGTGGCTCGACCGGAAGACTTTGAAAACGCGACGGCGAACGAGGTGTGCAGCGATGAGTTCGGGCGGCTGGACCGACGACCAGGTCGAACAGACGATGGGGCGGCTGCTGCGCTTCGGCGTGATCCTGGCCGGGTCGGTCGTGCTGGTTGGGGGAGTGATTTACCTGGCGCATCACGGGCACGACGTGCCCGACTACGCGCAGTTTCATTCGATCCCGGCACCTCTGCGATCGCTGGCCGGCACGCTGCGCGGCGCGGCGGCCCTGCAGGGGCCTGCGATCATTCAGCTGGGCGTGCTGCTGTTGGTGGCCACGCCGGTGGCGCGCGTGGCGCTGTCGATCTTCGCCTTCGCCCAGCAGCGCGACCGAAGGTATGTGTTGGTGACGCTGTTCGTGCTGGCCGTGCTCGTCTACAGCATGGTGCACGGCTATCGCGACCAGCCGCCGGAAGACGCGGTGCCGCCGGTGTCCGCCGAGAAGTCGGCGGAATGAGCGGCCGTTTAGACGAGGCCCTTGCGGACGGCCCAGACCGCGGCTTGGGTGCGGTCGGAAACGCCGATTTTGCGCAAGATGTGCTGCACGTGTTCCTTGACCGTTTCGTAGCTGATGTGCAGCGCCAGGGCGATTTCCTTGTTCGTCAGCCCGAAGGCGAGCTGGCGGAGGACTTCGCTTTCGCGCTGGGTGAGCGGCACTTCGACGTCGGCGGCCAGGCGGGGCGTGGCCAGCGCGCCGGTGACGCGGCGCAAGGCATCGCGCGTCCACGAGGTTTGTCCCTCGGCGGCGGTGCGAATCGATTGCAGCAGGTTTTCGCGCGTCGTGCCTTTGAGAATGTAGCCGCTGGCTCCCAAGGCCACGGAGCGGGCGACGTAAGTCGGATTGTCGTAGGTCGAGAGAATGAGCACCGGCATGTCGGGCCGGTCGAGTTTGATGCGGCCCAGGGCGTTCAGCCCATCGCCGTCGGGCATGCGAATGTCGAGCAGCACGACGTCGGGATTATGTTCCAGGGCCAACCGCACGGCTTGCTCGCCGGTCGAGGCTTCGCCGACGACTTCGATATCCGTTCCGGCAAACAGACTTCTCAGGCCGCTGCGCACGACTTCGTGGTCGTCGGCAATGAGCAGAGTAATCGCCATGTCTCTCCGATCCCTGAGGCAATCAAAGAACGGCACGGGCCAAAGAGAGATCCGCCACGCCGTTGGAAGTGCACACGCTGTGAATATCGCAATAGGCGCTATCATAATCATCGGCCAATCCGCACCGGAATGGTAAATAACGCCCCCCGCGAGAAGAAGTTTTTGCACGCGCCAAGCTCACGATTTCGTAAGGTGCGAAGCTCACGATTTCGTAAGGTGCCAAGCTCACGGTTTCGTAAGGATGCAATGGCGTTCTTATCTCACCTTTTGCGGTATCCCGCGCGTTTAACTTGCAGCTTCACGATTAGCGCGCGAGGATCGTTTGTAAGTCGTATGTGACGAAAGGAAACTTTCGTTCCGGCGCCAATTGGGCCGACGCGCAACCTTTGTTGAGTGGCGCGGCTTGGCGCGCGGCGAGCCCTGCCACGGCTTTTGCAAGAACATTTCGACCCATCCAGCACCCCCGATGAGCGAATGGTGTGATGCGAACCTTATTGGTCGAGGACGATAAGAACCTGCGCTCGTTGCTGAGCGATTTGCTTCTTGAGAGACAATATCAAGTCAGCGCCTTCGCCACGGCCGAAGAGGCCTGGCTGGCCGCCCAGGGAGCCACGTTCGAGCTGGCGATCCTGGATTGGGTATTGCCCAAGATGAGCGGACTGGAGCTCTGCCGCAGCCTGCGGCGGCTGGCCGGATGCGATCGGACGTTGATCGTGATCCTGACCGGCCGCCGGGATTTGGCCGACTTGAATCAGGTTCTCGACGCCGGGGCCGACGATTACTGGACGAAGCCGATGGATTTGTCCGAGCTCGAAGCCCGACTGACCGTGACCGAGCGACAGGTGCGGAACATTGCCGAGCGGCTAAAGGCCGAAGACGCGCTGCGCGAGAGCGTGGAGCGATTCGAGCTGGCCACCCAAGGCACGAACGACGGCATCTACGACGGCAAGGTTCCCCATCCGAATTGGCTTTGGCCCGACATGCCGTTCTGGTATTCGGCGCGGTTCAAGGCCCTGTTGGGCTACGGCGAGGACGAATTTCCGAACCTCCGCGGCGCGTGGATCGAGCGGCTGCATCCGGAAGACCGGCCCCGCGTGCTGGCGGCGTTGGAGGCGCACTTTCGCGATCGGGTGCCGTACGACGTCGAATATCGGATGTTGACCAAGAGCGGCGAGTATCGCTGGTTCAGCGGTCGCGGCCACGCGCGGTGGGACGCGGCCGGCAATCCGACCCGCTTCGCCGGCGCGGTACGCGACATCACCGAGAGCAAGCGCATCGAAGAAGCGTTGCGCCGCGAACAAGAACTGCTGCGGCAACTGCTCAACGTCCACGAGCGCGAGCGGCAATTGTTCGCCTACGAGATTCACGACGGTCTGAGCCAACTGGTGACCGGGTCGCTGATGCACCTGGAGGCGTCGGAGCAGGCGGCCGATCGCTCGTCGCAATGGGCGCATAAGGAGTTCGCGCACGGCATTCGTTTGCTGCGCGAAGCCGTGGCCGAAGCGCGGCGCTTGCTCAGCGGCCTCAGGCCGCCGATCTTGGACGAATCGGGCGTGGTGGCGGCCATCGAATATCTGACCAACGAAGTCCGCCAGTTCGTGGACGAAGTGAAGTTCGTGCACAAGGTACACTTCAAGCGGCTCGCGCCCCCGTTGGAAAGCGCGATCTTTCGCATCGTGCAAGAAGCCCTCAACAACATCCGGCTGCACGCCCGCGCGAAGCACGTGTTGGTGACTTTCGAGCAAACCGGCGAAACGCTGCGCCTGGAAATCAGCGACGACGGCGTCGGCTTCGATCCCTACGCCGTAGGGGACGATCACTTCGGACTACAGGGCATGCGCGAACGGGCGCGCCTGCTCGACGGCCGGGCCGCGATCCGCTCGACCGCCGGCCACGGCACGCACATCACGGTCGACTTTCCGCTGCCCCAGGCGGTCGAAGAGTGGTCGGAAACCGACGGCTGACGGACGCGGCCAGGCGCGGCGCGTGCGGCCGGCTCAGGCGGCGGGAATCGGCAGCCAAAGCTGGGCGATCGAAAAGAAGATGATGATCCCGGTGACGTCGACGAACGTGGCCACGAAGGGGCTCGACGCATATCCGGGATCGAAGCCCAGGCGCTTGAAGATCAAAGGGAGCATCGAACCGACCAGCGTGCCCCAAATGCAGATCAGCGCCACCGACTGCGCGACGACGAACGCCAGCTCGAACCGCGGGGCCCGGCCCAAATCGATCTTCGGCGTGGAAAAGGCCCGCAAGAAACCGATCACGCCCAGCGTGCAACCCAAGGCCAGCCCCATCGCCAGCTCGTGCCAGATGACGCGCCACCAATCGCCCAGGGTGACTTGCCCGAGGGCCATCGAGCGCGTGATCAGCGTGGCGGCCTGCGAGCCCGAATTGCCCCCCGTCGAAATGCACAAGGGTATGAAATAGAGCAGGATTTCGAAGGCATCGCCGATCGGCTTGAAATGCGTGGTGGCCTGGAACGTCAGGATCTCGGCCACGAACAGGCACGACAGCCACACGGCCCGCTTGCGCCACACCGTGGTGAAGCTGGCTTCCATGTAGTTCTCGACGCCTGGCGCCACGGCACCCTGCATGTGGACGTCTTCGGTCGCCTCTTCGCGCAGCACGTCCATCACGTCGTCGTGGGTGATGATGCCCAGCATGTGGTGTTCTTCGTCCACGACCGGAATCGCGTGCAGGTCGAAGCGGGCCACCTTCTGGGCCACTTGTTCCTGATCGTCCTTCACGTCGACGCTGACGAGCTCGTGGTCCATCAGCTCGTCGATCTTCATGTTCGGCTTGCCGAGGGCCGAAACGAGCTGCCGGGCCGAAACCAGCCCCCGCAGGTGATCGTCGTCGTCGACGATGTAGACGTAGTAGATCGTTTCCAATTCTTCCGACTGCTTGGCGACTTCGTCCAGCGCTTGCTTGACCGTGAGTCCTTCGGGCAGGCGGGCGAATTGCGTCGTCATCATCGCCCCGGCCGTGCCTTCGGGATAGGAACGCAGGCGGAGGATGTCGCGGCGGTCGAGGGCCGGCACGTAGGGCAAAAGCTGATCGACCACCTCGCTGGGAACCGCTTTGAGGATGTCGACCCGGTCGTCGGCCGGCAGTTCGGCGATCAACTGGCCGATTTCGGCCCGATCGCCCGACTCGATGATTTCGACCTGCTTGTCGCGATCGAAATAGCCGAAAATCTGCCCGCGGGTGGATGGATCGGCATGCTGCAAGATGGCCCAGGATTCGGCCGGGGTGAGCCCTTCCATGAATTCGGCGGTGCGGGCCGGATGGAGTGCGACCGAGAATTCCTTCATCTCCTCGACGTTATGCTCGGTCAGCATTTCCCGCAGTTCGGGCAGATAGAGCGTGTTCGTCATACGTCGGGCGTCCCACGATGCTGAATATTGCCGTCCACGATTTCCGGCGCGGTTTACGTCCAGCGAATTCTACGCGCGCGGAGTGCCAGCGCCGAGTCTAACAACGCGCGCCCCGCCCGGTCACCCCAGGTTTCTGGCATCGCCCGGGAAGGCGCATGCGCAGCGTGCAAGAAAAAACGGAGGCTGTCGCGGCGGGCAGGAACGATCTGCTAATCGGCCCGGGCCGCGGACAGTTCCAAGGCGGTGCGGGGCGAAAAATCGCTCGGCCGTCGCCAGATCGGTGGCAAAATCGAGATGCACCCGGCTGCCGATCGCCTGGTGCCGGCCGACGACGTTGAGCTGGCCCGAAGATTCGTCGTCGACGCGCAGCGAGCCGGTGGCGGCGATGCTCCAGACGTCGTTCAGATAGCCGCGCAGCTGCGTGCCGGCCGCGCCCAGCCAATTCGAGTGCCGCAGCCCAAGCGTGTGGGGCCGCGGCGCTTGGGGCTGGGGATTTTGCCGGGCCACGGCTGGAAACACGCCGGCCATCGGCAGGCGCCGGCCATCGGCCAGCTCGATCTGCTCGCAGAGATAGGCCAGCCCGCCCCCCTCGGCATACAACCGCCGCCCGTTGCAGACATGCTGCCGCAACGCCGCGGCGAGGCATTGATTTTCGCTCAGGGCCTGCGCGAATCGCTGGGGATGCCCGCACGACAGATAGACGATGTCGGTCCCCTCGGGCAAACGTTCGTCGCGGAGCGGGGAAAAATCGCACATCGTCGCCCCGCGCGATTCGAGCAGTTCCAACGTCTCGGGATAGTAGCAATGAAACGCGTCATCCCAGGCGATCGCCACGCGCAGCGACGACCAATTCTGGCCCGGCCGTTCGGCCGTCGTGCGGCGATAGGGAAACGGCCGCGAGTCGGCCAGGCGGCGGATCCGATCGAGATCGCTCAGCCGGGCGAAGCAATTGCCGAGCGCTTCCCCCAACCAGCGCGGCGGCCGCTCGCCGGGAGCGAGGCTGGCGATTTCAGCCCGCAAGGCTTCGGCCTCTTCCATGCCACCATAGACCGGAATGCCCCACAGCATTTCGAGCTGGGTTTGCACGCGGTAGAAACCGGTCTCGCTCGAAACATGGTCGAGCAGCAGTCCATCGGCCAGGGGATGCGGCGGGACTCGGCAGCCGCCGAGCCGCGAGACGTCGACCACGGCCAGGCGTGGCAGATCGAGCCAGTCGCAGACCACGTCGAGCCGGCCTCCGACGGCAGCGGCAGTTTCGGCCTCGAGATCGGCAGGGCCAAAACTTCCTTCGACCACCGCCAAGCGATCGTCGACCGTGCCGCGCAAAAGTGCCTGGCGGCAAACGTCGGGCGTCAT
>Ga0335075_10013899_pt1 | contig 12112 bp, 12 predicted proteins | sample Lox_Sample_24_FD_206723 | JGI IMG/M metagenome (GOLD analysis project Ga0335075, IMG submission 206723) | Soil microbial communities from Loxahatchee National Wildlife Refuge, Florida, United States - Lox_Sample_2.4 | ecosystem: Environmental > Terrestrial > Soil > Wetlands | place: USA... | reverse complement strand
CGATCGGCGTCTTCGGCTTCGGCTCCTGGGTGCCGATCTTCCTCGCCCGCCGCGGCTTTCCCATCGTCCACTCGCTCGAATACACCTTCATGATCGTCCTCCTCACGCCATTCGGCGGCGCGATCGGCCTCTGGCTCGCCGAGCGCTTCGAGCGAAAATACCAGCTGGCGCTCGCCGCCCTCATCGTCGGCATCTTCGGCTTCGCCTTCGCCTCGGCCCGCAGCGTGCCGTTCATCCTGCTCACCGGCGCGATGATCGTCCTCGGCAACAACTGGCTCACCGCGATCTTCCATACCTACGCGGCCGAGCTTTTCCCGACCCGCATCCGCGCGGCGGCGGTGGGCTTCACCTTCTCCTTCAGCCGCATCGGCGCGATCTTCGTGAGCTACATGGTCGCCGCGGTCCTCGCGAGCTACGGAACCGCCGGCGTCTTCACCATGATCGGGCTCGCCATGGCAGCCATCATCATCGCCGTCGGCGGCTTCGGGCCGCGCACCAACGGGCTCGCGCTCGAAGTCCTTTCACCTTAAGGGTGCCCGATGCTTTCCACCCCGACCCAGGCCGAACGTCTCGGCGCTTGGCTCTCCGCCCTCGATGCCGAGCGCTTGCCCACGGCAGCTGCGCGCACCGCCGAGCATCTCCTCATCGACGTGGCCGGGCTTTGCCTCGCCGCGCGCAACGAGGATTACGTGCGCGCGGTGCTCGCCTCGCTCGATCCGGACGGCCCTTGCACCGCGATCGGCCATCCCGCGCGGCGCAACGGTTACGACGCGGCGCTCGTCAACGGCACCGCCGCCCATGGCGAGGATTACGACGACACGTTCGAGGGCGGCCCGGTCCATGCCGGTGCCGTCGTCGTTCCTTCCGTGCTTGCGGCATGTGAGCGGGAAGGGCGCGGCGGGCAGGATTTCCTGCGCGGCGTCGTGGTCGGGACGGAGCTGATGTGCCGGCTCTCGCTGGTTGCGCCGATCGCGATCCATCGCGCGGGATTCCATCCGACCGCGGTCCTGGGTGCGCTCGCCGCCGCCGGCGCCGTCTCCGCGGCCCTTGGGCTTGCAGCGAGAGAGGCCGTCTCCGCGCTCGGGATCGCCGGGAGCCAGGCCGCGGGCATCATCGAATATCTCGCCGAGGGCACCTGGACCAAGCGCATGCACGCCGGCTGGGCCGCCCTGTCGGGGCTGCGGGCCGCCCTCCTCGCGCGCGGAGGGTTCCTCGGGCCGCGCACCGTGCTCGAGGGAACGCACGGGTTCTTCTCCGCCTTCGCGCCCTCCGTCCAGCCGGATTTCTCTCATCTCACCGACGGTCTTGGCGAGCGCTGGCTGATGGAGACGATCGCCTTCAAGCCCTATCCCTGCGGCACGATGACGCAGCCCTATATTGATTGCGCGATCGAGCTCGGCGAGAGCGGCGTCGCGGCCGAGAGCATCGCGGAGATCGTCTGCGAGGTGGGCGAGGGGACGGTGCACCGGCTGTGGGAGCCGCTCGCCGATAAGCAGCGCCCACCCAACGCCTACGCGGGAAAATTCAGCACGCCCTACTGCATGGCGGTCGCCTTCTTCGACCGCCGGGTGGGCTTCGCCCAGTTCGCGGCCGATCGGCTGACCGATCCCGCCGTGCTCGGGCTCGCCGGAAAAATCCGCTACGCGATCGACCCGGACAACGAATATCCGCGAAACTTCACGGGCCACCTCCGCGCGACCCTCACGGACGGTAGCGTGCGCGAGATCCGCCGGCCCTACATGCGGGGCGGCGCACACGCCCCACTCTCTTCGGCCGAGATCCGCGCCAAATTCCTCGACAATGCAGTCTACGGCGGGCTTTCGCGCGAACGCGCCGAGGCGGCGCTCGCCGCCCGTGGTCTTTCCTTCATCGCGGCACTCGCGGAGTGACCTATCTGGCGCGTTCGGCCGGGCGGACGAAGGCGAGGTAGAGCGCGAGCGCACCGGCCGAGAAGGCCGCCATGACGCCGGTCATGGCCAGCGCCGTTCGGCCGTCGAAGAGGGCGGAGACGATCATTCCAGAGAATGCGCCGGTGAGCATCATGAGGAGGCTCAAGACCGCCGCGGCGACTCCGGCAACCTCGGGCAGCGGCTGCAGCGCGCCCTGGGTCGCGTTCGGGGTGACCAGGCCGTAACCGAAGGCGGCGAGCAGGAGCAGCGAGACGAGGCCGGGAAGCCGTGTCATGCCGGCGAGCGAGAGTGCCAGCAGGGCGAGCGAGGCGGCGGCGGAGAGCCAGAGCCCGGCGAGCAGCGGCGCGTGGCGGCCGATGCCCCAGGCATTGAGCCGGCCGTTGAGGAAGAATCCCGCCAGGAGCCCCATATCCACCAGGGCGAAGAGGAGCCCGAAGAGTCGCGGCGAGACGCCGAGGACACCGATCATGACGAGAGAGGAGCCGTTGATATAACCGAAGAGGCAGCCGAAGGCGCAGGCATTGACCAGCGAGTAGCCGAGGCAGGCGCGGTTGCGCAGAACGCGCGCGTAAGCGGTGATCAGCCTGACCGGCACGTGCGGGCGGCCGGAGAAGCGGGGCGCGCTCTCGGCGAGCCGGAGGATTGCGGCGGCGAGGAGAAGAGTGGCGAGGAGCGCGGTCAGCGCGTAGATGCCGCGCCAGCCGCCGAAGGGAAGCACGAAGGCGCCGAGGCTCGGCCCGACCATCGGCGCGATCACCCGGACGATGCTGATCTGCGCGAGGCGCCGGCGGAGGCCGGCTCCGTCGAAGAGATCGCGCACCACGGCAAACGAGATCACGGTGCCGGCGCCGGCGCCGGCCCCTTGGAGAAGGCGCCAGAGGAGCAGCATCGGGATCGAGCCCGCGAACGTGCCGAGGATGGCGGCGAGCGCGAAGAGGGCGCAGCCTGCGATGACCACGGGGCGTCGGCCGTATTCGTCGGAGAGCGGGCCGAAGGCGATCGGGGCGAGCGCGTAGCCGACCAGGAAGAGGCTCAGAGTGAGCGCGGCCTCGCCGGGGGAGGCGTGGAGCGCGCGGGCGATGCCGTCGAGCGCGGGCAGGCTCATATCGGTGGCGAGCGAAGGCAGCGCCGTCAGGGCGCCGATCAGCACCGTGAAAGTGAAGGATTCGGGATGGATGTTCCGCGATCGGGTCGGGCCGGTCATGGGGATCCGACTCGTGTGCCGGATCGTGTCCCGGAGGGCGGGTTTGGACTAGGGTCGCGGCGCATGTCGGAACAGGCATCGGAGGCCGGGCGGGCGCTCGCCTGGCGGGACGGCGCATTTCATCCCGACGAGCGGAGGCTCGCCGGAGAGTGCGCAGTCGCCATCACCTATGGGCGCGCGACCCACGCGGTGATGCTGGCGACGCCGGCGGACCTCGAGGATTTCGCCGTGGGCTTCAGCCTTTCGGAGCAGGTGATCGGCACGCCGGGCGAGATCGAGAGCATCGCGGTGGTGCCGCTGGAGCAGGGCGTCGAGGTGCGCATCGACCTCGTCCCCGAGCGGGCCGAGCTCTATGTCGGGCGGCGGCGGATGATGGCGGGGCCTGCCGGTTGCGGGCTCTGCGGGGCGGAGAGCCTCGAGACCGTGATGCGCGCGGTGACGCGCGTGGAGGCAGGGCTGAGCCTGGCGCCCGAGGAGGTGCTGGCGGCGATGGCGTCGCTCGATCGGGCGCAGCGGCTCAATGCGGAGACGCACGGCGTGCACGGGGCAGGCTTCTGGGTGAAAGAGCGCGGGTTGGTGGCGGCACGCGAGGATGTCGGACGGCACAATGCGCTCGACAAGCTGATCGGGGCGCTGGCGCGCGGAGGGATCGGGGCGGAGGCGGGGATCATCGTGATGACGAGCCGGGTCTCGCTCGAGCTGGTGCAGAAGGCGGCGTGGGCGGGCGCGCCGATCCTCGCCGCGATGTCGGCGCCGAGCGCGCTGGCGGTGCGCGTGGCCGAGGAAGCGGGGCTCACGCTGGTCGCCGTTGCGCGGCGCGACGGGTTCGAGGTCTTCAGCCACCCCGGACGGATTCTGGGAGCGGAGCGCGCGCGGCTGCGATGAAGGCGCGGATCAGGGCGGGGTCCTTCACGCCCGGCGCGCTTTCGACGCCCGACGAGACATCGACCGCGGTGGCGCCGCTTGCCGCGATGGCGGCGGCGACGTTGTCCGGATCGAGCCCGCCGGCGAGCAGCCAGGGCGCCGGGGCGCGCCAGCGCGCGAGAAGCGACCAGTCGAAGCGGAGCGCGTTGCCGCCCGGGCGCGTCGCCTCGGGGGGCGCCTTGGCTTCGATGAGGAGGGCGTCGGCGCAGGCGGCGTCATCAGGGAGATCGGCGCGGGTGGCTATGCCGACGGCGCGCCAGACCGGGCGGGCGAAGCGGCGGCGGAGCCAGGCGGCACGGGCGGGCTCGGCGTAGAGCTGGAGGATATCGAGCGGGACGGCGGCGAGTGCGGTTTCGACCGCTTCATCGGTGGGATCGACGAAGAGGCCGACGCGCGGCGGGCCGGCCGGGTGGCGGGCGGAGAGTTCCGCGGCGCGGGCGGGCATGATGAAGCGCGGGGAGGGAGGGAAGAAGACGAAGCCGACCCAGTCCGCGCCGGCTTCGATCGCGGCGTCGAAGGCGTCTTCGCTGTTGATGCCGCAGACTTTGACGCGCGCGCGCATTGCTCAGGCGGGAGGATTGGCGGGAAGGCGGGCTTCGAGGAGGCGCGCGCGGGCTTCGGCGCGACGGGCGCGCGCGCGCTGGCGGAGCGTCTCGGTCCAGACGAGGAGGGCGCCGGCGAGGAAGGCGATGGCCATGCCGGCGAGAACGGCGAGCGAGAGGGGCAGACGCACGGCGAGGTCGGTCGGCCAGAGGCCCAAGGAAACGGGGGCGGTGTTCGAGAGGGCGAAGAGGACGAGCAGCAGCAGGAAGGGAGAAGCGATCACCAGACGCATCGAAATGTCCCCGCGAGGGGCGGTTAGGCCGAGGCGCGCCGCGAGCTTGCGCCCGGCCGGGCGGGGGCGGCCGGCCGGCCGCGGTTCACGCGCTCGCGAAGCTCCTTGCCGGCCTTGAAGAAGGGAACGAGCTTCTCGCGGACGGCGACGGCCTCGCCGGTGCGGGGATTGCGGCCGGTGCGGGCGCTGCGGCGCTTCACCGTGAAGGCGCCGAAGCCGCGCAGCTCCACCCGATCGCCGGAGGCCAGCGCGGCGACGATCTGATCGAAGACCGTCTGCACGATCTGCTCGGCGTCGCGGGCCAGCAAATGCGGGTTAGCCGCGGCAAGGTCGGCGATTAATTCCGACTTGGTCATCAGCCCCCCCAATTGCGAGGAATCCCTGTCCCTAGCGCAATTGTTCCGCAGGCTGCCAGATTGCCAAAGCCCCGTCAAGATTAACCTCTTGTGATAGAAAGATTTTTAGCAGGCCGCCGAAGCTCGCGCCAAGCCCGTGCCAGGAGAGGCCCGAAATCTCGAGCGGCACGGCGGGAAGGGATTCGGGGATCCTGTGGGCGGAGGCGAGCCAGGCGCGCGCCGCGCTGGTGCCGCCGATCGCATCGATAAGGCCGAGCTTGAGCGCCTGCTCGCCGGTATAGGCGCGGCCGTCGGCGAGCGCCTTCACCGCCGCGACGCTCATGTGGCGGCCGTCGGCGACCATCGCCACGAACTGCCCGAAGAGATTGTCGACGAGGCCCTGGAGAACCTGGCGGCCCTCGGGCGAGATCGGCGCGGTGAGGCTCGGCTGGTCCTTGAGCGGGCCGGAGACGATCGTCTCGGCGGTGATCCCGAGCTTCGCAAGAAGGCCCGAGACTTCGCCGGTTTCCAGGATGACGCCGATGGAGCCGGTGAGCGTGCCCTCGCGGGCGTAGATGCGGTCGGCGGCGACCGCGATCATGTAGGCCGCCGAGGCGGCGAGCGGGCCCATCACTGCAACGACGGGCTTCTTTGCGGCGACCGCGGCGATCGCGTCGTGGAGCGCCTCGCCGCCGGCGACGCTGCCGCCGGGGCTGTCGATCGCGACGATGAGCGCCTTCACGTCGGGCTCGGTCGCGAGCTTCTCGACCGCCTGGTCGCGGGCGGGATCGTCGGTGATGATGCCGTTCACGGCGAGCAAAGCGACGTGCGCGCGCGCCCCAAGGAGCGGAAAGCGGCCGGTTCCGAGCCATCCGAGGACGGCGGCGGCGAGTGCGGCGACGGCCGCGACCCGCCAAAAAACGAGCCGCCTTTTCAGGCGCTTACGGTCCAGGAGGAGGTCGACCTCGAGGCTCATGGCTGGAATGTACGGCCCGTACCACGCGCGCTCCCGCGGCCCCGCGCGGGAGGACTACTTGCTCTCGCCCTCCGCCTGCTGGTTGCGCCGGCGGATGGCGGCACCGAGGATGTCGCCGAGCGAGGCGCCGGAGTCCGACGAGCCGAACTCGGCCATCGCCTGCTTCTCCTCCTCGATCTCCTTGCCCTTGATGGTGAGCGTGAGGCGGCGGGCGGCGCGGTCGACCGAGACCACCTTTGCGTCCACCTTCTCGCCCACCGCGAAGCGGTCGGGGCGGTTGTCGGCCTTGTCGCGGGCGAGCTCGGCGCGGCGGATGAAGCCGGTGAGCACCTCGTTCACCTTTACCTCGATGCCGTTCGACTGCACCGCGGTGACGATGCCGGTGACGACGTCGCCCTTGCGGACGCGGTCGAGGGCGGCGGCGCCAGGATCGTCGCGGAGTTGCTTGACGCCGAGGCTGATGCGCTCCTTCTCGACATCGACGTCGAGCACCTTGGCCTTGACGATATCGCCCTTGTTGTAGCGGGTGATGGCGAGCTCGCCGGGATCGTCCCAGGAGAGGTCCGAGAGGTGGACCATGCCGTCGAGCTCGGGGGCGACGCCGACGAAGAGGCCGAACTCGGTGATGTTGCGGACCTCGCCCTCGATGGTCGAGCCGACCGGATGGGCCTCGAGGAAGGCCTCCCAGGGGTTCTGCATGACCTGCTTGAGGCCGAGCGAGATGCGCCGCTTGGCGGCGTCCACGTCGAGCACCATCACCTCCACCTCCTGGCTGGTGGCGACGATCTTGCCGGGATGGACGTTCTTCTTGGTCCAGGACATCTCGGAGACGTGGACGAGGCCCTCGACGCCGGGCTCGAGCTCGACGAAGGCGCCGTAGTCGGTGATGTTGGTGACGCGGCCGGTGAACTTGGCCCCGGGCGGATATTTGGCGGCCACACCCTCCCACGGATCGGCCTCGAGCTGCTTCATGCCGAGGCTGATGCGCTGGGTCTCGGCGTTGAAGCGGATGACCTGGACGCGCACGGGCTGGCCGATGGTGAGCGCCTCGGAGGGGTGGTTGATGCGCTTCCAGGCGATGTCGGTGACGTGGAGGAGGCCGTCGACGCCGCCGAGATCGACGAAGGCGCCGTAATCGGTGATGTTCTTCACCACGCCGTCGAGGATCTGGCCCTCCTTGAGGCCCTGGATCAGCTCGCTGCGCTGCTCGGCACGGGTCTCCTCGAGGACGGCGCGGCGGGAGACGACGATATTGCCGCGGGCCCGGTCCATCTTGAGGATCTGGAAGGGCTGGGGCGTGTTCATCAGCGGCGTCACGTCGCGGACGGGGCGGATATCGACCTGGCTGCCCGGGAGGAAGGCGACGGCGCCGCCGAGATCGACGGTGAAACCGCCTTTGACGCGGCCGTAGATCGTGCCGGTGACGCGCTGGCTGGTCTCGAAGGCCTTCTCGAGGCTGGTCCAGGCCTCCTCGCGGCGGGCCTTCTCGCGGGAGAGGACGATTGCGCCGTCGCGGTCCTCGTAGCGCTCGATATAGAGCTCGATGGTGTCGCCGGGCTTGACCTCGGGCTTCATGCCCGGGGAGGCGAACTCCTTGAGCGGCACCCGCCCTTCGCTTTTGAGCCCGACATCGACGACGGCATATTCGTCGGTGAGCCGGAGCACGCGCCCGGTGACGACCGAGCCGTCGAATCCGCTGTCCCGTCCCAGCGTCTCGTCCAAGAGGTCGGCGAAGCTTTCCTTCGCTGGTGGCCTTGTCCCCTGGCTCGGACGATCGAGGGGGATGGTCGCGGTGGCGGATGACATCGGGCGGGCGGTTTCCTCGTTCGGGGCACGTGAGAGCCCCAAGGGTTTGCGCGTTCCACGCGATGCGGAACACGGCTTGCCTCGACCGGCGAAACGACGGGAGGAGGCCAGGTTGGCGATCTGGGGTGGCCGGGGGTCCGGTCCCCGGCGCCTTCCCTGCGCGGAAGCGGCCGCGCAGATGGCGGAGAGATACGCGCCCGCGCCATCGAGTCAAGGGAAACCCTTACTGCTGCGCAGCGATCCGGCCGCCGACGGCGGCGAGGGCGGCGGCGAAGGCGGCGTCCGGATCGAGGAAGGTGGTGTCGATGAGGATGGCGTCGGGGGCGCGGCGGAGGGGTCCGACGGGGCGGTTCTCGTCCTGCGCGTCGCGCTCGGCGATCTCGGCGGCGATGGCGGCCGGGTCGGATTGGATGCCCCTGTCCAGGAGCTCGAGAAAGCGGCGCTCGGCGCGGGCGGTGGGCGAGGCGGTGACGAAGAGCTTCACCGGGGCTTCGGGGAAGATGACGGTGCCGATGTCCCGCCCGTCCATGACCGCGCCGCGGGCGCCGGGGAAGCGGCGCTGGAAGGCGAGGAGCGCGGCGCGGACGCGGGGCTCGGCGGCGACGAGGCTCGCGGCGCGATCGACCTCGGCGGTGCGGAGGTCGGGGCGGTCCCAATCGGGGGGTTCGAGCGTGCGGGCGGCGGTTTCGGCGGCGGCGCCGTCGGCGGGGTTTTCGCCCGCGTCGAGCAGGCGGCGGGCGACCGCGCGGTAGAGGAGGCCGGTGTCGAGATGGGGGAGGCCGAAATGGGCGGCGAGGCGGCGGGCGAGCGTGCCTTTGCCGGCGGCCGCCGGGCCGTCGATGGCAATGAGAAGTGGAGAAGTCACGCCGGGGCGAAGCGGGCGCCGGCCGCCTCCATGAGGGCGGAGAAGCCGGGAAAACTCGTGTCGATAAAGGAGGAGTCATCGACCGTGACGGGCGAGGTCGAGGAGAGGCCGAGGATCAGGGCGCTCATGGCGATGCGGTGGTCCATTTGGGTGGCGACGAGGCCGCCGCCCGCGGGCGGGCGGCCGGTGCCGTGGACGAGGAGATCGTCGCCCGCGATCTCGACCGAAACCCCGTTGACGGCGAGCATGGCCGCGGTGGCGGAAAGCCGGTCGCTTTCCTTGACGCGGAGCTCGGCGAGGCCGCGCATGCGCGTGGTGCCGGCGGCAGAGGCGGCGGCGACCGCGAGGACGGGGTATTCGTCGATCATTGTAGGGGCGCGGTCGGGGGGCACGTCGGCGGCTGTGAGAGGCCCGTGGCGGACGAGGAGATCGCCCACGGGCTCGCCACCCTCGGTGCGCGGGTTCTCGATTTCGATGGCGGCGCCCATCTCGGCGAGGGTGGCGAGGAGGCCGGTGCGGAGGGGATTGAGGCCGACGGCTTCGAGGCGGAGGGCCGAGCCGGGGACGAGGAGGGCGGCGATCAGGGGAAAGGCGGCGGAGGAGGGATCGGCAGGGACGGCGATGGCGGCGGCGCGGAGCTCGGGCTCGCCGGCGAGGCGGATGCGGCGGCCGGCGGCGGCGGGCTCGACGGCGACGGTAGCGCCGAAATGGCGGAGGAGGTTCTCGGTGTGGTCGCGGGTGGGGGCGGGCTCCTCGACGGTGGTCTCGCCGCGGGCGTTGAGGCCGGCAAGGAGGATGGCGGACTTCACCTGGGCGGAGGCGACCGGGAGGCGGTAGTCGAGCGGGAGCGCGTCGCCGGTCCCGGTGATCGCCATGGGCAGCCGCCCGCCGGCGCGGGCGGCGAAGCAGGCGCCGGTGGCGGAGAGGGGCTCGATGACGCGGCGCATGGGGCGGGCGCGGAGGCTTGAATCGCCGGTGAGGACCGAGAAGATCGGATGGGTCGCGAGGATGCCGGCGAGCAGGCGCGCGGCGGTGCCGGAATTGCCCATATCGAGCACGTTCGCGGGCTCGGCGAGGCCGCCGACGCCGCGGCCGGCGACGGTCCAGGTGCCGGAGGGGAGGCGGGCGATCTCGGCGCCGAGGGCGCGCATGGCTGCGGCGGTGGCGAGAACGTCCTCGCCATCGAGGAGGCCGGTGATGCGGGTTTCGCCCACGGCGAGCGCGCCGAACATCAGGGCGCGATGGCTGATCGACTTGTCGCCCGGGACGCGGAGGCTGCCGCTGAGGGGACCGGGCGGGCGGGACGCGCGGAGCGGCTTCATGGCGGGGGCGGCAGGCGGGCCCAGCGGGCTCATGAGCGCGGTATCCATGGTGGCGGAAAAAATATCCCCCCGATCCGCAAAAGGCGGACGGGACGTTTGACAGGCCGCCCACGCGGTGGCAAGGCGCCGCTCCGCTCAGGGAACGGAACCGCGACCGATGGTGAAGCCGGAACTAGGCAACAAGCGCATCTGCGTGGCCTGCGGCGCGCATTTCTACGATCTCGGGCGGGCGCCGGCCGTCTGCCCGAAATGCCACACCGAGCAACCAGCCGAGCAGCCGCGGCTGAGGCGGCCGCCGGGGCTGCCGGCGGAGGAGCGGCGAATCAAGAAGCCGGTGCCGGTGCCGGAGGATGCGGCGCTGGAGATCGAGGAGGAGGCGCCGGAGGCGGGCGAGGAGGACGTGATCGAGGACACGTCGGATCTCGGCGACGATCCCGACGCGCTCGGGACCGATATCGAGGTCGGGCCCGGCGCCGACGACACGGAGACCTAGTGTCCTGCCCCCTCCGTTCGTTGCATGTCGCGACGAACGGAGGGGATAAGCAGGCCACTGAAAACAAAGAGCGAGTGTCCCGATTCCGTCCGCATCTCAATGCGGCGGACTTCGGAATCGGGACACTAGGGCGCCGGGGCTGATGGGGGGCTGAGCGATGCCGGACGCGGCGGGAGCGGCGCGGGAGGTGGAGGCGCTGCCGGCGGGCTGGCCGGCGCACCGGCCGCTCGCGGTTTCGCTGAACGTGATGCTCGAGGGATGGACCGACGGGTCGGCGCCGGGGATCGGGCCGATGGGGAACCCGCTCAAGGCGGGGGTGCTCGATTTGCAGGCGCGCTCGTGGGCCGATTACGGGCCGCGGACGGGGGCGTGGCGGATCCTCGAGATTCTCGAGCGCGCGGGCGCGCGGGCGGTTTTCTATGTGAGCGGGATCGTGGCGGAGCGGCACGCGGGGCTGGTGCGCGCGATCGCGGCGGCGGGGCATAGCGTTGCGGCGCATTCCTGGGCGCAGAACATCATCCCGGCGATGCAGAGCGAGGAGGAGGAAGCGCAGGACCTGGCGCGGTGCGTTGCGGCTCTCGGCGAGGCGGCGGGGAGCGCGCCGCGGGGCTGGCTTTCGCCGCGCTGCACGCCGAGCGCGCGGACGACCGGGCTGCTCGCGGGGGCGGGGTTTGCGTGGCACGCGGATTTCTTCGACGCGGATCTGCCGCGGCTCGAGCTCACGCCAGCCGGGCCGATCGTTGCGATGCCGTTCACCGTGGAGGTGAACGACATGCCGCTTTATGTTCGTTACGGGAGCGATCCGGAATCGTTCAGCGCGATCCTCGCGCGGATCGTGGACGGGTGGCCGCTTCTCGGGCATCGGCCGGGATGCCTCGACATCACGGTGCATGCGCACGTGTTCGGCCGGCCGGCGGGGGCGATCGAGCTGATCGCGGCCCTGGAGGTCGTGCGCGGGGCGGAATGGGCGTGGCTGACGGAGCACCGGGCGCTGGCGGGGCTCTATGCGGCGCCGGTGGTCGAGCAGGGCGTGGCGTAGGGCCGGAGCCGGGAGCTGCGCGGCGAGGCGCACGGTACCGCGGCACCCGTTCGATCTCGACGGCGGAGCCGGCGATGAAGTCGCTGAACGGACCGGGCACGGCCGGCATTCGATCGGAAGATTACTCGTTACGGCAGCGAGCGGGTCGCGGCAGGAACGAAGGCCGGAGCCGGAGCGGCGGCGGCATTGCCAGAAGAGCAAGCGAAGCCTAGGGTCCGCGCCGGTGCGGTGGCGTCGGCCGCCGGGCGGGAAGTGTCACGAACGGAATGACGATCGGGGAGGGCACGATGTCACTCAGGATCAACTCGGAAGCTCCGGATTTCACTGCCGAAACGACCCAGGGTACTATCCATTTCCATGACTGGATCGGAAATAGCTGGGTTATTCTCTTCAGCCATCCCAA
>Ga0335075_10013898_pt1 | contig 12113 bp, 5 predicted proteins | sample Lox_Sample_24_FD_206723 | JGI IMG/M metagenome (GOLD analysis project Ga0335075, IMG submission 206723) | Soil microbial communities from Loxahatchee National Wildlife Refuge, Florida, United States - Lox_Sample_2.4 | ecosystem: Environmental > Terrestrial > Soil > Wetlands | place: USA: Florida... | reverse complement strand
GCTCTTCCTCCTCAATCGCTTCCTCGAGAAGTCTACACGAGTGCGCAGCTGGTGTCAACTCAGCCTCGAGCTTCCTGTTCCTCTCCACCACGCGATCCAGATTGAACATCCACTCCTTCGCGCGCGGTGGAAACGGCATCCTCGGAAGCTGCTTCTCCAACCGCCTCAGCACTGGTCCCAAAGCTGCCTCGATCTCCCTCGCTCGTCGCTCGTCCTTGGCTCCGTGCATGACGCTTCTCTTCGCCGTGTTGAACATGTCGCGAACTTGCTGTTGCGCGGGTGGAGGCAGTGCTTTCCAGTTCCTCTTGACCACATCTTGTGGCAGTCGCTTGACGTGTTTCTTGAGGTACGAAAAGGCTCGTTTTGTTGGTCTGGATTCCATGTCGGACTCGCGATCGTGACTGTCTTCTACAGACGAGATTTTGCGCTTCTTCCCAGCCGCAGTAGAATGTGCTTGAGACTCTTCTTTGGACGGACCAGCTTGCTCATCTTGCTCTACGCCACGCTTGTTCGATGTGGATGCATTGTGTTCGCCTTGACTGATACGCCTTGCAGCGAAGACTTTCTTCGCTTTCACTTGAACCTTTGGGAGATTCGCTCTTGGGTTTGAAGGTTTCATCGTTCGTTTTGAATTGGGAGGTTTAAACATTGGGTGGTGAGAGGTAGACGCGTCGGTGAAAGTTCGGGTGAGACACGCCGCCACGTGCAAGGCTGGCTACGTGGCTCACAACCTCGGCCTGCCAAATTCCTTGAATTTTGCTGAATGGAAAATTCCGCGGCCTTTACATTGAAGATACGTTAAGTCCTACTGCAATAAAATGGTATGAGCCATTTAGCCCTGATTTTGCTCGCCATCAGGGCCGTGGGTATACTAAGATGCCTCAAAGAGGGCATATAAATGTCCAGAGCGGTTCCGCCACTAGATATCGAACTCCTGTAGCAATGCGCCGAATTGAGGAATATACATGTTCTCTAGCATCACTCAAAGCCACATCTCAAATACGGCGCCATATGTGGCGCTTCTAACTCTTCGCTTCTGTTAGCCAAGGTTGATTCAACATCTCTTTCACAGCATTCCATTTCCTTTTCAGGCTCTCGTGCTCGGAATTAATCTGCGGTTGCGTTAGTTGCGTTAGTTCTGAAGGCAGTAGTAGTAAGATGCATCTCGAAAGTTTAACTCACCTGCGCGTGCGCCATCTTAGACTCCACCAACTCGCGCTCAAACTCAGCCTTCTCATCTTCCAGAGCCCGATTCGCATTGTGCACCTCGATATTCCTCTGCATTACGGCGTCCATCTCTCCCTTCATTCTCTCTTCCACTTCTTGCGTCTGCCTCTCAACCACCGCCTTCAGCTCCGCAACCTGACCCTTGAGACTCTCATTCTCATCCGTAAGCGTTTCGTTGTCGACCTTCGTGCGCACCAGATCCGACGCAACCTGCACGTGCTCGATGTCGGACTTCTCAGCACGCTCCTCCAGCACGCGCACCTTGGCGGCCAGCCGCGCGTTCTCGGCGCGCAGCGACTCGAGCTCCTCCTCGCGGTGCTTCTCGGCCGCGCGCTTCTCCTCCCACTCGGCCGCGTAGAGCCGCAGCTGGTCGGGCTCGAGCTTGACGGCGCACGCGTCCTGCACCAGCACGTCCGCGCGGTACACCTCCTTGTCGACGCCGCCGGAGGCCGACCCGAAGAAGCCCGACTCCAGCAGCGAGCTGGCCGTTGGCGCCTTGTCGATGTACACGTCGAACAGCTTCTCCTTCAGGAACGTCGTCAGCGCCGCCATGTCCTTCATGGCCAGTAGCTGCTCTTTGTTCTTCTGCATGAGCACCACCCCGAACTTGACGATCGCGCCCTCCAGCCCTTCGCTAAGGATCAGATCGTACACTCGCAGCACCAGTTGCAGAGGGAAGCGGTACGCGAACAGCGTCAAGAACCATTGCGTTGCGTACAACTGTGGGTTCACACCGCGACGATGTAGGTGGCAATACAGCGCGGGCTCTAGATCTTCGAGCAGTCGTTCGAATTGGTACAAATGCAAGTGCAGACCGGCCATGTCAGGTAGGAACATCTCTCGGAGGCCGTAATTGTACATTAGCTTCACCATCAAAGAAAAGGCTTCCTCCTCGGGCATCTGCACAATATTAGCAAATTGATTCTGTTAGCATGTTGACGGAGAGAACTTACATTAAAGAGCAACGGCATAGCAATGAAGTTCATTCCCTGAGCATAACCGACATGTTCGTCATAGAGCGCATAAGCTTTGCAGACACCAAACAACCCGTCTTGCAAACCCGCCGCCATCATATACTTCGAGTAACTCGTTCTAGATCCAAGATCTCGTTTGATTATCCTTTCAAGCCTTTGTACCTTCGCCGGATCAGTTTTGATGTGTGCGATATCGAATTCGCCGTTGATAGTCGGCATCATTGTTGATGCTGGAGTGGATGGGTTTGAATGTATGGAAGATGCCGAGGAAGCGATTGAATCCTTCTCTCTGATGCCGTCACTACCAGCCACGGAAGTGTGTCCATTCGTGTGGGTCTTCTCTTTTTCCGTTCCTTTTGCAGCCAACTCGTGATAGATTGCCTCGAGTCTCTCATCTTTGCTTTTTGCCAGCACCTGCCATACAACGCCACGAATGGCTTGAGGAATGCCGCTCACAATTGCTTGGTTGAGATCTTCCGGGTTGACGCGAGCTACAGCAGCAGGACCTTCGTACACCACTGATTGCCAAAGATCCCAGTCGACCGGAGTAGCTGAAGGACCAGCAGTTATTCCAACTGCCGTGCCAGGAGCTAAGTTCGCATCGATTGTAGGTGCTCGCTGTGGAGGTTGTAGACCTGAGCCTGAAGGGACACGTTGATTCGGAGTATGTTCATGCTGACCATCCTTCTCTTCGCCACTGAGAGTAGGACTACCAATGCCAAAACCAATGTTTGCAGAGCGACCGATCAAGCCAGCAATTGCTCCGCCTTGTCCAACACTATTATGTGGAGATTCGTCTTCCATATTGATTCCGGCCTCTTCTTGCATTCTCAGCATTTTGAATCTATCTTTGAGACTAGTCTGGCTGCTCCTGGTGTTACCAGTTTCTTGTCCTTCCGTAATCTTACCCAGCATCATTTCTGGGTTGCTAAGATTGCTGTTGATGGAAGACTGGGTGCCTCGGCGTTCGCCCATTGCATTTGGAGAAGGAATAGGAGCCGTTTTCTTTTCATTACCACTTGTTGCCCGTGAAAGCCACGAAAACGGGCTGCTGAACTTGCTTCGTCCTGCGGCAGGATCTGGAGAACTACGCTTGCGTTCTGGCGCTGAAGGAGGTGGTGGATAATCATTCATTGATACCGGACCTGACAATCCCTGTACCATCAATTTTGAGGGTTCAACATCATTTTTCGAAGAGAGTGTGTTGATTGAAGATTGGGTAAGATTTCGAGAGTGCGAAGCGGTTGGTATCACCCCTGATAGACTTGTGAATACAACATTTTTATGAACGGGTTTCTTTCGACGTTTCATACCATCTTCTAGGCTTACTTCATCCATAGGCCCAACGCTGAGTCTTTGTGATCCCTGAGATGTTGATTCTTTATCTTCCTGGTTGGCAATTCCATTCTTATGGTCAACAACATCCCGGTTCGGAAGTGGAGGTGCAAGGTTGGTATCGAACATCTGCGCGAGTCCCTTCACACCCTTGCCTGATCCAGTAGACTGTTTTCTATCCGTCAATGAGCGTCCCGATTCCAGTGAGGAGGTTCGTTGTCTAGGAGTAACTTCTGCTGCGTCTTCGAAGGTTTCCTGCATGTGATTAGCAGTGTCATTAATGAGGGCTCAGAATTGGCATGAGCGATAGAGTTTGCAACTTACTTCTTTGTCCGACACCTCGTCGTGTGGATTGACACTGGTAGGTGTCGCTGGTCGTACCTCTGCCATGCTTATGGCGTTATTGTCAGTTCCTGATCGTAGATGCGGGCAGCAGTTCCTAGCTGCAAGGGTCCACCATTTCTAGACGGCTCAGAGTTGGTGGTCGCAAGATGTCCGGAAGAGAACAAAGGTTGTAGGTTCGATCGGCTTCCGATGGAAAAGAAAGGGAAATTCGGTGGCGTCGCAGCAATTAGTTGGTGGGCATGAAGGCTTTTGTACTGATGAAGCAAGTTTGGAACGGAGCCGGAACTTGTACGATAGTCGGAGATTATTTTGGGAGTGGCTACTTTAACTCGAGCCGTCGGGCGGTCCAGGAGATCCACAGTAGCGGAAAGACAGAGTATGGTCAGCAGTGAGGCGAATTGAAGAAGCAGAAGTGGAGATTTAAAATGACCTTGCTTCAAATATCCGCAAATATCAAGTTGCGCAAACAGTTCCTCTTGCACAGGCCAGCGTGACCAGAACCTCGAACTTTGAGTGGAGTTCTGAAACGCGGCCGCAGTAAACCGATCTCATCGTACACACGCCACCACCACCCGGTTGGCCGTCCCTCAATTCACATGGTTTCCTCAACACTACCGATGTCAATCCCATCGCTTGCTGGCTGGACACAAGAACTAGAGGATTTGGTGGTAAATACAGATCAATTCGCGCAATAATATACAAACGTCCTTCTGGAAATGATTCCAGAGGCTCACTTCCTACAAAAAAACGCCCGGAGATATAAGTAGTTACTCGTACAGTAAGCCACGCTTTTTGTGTGGCAGTTGCTCAATCACCTTTTTTTCTGTACCAGCAGCACATGAAATTCAATCCGTAGCCAGTTTCCAAACCCAAGCCCGTGATTGACACCAATCCGCTCCGTATATTCCGCTTGTCATACCACCCACTTGGCTTTGTGTGTTGAAAGAGATATCAGCCACACTTAGCTGTCATGTGAGGTAAGGAGTTGCCTCCAAACCAGTACCATGCTGGAATAGAAGTCTATGTAGCATCCACCACCAATCTGACTTGATCGTATCATGATCCAATCCAACACCAAGTCTTTCCACTTAGTCGAGCTAATGGAACTCCGCCTCGACTACTCCGTATCGTACACCTTCCACTCTGAGCTCAAAGATTAAGCCGGCGCTCTGCACACGCATGTCTAGTGAGAAGTCTAGATTGTCAAATTCCACACCTTTCGAAGTCGTCAGGCGCGTGAACAGACTCCGTGGAACCGCGCTCAGATCAGTTCGTAGAGTGCAGACTTGGATGAGGTTCTTATTGAAAGCATCGGGTGCTTCATCATCCGCGCAAGCAATCAAATCATCCTCGACGATCAGTGACTGACCTGTTCGGAAGTTACGCGTGTAGTGGAAAGAAATGGGTCGATGTTCGGATACTTGAGCACCCTGGAGACTGTCAGCTAAAGCACATTCATCTAGCTCGTCGAGATGGCTTACCTTTGCAATGTGCCATTGCATCCGATCACTGACCATCCACCTCTCCCAGAGTGGACTCCAGTATCGATCCTTGATCCCGTGCTTCGACTCATCAAATACCGTGGCATAACTTGTACCATAGTGCCACCTGCTTCTTCTGCTAATCACCATGCTTCCTTCTAGACCTCGAATCACCGCACCACGGACGACAGCCGTCCATGCGTACATAGGATGCATGACCTCAATTGGCTCGTGAATGTCAGAGCCAGCCGGCGAAGGTGGTATCTCCGAATATGGTGGCGGCGGTGCGGCACCAAAATGCGCCTGCATCTTCTTGTACATGTAATTGCTTTGCCCGAAGCCACCGACGAGCACAATGGCCGCTACGTGACCGGCTTTCGCACGAATCGTCTCGACCTGTCCTTCGACGAGCTCGATGACCTCCTTGACAACGGGATCCAGGATGCTCTTGATCTGGTCGTTCTTCATGAGCAGGAAGCCGCTCTCCAACCCGACCTCCTCGTCGTCAGGCAGGCCGGGAAACGGCACGTTGACCTCCTGGTCCGGATCCTCGTCGTCGAAGTTGCGCTTCACGAACTCCTCGAAGTACTTGAGGCCCATGTTCCAGGTCTTGCCCTTGCGCTCGCGCATGACGCGGTAGCGGTCGTCGCCCAAGCGCCGCCGCACGAAGTCCTCAAAGCGATAATTCAAAAAGGCGGACCCGCACAGGCCGCCGGTGCCGACCACGGACTCCTCCACGCGCAGCGGGGCCAGCGCGCGGATGCGGTAGGCGATCAGGTCGACGGTGCCGCCGCCGGCGTCGCACACGACGAAGTTGTCGCCGACCTTGAGGTGGTTGGGCTGGATGGCGCGCAGGGTGTAGACGGCGGCGGCCTCGGGCTCGGAGATCAGCATGATGTCGTCGCGGCGGGCCATGCCGGCGCGCTCGGCGGCGACCAGCGTCGCGTTCTTCGCCGCGTCGCTCCACACCGCCGGCACCGTCAACACCCACTCGATGCGCGTCGCCGCCACGAACGCGCCGCCGTACCGCCGCGAGAGCGTCTCCAGCGTGTGCGCGTGCAGCGCCGCCAGGTAGTCCGCGACCGCTTCGGTCACCGTCTTGCCGAACGCTTTGAGCTGCGCCGCCGTTTCGAGTGCGGACACGAAGTGTGGGAGCTTTTGCGATCGGTCAAGAAACAGCTTTATACATCGTAGTCGTGGTTCGTCAGGCTTGAACTGAAAGCCCCATTTTGTTTGCATTTGTGGTTTTGGCACGGAGGCCAGTGCGTGAAGGTTTGGAGTTGAGGATGAATGTTTTAGTGCTGCCGGCACATATCCAATTTCTGTTGGCACTTTGTCCGATGTGATGCCGTTTCCTCCAGGCCATCTGTTGGAACAGTTTTAGCATATATTGACTGACGACGTGATGAGGGGTATAGGAGTGTGGAATTGGTGGAAGAGGGGAGGGTATGAGTTACGTTTTGATAATGTCGATATCGTCGGGAGCACCACTGTACACAATTGCTACTCTGTAACACGCGTGGTTAGCACATGTCGCGTCCGGTTGGCTTCCCTTGCGATAGGAGTGGGTACCCTGAATATGTAGTTCCAAAATCCACACCAACTATAATCCTTTCTTCCTTCTTTTGGTCGCTCACGTCACCATTGGAGGCGGTAGGAGTCGATACGCCGTTGGTTCCATTTCGATAGGGTAGAGGGGAACTGGTCCCGTTCGGTTGAGTTCCGTTGGCAGTCATAGCCGTCAGGAGGGAGTGAGGAGTCGGTTTTTGGTGTGGCGGAACGGTGAAGCGATGACAAGAGAGGCTTAAGACATTAACGACGATGGCGATTGAGACAATCTATTCCGGAGGCATTGAAAGCATCCAGGCACCGATAATTGGGCTCAACGACTGGTTACAGGAGCGATGCGTGAGGAAGAACACCAAGAAGCTATTGGGAGTCAAAGTCGAGACAGGACAAGGTAGCGCCTTGCACAAATCCTGGATGCTGCAGCGGACGCTTAGTTAGGAGGTGTGGATAAAAAGGCAGGGCTCGTTCACAGCACTGCGTACGGTATGGAGCCCGCAATGTTCCTGCACACGGAGCACTTCGCTTGAGTGGAGATCGCGGGAGGTGCAGGCGGGCCAGAACCAGCCAAATTCCATTTGTCAAAACCCCTCGCCCGCCCGCAGCCCACAGCCTTGTCAGGGGGAACCGCCCATCCTCGAGGATCCTTCTCTCCGTGTAAGCAATGGCTTTAATTGTTTGAAATATAGTCGTCGTCGACATCGCCGCATGCCAGGGTAGAGAAACCGTGATGTGGAAACGAGCTGAGCTTGATGAAGCGTTATGTGCTTCGTTTAATAGCAAACAGAAAGACGCGGTAATGCGGAATATAGAACTGCTCGTCATGGTAGTTGTTGTACGAGATCAGTCAATTGGCATAGCCTTCGATTTACGACAATTAATTCTCAACTCCAACGCTGAACCAAGAGTTCACTAAGGACTCACTAAGAGGTCCACTAAGAGCTCCTTGGGCAGGGCGACGTCATTGCAGCTGTAGACCTTACAACCCTGTTCTCTGCGCTGATCGAACCACGAGCTATCGCGGTGTCGGATCCTTCCTGCAGAACCTCAATTCTCCGATGTGCAATTACTTCTGAACAACATCGGAATCAATCTATTTCTCGCCATGGCGCATGTAGTATCAAGCTTGAATCCTTTCCACAAGACCGCTCCCGATCCGTCGGCAGCAGCGCACGAAGATGTCCAGTCGCTTGCCACCATGCTGTCGCATGAGGAGTGCAGCGCGCTCACGATGCTGCTCAACAACTGCATGGCTTCCATGCGGCGCACAATCACCGATACCTTCGACCCTCGATATGCGGGCCTGCCATCGGACTCGCAATTCGACCGCTTCACCGCACCCAACCCGCTCGAGAACAAAGACCTCGACCTGAGCAACGTGGACGTCGAGAAGCTCGACAAAGAGCGCAGAGAAGCCGACCGCCGCATCAAAGAGCTATCAGAGCCCGAAATGCAGGGCCTCAAGTCAGCGGCGCTCAAGTTCTTCGACGACTGGCGCGACAACGTGCTGGCGCGCGTGGGCGAAGTCGTGAGCAGCAAGACGGAGGCAACAGCGCAGAAGAGCGAGGCCGAGAGCACCACCAGCGCGGCCGCGAGCGCAACACCCAAGCCGCAGAACCGCCGACTCAGCGCCGAGCCGGCGCGGCGCATCGACACGGCCGCGCAGGACGTGCTGCGCGAGCTGTACCCGCCCGCCGACACGGAGCTGGCGGCGCTGGCCGAGGACAAGCGCCGCCTGATCCTGCACTCCATGATGCTGCTGCTGCTCAGCCTGGAGCACTACGCGGCGCACTCGCGGGTGCTGCTGCTGCACCTGGCCAGCGCGCTGCGGCTGCCGGCGGACTTCCTGGCCGAGGACGAGAGCAGCATCGCGCGCGGCCTGCTGGAGGCGGTGGCGCAGATGAGCGCCGACGACGAGCGCAAGAAGCGGGAGGCGGCCAACGACCATTCGCGGAAGTGGAAGGTCGGCCTGGCTTCCGTTGCTGGCGCGGCCATCATTGGAATCACTGGTGGTTTGGCCGCGCCGCTGATTGCTGCGGGTGTTGGTGCGGCCTTGGGTGGGCTGGGCCTGGAAGCTACCGTGGCCGCTACATACCTAGGGAGTCTTGCAAGTAGCACCATGGTCGTTGGAGGGCTTTTTGGTGCGTATGGTGGAAGGATGACGGGAAAGATGATGGACAAGTATGCGAAGGAGGTTGAAGATTTTGGTTTCGTGCCTGTCAGAAAGTTCCATCGGCCTCGAAAGATCGAGAAGGAGTATCGTCGATTAAGAGTTGCCATTGGTATCAGCGGTTGGCTGGAAGACAAAGAAGAAGTCATCAAGCCGTGGCGAGTACTCTATCCAAGTATCGAGGCGTTTGCTTTGAAATGGGAAGTCGAGGCACTACTCAAGCTCGGAAACTCACTCAGCTCGCTACTCAAGAGTACGGCATGGAGTTACGCGAAGAAAGAAATCATCCGAAGAACCATCTTCGCAGCACTGAAGGAAGCCATGTGGCCGCTCTATCTCCTTAAAGCTGCTCGAATCATCGACAATCCTTTCAGTGTGGCCAAGACCCGAGCAGATAAAGCTGGCAGACTACTGGCAGACGCACTCATCAATAAAGCTCAAGGTGAAAGACCGGTCACACTAATTGGGTTTTCACTTGGCGCTCGAGTCATACACTCCTGTTTGACAACATTGGCTGAACGAAGAGCATTCGGTCTGATAGAGTCGGCAGTTCTGCTCGGAGCTCCAATTTCAGCTCACTCGGCAGAGTGGAGGCAGATGCGATCAGTGGTTGCGGGTAGACTGGTCAACGTATACTCAGAACATGATTACATTCTGGCCTTCCTTTATCGAGCCAGCGCCTTGCAGTTCGGCGTTGCAGGTCTACAAAAAGCAGATTTCGTACGAGGCGTGGAGAACATCGACGTTAGCGATCTGATCGATGGACACCTTCGTTACAGATACCTGACAGGTAGCATTTTGAGGCGAATTGGATTCGAGGATTTGGATCTTGAAGAAGTCGAAGATGAGGAAGCCGAGCTGGAAGCTATTGAAGAGCTTAATGAGAAAGAGCGCAAAGACAAGGAGAGAAAAGAGATCAAGGAAGGCAAAGATAAGGATGCCGATGCTGAAGCCAATGATATTGAACACGAAGTTGGGTCTATTTGGGGAATTTGGAGAGGTAAGAAAGATGAACATGGACCTGAAGGTGAGGGAGAAGAAGAGGATACTGTGATACCAGAAGATGAAGAGACGAAGGTTGACGTAGTGACTAAGGATGACGAAGTGACGAAGGATGATGAGAAGGATGAGAAAAAGTCGGAAGCATGAAGGTCATGGTGACTCCCCTTGCGTGGATCGATTTACGGAGAGATACCCCATATATATGGCAGTGGCTTTGGTTAATGACGAATTCACGATATCAGCTCACGACCCTTAAGTCCATTTAAGGAAGCAGAAACAAGTTTACTATAGGATTGTGCTCCTAGGTTCCATTTTACCGCTAGAAATAAGCCACCGTATCAATCTGTACTATTCTTAGGTGTCGATGCCATTGATTATACCTCGAGTGGAAGATTTTCAACTTCGGCGCAGGTTTCATAGTCCTTGATACCTGTTCTCAAGCCATGCTCGAATTCCCAGACGAATTCCCCTTTCATGCCACTATCTATAATTCTTTTTCGTACCCAGAGATCGAGCATACCAATCTTATCACCTCCGCCTACTCCCACTACTACGGGTCCGCCACTTAAGTTGCAACTCTTACTCTTCATTCCGAAAAATGCCATGGCATCATCCCATCCAATCTTGAAACCCTCTTCAAACCTCCAGTGCTCAAAGACTTGACCTGGACACGTTCTATTCCAGTAATTGATATGCTCGGTCATCCTTTGTTCCAGCTGAAGGTTGCACTGTATTTCGGCTTGGTTCATGAACTTTTGAAGGATGTAGCAGGATGAGAGAAAGTTGCGAGGTGGTATGATGTTGGAAGCATTGACCTGATCTCTGAAACCCCACGCACCTCCTTGCCAATCCATGGCCAATGTCCAGAAATATGATCCTCCGGCTCGTTGTTGCCATCGTAGACTCTGGGCGCGTCCATATTCTGACATGAGTTGTCTTCCATCAGTGCTGAATTCAGCGCAACCAGCTTTGGTCCACGATTCCCTGCTCATCACGCAACTGTATTCTCCAACAATGACTTGAACGGCACCACGATCGACAACATTACCATCTTTCCCATCCAGCACAGAGAGTTGTGTTGGAACCTTGGCAATAATTTGATGCGGCGAACAAGCTTTATCCGCTTCGGAAAAGCAAGCGTACATGTGGGTGTCGATGCAAACGGGACACAAATCGTCTCTGCGACTGAGATCCATACGTTGGACGTAGTCGATTGTAGCGGCGAGGTCCCATGAATCCGAAATATAAACTGGGATAGTGCGATCGATAGAAGAGATGGCTTTAATTGCGTCGTCATACCAGTCCATCATGTTAGCCGAACCGTGATCGACTTCGTTTACAATCTGTAGGCCGATGATACCATCCATGTGTGAGATTTCAGAAGCGATGAATTGTAAACATGATATCGCCAACTCGCGGTATCTGGGGCTCGACCATAGTTCCGCTTTCCCAGTGTTGGTTCCAGAATGATCCTCTCTATTTGCGCCACCTGGCAGCGCGTGAAAGTCAATCAAAACGCCAATTTCCTTCCTCCATAAGGTCTTGACGAGTTTCTTGACTGCTTTCCATGCGTGTGCATAAACTTCTCCGTATGGTTCGAATGGTGTGTCTGAGCAGTACTTCGGTCCCAAAGTGAAGTAGCCGATAGGGAGTCGAATGGATGTGCAGCAAGCTTTCTCATAGAGCCAGTCGAGAAGCTGAGATGATAATGCTTCTTCCCATCGTTTCTCGAAAGCTTTTTGTGTATTGCGAATCCCGAACTTTTCCACTGACATCGACACGGCTGCCAGTTCGCTTGTTTGGTCCGGAGGAGCATTCTGAAGAAATGCGGAGGGTTTGAGCCATCTTTCTAGGACAAACAATGAGCCAAAGTTACATCCGTGGTGATAACGATAGCGTATGATGTCGAGCTTGGTGGGCGGTTTCATAGCGGGCAGTCGACCATTTTCTTCTCTCATCTGCACGACCTTGATTTTATTCGTGCTCCTCCTCTTCAGGGGATTATTTGGCATA
>Ga0335075_10013897_pt1 | contig 12113 bp, 12 predicted proteins | sample Lox_Sample_24_FD_206723 | JGI IMG/M metagenome (GOLD analysis project Ga0335075, IMG submission 206723) | Soil microbial communities from Loxahatchee National Wildlife Refuge, Florida, United States - Lox_Sample_2.4 | ecosystem: Environmental > Terrestrial > Soil > Wetlands | place: USA... | reverse complement strand
AGGGCCGATTCTTTATGACGAATTCTGGGCGTCGACACCGTCCAGCGATCGAACTGTGGTGGGAGATCGAATCCGCCTGCAATCTCAATTGCTCCTTTTGTTACAACCCCTGGCGTCATAGAGGCCGGCCGGCTCCATCTCGACAACGAGGCACGGAGATTTTGGAACAGTTGGGACGAGTCGCATCAGAATTCGATTGCCGCAGCCTTACCGTTTCTGGCGGCGAGCCACTGCTACACCCCGATCTCCTGACCGTCCTTTCCGGCGCGCAGCGCCTCGGTATTCCGACCGTACTTTCCACCAATGGATTGGCATTGACACGAACGCTTGCCAGCAGTTTGCGCGACTGCGACGTCAGCACGGTTCAGGTCTCGCTTCATTCGCATTTGCGAAGTTCGCACAACGCTCTGGTGGGTGGTATCGATAGTTGGGATCAGGCCGTCAATTCGCTCGCGACCATGCGCTCGCTCGGAGTAGTGTCGTTGCCGACCTTTGTTGCAACGAAAGACAACGTATCCCACTTCAAGGATGTCCTGGAGATTTGTCGCATGCTCAATCTACCCGGCGCGATCTTTAATCGGGTAGTAAAGCCAGACCACGGATTCGCGCCAGGTACAAATTGCGAGCCTGCTTCGGACCAAGCCATTCTCCGCGCCCTAGATGACGCGGATGCCGCGTCGGAGGGACTGCAAATAATTCTGGGCGTCCCCTTGTCGATACCCGGCGTAGATGTTCGTCGATGGCAATCTGTGAAGGATTCCAGTTGCCCAATTAGGAAGGGACAGACCAAGTGGGTGATCGGCCCCGATCTGACGGTCAGGCGGTGCAGCCACTCAATGGATGGCCTTGGACCGCTTCTCGGAAGTGGGTTCGACGGCTTGCTTAGTAGTCTCGCGCAGGACGTACGCGATTCGGATTCAAGCGGTAACTGTCCTCGACTTCGTCAAAGTATTGCGATTCGGCCAGAGATTCGAGTTCGAACACGAGCTTGAGCGTCAACCACAGCTCCACGCCCGCTCCTCTTACTTCCTGGTTGGTACGATGCTTTCGCCCCGCGCCAGCATCTCGACCAACGTACGGATCTTCCTCTCCCGCCCCGCCACCGTCTTCATGTTGTTCGTCCGGAACGCCAACGCGAACAGGTTCATGCGATTCAACGTCGCAAACGTCTTCGCCGCCTTCCCGTCCGCCCGGATCGCCTTCAGCAGGTCCGCCGGAAGTTTGTCCGCGGACGTCTCGCGGATCGGCGCATACGCTGCCTGCCACCGCCCGTCCTTCTTCGCCGCATCCACCTGCGCCAGCCCGTGTGGCGTCATCCGACCGGCCTTCTTCAACCGCGCCACGTGCCGGCGATTGATCTGGCTCCACGAGCTGCGCGCCTTGCGCGGGGTGTAGCGCTGCAGGTACGAATCCGCGTCGAAGGACTTCTTAAGGCCGTCTATCCACCCCCAGCACAACATCACGTCCAGCGCCTCCGCGGGAGTGACGCTGCGTTTGCCGGAATCCTTCTTGTGGATCTTCAGCCAGAGCTCGGCCGACTTCGAATGGTTCGCGCGCATCCACGTTTCGAGCGCGGCGACCGTCGCGAACGCGCGCATCACTTGAACACCATGAACGTGAGGATGGTGACGATCACGACACCCGAACCCAGCGCGCAAAACCGTCCGAACACCGCGACCCGCCGATACGCAGCCGACGCCGGCCCCTGCTCCGCAAACAACCGGATCTGCCGCTTCAACACGAACGACGACGCGACGAAGAACAGGAACCCCACGCCCCAGAGATTCATCGCCGACTCCGCCCAGTGCTCGTCGAGCAGCGACGCCATGTGCCCCATCCACATGCCGGTGATCAGCATCAACACGTAGCCGGGCATCACCACGAAGTGCAGCAGCCGGCGTACGGTGCCGAGCATGAACGCGCCGTGATCGGGATCGGCCGCAAAGAACTCCAGCAATACCACGAGCGCGGCGTTCGTGCCCACCGAGACGATGGCGATGAGGATATGCGCGTATTTGAGGCCGAGGTACGTCATCCATGCCGCTCGCGTTTGCGTTGATAGCTGCGCGCGGCGAGATCGAGGCCTATCCAGTCGGCGCGGGCGAAAGCGTCGATGGAGGCCGCATCGAGCCCGAACTCCCGACCGGTTCCCGCTGGATCGCGCCGGAACCGCGCGCGGAACTCCGCATCCGTGAAGAGGCGTGCCAGCAGTTCCTCGCCGAGGACGTCGGGGTCACGCATGCCGCCGCACCTCTCGCGCCCGATCCAGCTGCGCCACCAGCTCGCCGATCGCCGGGTAGTGTCCGTCCCGCTCGAGCACGACGTCGACCGGCCGCTGCAGCCGCGCATCGAGCGCAGCCAGGAGTTCATAGACGACGTCCGGCGGCGAATGCACGTGATCGTCGAGCAGCCGCTGCTCGCCGCAGCCGTGCTCTATCCACATGCCGCCCGACAGGTGCACGGCCACCACGCGTTCCAGCGGGAACGCGGCGAGATCGGCGAAGGGATCCCGCCCGCCGTTCACCGCATTCGCATACAGGTTGTGCAGGTCGAGCAGCAGCGGCGCACTGGTGGCATCGAGGATGCGACGCGTCCACTCGCTCTCGGCGAACGTGCTGGTCGGCGGTTCGAACAACGTCGCGATGTTCTCGAGCGCGGGCATCATCCCAGTCACGGAGCGCGCGAGCTCGACGTTGCGCACGGTCTGCTCGATCGTGCGCTCCGTGCGCGGCGGCATCGCGAGGTGGCCCACCTCGATGCAGCCGGCGCGCACGAATGCCAGGTGCTCCGACCATCCCGCCGGTCGCACGCGCTCGATCAGCCGCGCGATCCGGTCGAGGCGCCAGCTCTCGACGGGCACCGCCGACGCCAGCCCGAGCCCGACGCCATGCAGCTGCAGCGGCACCTGCTCGCCGAGCCCGCGCAACGCATCGAGCTCGCGCCGCGACGCCTTGAAGTAGTTGTCGGCGATCACCTCGACCACGTCGACCCGATCGAGATGCGCGAAGATCCCGGCCGCGAGCTCCGGCCGCCAGGCGATGCCGACGCGTTGCGCGAGCTCAGCTGCCACAGCCACCACAGCCGCCGCCGCATCCACCGCCACCGCAACTCGACCCGCAGCTGGAGCCGCACGACGAATTGTTGTTGGTCTTGTTCGCCTGCATCTGTTTGCGCAGCTTCGCGGCGAACGGATATTTTTTCGTCGGCAGCGCGGACAACCCGAACGCCGCCGCCACCAGCACCGCTTCGTCCGTCGCGCCGTCGGCCGCGAGCCGGCCGACGCGATCCCGCAGCCGGCCGAACAACGTGCGCTGGTCCGTCAATGCGCGATCGCCGGCATTCGTGCGCTGCCGCCGGTAGATGGCGTGCGCGGCGAACACCATGACCGCGGTCAGCATCACGAGGAAGACCACGTTCGAGTGTCCGCGCTGGAATGCGACGAGGATCTTGATGACCGACAGCAGCAGCAACCCGCCGGCGATCGCCGCGAACGCCGGAAACCGCCGGCCGAATTCCTCGGCGTCGGCGATCAACCCGCTGGCGCGCAGCGGCTTCGCGTAGTCCTCGACCATGGCCTCGAGCGTTGCGTCCTTGAACAACTTCGACGTCGGCTGCATCGTCGTGCAGCGTCGCAGCAGTGCCTTCTCGAGCGGATGCGTGACGGCGCCGAGCGCATCGCGGCTCGACGTCGCGGCGAGGCTCTCGCCGATCGGCTCCAGCAGCCGGCGCTTGTTCAGCGAGAACGCGACGATCTGCAACGCCTCGGACACGCCGCCGCGCAGGTACGACAGCAGGTACGGATCGCGCAGGTGCCGGCGCGCCTCGCCGGTCGGCAACGACGACGCGTCCGAGAACAGGCCACGCACCACGCGATACAGGAAGAACAGCCCGGCACTGCCGACCACGAGGTAGAACCCGAGGAACTGCGGGCCGCGGAAGTCGAACGGATTCATCGCGCTACTTCGGCGAGATCGCGCGGATGAACGCGATGAGCTCCGCGAGCAGCCGCATCGAATCGGCCGTCACGGGATCGCCGGTTTCGCGCAATACCTGCATGCGCTCGATCAACGCCGTGGCGCCGTGCCGCGCGGCCAGCGCGAGCAAGGCCTCGCGCGGCGAGAGCTGCGGCTGGCGATCCAGCTCCAGCATCGCGACGGCCGACGCGCGCAGCGGACCGACGGCATCCACGAGCGCGTGCGTGCGCGCGTGGTCGTTGTGCAGCAGCAGCGAATGCCGCAACCGCATCGCCAGGTTCAGCAGCACCTGCGCGACGCGCCGGCGCAGCGCGCCGTCGTCGATCGTCAGCGAGGCGAACGGGTCCGAGCCATGCATCACGCGGCGGCGATGCAGGATGTCGAAGTACTTCACCGCGAAGGCCTCGGCGGCCGCGGCGATCTCGTCTGCCATCAGCACCAAGGGCTTGAGATCGGCCGTGGCCGTCAGCACCGCGACCTCCGCGCGCCAGCCCTCGACGCGCTCGAGGTCGATGCGCGAGAAGACCATCAGCACGTTGACGTCCGACGTGGCGCGCAGGCGTCCTTCCGCCGCGGAGCCGAACAGCAGCATCGACGTCAGCGAATCGCCGAACGACGCGATGCTGGTGGTCTTGAATTCTTGCAGTGCGTCGGCGATGTCGACCGGCAGGTCGCTCGCCCAGCTTTCGCGGTTCGTCGCAGCCATTCGCCCTCCCGAGCGTTGCGCCGGGAGAGTATGCCTACGGCAACGGCGGGCTCGCTACCCCGGCACCAGCGCCAGCGCGCGCGGCTGCAGCCGCGTGGCCCATGCCGAATACTTCTCCGCCATCTCTCGCGCGACCGTCGCCGCGACGCGCATGCCGGCGGTCTGCCCGTCGACGTCGCCGGCGGCGACCTGCGACGTCGTGTCGAGCAATTCGATGTCGTGGCCGTTCAACCAGTCGCGCCAGTCCTCCATGCGCAACGCGCCGGCCGGGCGATCGTCGACGATCAGCCGCAGCAGCTCGTGCGGGCGCAGCGCGCTCACCAGCTTGTCGTAGACGTAGCTGTCGCCATCGGCCAGGCGCAGCCGGTGTTCGGCGGCGTGGATCGCGCCGACGCGCGCACCGAGCCGCGTCTCGCCCGGCGACAGGCGCACGAGCTCGCGCAGTAGATAGTCCCAGGACACGGCCGGCGGCACCGGCTGCACTGCCTCGCCGAGCTGCGGCGGCTGCCAGACGTGCAGCTGCGGCGGCCCGGCGTCGGCGGAGATGGCCCGCTGCTCGATCAGCAGCGCGGACTTGCCCAGATGGAACGCGGCCGACACGCCCGCCTCGGTCGCGCCGATCACGATGACGCGACGACGCAGCGGCGCCGGCTCGGGCAACGAGACGGGAAAACCGGGGCGCAGCGTGAGGACCACGGACGCCACGTCAGCGCGTGAACAACGCGATCAGGATGATGATCGGGATCGGGACGCCGAGGAGCCACAACAGGATGGAACGCATGGTTGCCTCCGGATCAGGCGGTGGTTGTGACGAGCACGGAGGAATCGCGCAGCCGGCCGCCGAACGTCGCGGCCCAGCTCGCGAAGAACGCGCCGACGAACAACGAGACCACCAGCCACAACGCGAGCCAGGCGGATGCCTTGCGCGCGTCGTCGAGATTCTCGGTCAGGCCGGCGAAGGCGCGGTCCACGCGCTGCTCGGCCTCGGCGCGCGACAGGCCCGTGTCCTTGGCGACGATCTGGCCGAGATACTTCTTGTCGGCGTCGTCGAGCTGGCCGTCGGCGATCGCGTTGGCGAAGATGCGGCCGACCTCGGGCGCGCGCTTCGCGTCGTCGCTACCGCGGAACAGCGAGTCGACGTAGTAGGCCGCGGGTCCGTCCGTGCCGACCTTCACGCCCGTGGACACCAATCCGGTCAGCGCCGTCGAGAACAGCGTCGCGACCAGCAACGTCGACACCGCCCAGGCCAGGAAGCCGTGCGCGGTGTCGCGGAAGTAGACTTCGTTGGTATGGATGCTGACCCAGCGCGTGCGCAACCGGCCGGCGAGATAGCCGCCGAGCACCGACGCCAGCAGGCTGACCACGGTCACCCACACGATGCTCGACACGCTCACGGCGGTGCCGGAGATCCCGTCGTGCGCCCACGGCGAGACGACCGCGAGCCCGAGCCCGCTGCCGAGCACGAACAACACCAGTGACAACGCCGCGGCGCCGACCGCACCGGCGAACACCGCGCCCCAGGAAACCCCGCTGTTGTCAGCGGTCGCAATGGAAGTAGCCATGACCCAACTCTCGGAGAGCTGTTAGCCCGGCGATGCCGGAGCGGCTACCCCGCTGCTGTAGGCCTTCCTAACGGCGGGGTTCGGAGACCACCGGCAGCAACACCGCGCTGGCGTTCGCACCGCCGAACCACACGCTCTGCGTCGCCTTCCGGTAGTCGGCCGGCTTCGCGAACATGATGTTCTCGACGTACGTCTGCGGGTTGCGGTCGTACAGCGGGAACAGCGACGACTGCACCTGCACCATGATCCGGTGGCCCGGCAGGAACACGTGGTTCACGTGCGGCAGCGTCCAGGTGAACTTCTCGACCTTGCCGGGCTTCAGCGCCTCGGGCTTCGCGAAGCTGCGCACGTAGCGGCCGCGGAAGATCTCGATGCCGACGGGCAGTTCGTAGCCGGCCATGCCGGGCTTCGCGCCCTGCGACGCATCCTCGGGCACGTCGTTCGGATACACGTCGATCAGCTTCACGACCCAGTCGGCGTCCGTGCCGGTGGTCGAGGCGAACAGCTGCACCTGCGGCGCGCCCATGATGTGCACCGGTTTCTCGAGCGGCGCGCCCTTCCACGACGCGACGTCGGGGCGATCCGTGACGAAACGCTGATCGCGGATCAGCCAGGGTTTCCACTGGCTGGCATTGCCCATGTCGATCGGCCGCGGGATGAACGGCACCGGCTTCATCGGGTCGCTGACGTAATCCTCCCGGCCCGGGTTCTTCGGCTTGTCGAAGCTCGCGACACCACCGGCCGCCAGGTAGACAGGCGTGGCGCTCTCCGCCGGCCAGGTCGACGACACCTGCCACTCGTTGATGCCCGTGGCGTACGTCAGCACGGGCGGCGTCTTCGGATCCGGCCCGCCCTTCAACCAGTGATCGAAGAAGGGCTTGACGAAACGCACGCGCCATTCGCGCGCGGTGTCGCCCGTGAACGTCAACGCGCCGAGATCGAAGCCGTAATGGTTCGCGCCCGAGTGGCGCCACGGGCCGATATGCAGGGACACCTTGTCGTTGTTCTTGTCCTTCGGTTCCAGCGCGCGATAGACCGCGGGTCCGCCGTAGCTGTCTTCCTGGTCCCACTGGCCGACCTCGATGATCGTCGGCACCGTCAGCGGCCGCTCGGCCAGCCACTTGTCCACGGCCTGCAGCGACCAGAACTCCGTGTACGCCGGGTTGTCGAGGAACTTGCGGACGCCGGACACCTTGTCCACGCCGAGCATCTTCGCGTAGTCGCCGGCCGAACCGGCCTCGAGGTAACGCGTGTAGTCGTCGCTCGAACCGAGCGCGAAGTCGCCGCCGCCCTCGCCCTTGTTGGTAGATAGACCGACGACGTAGTCGATGCCGCTGACGCGGAACGCGCCGTTGTGGAACCAGTCGTCGCCCATCCAGCCGTCGACCATCGGGCTCTGCGGCACCGCCGCCTTCAGCGCCGGGTGCGGATCGATCTCGGCCATCAGCGTGGTGAAGCCGAGGTAGCTCGAGCCGATGACGCCGACGTTGCCGTTCGACTCGGGCGTGTTCTTCACCAGCCAGTCGATCGTGTCGTACGCGTCGGTGGATTCGTCGATCTTCGTGTCGTTCAGCGGGCCGGCGAGCGGGCGGTTCAGCACCCACTGGCCTTCGGAGCGATGCAGGCCGCGGATGTCCTGGTAGACGCGGATGTAGTTGTCGGCGAAGAACTCGGCGTCCATGACCTCGAGCACGTCGACGCCGCGCTGGCTCGCGACGCGATGCGTCGAGTGATGCGCGTCATAGGGCGAACGGGACAGCAGGATGGGCGCGTTCGTCGTGCCCTTCTTCATGACCATCGCCGTGTAGAGCTTCACGCCGTCGCGCATCGGGATCATCGCCTCGCGGCGGATGAAATCGGCGGACGGCAGCACGGCCTCGTACTTGTCGAGCACGTCCGGCGTCATCGGCGTGACCCGGGCCTGGGCCGGTGGTGTTTGCGGGAGCACGGCGGTCGCGGCGAAAGCCGACGCGGCGGCGAGCAGGAAAGCGAGCGGTTTAACTTGAGTCATGGGACGAGCCTACGAGCGGCCCGGATTGCCCGCAAGGAGACGACACGAAGTCGGACATCGGCTCGTCGCATTGCGGTCCGCCGGCCGACTTCCGCGCCCATCGCCGGCCGGCACGGTACGCGCGATCCCTTCACACCCGGAGCATTCATGAGCACGAAGCTGTTGGTCCCGCTGCTCGCCGCCACCGCGTTGCTGATCGCCTGCGGCAAGAAGCACGACGAGATGCCGCCGACGAACGCCACCACCGAGACACCGCCACCCGCCGAGACCGCACCGCCGCCGGATTCGACGACGACGACGCCGGGCACTCCGGACGCAACGACGCCGCCTCCCGGCGACGCAGCACCCGGCGAACCGGCCACGACGACGCCGCCGCAGCAGTGAGATCGCTGCTCGCGGCGTGTGGGGTCATCGCGCTCGCCGGCTGCCACCGCGGCGCCGACGAGCCGGTGACCGCGCCGGCGCCGGCGTCGAGCGACGCGCCCGCCGCGACACCGCCTTCCACCGAAACGGCCGGCGATCAGACGACGACGCCGGGCGGCAATGCCGGCGAAACCGGCGCGACGCCGCCGACCAATCAAGCGGAGGCGTCGCCGCCGCAGCCCTGATCAGCGGCGGTTCAGTGCGACGTCACCAGGTACGCCGCGACGTCGGCGACCTGCTGCGCCGACAAGCCGAGCTGGTCGGCGCTCATCATCAGAGAGCGTCCGAACCAGCGGCGCTCGGCGATTTGGCCGGCGGGCACCATCTGCGTGAGGCCGCCCGTGCTCTGGATGATCGTCGGATCGCCTTCGGCGAGCAGGATGCCGTCGATCTTGCGGCCGTCCTTCAGCACGAGCCGCCAGCCTTCGTAGCCGTGCGCGATGTCGTCCGAGGGACGCACGATCGCGCCGATGACGACCTCCTTCGGCTGCCGGCGCGCGAAGCCGTCGAGCACCGGCGCGTAGTCGACGCCCTTGCCGCCGATGCTGTGGCACATGAGGCAGGCGCCCGCGGTGACGGCGCCGCGTTTCGCGTCGCCGCGCAGCTTCGCGATCTCCGCGACCGGTGGCAGCGCGGATTCCGCCGGCGCCGGCGGCACGACGACCTCGCTCAACGTGACCGTGTCCGGATCGTAGATGCCGCGGCTCTTCAGCTCGGCCTCGATGCCGAAGCCCTTCCAGATGGTGTCGTGTTGATTCAGCAGCCAGCGGAAGGCCGGGTTCCTGCGGATGTCGAACGGCCGCGAGGCGGCGAGCTCGATCATCGCGTTGGCCGCCTCCCGCGTGGGCACGAAGCCGAGCGCCGTCATCGCCTTGTCGCGCTCGCCGGGCGGTAGTGAGGCGGCGCGCGCGCGCGCCAGGAACTCGGGTACCGCGGCGCGCGGCGTCAGGCGCCAGACGAGATCCGAGTACGGCTTCGGCCAACGCGTCGCGTCGGCGCCGGATCGTGTCGCCGCCAGCGCTTCGTACAGCGCGTCTTCCTTGCCGGTCGCGCCGATGCCCCAGGCTTCGAGGTACGAGCGGTCGGCACCGTCGTAGCCGGACGCGAGCGCCAGCAGCACGTCGCGCGAGTCGGCGAACGACACGTCACGCAGCGACAACGCGACCTCGCGGCGGACCGCTGGCGACGCATCGCGCGCCAGCGTCGCGGCCGAGCGCAGGAATGCCGGCGATTCGCGGCGCAGCGCGCGATACGCGGCGATGCGCACCTGCGGATCGGCATCGGCCAGCAGCCGCTCGACGCGCGCCAGGCCGGCATCGCCGAGCCGCGCCAGCAGCCACACGGCACGCGCGCGCACGAACTCGTTGTCGTCGCGCAGCAGTGCCTCGACCGCCGGCACCGCGGCGGCACCGCGCTGCGCGAGCCGCGCGGCGGCCACGCCGCGCACGTTCACCGCCGGGCTCTTCAGCGCCGCGACCTGGCCGTCGAGCGATTCGAAGTCGTGAGCCGGGATGACCGACCTGAACCCCTTCGGCGCGATGCGGTAGATAGCCCCCGAGGCCGTGTCGTCCTTGTCGTCGTGGCCGCCGACGCGCGGGTCGAACCAGTCTGCGACGTAGAGGGCGCCATCCGGACCGATGGCGACGTCCGACGGCCGGAAGAACGTCTGGATCTCGGAGTTCGTCTTGCCGCCCTTGAAGTCCGTGCCGGCGAACCGCTGCTCGCGGTTGGTCGTCAGGAAATCGATCCGGTCGAGCCTGAAGCCCGCGCCCTGCGGCTTCGGGAAATAACCGAACAACGTGTTGCGCGCCGCTTCGGCGCTGATCAGGAGGCCGCGCCATTGGCGGCCGAGCCCGTCGCCCTCATTGACGACGATGCCGGTCGGCGCACCGCCGCCGTACACGTCGCCGGACGGGATCACGCCGGGATCGTCCTGCCGCCACTCGGCCACCGGGATCGACTGCCCGGGCCGGCGGTCGGCATTCCAGTTGCGCTTGCCGTCGCGCGAGAAGTAGCCGGTGTTGCCGTACTCCATCAGGAACGTGGTGCGGCACGCGGGCGGATCGTCGTTGTCGTTCTGGAACACGTCGCCGAAACTCGTGACCGCCTGCTCGTAGCTGTTGCGAAAGTTGTGGCCGATGATTTCGACGCCGCTGCCATCGGGCCGCATGCGCGCCGCGAAGCCGCCGACGTACACGTGGCCGTCGTCGCTGCGCGCGCCGGCGTAGTCCGGCGGGCGGCTGCCGAACACGGGGATCGCGCCGCTGCCGCGCGGATCGTAGATGCTGCCGATGCGGAACGTCCGGCCGCCGCGGTCGGTGAAGTTCGAGCCGGCGTTGCCGGCGCTGAAATACCAGCGGCCGTCGGGGCCGACGGTCACCGAGTGCAGCGCGTGATCGTGATTGCGGCCGTCGAAGCCGCTCAACAGCACTTCGCGCTTGTCGATGGCGGGGTCGTAACGCAGGTCGCCGTCGACGTCGGTGTAGACGATGAGATCCGGCGCGTTCGATACCAGCACCTTGTTGCCGATCACCGCGATGCCGAGCGGCGCGACCAGCGTCGGCTCCTGCACGAACACCGTGGAGCGGTCGGCGCGGCCGTCGTGGTCGGTGTCCTCGAGCACGACGACGCGATCGCCCTTCGCGTCGCGGGTGTTGTGGCGCCGGTAGTTCACGCCTTCGGTTACCCAGATGCGGCCGGCGGCATCGATGTCGATGTTCGTCGGATTGCGCAGCATCGGCGACTGCGCCCACAACGTGACCTCGAGATCGTCGGGCACGGTGAACATCGTCAGCGGGACGACCGTCGGCGCAGGCTCGGCCGCCGGCTCGGCGGCCGGCACGGTGAGACATGGGAGCAGCGACGCCGCCAACGCGGCGGACCCGGAACGCAGGAGCTTCATGCGCGGTGACCTCAGAATGAATCGGCGGCGTGATAGGCGTCGATGACGGCCTGCTCGCCTTCCTTGCCGGGCAACGACGCGCCGTGCTCCATGCCGAACACGCCCGTGTAACCCTTGTCGACGAGGTGCTTGAAGATGTTCCGGTAGTTCATCTCGCCGCTGCCCGGCTCCTTGCGGCCGGGGTTGTCGCCGATCTGGAAATACGCGATCTCGCTCCAGGCGAGATCGGCATGGACCATGATGTCGCCCTGGTTGCGCTGCATGTGGTACATGTCGTACAGGATCTTGCACGACGGACTATCTACCGCGCGGCAGATGGCGAACGCCTGGTCCGACGTGCGCAGGAACAGCTCCGGCGTGTCGCTCAGCGGCTCGAGCACCATGATCAGGCCGTGCGGTTCGAGGATCTCCGCGCCGGCGCGCAGCGTGTCGATGACGCGGCCGGTCTGGATGCCGAGCGGCACGCGCCGGTCGAAGAAACCGGGCACCACCGTGGCCCAGCGCGCGTTGACGCGTTTCGCGACGTCGACCGCGT
>Ga0335075_10013896_pt1 | contig 12113 bp, 4 predicted proteins | sample Lox_Sample_24_FD_206723 | JGI IMG/M metagenome (GOLD analysis project Ga0335075, IMG submission 206723) | Soil microbial communities from Loxahatchee National Wildlife Refuge, Florida, United States - Lox_Sample_2.4 | ecosystem: Environmental > Terrestrial > Soil > Wetlands | place: USA: Florida... | reverse complement strand
CGGCAACGGCGGCACCGGCGGCGACCCAATCGGCAATGGCGGCCAAGGCGGTCAAGGCGGCACCGGCGGCAACGGCGTGAACGGCGTGCCCGCCACCTCCGACGCCGCGACCGGCAATGACGGCGGCGACGGCGGCAACGGCGGCGACGGCGGCAACGGCGGTATCAGCGGTTCCCTGGGCGGCAACGGCGGCGACGGCGGGAACGCCGGTGCAGGCGGTGCCGGCGGCAGCGGCTCGGCCGGCTACCAGGCCCCCGCCACCACGGGGACCGGCAGCGCCGGCAACGACGGCGGCGCCGGCGGCTATGGCGGCTCCGGCGGCACCGGCGGCGCCGGTGGTAGCGCCGTGGGAACGCAGCAAGCCGGTAACGGCGGTGACGGCGGCCAGGGCGGCGCCGGCGGTGACGGCGGGAACAACGGCAACGGTTCCAACGCCGTCGGATACAGCGGCGGCTTCCACGGCGGCGGCCACGCCGGCGGCGGCTACAACGGCGGCGGCTACAACGGCGGCAATGGCGGCGGCTACGGCGGCGGCTTCCACGGCGGCGGCGGCTTCCACGGCGGCGGCCACGGCGGCGGCGGTGGCCACGGCGGCGGCTTCACCGGCGGCGGCTATGGCGAGGGCGGCGCCGGCGGCAACGGCGGGGCCGGCGGTGTCGGCGCGCTCACCGGCAACGGCGGTAACGGCGGGGTCGGCGGCGCCGGCGGGGTGGGCGGCAACGGCGGCGACGGCGGCAACGCCACCGGCACCGGCACCGGCGGCAGCGCCAGCGGCCTCGGCACCGGCGACGGCGGCGCCGGCGGGGTCGGCGGCAACGGCGGCAACAGCGGCGCCACCGGCGGAAGCGGTGGTTACGGCGGCGGCGGGGCCGGCGGCAACAGCGGAATCGCGGGTGACGGCGGTTCCAGCCCAAGCGGCTACGGCGGCACCGGCGGCTACGGCGGGCTGGCCGGTAACGGCGGCGCCGGCGGTTATGGCGGCAACGCCCTCGGCGCCGACGGTAGCGGCGACGGCGGAGCCGGCGGCGTCGGCGGCACCGGCGGCAACGGCAACACCGGCGGCCTCGGCGGTGACGGCGGGAACGCCGCCGACACGCTTGGGGCCACCGGCGCCGGTAACGGCGGCAACGGCGGCTACGGCGGGGGTGGGGGTACCGGCGGCGCCGGCGGTGACGGCGGCAATGCCGCCGGGTCGGGCAACGGCGGGGCCGGCGGCAACGGCGGCAACGATGGGGCCAACGGCGCCGGCGGCCAAGGGGGGTCCGGCGGCGCGGGCTACGACGGCTTTGCCGGCGGTAACGGCGGTAACGGCGGCCCCGGCAACGCCGCCGGCACCGGCAGCGCCCCCTTCGCCGGTAACGGCGGTAACGGCGGCAACGCGGCCGGGGCAGGCCACGGCGGGGCCGGCGGCAACGGCGGCGACGGCGCGCCCGCAAGTGCCGGCGGTGCCGGCGGCGCCGGCGGCAGCAATGCCGACGGCCCGGCCGGCAACGGCGGCAACGGCGGTCAGGGTGGTTCCTTGACCGCTAACACCGATCCGGGCGGCAACGGAGGCAACGGCGGAAGCGCCGGCGCCGACGGCACGGGCGGCAACGGCGGTGCCGCCGGGACCGCGGGTATCGGCGGCAACGGCGGCAACGGCGGCGCCAGCGGCGGCGCCGGCGGGACCGACGGGTCTGGCGGTAACGGCAGCGACGGCGCCAGCGGCGGCAACGGCGGCAGTGGCGGATCGGCCGGCACCGGCGGCACCGGCGCCGCCGGCTCCAACGGCTCGGTCGGCGGCAACGGCGGAGCCAACGGGAACGGCGAGGCGGGCCAGACAGCGCCCGCGCTGGACCAACCCGATGGCCCCACCGCGGGCGTCAGCGGCCACATGCCTACCGGCGCGAGCGGCGGCGCCGGCGGAACGGGCGGCGCCCCCGGCGACGGAGGCGCCGGGGCACCTGGCTAAACCGATAGCAGGCGACACAAGTAAAGCCCCGCTTCCGGCGGGCCTCGCTATTGTCGGAACTCGAATAGCCAGCTCGTACACCACGCCGACGCCCAGCGCACCAACCTGCCGTCACCGCTCATCGTGGCTGATCGGGGCCGACGGCCTTACAGCGCGCTGAGGAACACTTCCTTAACTTTCGCTCAGCCACAACGTGAATCTTGGCCGCCATGTCGCTGTCCCGGCCAGCGCCGGCCAGCCCACGGTATTTGCCTGCCGGAATGGACTGACCTGCAGAAATCCATGCTCTTGACGGCACGCGTCGCCGGTCTCAACGCAAGGCTGAAGTTTTCCTGAAAAAAATTCAGATTTTCCCTCGCGTAACCCAAGGGAGCGCGGTAGCTTAGACAAGCCTGAGAACTCACGTCTCCCGTGGGGGACCTTTAGAAGAAAAGGGTTGAATGATGGCGGGTGCACACAGTAAGCGGAATCGTCGAGCACGGAACCGTAAGGCGCGGCGCGGTTTGATCGGTCTGGGTGGGGGTGCCGGCGCGTTCTTAGCGTTGGGGCTGGGCCCGTTGGCCAACACCCCGACGGCCAACGCCGACGTGCTGGACACCATCCTGGATCCGATCATCAATTCCCTGGGCAGCATCGACCCCACCTTGGCGGTGGACCTGGGCAGCCTGGCCAGCAGCTTTGACCCGTCATTCGCCGACAGCGCGGTGACAGCGGCGTCCAGCGCTGATGCGGCCCCCGCGGCCTCACTCGATTTTGCTGCGCTGTACAACACCTACATCTTCCAGCCGGGCTACACCTTTGACCAAGAGTGGATCAACGGCACCACGTTCTTGGGCTCGTTCACGGTGTCCTATGACAATTTCATCAATGGGATCTCGGCTGACCTCGGTGGCCCCCTGCTGATCGGCAACGGCGCCAACGGCGTCGGCGACAGCACGTTGACCGCGGCCACCGGCGGGGCCGGCGGGTTGTTCTTCGGCAACGGCGGCGAGGGCGCCACCGACTCGCTCGGCCAAGGCGGCGCCGGCGGGCTGGCCTACGACGGTATCGGCGGCGAGGGCGGTGCCGGCGGCACCGATATCGATGCGGCTGGTGACGGCGGAGACGGCGGCGCCGGCGGCGACAGCCTCTACGGCATCGGCGGCGAGGGCGGCAACGGCGGAACCGGAGTCGACGGCGGCAACGGCGGAACCGGCGGGGCCGGCGGCGACGCCACCGGCTTCTTCTTCGGCAACGGCGGTGAAGGCGGCAACGGCGGCGACGGCGGCACCGGCACCACGGGTACGACCGGTGCGGCCGGCTTCGCTGACGGCAACACCACCGGCACTGGCGGCACCGGCGGCACCGGCGGCACCGGCGGCGACGGCGGTGAAGGCGGCGCCGGCGGCAGCGGCGCGAGCTACCTCGGCGACGGCGGCGACGGCGGCCTGGGCGGTGACGGCGGAACCGGCGGCACCGGCGGCACCGGCGGTGAGGGTGCCATCCAAGGCCCGAGCGTCGTGAGCCCCACCGGCACCGGCCAGGGCGGTAACGGCGGTGACGGCGGTGGCGGCGGCAACGCCGCGGCCGGCGGGAACGGCGGCGCGAGCGGCTTCTTCGGCACCGGCGGCAACGGCGGTGACGGCGGCACCGGCGGCGACGCGGGCGCCGGCGGCACCGGCGGCAACGGCGCGACCGGCGTGCCCGGCAAGACGCCGGACTACACCGGTGCCACCACAGGCGAAGGCGGCAACGGCGGCAACGGCGGTGAGCCCGGCCAGGCGGTCGGCACCGGTGCTGACGGCGGCGCGGCGGGAGCGGCCGGCAGCGCGCTCGCCAGCGCAGGCTCGGTCGGCACCACCGGCGACGCGGGCAGCTTCGGCACCGGCGGCACCGGCGGTGACGGCGGCAACGGCTTCAGCTACACGGCGACCACCGCACTCAACGCTCTCCAGGGCCCCAACGGCGGCAACGGCGGTGACGCCGGCAGCGGCGGCGCCGGCGGCGCCAACGGCAACGGTGGCGCCGGCGGCACCGGCGGCGACGGCGGCAATGGCTTCAGCTACGGGGCGACCGCCTCCAGCCCCGAGGGTTCGGCTGCCGGCGGCGACGGCGGCAACGGTGGCACCGGCGGTACCGGCGGCGTCAGCGGCACCGCCTCTGGTGACGCCGGTAACGGCGGCGGCGGCGGGACCGGCGGCAACGGCGGCAACGGCGAGCTGGGCACCGGCGCCAACGCCAGCACTGGCGGCACTGGCGGCACCGGCGGCAACGGCGGCGGCGGCGGCACCGGCGGCAACACCCTCGACGACGGAATGAACGGCGGCGGCGGCACCGGCGGCGACGGCGGCACCGGCGGCAACGGCGGCAACGACACGACCACCTCGGCCTCCAACAACCTGGTCGGCGGCGGCGGTGGCGGCGGCGGCGGTGAAGGCGGCACCGGCGGCGGCGCCGGCACCGGCACGGGCACCGCCGGCGCGGGCGGCGTCGGCGGAGCAGGCGGCAACGGCGGCACCGGTGGCACTGCTGCCACCACGGGCGTTAACTACGCCAGCGGCTACGGCGGCGACGGCGGCTACGGCGGCGGCGCTGCGGCCGTATCCGGGACCGTCGGCAGCGCGGGCGGCGCCGGCGGCGGCGGCGGTGGCGGCGGCGTCGCGGGCGACCCGGGTCCAACCGCGATCGGCGGTGGCGGCGGTGCCGGCGGCGGCGGTGGGGTCGGCGCTACTGCGTTGACCAGCGGCACCGGCGGCGACGGTGGTGCCGGCGGCAACGCCAGCGGCTACGCCGGCACCATTTCGTACAGCGGCGGAACCGGCGGCGCCGGCAGCGCCGACGGCGTCGGCGGTGGCGGCGGCGGCGGCGCCAACGTCGCCGGCGGCGTCAATAACGGCGCTGGTGGCAACGCCAGCGGCGCGACAGCCGGCCAAGGCGCCAATGGGGGTGCCTACAACAACGGCGGCGGCACCGGCGGCGCGGTCGGCAAGGGCGGCGGCTACGGCCACGGCGGCGCCGGCGGCATCATCAACAACGGAACCGCCGGCCAGCCCTAACCCGACGTCGGCGATCCAGATCGCGACCGCGGCCCCGGAGAAATCCGGGGCCGCGGTTGCGTTTGACGCAACCCGCCGCAAGGTTGTCCGACACTCGCGGCGAGTCACTCCCCGGGTCGATGCCCGTCACGGCCACCTCGAGCTCGGTCGATGCCGAACGGGCGTTCCAGCGTCGCATCCCGGCCTCGGCGTCGTGGTCGCGCCCAGAGACGTTGAGCCCTTGACGATTGCACCAACAAGCCCGGCGACGCGCTTACCAGGAATCACGCTCAACGCAGTTTCGAACACGATGACATCGACGGGGTCCGCGTCATCGATACAACAATCAGACGCGGCCTCTGCCCTGCTTTCCCAAGCCGACCTGACGGTGAAGACGGACCCAGCACCCGCAGCCGCCGGGAAAGGCCCCATCCTCGCGTCATCGGGCTGGTAACGGACTGACAGCGCGCTGAGGAACGCTTATGCGCGCTTCCCGGCTCTCACATAACCCTGGACCGCGATCCTTGCTGGGTTTCGCGGCCGAGATAATGGTTGACCTGCATCAATACCTGATCCGGGCGGGCAGAACAGTCAGTCTCGAAATCAGGATGAAAATTTCCTGAAAAAAACTACAGATTTTGCCACGTAACTCATGTGTGCGCGGCTACCTTAGTAGAGCCTGAGAAATTTACGTCCTCGTTGAGGACCTCTAGTGGGGAAGGTTTGGGACGATGGCAGGTGCACACAGCAAGCGGAATCGTCGGGCACGCAACCGCAAGGCGCGTCGGAGTTTGATCGGTCTGAGTGGGGGTGCCGGCGCATTCTTGGCGTTGGGACTCAGCCCGTTGACCAACGCGCCGTCGGCCAACGCCGACGTGCTCGACACCATTCTGGACCCGATCATCAGTTCCCTGGGCAGCCTCGACCCCACCCTGGCAGTGGACCTGGGCAGCCTGGCCAGCAGCTTTGACCCCAGCTTTTCCGACCCGGCGCTGGCGGCGTTGGGCTCGTCGACCGATTCGGTGGCGGCGGCGCTGGGCGCGGCGGCCGATCCGTCAGCGGCGCTGGGCGCGGCCCCACTTGACCCCAACCCGATCTCCGAGTCATTCCAGACGTTCTGGGTCCCGTTCAACGAGCAGCTCGAAGTGCTTGCCAACGACTTCCAAAGCAGCACGATCGGTGCTGAGATCAATTCGGCTTTCGCGCAGTTGCCGGGGGACTTCTGTGGCCTGATTTGCAACGGCGCTGACGGAACGGCCGGCGGATCGTTGCTTGAAGCTACCGGCCAAAACGGCGGGCTGTTCTTCGGCGACGGCGGGTCCGGCGCCACCGATGCGGCCGGTGTGGGCGGCGCCGGCGGCGATGCCGGCGGGCTGGGCGACGGCGGCGACGGCGGTGCGGGAGCCGACGGCGGCGTCGGTGGGGCCGGCGGCACCGGCGGTGAGTGGATGGGTAACGGCGGGGCCGGCGGCGAAGGTGGAGCCGGCACCTTTGCCGACGGCGGCACGGGTGTGGGCGGCGCCGGCGGCGCCGGCGGCAACACCGGCGGTGGGGACGCTTTCGGGATATTCGCCTCCGGTGACGGCGGCGTGGGCGGCGACGGCGGTATGGGCGCGGACGGCACCGCGACTGAGGCCGCCGGCAACGGCGGCGCCGGTGGCGCCGGCGGTTTCGGCGGGCAGTTCATCGGCGATGGCGGCGACGGCGGCACCGGCGGTCAAGGCGGCGAGGGCGCCTCTGGCGCTGCGGGCTTCACCGCCGGCGACACCACCGGCACCGGCACCGACGGCAGTGAAGGCGGCATGGGCGGCGCCGGCGGCGCCGGCGGCAACGTCGGCGTCACCGGCAACGGCTTGATCGGCAACGGCGGGGTCGGCGGCGACGGCGGCCAGGGCGGCACCGGCGGCACCGGCGGCAACGGCGCCATCGTGGGCCCGACCGCGTTGACCCCCGCGGGCACCGGCCAGGGCGGCGACGGCGGCATGGGCGGCACCGGCGGCGCGGCCGGAGCCGGAGGTAGCGGCGGCGTCCTCTACGGCGCCGCGGGCGACAACGGCACCGGCGGCGAAGGCGGCACCGGCGGCACCGGCGGCACCGGCGGCAGCGGCGTCGTGTTGAGTCTCGCCAGCCGCGGTCCCGCGGTAGCGGGCACCGGTGGTAACGGCGGCACCGGCGGCGACGGTGGTGCCGGCATCAGTGGCACCGGCGGCGGCGCCGGTGGCACCGGCGGTGTCGGCGGCGACGGCGGCAACGGCGCGGGTCTCGCTTCCAGCGATGAGAACGTTACCGGCACGATCGCGCAAAGCGGCGGTACCGGCGGCAGTGGTGGCACGGGCGGTGTCGGCGCCGACGGCGGCGCCTACGGCGCCGGCGGCGACGGTGGCGCCGGCGGGACCGGCGCCAGTGTCAATGTCGGTGCCACGGGCAGCACCGCCACCGGCGGTGCTGGCGGTGCCGGCGGCGACGGCGCCACGGCCGATGCCACCGGACCCGGCTTCGGTGGCGGCGGTGGCGGCGGCGGCGGCGGCGCCCTCGTCGAAGCCAGCAACGGTGGCACGATCGCCACGGGCAGCACCGCCACCGGCGGGGCCGGCGGGGCCGGCGGCGCCGGCGACAACACCGCCGAGGGCGGGAACGGCGCCACCGGCGGCACCGCCACCATCGCAGCCACCGACGACGGCGCCGTCACCTCCATCGCGCCTCCTGACAACACCACCCCCGTCACCAGCGAGGCCATCACCCTCACTCCGACCACCGCCACCGGCGGGGCCGGCGGGGCCGGCGGCACCGACGGCGCTACCGGCGGCACCGGCGGATACGCCTTGGTTCAGGCCTACGGCACCGGCGGCATCGACTACCTCAACGCCGACGCAACCGTGGGCGACCCCGCTAGCGTCACCGCTAGCGGCACGGCCACCGGCGGCGTCGGCGGCGCCGGTATCGACGGTGGCACAGGCGGGGCCGGCGGCAGCGGCAGCATACTGGGCGGCTACGGCAAAGGTACCACCGGCAGCTACGCAACCGGCACCGCCACCGGCGGGGCGGGCGGCTACGGCAGCGGCGTCGGCAGCGTCGGCGGTAACGGCAACGTCGCCGTCGTCGAAGCCCTCGGTCCAAACAGCAGCGCTAGCGGCACCGCCACCGGCGGCGCCGGCGGCTACGCCCTCGACGGCGGCACTGGCGGCTCTGGCGGCGCCGCCCAAGTCCAAGGCGGGGGCTACGGCTACGGCGGCACCGTCACCGGCAGCGCGATCGGCGGGGCCGGTGGCGCGGGCACCGGCGCCGGCAGCCAAGGCGGCAGCGGCGGCTTCGCCTTCGATGGAGCCATCGGTAGCGGCAACACCAGCGCGGACGGCACCGCCACCGGCGGGATGGGCGGTGCCGCCACCGCCGGCGGCACCGGCGGCAACGGCGGCTACGCCTGGGTCGACGCCGGCGATGGCGCTAACTTCAGCAGCGGCTACGTCACCGACGCCACCGCCATGGGTGGCATCGGCGGGACCGGCACCGGCGACGCCACGGGCGGCACCGGCGGCAGTGGCGTCGTCGTCGCCGAGTACGGCGCCTCCGCTAGCGGCACCGGGATCGGCGGCGCCGGCGGCGACAGCGGCGGCGCTGGCACCGATGGCACCGCCGGCGGTAACGGCGGCAACGGCGGTCAAGGCTGGGTGTTCGGCTTCGGCAACGTTGACGGCCCACCGAACAGCGCTTCCGGCACTGCCGTCGGTGGCTACGGCGGGGTTGGCGGCACCGGCGGTACCGACGGAGCGACCGGCGGCGACGGTGGCAACGGCGGCGCCGGCAACACGTACCAAAACCCCTATCCCGGCACCGCCAGCACCACCGACGCCAACTCGTACGGCGGCAACGGCGGCATGGGCGGCGCCGGCGGCACCGGTGTCACGGCCACCGGCGGTGCAGGCGGCAACGGCGGCAGCGGCCAAGGCTTCGGTATCGGCGGCACCGGTACCGGCGGCAATGGCGGAACCGGCGGTGACGGCACCGCAGCCGGCACGGGCGGCGCCGGTAACGGCGGCGACGGCGGCAACGGCGAAAACGGTTATCCGACCAGCACCGTTCCCGTCACCGGCGCTAACGGCGGTGACGGCGGCAATGCCCAAGCCGACGGCACACCCGGCCTACCCGGCGTACCCAGCTACTAGGAACGGATACGGCAACCGCGGCCCGCGTCGAAAGACCCGGCCGCGGTTGTCGTTTGCGGCAGTGCGACCACAAAGTTTGGACACCTAACCGCGGGCCGTGCGCTGAGCCGATCTCACCGTTGAGCCAAGAGCTATGTGCCGGCTATCACCAGACCATCGGCCGGTGCTCGCCAAGGCACCAGATACCGTTGACGCCCATCGCCCACGTGTCAAGATCTCTCGATGCCGAACGCTGTTACAGCGTCCCATCTCGGCGTCGCTGTTGACGTGATGCCCAGATACGTTGAGTCCCTTGACGATCGCACCAACAGACCCGGAGACGCGTTCACCGTGAATCACTTTCAGCACAGTTTCAACCCACCGAAGAAGCCCAGCAGGCCTGGATCACCAGCTCGTTCGGGCAAACCGTGGACGGGTATCTCAACACCTTCTGGCAGGACATCGGGGGCCAGGGCATCTTGATCGGCAACGGCGCCAACGGTGTCGGTGATGGCACGTTGGCCGCGGCCACCGGCGGGTTGTTGTTCGGCAACGGCGGCGAGGGCGCCGGCCACCTCGGCGGCCGACGTCGTGCCGAATCACGAATGCGCGATCGGTCGGTCCCTGCGTTGCGGCCCGATCACCTGCCACTCACCCCGGCGCGGCGCCCTGTCCGCCAATCGGCAGCAGCAACCCTCGCAAGTGCGGCACTGCGGTCGCTGGTCACCTACGACCGAGAAGACCTCACACGATCTGCAGCCCCTCGGGAAGCTTCTGCGGATCGCGCCAGAACGCGTCGTTTTTAAAACGGTTGAACAGATCCGGCGGCAGCAGGGTCTCGCGCGGCTGGGCCTCCACGGTGCCGCGCACCGTGTGCAGCCCCGGAGTACCGGCCCGCTCATCGAACTCGGTGACGTCGTAATCGACGTGGCCGAAATCATGCTCGAAGACCGGCTCGTCGATGAAGGCGTAGATGGCGTGCATTGTCTTGGCCGGGTCCGTGGTCAGGGTTTCGTACTGGACCAGCAGCAGGCGATCCTTTTGCGCGCCGTAGCACGCCTGCTTGAGCGAGTCGTAGGGCGCGCCGACCATGCCGTTCTGCCCCGCCACCCCATTGGCGCGGGTATACACCGTGCCGCCGGAGCTGTAGTTGAAGATCGACGACGGGCTAAACACGTTGCGCTGGACCAACCGCTCGATGCTATCGATCACCCAGGGCAGTTCCCGCACGCAGGCAATCACTTTCGCCTCGGGAAACAGCCGCGCAATCGCCGGCATCCACGCACACCAGCCGCGGTTGGTGTCGAAGATCACCTGGGCGGGGCTTTCGGCATAGTAGTTGTCGAACAACCCACGCAGGATGCGCTCGCGCTTGGCGTCGTCGATGAACACCGAATATTCGTTGCGGGCGCTCATCTCGCCCAGCAGGGCACCGAACAGGCCGGCCAACGGACCCGACATACCGGCCTGGAAACTCGGATTCTGTCGCAGTAACGCCGCCAACAGAGTCGACCCGGAACGCGGCAAGCCCGAGATGAAATGGATGGATGCCATGGGTGTTTCCCTGCCTAACGTCCGCACCGCGGCGCTGACCGCCGACATCGAAACCCGTCGATGTCCAGCATATTAACTGAGTGCGCCATGGGGCGCATGGCTTTTCCGGCGGGAGCTAAGAGACCTGGTTATCACTAACGCCAAAACGCGTCGGCAGGATCGCCCCGTGTCGGGTTGGCTTGCAGCCCAAGAATTTCGGTGGCCATCGCCATCACCTGCGCATAGCCACCCGAAGATGGCGTGCGATTTTTTGGTCGATGCCGTGCCGGCCGACACATTTCTGTACGGCCGGCGTAATCCCTCGCAACGATCGCCAAATCAATCGGAGGAGACCAACGCGATGATCAAATACCAATTCATCGAGAAGCTGTTGGCCGACGCCACGGCGAGCCGGGATTTGCTGGTCCAATACGAAAACCCTGACCGCCGATCCGGCCAAGGCAATGCATGCCATCGTGTCAGGTCTCGTCGCGACAGCCATGACGGCGGCACTGCCGCCGGCCCGGTAACGGTGGTGGTCGTGGTGGCGGATCGGCTGGCACGGGCGGCAACCCCGGCGACGACGGCGCCCGAGTAAACCGACAGGAGACAACACAACGGAGCGGCCCGCTTTCAGGGAGCTCTCAATTATTCGAACATCCAATAGCGGGCGCGGCCACCAGCTCGACGTCCAGCGCGATGATCTGACCGCCGCGTCCGCTCTCTTCGGTCGACGCCCCATCACCCCCGCGTCAAGCTCCCGCGATGCCTAGATACGTTGAGCCGCTTGATGATTGCACTCACAAACGCAGGGATGCGATCCCTGAGGACGCACTCTTAGTGCAATTTCGAACCCGGTGGTGTCGACAGGGTGGTTCAGAGGTCTCGCAGCGCACCAGACCACCCTTACCACCGCGCGGCGGGGTTGATATCGGCACTCGGTCGCCCCGAAGAGGTCGTCGCTGACCTGCATAAATACCGCGGCCCTGAAACCAGCAGGCAGCTATCTCGAAAATCGGCTGAAAATTCCCTAAAAAAAGATTGAGTTTTTCCTCACACTACGCAGGTGGCCGGGTTACCTTAGTGGAACCTGAGAAATTTACGTCCTCGTTGAGGACCTGTAGTGGGGAAAGGCTGGGGACAATGGCGGGTTCACACAGCAAGCGGAATCGTCGGGCACGCCACCGTAAGGTGCGCCGCGGTGCGATCGGTTTGGGTGGGGGTGCTGGCGCGTTTTTGGCGTTGGGGCTGGCCCCGCTGGCTACCACCCCGGCGGCTAACGCCGATGTGCTGGACACCATCTTGGACCCCATCATCAGCTCGCTGGGCAGCCTCGACCCCACCTTGGCGGTGGATGTGGGCAGCCTGGCCAGCAGCTTTGACCCCAGCTTCGCCGACCCGGGGCTGGCCGCGCTGCCGGCCGCCGATTCCGCGCTGCCCGCCGCCGATTCCGCGGCGTCCACCGATGTGACC
>Ga0335075_10013895_pt1 | contig 12113 bp, 8 predicted proteins | sample Lox_Sample_24_FD_206723 | JGI IMG/M metagenome (GOLD analysis project Ga0335075, IMG submission 206723) | Soil microbial communities from Loxahatchee National Wildlife Refuge, Florida, United States - Lox_Sample_2.4 | ecosystem: Environmental > Terrestrial > Soil > Wetlands | place: USA: Florida... | reverse complement strand
TGGAGCAGAGGGGCGGGTGTTTCGATTTGCGAAGTTGATTAGCCGCTTTGCGCGCGCCTTGGCAACACGTATAAGCCGTCGCGCCCCCAATTTGGCTTAATCGAAACGGATGGCCAATCCCATCGTCCTCATCCCTGCGCGCATGAACGCGACCAGGCTCCCGGGAAAGCCGCTCGCCGATATTCACGGCGCGCCGATGATCGTCCATGTCTGGCGCCGCGCGCTTGCAGCGGATGTCGGGCCGGTCTGGGTGGCGGCGGACGATCCGCGCGTCGTCGGGGCAATCGCCTCCGCCGGCGGCAAGGCTGTCATGACCCGCTGCGATCATGCCTCGGGGTCCGACCGGATTTTCGAGGCGCTGGGCGCGATCGACGCCGACGGCGCCCACGATGTCGTGATCAATATTCAGGGCGATCTGCCGACAATCGAACCTTCCGTCGTGCGCGCCTGTCTTGCGCCGCTCGCCGAGCCGGCCGTCGACATCGCGACGCTGGCGACGCCGATTGAGCGCGAGACGGAGAAGGACGATCCCAACGTCGTCAAGGTGATCGCGACCGAACTCGATCCGACTTGGGCGCGGGCGCTCTACTTCACCCGCGCCCGCGCTCCCTGGGGCGAGGGCCGCCTCTTGCATCACATCGGTCTCTACGCCTATCGGCGAGACGCGCTTCGGCGATTTGTCGCCGCTCCGCCTTCGCCTCTGGAGCGCCGCGAAAAACTCGAACAATTGCGGGCGCTCGAGGCCGGCATGCGGATCGATGTCGCGCTTGTCGACACCGCGCCGCTCGGCGTCGACGCGCCCGAGGATCTCGCACGCGCACGTGTCCTGCTCGCGCCAAGGAAGCACACATGAAGACAACGAATTCGATCGCTTATCAGGGCGAGCCCGGCGCCAACTCGCATATCGCCTGCGCGGACAATTTTCCCGACCTTAAGCCGCTGCCATGCGCGACCTTCGAGGACGCGTTCGCGGCCGTCCAGGACGGCGCGGCCGAACTCGCCATGATTCCGATCGAGAACTCGATCGCCGGCCGCGTCGCCGACATCCATGCGCTTCTGCCGGCGTCGGGGCTTCATATCGTCGGCGAGACCTTTCTCCCGATCCACTTTCAGCTCCTCGCGGTACCGGGCGCCCGCATCGAGGACTTGAGAAGCGTCTATAGCCACACCCATGCGCTTGGCCAGTGCCGCAACATCATTCGCCGCTTGAAGCTCAAACCGGTCGTGGCCGGCGACACCGCCGGCGCCGCGCGCGAAATCGCGGAGTGGGCGGACAAGAGCCGGGCGGCATTGGCGACGCAGCTCGCCGGTGAGATCTACGGCCTCAAGACGCTGGCGTCGGACGTCGAGGACGAGAGCCACAACACGACCCGCTTCGTCGTGCTCTCCAGGGATGAGCGCTGGACGCCGGCGGGCGAAGGCCCGGTGGTGACGACCTTCGTCTTTCGCGTGCGCAACGTGCCCGCCGCGCTCTACAAGGCGCTCGGAGGCTTCGCCACCAACGGCGTCAACATGACCAAGCTCGAGAGCTATATGGAAGGCGGCGAGTTCACCGCCACGCAGTTCCTCGCCGACGTCGACGGGCACCCTCACGACCCGCCGCTTGCGCGCGCGCTGGAGGAGCTGAAATTCTTCTCCCGCGAAGCCCGCATTCTCGGCGTATACCCCGCCCACCCGTACCGCAGCGAGTCGCAGGGCCGGTCGAGCTAAACGACGGCCCTTTGCACGCGATCGCCTTCAGCCCGCCAGCATCCTCGCGAGCATGAAGCCCGAGCCTGCGCCCGTGCCCGCTCCCGGCCAGGTCGAGGCGCCGCAGAGGTAGAGGTTCCTGACCGGCGTCCGATAGCGCGACCAGCCGGCGACGGGGCGCAAGAAGAAATTCTGGTCGAGGTGATGGCTGCCGGAGAGGCTGTCGCCGCCGATCAGGTTCGGGTTCTCCCGCTCGAGATCGAGCGGCGAGAACACCGCTCGGCCGAGCACATGGGCTTTCAAGCCGGGCGCATAAGATTCGAGAATGTCCATCACACGATCCGCATAAGGCTCGCGCGCCTCATCCCATCCGCGCGCCGCAATGGTCCCCCCGGCGTCGCCGCGAATCTCGGCCGGCAGAACACGGACCTGAACCCAGAGCACGTGCTTGCCCGCGGGAGCGCGGGACGGATCGATCGCTGTCGGCTGGCCTACGACCAACGCCGGCTCGGCCGGCAGGAGTCCGGCCGCCGCCTCGGCATAGACCCGCGACATCATTTCAAGATCGGGCGCAACATGAACATAGGCGAATTCGCGTAAACCGCCTCCGGCGCGCCAGTCGGGGAGGTCGTTCAGCGCAAGGTGGATCATCATCGTGCCCGGACCGGCGCGGAACTTATTCAGCGCGGCTGTGAAGGAGTCTGGCGTCGCGTCGGGCGGCGCGAGTTCATCGAAGACGATCTTCGGATGAACATTGGCGATGATCGTTGCCGCTTCGAGCTTGCGGCCGCTGCGCAATGTCACGCCCGACGCCGCGCCATTGGCGACGTCGATCCTCGACGCGCCGTCTCCCAGAATAAGCTCGCCGCCCTTCGCCTTCAGCGCTCCCACCATCGCGTTGACGATCGTGTCCGCGCCGCCCTGTCCGATCACCATGCCGAAGCTCTGGTTCCCCATCGATTCCAGGTAGGGAAACAGCGCGCCGCCCGCGACGTCCGGCGCGAAATCGAGATGGAGGCCCCAGGCGGCCATCATCGCCTTGACTTTCGGATGCTCAAATCGCGCATCGAGAAAATCGCGCGGCGACGCCAGCAGCACCTTGCCGATGTCGAACAATCCGTTCGTCCCCATCGCCCGCCATGCTTTCCAGACGACCCTGGCCGCGGCGAATGAGGGCATGGGCGAGCCCAGGAGAGCGAAAATGTGCGGCGCGTCGACGCTGAACTGCGCCAGCAAATCCCGCCAGGCTTTCGCGTCCGCGGGCGAGAGAGCGGAAATGCCGGCGAGCGTTGTCTCCAGCGTCCGGCTGACGCCGAGATAGGTCCCGTCGCGAAACACGCTCACGAAGCAATGCTCCGCCGGAACGAAGCTAAGGCCATGCGCCAGCAGCGCGTCCTTGTGAGCGGCAAAGAAACCCGAGCCAGCGAACATGGAAAGGTTCATCGCGCAGAGATCGTGCCGGAAGCCGGGAAGCGTCACCTCGCGCGTCTTGACGGCGCCGCCCGGCTCGTCCTTCGCCTCGACGATGGCGACGCGCTTTCCCTTGGCCGCGAGATGCACGCCCGCCGCGAGACCGTTGTGGCCGGCGCCGATGATGATCGCGTCATAGGCCATCGTAAGCTTCGATTCTCATTCCACGCATTTCCAGGCAAAAGAGCCAGGCTCGCGGATCAACGGCCGCTGTTTTCGGCTGCGGCGTCCTGCCCGATTGTTGCAAGCTCATATGTCTCTGCCTAAGCTTGTCAACGGTAGCCGCAGAGCAAACTTGCGGGCCGCGCCGGAGGCGTCAGGAGGGATTTCTATGGGTTCGAACACAACGCTGAGCGACCTTGCCGCAGCGCTCCTTGCGGGCTCGGTCAAGGTCGTGGACCTTTCCGCTTCGCTCGGACCCGACACGCCCGTCCTTTATCTCCCGCCGAACGTCGGCAAGAACACGCCGCCGGTGAAGGTGCATTCGATTTCGAAATATGATTCGGACGGTCCCTTCTGGGCGTGGAACTGGCTCGAGCTCGGCGAGCATACCGGCACGCATTTTGACGCGCCCCGGCACTGGATCAGCGGCAAGGATTATCCGGATGGCGCGACCGACACGATCCCGGTCAAGAATTTTGTCGCGCCGGTCAATGTGATCGACCGGTCGAAGGAGACGGCGGCAAACCCAGATTATCTGCTTACGCCCGACAGCATCAAGCAATGGGAGAAGGAGCACGGCGAGATCGAGCGCGGCAGTTGGGTCCTCCTCCGCACGGATTGGTGGAAGCGTAACGGCAGCACGGAAACCTTCCTCAACGCCGACGACAAGGGGCCGCACTCGCCGGGGCCCACGGCGGAGGCGATCACCTATCTCGTCTCCAAGGGCGTGATCGGCTGGGGCTCGGAGACGGTCGGCACGGACGCCGGCGCGGCGGGAGGCATGGATCCGCCTTTTCCCGCACACACGCTTATGCACAAGGCCAACCGCTATGGCTTGGCCAGCCTCTGCCAGCTCGACCAGCTTCCGCCCAAGGGCGCGGTCCTGATCGCGGCGCCGCTCAAGTTCGTGAACGGGACCGGGTCTCCGGTGCGGGCGCTCGCTCTCGTTCCCGTTTAAGCGCCGCATGGCGAGCGCCGACACTGTGATTGTCGGCGGCGGGATCAACGGTCTCGTCGCCGCGGCCATGCTCGGCAAGAAGGGCCGCAAAGTTCTCATGCTCGAACGCAGCGACCGCGTCGGCGGCTGCCTGCGCTCAGACGAGATCACCGCGCCGGGCTTCATCCACGATGTGATGGCGACGACGCTCGTCCTGTTCATGACCTCGCCTGCCTATGGCGCGATCGGCAAGGACCTCGAAGCGCGCGGCTTCAGGATTGCGCAGTCCGACCTGCCGACCGGCGTCCTCCGCCCGGACGGATCGCATGTTCTGTTCTCGCGCGACCGCGCTCGCAACATCGCGGCGTTCGAGGCTTGCGCCAAAGGGGACGGCCAGGCCTTTGCAACGGAGATGAACCGGATGGGCGCCGACGCGCCGTTGGTGTTCGCGCTGCTCGGCGGACGCTTGTGGTCGCGGCAAACGGCCACGCTGCTCATCCGCGAGGCGTGGAAGCGGGGGCCGCGAGAGCTCGCGGCCTGGTTCGGCCAGGCGCTGCGCCCCGCGCGGCATTATCTGGAAACGACCTATGCCTCGGAAGCGATTCACGCGCTCTGGGCGCCCTGGGGCCTGCATTGCGGCCTCAATCCCGAGGACGCCTATTCGGCTGAGATGATCAAGGTCGTCGCGTTCGCCATCGAAATGGCGGGCTGCCCGATCGCGGTCGGCGGCGCGAGGGCGCTGCTTGGCGCCTTCGAGCGGCTCATCGCCGACAATGGCGGGCGAATCCAGTGCGGCGCGGATGTGGACCGGATCGAGACGGCGGGCGCAGACGGGCCCGCCCGCGCCGTGATCCTGGCGTCGGGCGAGCGAGTCGAAGCCTCGCACGGAATCCTCTGCTCGATGACGCCGACGCAGCTTTATGGGCGGCTCCTGCGCGATCATGCCGCCTCGGCGAAGGCCAAGGAGTCGCTGAAGCGCTATCGCTACGCCAAGGGCGACATGCAGATCCATTATGCGCTGAACGCGCCGCCGCAATGGAAAGGCGGCGACGATCTGGCGAAAGTCGCGCTCCTTCATGTCACGCCCGGTCTCGACGGCGTTTCGCGCGCCGCCAACGAATGCGAGCGCGGCCTGTTGCCGTTCGAGCCCACGATCTGCGTCGGTCAGCCGACAGCGCTCGATCCGTCGCGGGCGCCGGAGGGAAAGGCGATCCTCTGGCTGCAATTGCCTGAGGCGCCGCGCCACGTCAAAGGCGACGCGAAGGGCGAAATCGCCCCGCCCGCGGATGGATGCTGGACGCCCGAGATCCGCGAGGCCTATGCCGATCGCGTGGAGGCTTTGTTCTCGCGTCACATCGAGAACTTCCCCTCGCTGGTCATCGCGCGCAAGGCCTATTCGCCGGCGGACCTCGAGGCGCTCAACATCAACCTTGTCGGCGGCGACCCTTACGGCGGCTATTGCGGCCTCGACCAGTTTTTCCTGTGGCGGCCGTTCGCCGGCTCGGCCAACCACACGACGCCGGTCTCCGGCCTTTACCACATCGGGGCCTCCACCCATCCCGGTCCCGGATTGAGCGGGATGTCGGGGTTCCTCGTCGCCGGTGCGCTCAAATGAGCGATCAAACTTCGGTCAAGGCGTCCATGTTCGAGGACCATTTCCGGCCACCCGTGAGGCGTTGCGCGCTGTTTGAAGAATTATAGCGTCGCGATCGTTTTCAATACTCCATCCAACGCGACGCCGTTCTCGTCGGCGAGCGCGGCGCGTTTCAGGCGATCGAGCCAGACCGCCCCGTCCTCGCGGCCGGCGAGTTTCGGCACGGCGCCGAGCACGCGATCGAACTTCGACAATCCGCGCGCGTGGGTGTCCGAATAGCCTTTGATGAGCCGCCGGCAGGCCAGCGCCTCGACGCCGAGCTCGTAGCGCGCATCCAAGGCGTCGAGGGCCACTTTCAGCCACGCTTCGCGATGAGCGGCCTCACGGGCGTGGCGCAGAGAGTTGCGGCGGCGCGGACCAAGACTCGCCGCCGCGGCGAGTATCACATAGCCCGTGATCGTGCTCGGGCGAATCCGGCGGCCGCGGTCGACGAACGTCCGCAAGCGCGCGACGAGTCGCGGCCGCGCTTCGATCCATTCGCCGAGCGCCTTGGGCAGCGAGCCGCAAAGCTCCTCGACCCGCGGGTGGAAGAATTCGGTCGTGGTCACGATCGCGTCCGGCGCCGCGCCCACTTCCTTGCGAATGCGAGCCTGGCGCGAGGCGCGAATCTTGAGGTCCGCGACCCGCGGCACGTCGTCATAGGCCATCGCGGTCGCGAGATATTTGGCCGCGGCGACAGTGAAGGCGAAGCCCTTGTCCGCGCCGCCTCGCGTCCGGTCGCGCTCGGCGAGCGCGCCGAGGCGATCAAGATATTCGAGCCCATAAGCCGGGTCGAGATAATCGACGAGTTTGCGCGCGCCCGCCGCGATCATCGGCTGCGCCTTTAGGGGAAACGCGCGGATGCGCTCGCCGATCCGGTCGAGATCGGCGTCGCCGGTCTTTTCCGACCAGTCGGTGAAGCGCTTATGAGGAAAGCGCTGGATAGGTTCGACCGGATTGGCGTTCGTCCGATCGAAAGCCGCGCTGAACGCCTGCACGCTTGACTCGACGCCCGTCCCGCCGGCGCGGATCGCATCCTCGAACGCCGAGCGCGGGAACGGCAAGGCTTTGGACGCGGCCAGCGCGCCGAACATGGTCGCGGAAATGACGCTGCCGTTCGTCTTCGCCATCGCCTCCATGTCGAAGGCGACGACCCGCTTGGCGGCGAATTGCGTGGCGAGCGACACGGGAGCCGGATCGGCGACGCCGTCGCCGGGCGCCTGTTTCTCCACCACCGCGAGCGCCCGGTGCGTCGAGGCGATCAGCGTTGTGCGGTCGGGAGTGACCAGGCCGCGAAGCACCGAACGGCCGGCCTCCATCAGCTCGGCCGCCATGACGACGTCGAGGTCGCCCGGCGTCGGCATGAGCGCGAAGACGGGCTCCGCGCCATCCTTCGGCGGCGCCATCTCGATGTAGTAAATGGTGGCGCCGGTGCGTTGCGCGACGCCCGGCACCGAAGTCGACTGCGCCGCCCAGCCTTGAGACTCCGCAAGCGAGACGATCCAGTCAGCGAGCACGCCGCCACCCTGGCCGCCCATCGCCAGAATCGCGAGCGAGATGCGCTCGGGCGACCTTACCCGTGCGCGGCTCGCAACGTCGCTGCTCACGCCGCGTCTTCCGCGAAGCGAACCCGGCCGCGCATCCTGCGCGCCTCAAACCAGCCGATCACCCTGGCGCGGAAAGCCGCGATGCGGCGGTCCCATGCGCTCGGATTGTGGAGAACCTCCGCGCGATAGAACGAGGGGCAGAGCGCCGCCGCCTCCGCGACGTCGCCGCAATTGCCGCAAGCTACGCAATTCTCGTCGATCGCGGCGACGGGATCGTCTCGCAGCGGATCGTCGGTGTGCTTCACAGACAGCGAGGGACAGCCGGAAAGGCGGATGCAGGCGTGATCGCCGGTGCAGACGTCCTCGTCGACGCCGAATTTTTCCTTCACCACCCGCTGGCCGGACTTGATCGCCTTCATCAGGATCGGCCGCACGCGGCGCTGCTTGTTCAGCATGCACTCGGACGAGGCGACGATGATCTTCGGGCCTTCGGCCTTGGTCGTCAGCGCCTCCCGCAGCGTGTCGCGAAGCTTGGCGACATCGTAGGTGCGGTCGATCTGGCGCACCCATTGCGCGCCGATTCCGCGCACCGCGTTGACGATGCTGTTGTTGGTCTTGCGCCGCGGATTGAGCGCGCGCGAGGACGGAATGTCCTGGCCGCCCGTCGCCGACGAATAGAAATTGTCGACGATCAGCGTGACGCCGTCATGCTTGTTGAAGACCGCGTTTCCGATCGATGAAGCGAGCCCGTTGTGCCAGAAGCCGCCGTCGCCGATGACCGAGATCGAGCGTTTTCCGGCGGGCACATTGAAGGCCGAGGCCGAGGCCGGCCCGAGGCCATAGCCCATCGTGGTCGCGCCGATGTTGAACGGGGGCAGAATCGAGAACAGATGGCAGCCGATGTCGGCCGACACGTGATGCTGGCCGAGCTCCTGCTCGACAAGCTTCATCGCCGCGAAGATCGGCCGCTCCGGGCAGCCGATGCAGAAGCCCGGAGGACGCGGCGGCACGACTTCCGCGAGCTTCTTCACGCGCGGATCAGCGAGAACCGAGGAAGGGTCAGGCGCCGGCGGCTCGTTGCCGAGCAATTCGCGCGCGTAAATCGAGAGAAACTTGCGCATCCCGCTCGTGAGAACCGGCGCCGTGTACTCGCCGGCCATCGGCAAAACGTCCTTGCCGGAGACCTTGGTCTCAATATCGCGGCGGCGCAGGATGGTGTTGAGATCGCGCTCGATATAGTCCGGCGCGCCCTCCTCGACCACGAGCACGGCTCGCTTGTCCCTGCAGAAGTCGATGAGCTCGTCTTCGATCAGAGGATAGGCGACGTTGAGCACGTAGAGCGGGATGGAGCATCGCGCAAAAGAGTCGGCAAGCCCGAGATATTCGAGCGCGCGCAGGGTCGTGTTCCACAAGCCTCCCAGCACGACGACGCCGACGTCGCCCTTAGCGGGGCCGAAGGTTTCGTTGAGCTTGCGCGACGTGATGAACTCGACCGCGGCCGGCATGCGGCGCTCATGCTTCTCCTTCTCGTGCTGGAATGAAGCCGGCGGCAGCACGATGCGATTGACGTCGCGCACCGGATTTTCCAAGGCCTCCCGCAGCGAGAATTTGGGCTTCAGGTTGTCCTTGCAGACGAAGCGCCCGTGCATGTGGCAGGTGCGGATGCGGATTTCGAGCATCACCGGCGTGTTGGACGCTTCCGACAGTTCGAAGCCCTCTTCGACCATGCGCACGATGGTCGGCAGGTGCGGCCGCGGATCGAGGAGCCAGATCTGCGACTTCAGCGCATAGGCGTGGCTGCGCTCCTGCATGATCGAGGAGCCTTCGCCATAATCCTCGCCGATGATGATCATCGCGCCGCCGGTCACGCCGCCGGAAGAGAGATTGGAGAGCGCGTCGGCGGCGACATTGGTGCCCGCGGTCGACTTCCAGGTCACGGCGCCGCGCACCGGATACATGACCGAAGCGGAGAGGGTCGCGGCCGCTGTCGCCTCCGAGGCCGACGTCTCGAAATGCACGCCGAGCTCGTCGAGCACGTCCCTGGCGTCGGCCAGCACGTCCATCAGATGCGAGATCGGCGCGCCCTGATAGCCGCCGACATACGACACGCCGGACTGAAGCAAAGCCTTGGTGATGGCGAGAATGCCCTCGCCCCGGAAGACCTCGCCCTCGCCAAGCTTGAGGTCCTCGACCTCGCGAGCGAAAGAGCGTTCCGCCATCGCGCGTCTCCTGCCAATCGGCGTTTGATGCGGCCGCTCAAGCGCTACGGCCGTTCATCTGCGTGAGCATATTTTTTGTCGAAAACCCATGTCAACGGCGGCAGGATTGAAAAGGTCGTCAAACAGGCGACGAGACCGCAAGCCGGAGGCGACGGCGCCGCAAATGCTCGCTCCTCTCAAGGCTCTCCAGGGCTTGACTCCTCAGGCCTTTCTGACACGCTATCCATGAATTTGCATGGAATTGTCTCTGCCGTCGCGCTTTCCAGGCGCGTGCTGGATCGAGAGACCGAGGGAGGAGCGCCGAACGGCGTCCAAGCGACGGTGTTGATTTCCGCCGTCGGCTGTGGCGCCGTGGGTTCGGATATCGGGAGGCAGGATATGTTCAAGGTGAATCGACGCCAGGCGCTCGCGCTCGGGGGAGCGGGGATTCTCTCCGAGCTTCTGTTCGCCGGAGGCGCGGCTGCCGAGAGCGCCGGCACGCTGACGATCGCATTCAACGTCAACCTTCCCTCGTTCGATCCGACGGTCGGCCCTTCCGCGGTCAATCCGACGATTCAGGCGATCTACCGCGCCATCTTCGACCAGCCGGTCGGGCAGAAGCCCGACTTGTCCTTCACCCCCGGCCTTCTGACCGCGTGGGGATGGAACGACGACAAGTCGAAAGTCTGGATGGACGTGCGCGAAGGCGTCGTCTGGCACGATGGATCGCCGTTCACGCCGGAGGACGTCGTCTGGTCGTTCGAGCGGGCCGGCGATCCCAAGACCGGCAATCCGATCCAGTTCGTCTGGGGCGAGATCGGCAATTTCAAGGTCGACGGCCATCGCGTCACGGCGGACGTCAAGCAGTTCGACCCGGTGCTGTTCAAATGGATGGCGTTCCTCACCGGCTACATCCTGCCGAAGGACTATTTCACCAAGGCCGGGGCGGAGGGTTTCGAAAAGAAGCCGGTCGGCGCCGGTCCCTACATGGTCGACGAGTATCAGGGCAATTCCTTCCTGCGGCTCAAGCGCAACGACAAATACTGGGGCCAAAAGGGCGCCTTCGAGACCGTGATCTTCAAGTTCGTCCCCGACCCCACGAGCCGCGTCGCGGAGATCGAGAGCGGCTCGGCCGACGTGACGCTGGAGATCCCTTATGAGGAATATGACCGGCTGAAGAAGAAGCCCGGTCTCGCCGGTGTATGCGAGCCGATTTCCGACATCGGCATGATCTTCATCAGCAACAACAATAAGGAGATGGAGGACGAGAACGTCAGGCTCGGAGCGATCCACGCCATCGACAAGGACGTGATCGCCAAACGGCTTCTGCGCAGCTACGCCACGCCGATCGCGACGCTTGAGGCGCCGAGCTACATCGCCTTCAATCCCGAGGTGAAGGATCACTACGATCCGGAGCTCTCGAAGACGCTTCTCGCCAAGAGCGGCTATTCGCCCGAAAAGCCGGTCAAGTTCACCATCCAGACGACCCGCGGCTTCAAGCCGAAAGACTACGAGATGATCCAGGCGATCGTGGGCATGTGGCGCAAGGTCGGCATCGCGGCGGATATCGAGGTCTACGAGATCGCCAAGCACTATGAGCTGCGCGCCGCGCACAAGCTCGCCCCGATGGCGTTCTACAACTGGGGCAACGCCATCGGCGACCCGACGACGTCGACCGGCTTTGCGATGTATTCGAAGTCGCCGCATTCGGGCTGGAAGTCGCAGGACGTCGACGATCTGATCAACCCGCTATGGGCCGAGAAGGACGAGGCGAAGCGAATCGCCGGCTGGAAGAAGGTCGACGAATATGTGCACGAGAAGGGCTATGTGATCCCGCTCGTGCAATATTTCCAGCCGATCGTGTTCAAGTCTTCGCTCAAGGTGACGCCGAACGGCACTGGCGCGCTGCAGCCGACTTTGGTGCAGAAGGCGTGAAACACGAGGGAGCGCGGACCCCAGGCGCGAGTTCGCGCTCCCCCGACCGTTCCGGCGAGTGATGTCCGGCGCGCTTCATCGCCTGGCGATGGCGGCGGTCACGCTCATCGGGGTCGCGGTCATCATCTTCGTTCTCTTGCGCGTCGTTCCCGGCGACCCGATCGCCATGATGATCTCCCCGGGCGCTTCGCCCGCGGACATCGCGGCCTTGCGCGCGCATTATGGCCTCGACGCCAGCCTGCCGGTCCAGTTCCTGGTCTGGGCGCGGAACCTGCTTCACGGCGATTTCGGAACGTCGATCTCGCTCCATCGGGACGTGCTCTCGATCCTCGCCGAGCGCCTTCCCGCGACGCTCGAACTGGCGGTCGCCGCGCTTATCTTCGCGGTGTCGCTCGGGGGCGCGATGGCGATCCTGGCGGTGATGATCGACGAGAGCCCGCTCTCGCCGCTCCTTGACGCGGCGAACGGCCTTCTTCTCGCCGTCCCCGATTTCATTTGGGCCTTCGTTCTCGTGCTCCTGTTCGGCGTCTTTGCTCCCGTCC
>Ga0335075_10013894_pt1 | contig 12113 bp, 12 predicted proteins | sample Lox_Sample_24_FD_206723 | JGI IMG/M metagenome (GOLD analysis project Ga0335075, IMG submission 206723) | Soil microbial communities from Loxahatchee National Wildlife Refuge, Florida, United States - Lox_Sample_2.4 | ecosystem: Environmental > Terrestrial > Soil > Wetlands | place: USA... | reverse complement strand
GCCGCCTTACGTCTGGCAGGTTTGGCACCAAAAGACGTTGCGGCCTTCCAATTCGGCAGCGCGGATGATGGTCCCGCACACCCGGCACGGGTCCCCGGCGCGACGGTACACGTACGTGCGCGGCCGGCCGGGGCCATAAGACGGCGCACCGTGGTCATGCTCGGGGCGGACCACAATGATCTTGCCGCGCCGCAAGCCGATCTTCATCAAGTCCACCAAATCGATCCACGCGGCGGCGAACTCGGCTTCACCAATGGTTTGGCCGGCCCGGTACGGGTCGATGCCGTGGCGGAACAGCAGCTCGTTCCGATACACGTTGCCCACGCCGGCGATGATCGTCTGGTCCATCAACAGCGCGCCAATTGGCCTGCGCGACTTGGTGATCCGCGCCCATGCCCACGCCGGATCGGCGTCGCGGCGAAGCGGGTCAGGTCCCAGTCGCGATACCACATCGGCGACTTGCGCGTCGTCGAGAACCTCGCAAACCGTCGGTCCGCGCAAATCGGTGCCGTACTCGGCGCCGACCATTCGCATCCGCACCTGTCCGACCGGCGCCGGCATCGCCTCATCGGGCGGCCGCGCCCACTCGGTGAAGGTCCCGTACAGCCCGAGATGTACATGCACGGTCGGGCCGCCGACGTAGTGGTGGAACAGATGTTTACCCCATGCGCTGGCGCGTCGCAGCACCTGGCCGTCGACCGCGGACGCCGCCGCGGCGAACCGACCCTGCGGACTCGAGACCGCCACCGCCGCACCGGCATACCGACGCTGGTGCAGCCGGGCCAGTCGATGCAGGGTATGCCCTTCGGGCACGCCTGCTCTTAACTCGGCGCGCCGGGTACCGGCGGGGCCTGATGAGTGCGTTCGTATTCGGCGAGGATGTCGATACGCCGTTGGTGGCGTTCAGCTTTCGACCACGGTGTGGTCAGGAAGGCATCGACGAAAGACAGCGCCTCCTCGACAGTGTGCATACGGCCGCCGATTCCGATCAGCTGGGCGTTGTTGTGCTGCCGGGCCAACGACGCCGTCTCGACGCTCCACGCCAGCGCGCAGCGCGCGCCCGGCACTTTGTTTGCCGCGATCTGCTCACCGTTGCCCGACCCGCCGAGCACGATGCCCAGGCTGTCGGGGTCGGCCACCGTGCGTGTGGCCGCGTCGATGCAAAACGCCGGGTAATCGTCTTCGGGGTCATAGCTGAAGGCCCCGCAGTCGATCGGCTCGTGCCCGGTTCTCTTCAGGTGGTCGATGATCTGCTGTTTGAGCTCGAATCCGGCATGGTCAGAACCGAGGTAGACGCGCATGCCCGCAATCCTTACCTGCCGGTCCTCGGCGGCGCAACGCGGGGCGGCCGGACCGGTCTAGTCGAATTCGGGCTTCTCGGTGCGGCTCCGCTTGAGCTCCCAGAAGTGGGGGTAGGCGGCGAAGGTGACCGACGCGTCCCACAGCTTGCCGGCCTCCTCACCACGCGGAATCTTGGACAGCACAGGACCGAAGAACGCCACCCCGTTGACGTGGATGGTCGGTGTGCCGACGTCGTCACCAACGGCGTCCATCCCGGCGTGATGGCTCTTGCGCAACGCATCGTCATAGGCGTCCGTGTTGGCGGCGTCCGCCAACTCCGGCGGCAAACCCACCTCATCAAGAGACTGCTTGATGACCTCGTCGAGGTCCTTATTGTCCTCGTTGTGAATACGGGTGCCCATCGCGGTGTACAACGGCGCGAGCACCTCGGCGCCGTGGGCCTGCTCAGCGGCAATCGCCACCCGGACCGGCCCGAAGGCTTTCGCCAGCCGTTCGCGGTATTCGTCAGGCAGACCCTCGCGGTTCTCGTTGAGCACCGCCAGGCTCATCACCCGGAAATTGACCTCGATATCGCGAACCTTCTCCACTTCCAGGATCCAGCGCGAGGTGATCCAGGCCCACGGGCACAGCGGATCGAACCAAAAATCGGCTGTTGATTTCGCAGAAAACTGCTCAGGCATTTGGGATCCTCTCCTCGGCGGCCGGCTAACCGTCCAGAACAACCCTAGTCGCGGCGGTCCTGTTCCCGTCGCCGGGACGAATCGTCCGGCCACGGCTTAAGTTGGACACGTGGCATTACCGAATCTCACCCGTGACCAGGCCGCCGAACGCGCCGCACTGATCACCGTCGACAGCTACCGGATCGATCTCGACCTCACCGACGGCAACGGCGGCGCGGGCGAACGGGTCTTCCGGTCGATCACCACCGTGGAGTTCACCGCGCTGCCCGGCTCCGACACCGTCATCGACATCGCCGCCGACAAGATTCACCGCGCGACCCTCAACGGTCGCGAGTTGGATGTGTCCGGTTACGACGAGTCAATTGGTATCGAGCTGACCGGCCTGGCCGACCACAACGTCGTCATGGTCGACGCCGACTGCCTTTACTCGAACACCGGCGAGGGCCTGCACCGATTCGTCGACCCGGTCGACAGCGAGGTTTATTTGTACTCGCAGTTCGAAACCGCCGATGCCAAGCGGATGTTCGCCTGCTTCGACCAGCCGGACCTCAAAGCGGTGTTCGATGTTTCGGTCACCGCGCCGCAGCACTGGCAGGTCATCTCCAACGGTGCCGCGGTGAGCGTCGACGGCGGCGTGCACACGTTTGCCACTACACCGCGGATGAGCACCTACCTGGTGGCGCTGATCGCGGGACCGTATGCGCGCTGGGACGACAGCTACAGCGACGAGCACGGCGAGATTCCGCTGGGCATCTTCTGCCGGGCCACGCTCGCAGAGTTCATGGACGCCGAGCGGCTCTTCACTCAGACCAAGCAGGGATTCGGCTTCTATCACAAGAACTTTGGCATGCCGTATGCATTCGGCAAATACGATCAGTTGTTCGTCCCGGAGTTCAACGCCGGCGCGATGGAGAACGCCGGCGCGGTGACGTTCCTGGAAGACTACGTGTTCCGCAGCAAGGTCACCCGCGCGTCTTATGAGCGTCGCGCCGAAACCGTGCTGCACGAAATGGCGCATATGTGGTTTGGCGACCTGGTCACGATGCGGTGGTGGGACGACCTGTGGCTCAACGAGTCGTTCGCCACGTTCGCCTCAGTGCTGTGCCAAAGTGAGGCAACCGAATTCACGCAAGCGTGGACGACGTTCGCCAACGCCGAAAAGTCGTGGGCCTACCGTCAAGACCAACTGCCGTCGACGCATCCGGTGGCCGCCGATATCCCCGACCTGGCCGCCGTCGAGGTCAACTTCGACGGCATCACCTACGCCAAAGGTGCCAGCGTGCTCAAACAACTGGTGGCCTATGTCGGCCTTGAGCACTTCCTGGCCGGCCTGCGCGACTACTTTCGCGCGCACGCGTTCGATAACGCCACGTTCGACGATCTCCTGTCCGCGCTCGAAACAGCCTCTGGCCGTGACTTGTCCGACTGGGGCCGGCAGTGGCTGAAAACCACCGGCCTGAACACGCTGCGTGCGGATTTCGACGTTGACGCCGACGGGCGGTTCACCCGGTTCGCGGTGACACAGAGCGGCGCTGCACCCGGCGCGGGCGAGACACGCGTACACCGGCTCGCGGTGGGAATCTACGATGACGACGGCAGCGGCAAGCTTGTCCGGATTTACCGCGAGGAACTCGACGTCAACGGCGAAAGCACGGATGTGCCTGCTCTGGTTGGTCTTTCGCGGGGCCGATTGGTCTTGGTGAACGACGACGATTTGACCTACTGCTCGCTTCGGCTCGATCCCGAAACGCTGCAGACCGCGCTGGAACGCATCGCCGACATTGCCGAGCCGCTGCCGCGGACGCTGGTGTGGTCGGCGGCCTGGGAGATGACCCGCGATGCCGAGTTGCGCGCCCGCGACTTCGTGTCACTGGTCTCCGGCGGCGTTCACGCCGAGACGGAAATCGGTGTGGCACAACGGCTGCTGCTGCAGGCGCAGACGGCGCTGGGTTCCTACGCTGACCCCGACTGGGCCGGTTCGGAGGGCTGGCCAGCCTTCGCTGACCGTCTGCTGGAGCTCGCCCGCGGCGCACAGGCCGGCTCTGACCATCAGCTGGCCTTTGTCAACGCGCTGTGCTCGTCGGTGCTGTCGACCCGGCATGTCGTGGTGCTGGCCGACCTGCTCGATCACGACCCCGCCGACCTGGGACTGGCCGGCCTGTCGATCGACACGGATCTGCGTTGGCGCATCGTCACTGCGCTGGCCGCTGCCGGCGACATCGACGCCGACGGCCTCCAGACGCCGTTCATCGATGCCGAGGTCCAGCGCGACCCGACAGCTGCCGGCAAGCGGCACGGCGCGCAAGCCTCGGCGGCCCGGCCGCAGCCGGCCGTCAAGGAGAAGGCGTGGAGCCAGGTCATCGAGGACGACACGCTGCCCAATATCACCGCCCGCTCGATCATCGGCGGCTTCATCCAGCCCGGCCAGGCCGAGCTGCTCAAGCCGTTCACCGAGCGCTACTTCGCGGCGATCCGTGGCGTGTGGCAACGCCGCTCGAGTGAGGTCGCGCAGACGGTGGTGGTCGGTCTCTACCCGTCGTTTGACATCAGCGACGACGGCATCGCGGCCGCCGACCGGTTCCTTGCCGACCCCGAGATACCTCCGGCGCTGCGCCGACTGGTGCTCGAGGGCCGCGCCGGTATCGAGCGGTCGCTGCGAGCGCGTCGGTTCGACGGTGGCGCGGCGGCCTGAAGCCGAACGGGCCTAGGCCGGTGAGATGCCGGCGCTGGTCACCCGGACCGCGCTGACCAGACCGTCGATCAGCTCGCCGTCTTTCAGCGCCGACGCCGCTGCGGCCACGCCGAGGGGCGCCGACGACTCGACGCCCCGGCCGCGGACCTCCGAGCCATAGGCCACCTCGATCACGTGCTGATCGGGTGAGACGGCGATGAGCACCGCGTTGTTCGGTGTCGGCACCTTGGCCAGGATCTCGCGTGCTCGCGCACCGGTGTCGCCGCCCAGGTCGCCGATGTAAACGGCGAACCGTGCACCGGCGGCCCGCGACCCGTAGGTCAGCGCGTCGTCCAGGGTGACCAGATCGCTGATCGGAAACGGGTAGTGCACCGACACCTCTCCGGGTTCGGTGACCCCGGAGATCCGCCCGCTGGTGGTGATCACCGAGCCGACGGGCAGCTCGACGGGCTGGATGGTTGCGACTTCACCACTTGCCACTGGCGCCACCTCCCACGCTGAATTCCGGCGTGCCGTGCCCGGCATGCGCATTATGACCGAAAACCTCGTCGGTGGCCGCCCACAGGATCGGGGGATGCGTCCATGGCTCGGACATCTTGTACGTCGCCGGATGCGGTCCCTTGTGCCGCCAGATCAGCGCGACCAGGACGATGACCAGCAGCAGCGGGATGCCCACGAAGTAGGCGTGGATTTCCATAGTGCTCACGACGCAAACCGTATCTCACCGCCGGCGAGGGGGTGCGGTCGAACGTCAAACAAGGCCAGACACGCAGATACATGTCTCCTAGCGGATTTTCAGTAGCGAGTCACTGTCGTCACCGCCAAATGGCGCACTTCATGCTGAGATGTTGTACTAGCACCATGTCCCGCGCGGGCTCCGATGTCCTGCATAGGCAGGCAAACCAATATTCTTGGCGCACTCAGGAGTTCGCTGGGCTTCAGCGCAGCCGCGACGCGGGCGCTTATCTTCATCGCCGACTGAACCGGCCGTGGCGCGCAAGGGGAACGTAGCGGCCTGACGGGCTTCGGCCACAGCTGGTCAAGAGAAGCTGCCACGATCGCCGATGACGCCGATCGCGCTAAGCCAGTCGGGCTGCGGACGGTGACACGCCGTTTTGGCGCCGAGTCATCACACGACGGCCCACTGGGCACAGCAGCACCACAGTTCGACGTTGGTTTGCCGCCACCGTCGGTTGACACGCGTAATAGATTGCCCCGCAACATATTTCATCACAGTCGATGACTTCGAAATGAGGTTGAGACCGATGCTTCATGATTTTTTGCAAAACTTCGAGCACAACCTGTTCAAGCCGCTGTTGCTGTTCTTCTATTTCGGGTTTCTGCTCCCACTTCTGAAGGTGGACTTCGAGTTTCCCTATGTGATCTATCAGGGCCTGACGATGTATCTGCTGTTGGCCATCGGCTGGCACGGGGGCGAAGAGCTCGCGGCGATCAAGGTGTCAAGCATCGGTGACATCGCGGGATTTATGGTCGTCGGCTTCGCCTTGAACTTTGTGATCGGTGTGCTCGCCTACCTGATGTTGGGCTGGCTGACCACACTGCGACAAGTCGACAAGGCCACCGTCGCCGGATATTACGGATCAGATTCGGCGGGGACCTTTGCCACCTGCGTGGCAATTCTCGTCAGCGCGGGCATGGCCTTCGACGCCTACATGCCGGTCATGCTGGCCGTGATGGAGGTCCCCGGCTGCCTGGTGGCGCTGTATCTGGTGGCGCGGCTGCGGGACAGGGGGATGGACGCGGACGGCAACATGCCCGGCGAGCCCGGCCACACCGCACCGGCGCCGGCGAGGTTTGCCCCCGGCGCGGCAACCCAGCCAGGCCCCGGGCAGCGCCTGGACACCGAAGACGATCGCGGAATAGCCCAGGAGCTGGATTTCTCGCTGGACCAGCGGCGACGGCGCGAGCCCGGCGGCGTCGATCAGATCGGCAAGAAGCCACCCCTCTTCTCGCGCCAACTGTTGCGCGAAGTCTTTCTCAACCCGGGGCTGCTTTTGCTCTTCGGCGGCATCACCATCGGCTTCATCAGCGGGCTCCAAGGACACAAGGTCACCCACGACGACGACACCTTCTTCATCTCAGCCTTCCAAGGCGCGCTCTGCCTGTTCCTACTTGAAATGGGCATGACGGCTGCACGCAAACTGCGGGACCTCAAATCCGCCGGCCGCGGGTTCATCCTCTTCGGCCTGCTGGCACCCAACCTTTTCGCCCCATTGGGGATCATCGTTGCCCACGCTTACGCCTACCTCACACATACGCATTTCGAGCCGGGGACCTATGTCTTGTTCGCAGGGCTCTGCGCTGCGGCGTCATACATCGCCGTACCCGCAGTTCAACGGCTGGCGATCCCCGAGGCGAGCCCCACCTTGCCGCTGGCCGCATCACTAGGACTGACGTTCTCCTACAACGTCACCATCGGAATCCCGCTCTACATCGAGATCGCCAAGATCATCGGAAACTGGTTCCCAGCCACCTGAAGCTTTGGGGTGGGAATACGCCGCGCGCATCGTCGCCGGTCTAGGCCGCGCCTTCGCCGAGGTATCGCGCCCACGACGGGTCGAGTTCTTTGACCGTCGAGAGCAGCCGCCAGTGTTGGCCCTTCGGTGAGGTCGGCGCCAACCGCAGCGACCAGCCGAGCTCGGCGAGCAATTTGTCGCCTTTTCGGTGGTTGCAAGTCGAGCAGCACGCCACGCAGTTCTCCCACGAATGATCGCCGCCACGGCTGCGCGGCACCACATGGTCGACAGTGTCGGCCTTGGCCCCGCAGTAGGCACAACAGAAGCGGTCACGGTGCATCAGCGCCGCCCGGGTCATCGGGACGCGAGCCCGGTACGGCACCCGGACGTAAGTCCGCAGCCGGATCACCGACGGCAACGCGATCGACCTGGTCGCCGAATGAATGACGGGCCCGGATGGATCGTCGTGCACAACCTCGGCTTTGCCGCAGATCAGCATGATGATCGCCCGGCGGACGGGCAATGCGGTCAGCGGCTCGTAGGTGGAGTTCAGCAACAACACCCGCCGGCGATTCCAGATCGATCCGGCCTCGTGGGCCACGGGCGCGTGGTCAGCCCGGGAAACGCTGGAGACGCTATGCAGGGTTGGGCCGGTCACGGGCCCGGTTAGCCCTGCCGCGGCCCCGGAACTTCCGTGGCTGCGGCGCCTTTTACCCTGCGCCATACGTCCTCCGCCGACCAGTCCACCATGATTCGGCATCGATCGCACGCCAAATTGGCCGGTGTTGGCTGGTCAATCCGGTGAACAGCCGGTGCCAGGTTCCGCGACGAGGGGTGACATGGCACCGACGGTCGGTTCCGATGCCTCACAATGGACGGTGATGGAACACGTAGAACAATCCTTTTACGACGCTGTCGGCGGCGCGGACACCTTCCACGCGATCGTGTCGCGCTTTTACCAACTGGTCCCCGAAGACGAAATTCTGCGTCGCGTGTATCCGCTGGACGACCTGGCGGGCGCCGAGGAGCGGCTGCGGATGTTCCTCGAGCAGTACTGGGGCGGCCCGCGAACCTACTCCGAACAGCGTGGCCATCCCCGGTTGCGAATGCGGCACGTGCCATTCCAGATCGGCCCGTTCGAGCGCGACGCCTGGCTGCGGTGCATGCACACCGCGGTCGCGTCCATCGACTCCGACACCCTCGACGACGCACATCGCAAGGAGTTGCTCGAATACCTGGAGATGGCCGCGCACTCTCTGGTGAATTCCGCGTTCTGATGAGCTCCCAAGAACGTGAGCCGTGGTGGGCACGCGCGGTGTTCTATCAGGTGTATCCGCGGTCCTTTGCCGATAGCGACGGGGACGGCGTCGGCGACCTGGATGGTGTGGCGTCTCGGCTGGACTATCTGGACCGACTGGGCATCGACGCTATCTGGTTCAGCCCGATCATGATGTCTCCGATGGCCGACCACGGCTACGACGTGTCGGACCCGCGGGACATCGATCCGTTGTTCGGCGACCTGGCCGCGTTTGAGCGGCTGATCGCATCCGCCCATGAGCGCGGCATCAAGATCACCATGGATCTGGTGCCGAACCACACCAGCTCTGAGCATCCCTGGTTTCAAGAGGCGCTGGCCGCCCAACCGGGCAGCACCGCCCGGAACCGCTACATCTTCCGTGACGGTCGCGGACCCGGTGGGGCGGAACCGCCGAACAACTGGCAGTCCGTGTTCGGTGGCCCGTCCTGGACCCGGGTCGTCGAGCCGGATGGCAATCCGGGCCAGTGGTACCTGCACCTCTTCGACGTCGAACAGCCGGACCTCAACTGGGACAACCCGGAGGTCTTCGACGACCTCGAGAAGACGTTGCGGTTCTGGCTGGAGCGCGGCGTTGACGGCTTCCGCATCGACGTCGCACACGGCATGGCCAAACCGCCGGGTCTTCCGGATAGTGATGTCGAAATGCGGCCGCGCATGCTCAGCGACGGCGATCCGCGGTTCAATCATGCCGGCGTGCATGAGATTCACCGCAACATCCGCCGCGTGATGAATGACTACCCCGGCGCCGTAAGCATTGGTGAGGTCTGGGTTTTCGACAACGCCAGTTGGGCCGAGTACCTGCGCGCCGACGAACTGCACCTGGGTTTCAACTTCCGCATGGTGCGAGCCGAATTCGACATCACCAAAATCCACGATGCGATCGAGAACACACTGGCCGCAGCAGCGATCGAAAATGCCACTCCCACATGGACCTTAGAAAACCACGATGTCGAACGGGGACCGAGCCGCTACGGCGGGGGCGCCGTCGGGCTGGATCGGGCCCGGGCGCTGGCGATGGTGACGCTCGCCCTGCCCGGCGCGGTGTTCCTCTACAACGGGCAGGAGCTGGGGCTGCCGAATGTCGAGTTGCCCGACGAGGCGCTGCGGGATCCGACGTGGGAACGTTCGGGGCACACCGTGCGCGGTCGCGACGGGTGCCGCATTCCGATTCCGTGGAGCGGCGACACTCCCCCATTCGGGTTCTCCGCATCGCCGGACAGCTGGCTGCCGATGCCGCCGGAGTGGGCGACGCTGACCGTCGAAAAGCAGCTCAACGAGCCCGACTCGACGTTGTCGTTCTTCCGGCACGCACTCGAAATACGCCGTGCGCGTGCGGACTTCACCGGAAACCGGGTCGAGTGGCTGGCCGCACCGCGGGGCGCGCTGATGTTCGCCCGCGGTGACAGCGGTGACGGGGGTGCCGGCGGTCTGCGTTGCGCGTTGAACACCGGTAAGCGGCCGGTAGCGCTGCCGGACGGCGAGCTGATTCTGGCTAGCGCGCCGCTGGTCGACGGAAAGTTGCCGCCCAATGCGGCCGCCTGGCTGGTGTAGTCGCCACCCGCGCCTGAAATATATGACCCATGACCTATGCGTGGACAGTCATTGGAGCGGGACCTGCGGGCATCGCCGCCGTGGGGAGACTCCTCGATCACGGGATAGCACCCGAGGAGATCGCCTGGGTCGATCCCGCCTTCGCCGCAGGCGATCTCGGCGGCAAGTGGCGGTCGGTTTCGAGCAACACTCAGGTCGGCCTGTTCCTGAGTTATTTGGAAGGCTCTGCGTCATTTCGGTTCTCCGCAGCACCGCCGATGCCGCTGCGAGAAGTAGACCCCGACGAGACCTGCGCGCTCGCCTTGGTCGCCGACCCTTTGGTGTGGATCACCGGGCACCTGCGTGAGCGGGTGAGGGCATTCGAGACGACGGCGACCGCACTGCTCCTGGAAAGAAGGCAGTGGACAATCGACACGCCACTGCAGCAGCTCACTTCCAAGAACGTCATCCTTGCCGTTGGAGCAGTGCCGAAGAAACTCGCCTATCCCCAGCTGACGGAGATTCCGGTGGAAGTCGCCCTGGATCCGGAAAAGCTCGCGGACGAGCCGCTGACAAGTGTCACCGTTGCGGTGTTCGGTTCTTCCCACTCCTCGATGATCGTGTTGCCAAATCTCTTGCGTCACCCCGTCAAGAAAGTGATCAACTTTTACCGAAGCCCGCTGACATACGCCGTCTACTTGGATGACTGGATCTTGTTCGACGATTCCGGCCTCAAAGGGCAGGCGGCTGACTGGGCTCGGGAAAATATCGATGGGGTGTATCCAGATCGTCTGGAAAGGTGCTGGGTCTCCAGCCCGGATTTTGACGAAAAGCTCGCCGCGTGCGATCGCGTCGTTTATACGGTGGGCTTTGAGCGCAGAGCGCTGCCCGAGACAAAACAGTGGGGCCACCTGGATTACAACCCCACCAACGGCATTCTGGCTCCAGGACTGTTCGGCCTGGGCATTGCATTTCCGGAGCGGGCGACAGACCGCTACGGCTATGTGGAATACCGAGTCGGCCTGAAGAAATTCATGGACCATCTCGACGAGGTGCTGCCGTTGTGGTTGCGTTACCCGCCGTAACCGGGTCAGCGCAGCACTAGCGTAGGGTCGCCGCGACGGCGGTACACCGAACCGAACCGCGCATCGATGCGTAACCAGGCCGGCAGCGAACGGACCCGGACGATCTCGTCGGCGTTGACCGCCTCGGCCGACTGCGGCAGGAAACCCATTGCGGTCAAGGCGAATACACAGCGCATGGGCACACCGACGCTGACGTCGGCCGAGCTGACCCGGATCACCTCTTGGTCGAGCAGCGACACCGGCGGTCCCTGCGCGCTGCTGTGCTCTTTGGCCAGCTCGGCGCCGCGTTGCGCCAAGTCGAGCATCAGGCGTGCCGGTACATCGTCGAGGTGAGCGAATCCAGAGTCCGGCGGCAACGCGCTCCGCCACGCGGAATCCATCGGGAAGCCCGGATTGACGTAGCCGTCGCTATCCGCCGCGGCCAGTCCGCGCACCAATTCGTCTGCGCCGACGGATAAGTCGTCGGGCCGCAACGTGCCGCTTACCACTCGGCTGGCCAGCACGTCGAAGCCGGTGGCCGCCCAAGCCGTGACTAAGCCGCCCGAGCGAGCGCGCAGCCGGATCACCGCAGCCGGGTCCAGGCGCGCCGCCCGCTCGACGAATGCGGTCAGGTCCGCGCGGTGGGCCGCCATGGATTCCGGCCCCAGCCACAGTCCCCGCTCAGTTACCGGAGCCACCGCTGCAGGTATTCCCGATGGTGTGGCGACAGACGCACCAGCCGCTGATCGTCGATGTGGAATGCGGCCAATTGCGACTCGGCGATCACAGCGGGTTTCGACTCCGGATCGGCGTTGACCGAACGCACCCCATAGCCGAGGGTGAAATCCACCGCCCGCAACCGCTTTACCCACATGGTGACCTGTAGCGGCGAATCCACCAGCCGGAGCTGACCTTTGTATGTGACGCGCACGTCGGCGATCAGCAAACCGACGCTGGTGATATCGGCACCGAATGCATGCGAAAGAAACGGGACGCGCGCCTCTTCGAGAATCGTGACCATGGTCGCGTGGTTGACGTGCTGGTACATGT
>Ga0335075_10013893_pt1 | contig 12113 bp, 6 predicted proteins | sample Lox_Sample_24_FD_206723 | JGI IMG/M metagenome (GOLD analysis project Ga0335075, IMG submission 206723) | Soil microbial communities from Loxahatchee National Wildlife Refuge, Florida, United States - Lox_Sample_2.4 | ecosystem: Environmental > Terrestrial > Soil > Wetlands | place: USA: Florida... | reverse complement strand
AGGGCCGCGGCGTCGAAGGCTTCCAGGCGTGCCAGCATCGTTTCGCACCAGCCGGCGGCCGCGTCGTTTAGTGCCTCCGTCTCCGGAGCGATGTGCGATACGGGCATCCCCTGCGAGGCGCGGTAGACGGCGGTAAACGCCGCGCCGCGCAGCGGTCCGCGTTCGTCGCAGTTGGCGGCTTCGTAGTCGTCGATCGCCGCACGCAGTCGGTCGTTCATCGTCTCATCCAAATCGGCAGCCGGAGCGTTCGAACGTTATGCGACTCATGGTTCTGGCCGTCCTGGCTTTCGCCGTCGCCGGTGCGTTCGAATTGATGCGTGCGTTGCCCGGCGGCGAGCGCGGCTTACTGCTGTTCGAAAGAGCTTGCCCGATTCACCGCGCCGCCCGGTAGCGCGCCGGAGACGCCGGCCGGCGGATAAATCGTTGCGACCGAGCCGTCGATTCGCATGTCGAGCGCCGGCAGGCCGTATTGGCTGGTGGCATCGGCGATTCGCCGGAAGATGATCTGCGATTCCGACGCGTCCGCCAAGTGTGGAATGCCGCTTTCGGTCAGCTTGCGGCCGTACCCGAGGTCGACCGCAAAGAGCGTAATTCGTGCGAGCCGGTCGCGCTCGAACGTCGAGCGCGCGATAACGGTTTGGAACGTAAAGGCGTTCGCGAAAGAGCCGGCGTTGAGCAGCTCGGCGAGATCGTCGTCCGACGCCAAACCGGGACGCCGATAGGCGCTCGCCAGCAGCGCGGCGTTCTCCTGAAAGAGATCGTGCGGCAGCGGCACTTGTATGTCGCTCCAAAAGAAGTTACCGAGCCCGTAGAAGATCGGGCGGCCGCGATAGATTTCGATCGGACCGAGATTGTGGATGCCGGTCGTGACGAAGACGTCGGCACCGGAATCGATCGCCCGGTGCGCGACGGTGCGCAGGAAGGCGCCGGGAAGCATCGGCCGCTTTGGATCGTCGCAACCGATCGAGCACTCGTGCGAGTGAATCGTCGCAATGAGGAAGTCGCCGTTCTGTTTGCCGCTGCGGATCGCGCTTTCGATACCCTCGAGATCCTCCGGGTCGATCGTATACAGATACTCGAAGCGTTGGGCGCGCTCGTAGGTCGTGCCGAACAGGCTCAGCGTCGCGGGATCGCCGGCGCAGGCGGTGCGATCCGCGCGGCACGCAACCGCCGCCAGCGAGCGCAGGTCGGCCTCGGGCAAACCGACGGTCTGCTGCACCGCGAGCGCGCTCAATCCCGGGCGGCCGGGTGCGGTGCCTTGCGGAGGCAGCGCGTCGCTCGTCGGACGGTACGTCGACGCGAACGAGACGATGCCGACCCGCGCGCCGGGCGTTTCGTAGTATGCCGCCGCTCGCGCCTGCGCGCGGTTTTCACCGACGCCGGCCCAGACGATACCGGCGGCGTCGAGCCGCCGGCTCGTTTCGCGCATCCCTTCGATGCCCCAATCCAGTGCGTGGTTGTTGGCGCGCGAAACGACGTCGAATCCCATCGCGCGCAAGTCCGGTGCGACGCCCGGAAGGCTCGAGTTGGTCCAATCGCCGTCGTTGGAATACGGGAATCCCTTGAACGCGCGCATGTCCAGAATCGTCGTCTCCATGTTCCCGTAGAGGACGTCGGTGTTTTTGAGGGTTGCGAGCACGCGCTGAAATCCGGCGTCGTCGCGCTCGTAGCGCAGCAGGGGCCGGGAGATGATGAGATCGCCGACTGCGGTGAACGTGAATCCGTCGGGAACGTGCGTGCGAAACTCCGCCTCGGGCGGCCGTTTCGGATCGAACAATTCGGGGTTGAGGATGCCGGGCGACCCGGTGCTCTGTGCGTGCAGCGACCCCGGCCAGAGGAGTGCGAGGACGGCCGCGGCGATCGCCGTCCGCGTGAGGACGCGCAGCCGAGCCGCCTTCACGGAGAGATCCCGTTCGCCATCAGTGCGGCGCACAACGGAATGAAGACGAAGAGACCGATCTCGACTCCCAGCAGAGCCCGCAGGCGGCGGTACTCGGCGTCGTCCAACGCGACCGATCCGTCGGCGCCCCGCCGGCGGTTCCAACGCAAGAACGCGACCGTCGGCACGATCGAGATCAGCGCGACGCTCGCGAACAGGGCCATCTTTATCCAGAAGATGGGGTTGTGCGCGTAATAGGAAGCACCTTTGGTGCCGAAAAACACCAGCAGCAGGCCGGTGACGACGACCAGCCCGGCGACGATGCCATAGCAGCGGTCGAGCGTTTGCAGCTGCGCGACGTCGTCGCTGCGCAACGCCTTCTTGAGCAGCAGCGCTTCGGCCACCAGCAGTGCGGCAAGCGCGAAAATGCAGACGAAATGGGCGAAGTGGAGCAATGCGTCCCGCACCATGACCGGCATGGGGCCCAAGTTCACGATGGCGCCGGACGCCACCTCGCCGCCGTATCAGCGCATCCGGCGGTAAATCGGTTCGCCCTCGGCGAGCAGGCGAAAGACGCGTTCGTGCGGCGTCTGTCTGAGCGATTCGTTCGCACCGAGGCAGAAGAACCCCAAGCGCAGCAAGCTATTCAAGAGCAGGTTGTGCACGCGGAACTGGAGCGCTTTGTTGAACTGAGGGAGGATCCCGCGAGCGACGATCGCGTGGAACTCGTTGAGCGAGCCGTCCGTGACGAGACTGTGCTGCGCGAAGATGACGTTCTTCTTGAAGTCGGGCTTGAAGCGAAACCGGTCGCCGGCGATCGTTCCGAGTTCGCTCAGGCTCCCGTTGCTTCCGGTTGCGCGATGCGACGCTCGCAGCGCCTCGGGCGATTCGAGATCGAAGACGCCGCGCTTGGCGGTCGAGATTGCCAACTCGCTTGCGTCGGTGGCATAAATCATCGTGCGCGACAGCAGGCCCTCTTCGTGGAGGATCGCCGCGATCGAATACGCGTCTTCCCCACGCGCGCAGTTGGGCAGCCAGACGCGCACGAACGAATAGGTTCGCATCAAGGGTACGACGCGCCGGCGAAACGCGGCGAAGAACTCCGGATCGCGGAACAGCGTTCCTTGGCCGCCGGACATCGCCATCATGAAGCGAGCGAAGGCGGGCGGATCGTGCAAGACCTTCTCCAACAAACCCGAAATCGTCCGCGCGCCTTCGGCGCGCATGCGCTCGGTGACGCGTCGTTTGAGCGTCGCTTGCGAGTATTCGCGAAAGTCGTAGCCGGAAAACCGCACGACCGCCTCGAGCAGCAGCGTGAGCTCGAGGTCGGTCAGCGCGCCCTCGCGCGCCGTCTCGGCGGGCGGCTGCGGCGACGGCGGCGATTCGACTAGCGATTCAACCATACACGCAACAGCGAGACCAGCTGATCTACGTCGACCGGTTTACTGATGTACTCCGACGCTCCGGCCGCGATGCAGCTCTCGCGGTCGCCGCGCATGGCCTTCGCGGTGAGCGCGATGATCGGCAGCTCGTTGTAGCGGCCGTCGGCGCGGATTCGGCGAATCGTCTCGTAGCCGTCCATTTCGGGCATCATGATGTCCATCAGTACGATGTCGATCGCGCCGGCGACGTCCTCCGTGAGAATGTCGATCCCTTCCTGACCGCCTTCGGCGCTGAGCACGCGCATGTCGTAGACCTCCAGTGCGGTACGCAGGGCGAAGATGTTGCGGGTGTCGTCGTCGACGATCAGCACGCCGCGCCCGGCCAGCGAGGTGCTCGAGGGCGACGCGATCTCGACGGCGGTACGTTTGCTGGCCGGCAGCCGCGACTCGACTTGGTGTAAAAAGAACTGCGCTTCGTCGAGCAACCGCTCGGGTGCGACCGCGCCCTTGACGATCACCGCTTCGCTGAGCTCGTTGAGCTTCATCTCTTCCTGGCGCGTCAAGTCGCGGCCGGTGTAGACGATGACGGGAACGGTCGTGCCGTTGGGCATCCCGCGCAGGCGCGCGATCAGCTCGTCGCCCGGAATGTCGGGCAAGCCGAGGTCGACGACGATGCAGTCGAAGTGCTGGTCGCGGACGGCGTCGATGGCCTCGCGGCCGTCGCGTACGGCAGTGACTGCGACCTCGCCGCTGCCGATCAGATTGACGAGCGCGTTGAGCTGCGTGATATCGTCTTCCACCACCAAGAGGTTCTTGGATCCGCCGTTGCGGAAGCCGAGCAGCGAGTCGAACGTTTCGGTCAAGGCCTCCTCGGTGACGGGTTTCTTGAGATGAGCGACCGCGCCGGCGTCCAGCGCGCGTTGCCACTGCTCCTCGCCCGAGATGACGTGCACCGGGATGTCCGCCGTGATCGGATCGGTCTTGAGCTCTTGGAGCAAGCTCCAGCCGTCCGTGTCGGGCAGGCCGATGTCGAGCGTGATGGCGTCGGGCCGGAACTGGCGCGCCAGCGCCAGGCCTTGCATCGCCGACGTCGCGACGACGGCTTTGAACCCGCGGTCGCGCGCGAGCCCGAGCAGGATGCGCGCGAAGATCACGTCGTCTTCGATGATCAGCAGCACGCGGTCCGACGGATCGATCCGCTCGCGGTCGTCGGCGACGTCGCGATTCGGCTTGTCGTCCGCGCCGACGCGCGGAACCGGGCGGACGATGCGCTCTTGCACGCCGCCGCTGATCGCCACCGTGCGCTGAACGACGGTCGTGGCGACGTTGCGCTCGAGGGGATGGTAGAACGTAAACGTGCTGCCGTTTCCGACGACGCTCTCGACGCTGATTTCTCCGCCCAGCAGTGCGGCGATCTCGCGGCTGATCGCCAAGCCGAGGCCGGTACCGCCAAACTTGCGCGACGTTCCCATGTCGGCTTGCTGGAAGGCCTCGAAGATGACGTTGAACTTGTCCTGCGGGATGCCGATGCCGGTGTCGCTGACCGTGAACGCCACCGCCGGTCCGGTGATGCTGGCCAGATGGTGCTCGCGGAGCAGGCGAATGTGGAAGCTCACGTTGCCTTCGGTCGTGAACTTGAACGCGTTGGAGAGCAGGTTCTTGAGAATCTGCTGCATGCGCGTCGGATCGGTGAGCAGCGTGTCGGGCAGATCTTCGTCGCAGCGGATGATGAAGTCGAGGTTCTTGTCTTGAGCGATTTGGTTGAAGGTGCGCTCGACTTCGTCCTGGATTTGCGCGAACTCGATCTCCTGCAGATCGATCGAGGTCGTCCCCGACTCGATCTTGGAGAGGTCGAGGATGTCGTTGATCAGCGTCAGCAGGTCGGCGCCGGCGGCACGAATCGTTCGCGCGAACTCGACCTCCTTCGACGACATGTTGCCGGTGGGGTTGTCGGCCAGCTGCTTGGAGAGGATCAGCAGGCTGTTGAGCGGCGTGCGCAGTTCGTGCGACATGTTGGCCAAGAACTGCGACTTGTACTTGGAAGTCAACGCCAGCTGTTCGGCCTTCTTCTCGAGCTCTTGACGCGCTTCGTCGATTTCGCGCGTGCGCCGCTCCACCTCGGCGTTGCGTTCCTGCAGCAGGCGCGCCTTTTCTTCCAGCTCGTCGTTGGTTTGCTGCAGCTCCATCTGCTGGCTTTGCAGCTCGATGGTCAGCGCTTGCGACTGCTTGAGCAGCTCTTCGGTCCGCATCGACGCGGCGATCGTGTTCAGAATCACGCCGATTGACTGCGTCAGCTGCTCGAGGAAGAGCAAATGCGTTTCGCTGAAGTGCCCCGCCGAGGCGAGTTCCATGACCGCCTTGACGTCGCCCTCGAAGACGACCGGAAGCACGATCAGCGAGAGCGGACGCATGCCGCCCAGGCCGGAGCTGATCGCCATGTAATCCGGCGGCACCTCGGTCAGAAGAATGCGGCGTTTTTCGACGACGCACTGCCCGACCAGTCCCTCGCCCGCGTGCACGATGCGCTGCGACGCCTTGCGCCGCGAAAGTGCGTAGCTGGCGATGAGGCGCAACAGCGGCTCTTCGCCCAGCGGCTCGTTGATGTAGAACGAACCGGTTTGTGCGTTGACCAGCGGCGCGATCTCGGACATGATCAGGCGGCTGACCGTCTTGATGTCGCGCTGACCCTGCAGCATGGCCGTGAAGCGCGCTAGGTTCGTCTTGAGCCAATCCTGTTCGGTATTCTTGCGGGTCGTGTCGCGCAGGTTCTGGATCATCTCGTTGACGTTCTGCGTCAGCTCGCCGACTTCGCCGCGGGCCTCGACTTCGATCGCTCGCGAGAGATCGCCCTTGGTGACCGCGGTCGCGACTTCGCCGATCGCGCGAATCTGCGAGGTCAGCTGCGCCGCGAGCTGATTGACCGAGTCGGTCAGATCGCGCCACAGCCCGGCGGCGCCGGGGACCTCGGCCTGACCGCCGAGCCGGCCCTCGAAGCCGACTTCGCGGGCTACGGTCGTCACCTGATCGGCAAACGTCGCGAGCGTGTCGATCATGCCGTTGATCGTGTCGGCCAGCTGCGCGATCTCGCCGGCCGCCTGCAGCGTGAGCTTGCGTTTGAGGTCGCCGTTGGCGACGCCCGTCACGACCTTGGCGATTCCACGCACCTGCGAAGTGAGGTTCGAGGCCATGAAGTTGACCGAGTCGGTGAGGTCTTTCCACGTGCCCGAGACGCCGGGTACGCGCGCTTGACCGCCGAGCTTGCCTTCGGAGCCGACTTCGCGCGCGACGCGCGTGACCTCCGAAGCGAACGCGTTGAGCTGATCGACCATCGTGTTGATGGTGTCCTTGAGCTCGAGAATTTCGCCTTTGACGTCGACCGTGATCTTCTTCGAGAGGTCGCCGTTGGCGACGGCGGTCGTCACTTTGGCGATGTTACGAACTTGAGAGGTCAGGTTCGAGGCCATCGTGTTGACGGAGTCGGTCAAGTCCTTCCAGGTGCCGGCGACGCCGCGCACTTGGGCTTGTCCGCCGAGCCGGCCCTCCGAACCGACTTCTCGCGCGACGCGCGTGACCTCCGAGGCGAAGGCGTTGAGCTGGTCGACCATCGTGTTGATGGTGTCTTTGAGCTCGAGAATCTCGCCGCGTACGTCGACGGTGATCTTCTTCGAAAGATCGCCGTTGGCGACGGCGGTGGTGACGTCGGCGATGTTGCGGACCTGCGACGTCAGATTCGACGCCATGAAGTTCACCGAATCGGTGAGATCTTTCCAGGTGCCGCTGACGCCGGCGACCTGCGCCTGGCCGCCGAGCTTGCCTTCGGAGCCGACTTCGCGCGCGACGCGCGTGACCTCCGAGGCGAAGGCGTTGAGCTGATCGACCATCGTGTTGATGGTGTCTTTGAGCTCTAAAATCTCGCCCTTGACGTCGACGGTGATTTTCTTGGAAAGGTCGCCCTTGGCGACGGCGGTGGTGACGTCGGCGATGTTGCGGACCTGCGAGGTGAGGTTCGAGGCCATGAAGTTGACCGAGTCGGTGAGGTCTTTCCACGTGCCCGAAACGTCGTCGACCCGCGCTTGTCCGCCGAGCTTGCCTTCGGAGCCGACTTCGCGGGCGACGCGCGTGACCTCCGAGGCGAAGGCGTTGAGCTGGTCGACCATCGTGTTGATGGTGCCTTTGAGCTCCAGAATTTCGCCGCGTACGTCGACCGTGATTTTTTTCGAGAGGTCGCCTCGTGCGACGGCGGTGGTCACCTCGGCAATGTTGCGGACTTGATTGGTGAGGTTGCCGGCCATCGTGTTGACCGAGTCGGTCAAGTCTTTCCAGGTGCCGCTGACGTCTTTGACGACGGCCTGACCGCCGAGCTTGCCTTCGGAGCCGACTTCGCGCGCGACGCGGGTGACCTCCGAGGCGAAGGCGTTGAGCTGGTCGACCATCGTGTTGATGGTGTTCTTGAGCTCGAGGATCTCGCCGCGCACCGCAACGGTGATTTTTTTCGAGAGGTCGCCGTTGGCGACGGCGGTAGTGACGTCGGCGATGTTGCGGACTTGCGACGTCAAGTTCGACGCCATGAAGTTGACCGAGTCGGTCAGGTCCTTCCAGGTGCCGGCTACGCCGACCACCTGCGCCTGACCGCCGAGCTTGCCTTCCGAACCGACTTCGCGCGCGACGCGCGTGACCTCCGAGGCGAAGGCGTTGAGCTGGTCGACCATCGTGTTGATGGTGTTCTTGAGCTCGAGGATCTCGCCGCGTACGTCGACGGTGATTTTTTTGGAGAGGTCGCCCTTGGCCACGGCGGTGGTGACGTCGGCGATGTTGCGGACCTGCGACGTCAGATTCGAGGCCATGAAGTTCACCGAATCGGTGAGGTCTTTCCAGGTGCCGCTGACCCCCGCGACCTGCGCTTGTCCGCCGAGCTTGCCTTCGGACCCGACTTCGCGTGCGACGCGGGTGACTTCCGAGGCGAAGGCGTTGAGCTGGTCGACCATCGTGTTGATGGTGCCTTTCAGCTCTAGAATTTCGCCCTTGACGTCGACGGTGATCTTCTTTGAGAGGTCGCCCTTGGCGACGGCGGTGGTGACTTCGGCGATGTTGCGGACTTGCGACGTCAGGTTGCCGGCCATCGTGTTGACCGAGTCGGTGAGGTCCTTCCACGTCCCTGCGACGCCTTCGACGGCGGCTTGCCCGCCGAGCTTGCCTTCGGAGCCGACTTCGCGTGCGACGCGCGTGACCTCCGAGGCGAAGGCGTTGAGCTGGTCGACCATGGTGTTGATGGTGTCTTTGAGTTCGAGAATTTCGCCTTTGACGTCGACGGTGATCTTCTTGGAGAGGTCGCCTTTGGCGACGGCGGTGGTGACTTCGGCGATGTTGCGGACTTGATTGGTGAGGTTGCCGGCCATCGTGTTGACCGAGTCCGTCAGGTCTTTCCAGGTTCCGGCGACGCCGCGCACTTGCGCTTGACCGCCGAGTTTGCCTTCGGAGCCGACTTCGCGCGCGACGCGGGTAACTTCCGAGGCGAAGGCGTTGAGCTGGTCGACCATCGTGTTGATGGTGCCTTTGAGCTCGAGAATTTCGCCGCGAGCTTCGACGGTGATCTTCTTGGAGAGATCGCCGTTGGCGACGGCGGTGGTGACTTCGGCGATGTTGCGGACTTGATTGGTGAGGTTGCCGGCCATCGTGTTGACCGAGTCGGTCAGGTCTTTCCACGTTCCCGCAACGCCTTTGACGACTGCTTGTCCGCCCAGTTTTCCTTCCGAACCGACTTCGCGCGCGACGCGGGTGACCTCGGAGGCAAACGCATTGAGCTGGTCCACCATGGTGTTGATCAGCTTGCTGGAACGCAAGAAGTCGCCTTTGAGGGGCCGCCCTTCGATTTCGAGGGCCATGCGCTTGGAGAGATCGCCGTTGGCGACGGCGCCGAGCACGCGTCCGGCTTCCGCCATCGGCTGCGTGAGATCGGTGATCAGCGTGTTGACCGAGTCGACGTATCCGTGCCAGCCGCCGCTGACCGATCCCAGCGTCGCACGCTGCGAGATCCGGCCTTCGCGGCCGACCACGGTGCTCATCCGTTCGAGCTCGCCCGCCAATCGCGCGTTGAGCTCGATGCAGTCGTTGAAGGCTTCCGCGATGTCGCCTGCGATACCGGAAAGGTTCAACGGTAAGCGAACCGTAAAGTCGCCTCTGCGAAAGGCGCGCAGGGCAACGAGAAGTTCGCGCTGATCGAGCGTCTCAGCCTCATTTTTGGGAGGCGCAATGGCCATGACGTCCCTCCTCAGGGTAGCCCTCGCTTCATTCCCACCTCCCTACCACGTTTAACGCGTTTGAAACGTGGAAAAAACAAGAGGTGCGCTCGCTCGATACGACCGCTGCGTTGGTTGACGGCGTCTTGGAGGTCTTGCTGCAGGCAAGCCGCGCATTGACGCAGCCCGGCGGAATTGCCGAAGCGCTGGCCGCGGTGGCCGAAGTCTGCGCTTCGACGATCGCCGACTATTGCTCGATCGGCGTGGTCATCGAAGGCTTGGAGCGCGAAGAGTTCGGGGTCAGCGCCGGCGAGCAGCCCGAGAGACAAGTGCCGGAAGTTTGCCGTTTGATGCTTCCGCTGGTTTCGGGCCGGCGCCGTTATGGTGCGATCATTTGCTTGACGAGCGATCCATCGGGATTCGATTCACTGTCACGGCGTACCATCGAAGTCATCGCGGCGCAGCTTGCCGTCGTCGTGGCGGCCTATTCGGCGGCCGAGCGCGAGCATCAGGTTGCCGAGCGTCTGCAGCGGGCGTTGCTGCCGCCGTCGTTTCCCAAGGCCGAGGGGTGCGAGTTCCATGCGATCTACCGGCCGGCCAGCGAAGAGGCTGCCGTCGGCGGAGACTGGTACGACGTCTTCGTGCTTCCCGACGGACGCATCGCCGTCTCGATCGGCGACGTCGCAGGGCACGGGCTGGATGCCGCCGTCGTGATGGGCGAGGTGCGGCAGGCGGTGCGCACCGCGGGGATGCGCGAAGGCGTGACGCCCGCCGAGATTCTCGAATACGTCAACGATCTGGTCCGAGCGCGCAACTCGATCGGCATGGTAACGGCGATCTTCGGAGTCTACGATCCGCAGGACAGCGCGCTGATCTACGCGTGCGCCGGGCACCCTCCGCCGATGATCGCGCTTTCCGGCGGTGCGGTCGCAATTTTACCGGGCGGCGGTTTGCCGCTGGGCTGCGCCGAGCGCGTCGAGGCCGAGAACTGGTCGTTTACGATCCCGCAAAACGGACGAGCGATCTTTTATACGGACGGCTTGACCGAAAACGAGCGCGACGTCATCGCGGGGGAACGGCGACTGGTCGACGCTGTTCGCTCGCTCGAATGGAACGGCGACGCCGATCCCGCGCAAGCCATCGCGCAGCACGTACTCGCCGATACCGGAAACCGCGACGACGCCGCGGTGTTCGTGCTCACGCGCCGCGGGCCGGTCGATCGCTACGTTTTCTCGGCGGCGACCGTCGTCGCCCCGCTGTCGCGGGCGATCGTCGCCAACGAGCTGGCCGGCCTCGCGCTGTCGGAGGATCGCCGTTTCGGAGTGCTGGTCGCAGTCGGCGAAGCGGTTGCGAATGCGGTCGAGCACGCCTATCGCGGTCGCGCGCCGGGATTGATCCGCCTCGCCGTCGAGAAGAACGCGCAACAGCTCGTCGTCACCGTCGAAGATTACGGCCGCTGGCGGCCGTTCGTGCGGCGCGAGGAACGCGGGCGCGGCATCGGCATCATGCACGCATTCACCGACGGCGTCCAGATTCGCTCGACCAGCGAGTCGACGGCGATCGTACTGCGAATGGAGCTTCCGGCTTAGCGAAAGCGCTCAGACCGCGTCTTCGTTGTTGAAGAGCGGTTGGGCGCGCGGCATGCGCGGATTGCGCGCGCCGGCATCGAGCGCGGTAATTTGCCGCGGCGCGACTTCGATGGCGTGCATTTCCGGGAGATCGGCGTCGGGAAGGGCCGCGACTTCCTTGAGCTTGCGTCCCTGCGGCAAGAGCCGGCTCTCCAGCGAGCCGACCGCGCTGTTGTAAGCGCCGACCGCCTTTTGAAGGCTGCCGCCGATCGTCACCAAGTGGCTGGCGAACACGCGCACGCGATCGTAGAGTTCCCGGCCCGCAACCGCGATCTGTTTGGCGTTCTCTTCCTGTTGGCGCTGCTGCCAGCCGAGCGCGTAGGAGCGCAGCAGCGCGATGAGCGTGAGCGGGCTGGCGATGTAGACGTCTTTCCCGGCCGCGTATTCGATGAGATCGGGATTCTCCGTGCAGGCCGCGCTCAAGAACGCTTCGCCGGGAACGAACATCACGACGAAATCCGCCGAGGCCGACGCGCGCTGATAGTTCTTGCGAGCCAACCCGTCGACGTGCGACTTGAACGCGCTCGCGTGCGCCCGCATGCGGTCGCGCCGGAGTGCGTCGTCGCCTGCGTCGATCGCCTCCAAGAACGCGGCCAAAGGGACTTTGGCGTCGACGAAGATGACGGAGTCGCCCGGCAGCGAGACGGTGAGATCGGGGCGTCCCTGACCCTGCTCGCTGTCGAACGTTTGCTGTTCCGCGAAGTCGCAGTAGGCTTCCATGCCGGCCAGCTCGACGACGCGCCGCAGCTGCACTTCGCCCCACTTGCCGCGGGTCGTCGGGTTGCGCAGCGCGGACACCAGCGAGGAAGTTTGCGTGTTCAGCGCTGCGGCGACGGTCTCCAGGCGTTCGGTACGCGCCAGCAGGCTGGCGATCTGCTCTTTCAGACCGCCCGCGTCGTGATGGCGGCGGTTTTCGATCTCGCGCATCAAAGCATCGAATTCGCCGAGCTTCTGGGCGACCGGAGCCACCAGCTCGCCGACGCGTTCG
>Ga0335075_10013892_pt1 | contig 12114 bp, 7 predicted proteins | sample Lox_Sample_24_FD_206723 | JGI IMG/M metagenome (GOLD analysis project Ga0335075, IMG submission 206723) | Soil microbial communities from Loxahatchee National Wildlife Refuge, Florida, United States - Lox_Sample_2.4 | ecosystem: Environmental > Terrestrial > Soil > Wetlands | place: USA: Florida... | reverse complement strand
GAGAACCTGGGCGAGTTCGCCGCAGCGGCGTATGAGGTCAGGTCGGCGCTTGAGAAAAGCCACGAACTGGATCGCCGTAAGGATGCGTTTTTGGCAACGCTGGCGCACGAGCTGCGCAATCCGCTTTCGGTCCTCCAAAGTGCGGGCTATTTCATCGCCAAGCGACTGGAGGGCCCGGAAGATGCGGCCCTGAAACGCATTGCCGACGTTCATCGGCGCCAGCTCGCGGCGATGACCCGCATGATCGACGACCTTATGGACGTCTCACGCATCAATCGCGACAAGATGGAGCTGCGTTGCGAGCCCGTCGATCTCAGCAGAGTGATCCGGGATGCGGTGGAGATGAGCCAGCCGCTCATCTCAAAAGGCGCCCATCACCTCGCCGTTGAGCTCAAGGTCCAGCCCTGTTGGATCAGCGGCGACGCCGTGCGGTTGGTGCAGATCATTTCGAACCTGCTTAACAACGCTGCGAAATTCGCGCCGCCCGAAGGACGCATCTTCCTCAGCCTCGACTGTGAAGGGGACCGTGCCGTCATCCGCGTGCGTGATGAGGGCATTGGCATTGCGGCACCGATGCTGGCGCGCATTTTCGAGCCTTTCGAGCAGATTGAAGAGGGTAGAGGCCGCGCTCAGGGGGGCCTTGGCATTGGACTGAGCCTGGTCAAGCGTCTAACCGAAATGCATGGTGGAACCGTGCAGGCGCACAGTGCAGGTCCGGGCCGCGGCAGCGAGTTCACCGTCCGGCTGCCGGGTGTCTTTCCGACAGCAGCTGTTCCCGACGCCGTCCCCTCAGAGCCCCTGGCTGGAACTGGCAAGCAGTTGCGGATTCTGATTGTCGATGACAACCGGGATAGTGCCGATTCCATTGCGGTATTGCTTGCGGGCGCCGGACACGAGGTGCGCGTCTGCTATGACGGGCCGTCGGCGCTCACGCGGGCAGCGGAGTTCATGCCGCACGTTCTACTTCAGGACATAGGCATGCCCCACATGGACGGGCGCGAGATCGCCGGTCGCATTCGCGCGTTGCCCGCGACGCGCGACATCCGCCTGATTGCCCTCAGTGGATATGGCCAGGATGAGGACGTGCAACGATCACTCGATGCGGGGTTCGCGCACCACCTCGTCAAGCCGGTCGATATCGACCGGTTGCTAAGTCTGATCGACGCTGAGGCGGGTGGTTCTGAGGCTCTGTCCAGCTGAACGTCAGGCATTGATCGAACTCGTCTTGTCACCCGACGGGCCCGAGCCGGCCCGCGCGTGAATCTACGCGGTAAGTTCGTGACGTCCGCCCCACCCTGCAACGGGCATAAAGCAGCCTCACACAGGCAGCCCGAGGCGTTGCGCCGCTTGCTGGGAACGGCGCGCGTCTGCAACAACAAATGCACGATGCTCGTCACTCTCCCCGCATGGCGTCGCAAATTGGAAAACCCGATCAGGGCGATTTAAGGCGGCCATGAATTCATTGATGCCGTTCACAACGGCGTCAACGTCCATCCACGATCCGTTGTCCGAGTACATAAATCCATGCTGTCTGCCTGCGCAGCAGAACTGCACGAGGCCCGAGCCCTGATCCTCATACATAATCACGGTCGGGATTGTGATGGACTTGCCTTCGCCCAGATGCGCGTCGATTGTGGAAGGCAGGTTTGATTCGACGAGGTCCGCGTCCCAGCATTGCGATACCGTCTCGATGGCGACCTGCGGTGAAGCGTGCGCCAGCAGTTCCTGCAGCAACTCGTGATGCGGCGCGTCCGGGACTTCGTCCTAACCGCGCCGAAGCGAATGCCGGGTGGTTGCGCTGCCCGCTTACACACGTTCAGCTCGACCCTCGTGCTGCACATCAAGGCGTGCCGGTCCTTACCACCGAGGCGGATCTGGGAGTCTCGCCGCAGAGCGCTCATCATTTTCCCGATTCGCAAAGAAGACCGTCAGGCAGCATCACGATCTTCGATCCTTGTTCGGAATTTTCCTGGATCGCATACTCGGTCAGCAGCGGCCGTTCCGCCCTAACAGGAGGAACCGCTATGAGCTTGAAAGGTCTTCAGAAACGACTGCGCGTCGATGGCAGTCATATTTGGTATATCGATAAACGTGTAAGACGCTATGGGCGACTGTGCGAAAGTACTGGCACAGCGGATCGCGAGGAGGCGGAACGCTATCTGCTGCGTCGATTGCAGGAATTGAGAGAAGTCCTGATATACGGCGAACGTCCGATTCGGACATTTGGAGAGGCAGTGCAGAAGTACATTGCCGACTACGCGCATAAGAAGTCAATCGATCGGGAGCGTCGTATCTTGAGAAAGATGGAATCCTTGATAGGGCACCTTCCTCTCAACCGCATCAACAATGACTCCTTCTCGACGTACCGCAGCGATCAAAAGTGCGTTTCCATACGCACACGGAATCAGAAACTTGCGATCGCACGTCGATTACTCCGACTCGCCGCGAGAGTATGGTGCTTCCCTGGGACCAACATGACATGGCTCGACCGAGCTCCCGAAATACAGATGGAGATTGGCCATCGGCCACGGGCGCCGTATCCGCTCGACGAAAGGGAGCAGCAATTGCTGTTGAGCGAACTCGGTGCGGAAGCTGCGGAGATGGCAACGTTCGCGGTCAATACCGGAACGAGAGATCAGGAACTCTGCAGGCTGCAGTGGAAATGGGAGCGCCGACTGATCACACCTAACAGCCCGTGGGGTTGGCGAAGCGTCTTTATCCTCCCAGGGGAAATGGTGAAAAATGGAGAGCCGCGCGTGCTTGTGCTCAACGATGTCGCGCAAGCCGTTCTGGAACGTGCGCGTGGAATCCATCGTCGTATCGTCTTCGTGTCGAGACGCTCGCGCACTTTTCTGACCCATCTGCGTTCAGCCGGTTGGGAAGCAGCTCGGCGCCGGGCTGCAAGCCGTTATCCGGAGTGGTTCGGCATGGAGGCGCCGGTGGGCTTCCGCAACGTCCGGGTGCATGACCTTCGGCATACATATGGTCGTCGCCTGCGATCGGCTGGCGTGAGTCTTGAGGACAGGCGGGACCTGCTTGGACACAGAGGCCCCGACATCACTACCCACTACAGCGCGCCGGAAATTGGCCGGCTCGTGGCCGCTGCCAATCGGATTTTGGAGGCGTCCCGCGAAACCTACACGCCGACCTTGCGTGGAATGGCAGAAAGCGTCCGCAAGTTAATGGTGGAAAGGGAGGGAATCGAACCCTCGACCCCGGCATTATGAGTGCCGTGCTCTAACCGGCTGAGCTACCTTTCCAGCGTACAGGCATAGTACCGGTGTCAAACCGGGCGCGCATTGTCTGTGGCCCGCGTTTCGGCGTCAAGAAGCCGGAATCGTGCAGTAAAATCAATCATATAGGGTAAGCCATGGCTCTGAAACTCGTTGCCGAAGGGCTGCAATTTCCCGAAGGTCCGGTGGCCATGGCCGATGGCTCGGTCATTCTGGTGGAAATGCGCCGGGGAACCCTGAGCCGGGTGAGCCCGGAGGGCAGGAGGAGCACGGTCGCCGAGTTGGGGGAGGGACCCAATGGGGCGGCCATCGGCCCGGACGGGGCGGTCTACGTCTGCAACAACGGCTACGCCTGGACCTGGCAGGAGGGCGAACTGAACATGCCAAACGGTCCGCCCCCTGTTTATCGCGGCGGCTGCATCCAGCGCGTGGATCTCGCCACCGGCAGGTTCACGACGCTGTACGATCACTGCGACGGCAAGCCGCTGAACAGTCCGAACGACCTGGTGTTCGATAGCCAGGGGGGATTCTGGTTCACGTGCCTGGGCCAGACCGATGGCGAGGTGCGTCGCATGGGTGCGCTGTATTACGCGAGGGCGGATGGCTCGAAGATCATCCGCTGGCGCAGCGATCTGTTCTCGCCCAATGGTGTCGGGCTCTCGCCGGACGAGCGGACCGTATACATGGCCGACTGCAATGTCGGCCGGCTGTATGCGTTCGATCTCACCGCACCGGGCGTGATGGCGCCGCCGCCGGGGCCGCCGACGGCGCCGGGACGGGTCATCTGCACCCTCCCCGGCTACCAGTGGCTCGACAGCCTGGCGGTCGAAGCCGGCGGCCGTATCTGCGTGGGTACGTTGTGGAACGGGGGCATCACGACCTTCGAACCCAACGGCGCCTACGAACACCTGCCGTGCCCGGACGCGGTGACCACCAACATCTGCTTCGGCGGCGCCGACCTGCGCGATGCGTTCATCACCTGCTCGAGCACCGGCAGGCTCTATCACACGCGCTGGCCGCGTCCTGGCCTGAGACTGCCGTTCAACGCCTAGCCGGGTTCACACGTTGAACCGGAAGTGCATGACATCGCCCTCGCGGACGACGTACTCCTTGCCCTCGAGCCGCAGTTTGCCGGCCTCGCGGGCACCACCCTCGCCGCGGTAGGCAATGTAGTCGGGGTAGGCAATGACTTCGGCGCGGATGAAGCCGCGCTCGAAGTCGGTATGGATCACGCCCGCGGCCTGTGGGGCGGTGGAGCCCGCGTGGATGGTCCAGGCCCGCACTTCCTTCACCCCGGCCGTGAAGTACGTTTCGAGTCCGAGCAGCCTGAAGGCCGAGCGAATCACGCGGTTCAGGCCCGGCTCATCGAGCTTCAGTTCGGCCAGGAACTCGGCGCGGTCGGCTTCCTCGAGCTGGGAGATCTCGGCCTCGATGGCGGCGCACACGGCCACGACCTGCGAACCTTCCGCCGCGGCCAGCTTCTGTACGGCCGCCAGCCGCGGATTGTCGGTGAACCCCTGCTCGTCGACGTTCGCGACGTACATGACGGGCTTGGCCGTCAGCAGGTGCAGTTCCTTCAGGTCCCGCTGTTCCTCATCGCTCAAGGCCAGGGCCCGCGCCGGTTTGGCGGCGTTCAGCTGCGCCTTCACCTTCTCGAACAGCGCCACCTTGCGCACCGACTCCTTGTCGCCGCTCTTGGCGGTCTTCGCGGCGCGCTCGAGCGCCTTCTCGACCGTCGTCAGGTCGGCCAGCGCAAGTTCGGTGTTGATCGTCTCGATGTCGGCAAGCGGATCGACCTTGCCGGCGACGTGCACGATGTCGCCGTTGTCGAAGCAGCGCACCACGTGCGCGATGGCATCGACTTCACGGATATGCGCCAGGAACTTGTTGCCGAGACCCTCGCCCTGGGAGGCGCCGGCGACCAGGCCCGCGATGTCGAGGAACTCGACGGTGGCGGGGACCAGTTTCTCGGGCTCCACGATGGCCGCCAGTTCCTGCAGCCGCGGATCCGGCACCGGCACGACGCCGACGTTCGGATCGATGGTGCAGAACGGATAGTTCTCGGCGGCGATCTGCGCGCGCGTCAGGGCATTGAACAGCGTCGACTTGCCGACGTTCGGCAGGCCCACGATTCCGCATTTGATGGACATGATGGTTTACCTTGAGCTCGCGGGCCGTCCATGGAGCGCCTGGATGGCGCGCTGCACGCCCTCCCGCATCATCACCGGCACGACATCCGCGGCGGCGGCTATGGCCGCCCCGATGAGTTCTTCGTCCGCCTTCGAGGGACGGCCCAGAACGTAGTGAAGGACCTTGCTGCGGTCTCCGGGATGCCCTATCCCCAGGCGCAGCCTCCAGAAACCCTCTTCCATGCTCGCCAGGACGTCGCGCATGCCGTTGTGGCCGCCATGGCCGCCCCCGAACTTCAGCCGCGCATCGCCCGGCGCGAAGTCCAGCTCATCATAGGCCACCAGGATGTCGGCGGGACCGATCTTGTAGAACCCGGCGATGCTGCTCAGTGGACCACCGCTGCAGTTCATGTAGGTCATGGGCCTGGCCAGCCACACCTCCTGATCCGCGATCCGGACCCGCGTGAGGTCGGCCTGGTGCCTGGGCTCGTAGCGGAAGCTGCCGCCATGCCGGGAGGCCAGCGCCTCGACGAACGCGAAGCCTGCGTTGTGGCGCTGACGTTCGTGTTCGGCGCCGGGATTGCCCAGGCCCACGATCAGCTTCAGTGGCACGGCATCCATGAGCGCACGCCTGACGGTGAATGGAAGACCAGCGGCCGGCCGCAACCGGCCGCTGATCACGGACCACGGCCGGGCTACTTCTTGCCCGCGTCCTTCTTGGCCGGAGCGGCAGCCGCGGCCTTGTCGTCCTTCTTGGCATCCGCAGCCGGGGCGGCCGCCCCGGCGCCGGCGGGTGCCGCGGCGGCAGCCGCGCCTTCGGCCGGCGCAGCCTCGGCGGCGACCGCCTCGGGCTCCTCGGCACGCGGGCTGTGGATCGAAACCACGGCCGGATTGCGGCCCTGGCCGAGCGCCGGCAGCTGCACGCCTTCGGGCACGGGGATGTCGGCCAGATACTTGATGTCGTTCAGGTTCATGTTCGCCATGTCGACTTCCAGGAACTCCGGCAGGTCCTTCGGCAGACACACGACTTCGACATCGTTCATCAGGTGCGACACGATGCCGCCCTGGGTCTTCACGCCGGGCGAAACGCTGGCGTTGCGGAAGTGGATCGGCAGCCGGATGCGCAGCTTCTCGTTTTCCAGCACGCGCTGCAGGTCCAGGTGCACGACCAGGTTCTTGGCCGGGTGCATCTGCACGTCCTTGACGATGGCTTCCTGCGTCTCGTTCGCCACTTTCAGCTGCACGATGGACGAGTAGAACTTCTCGTTGTCGATCATCGTCAGCAGGTTCTGCTGATCGAGGATCAGGGCGCGGGGGTTCTGACCACCGCCGTAGAGAATGGCCGGAACTTTTCCCTTGACGCGCAGGCGGCGGCTCGCACCTTTGCCTTGCGTGTCCCGGAAGTCCGCGCCGATCACGAATGAAATGCGCATTTTCACGAACTCCTGACAATCACCAATCGCCGCACCATGCGGCATGCACGCCATCCCGCGACCAAGGTGGCATGATCGAGAGGTCCGAAGCCGACACCCGATGTGCCGGCCGGCCCTCAGCAATTCCTAATCGACGTACAGCGAACTCACGGACTCCTCGGCCCGGATCCGCCGTATCGTTTCGGCCAGCAGCGCCGCCACCGACAGCTGCCGGATGCGTCCGAGCTGCTGGGCCGCCTGCGACAGCGGAATGGTGTCGGTCACCACCAGTTCATCCAGCGCCGACTTCGCGATGCGGTCGAGCGCCGAGCCGGACAGCAGCGCGTGGGTGATGTACGAGGTCACCTTGAGCGCACCGGCATCCTTGAGCGCCTGCGCCGCCAGGCACAGCGTGCCGGCGGTATCGACCATGTCATCCACCAGCACGCAGTTCTTGCCGGCGACCTCGCCGATGATGTTCATCACCCGCGATTCGTTCGGTCGCGGCCGACGCTTGTCGATGATGGCCAGGTCCGCATCGTCCAGGCGCCGCGCGAAGGCCCGCGCCCGCGCCACGCCACCCACGTCCGGCGAAACCACCACCAGGTTGCTGTCGTTGCGCTTCCACGCATCACCGAGCAGCACCGGAGAGCCGTACACGTTGTCCACGGGGATATCGAAGAACCCCATGATCTGGTCCGAATGCAGGTCCAGCGTCAGCAGCCGGTCGACCCCGGCGCTCGCGATCATGTTCGCCACCAGTTTCGCCGTGATCGCGGACCGCGTCGCACGCGGCCGCCGGTCCTGGCGGGAATACCCGAAATACGGCACCACCGCGGTGATGCGCGCCGCCGAGGCCCGCCGGCAGGCATCCACCAGCACCAGCAGCTCCATCAGGTGATCGTTCACCGGCGGACAGGTCGACTGCACGATGAACACATCGCGCCCGCGCACGTTGTCGATCAGCTCGACGTTGACTTCCCCATCGCTGAACCGGCCGACTTCGGCACTGCCCAGGGGCACGGCCAGGTGCCGCGCAATCTCGTGCGCCAGCCCCCGGTTTGCATTGCCGGTGAACAACGCCATCGTGTCGTCAGTCAAGGCCCGCGCTCCATCAAAACCGTCGTCGAAATCCCGCTCAAGTTCCGCTGAAACAGCAACTTACTGACGTGCGGCACCGCGATCGCGCGAGCGCCGCCATCCTTCGCGAGACACGCCAGAATGGGATTCACCCTATAAAAGGGGCGCGAATCATACACGTTTTTGACCACCCGTGCCCCGGGCAGCTTACTGAGAATGAGTCTTAGCCGCAAACAGGCGTCGGCTACAGCAGATGACTCAGCAGGACTACGAATACCAGTCCCATGACCGAAACCACCGTCTCCACCACCGACCAGGTGCGGAACGTGGTGGCCGTATCGATGCCCAGGTAGCTTTTCACGAGCCAGAACCCCGGATCGTTCACGTGGGAGAAGAACAGCGATCCGGCACCGATGGCGAGCACCGCCCACTCCGGTGCCACCCCGGAGGCCGCGACCGCCTTGGACATGACGCCCGCCGCAGTGATGGTCGCCACGGTGGCGGACCCTGTGGCAAGGCGGATCGCGACCGCGATCGACCAGCTGATGAGGATGGGCGACAGCGACGCCGCGGTCGCGATCCGTGCCAGGAGGTCCGCGAACCCGGTGCTGATCAGCACCTGCTTCAGGGCACCGCCGGCGCCGATGGCCAGCAGCACGGTCCCCACGGGCCGCATGGTTTCCAGCCAGATCGCGGCCTGCAGCTCGGAACTGCGCAGCCGGCTGCCGAACAGCAGCGGCAGCGCCGCGAGGCAGGCGATGAGCAATGCCAGCACCGGATTGCTGGCGACGGTCAGCAGGCTCAGGTGTGCCGCGACGCGGGCGGGCAGCAGCGCCGCAACCTGGCCGGCGACGATCAGCAGCACCGGCAGCAATACCGCGAGCAGCGCCCGCCACACCGGCACACCCTCCGACAGGGGTGCCGGCGCCGGGAGGGCCTCCGTCAGCGCGGCGGCTCGTACCGCGGTTCTGGCGAACACGGGGCCTGCCAGCACTGCGGTGGGTATCGCGACCAGCAGCCCGAGCGCGAGCGTGCGCCCCAGATTCGCGTTCAGGGTACTGATCGCGACCATCGGACCCGGATGGGGCGGCACGAGGGCATGCACCACGGACAGCCCGGCGACCGCCGACAGCATGAGCCGCAACCGGGTCAGGTCGCTGCCCTTCGGGCCGGCCGTGGCCGCGCTGGCGATGATCGGCAGCAGCAGCACCAGACCGGTTTCGAAGAACAGGGGCAGGCCGATCAGCAGGCCGACCAGCATGCTCATCCACAGTGCCCGGGGGGCATCCGCAGCCCCGATCATGGCGCGGGCCAGTCCCTTGGCGCCGTCCGAGAGCTGCAGCATCGCGCCCAGCGCCATGCCCAGCGCCACCACCAGCCCGGTGCTGCCGAGGATGTCGCCGGCGCCCTTCTCCACGGCCTTCACCGTATCCGCCGAGGAAAGGCCGGCGAGCGGACCGATGAGGAAGGCCCCGCAGAGCAGGGCGACGAAGGGGTGCAGCCTGCCGCGGACGATGAGGATGATGGCCAGTGCAATGCCGGCGACCGCCGCCAGCACCAGCCTTGCGTCACCGAACGTCATCGAGCGTCAGTGCATACAGGGCATGGTGGGTGAGGATCAGCAGGCTGTGATGCCGCGGGCCACCCAGCAGCAACTGCAGGGGCCGCTCGGGCACGTCGATGACCCTGAGCTCGTCCCCGTTGGCGCCGTAGACGAATATCTGGCCATTGGCGACGTAGACCCGGCCCTCGGCGTCGCTCACCACGCTTTCCCCGGCGCGGTCCGCGAATACCTTCGGATCCGCGAGTGCGCCGTTCGGGCCCACCGTGCAGGCATACGTGCGGGCCTCGGACTCGTTGCTGACGTAGACGCGCGCGCCCGGCTTCGCGATCGTGAAGCCGTAGGTATCGAGAGCATGGGAGAAGCGCCACCCCCGGTCGTCGAAGGGTCCCTGGGTGAAGACGCGGTAGGCCGGCAGCACCAGGCTGCCATCGGGTGATGCGTATTCGCGTTGCGGCGCCGTGGCGGCATCGGCCGCGAACATCTCCGCCAGGGTCGTGAAGTGATCGGTGGCGGGATCGTACTGATCCTTGAACTCGCCATTGACCCACCAGTTGACCGGGAGCGCGATGGCGGCGTCGGCGTGGGTTCCGGCCGGCGTCGCTTCGATACGGGTCAGGGTCCCATCCGGGCCCTGCGGATCCAGGCTGTAGACCGTACCGGCGGGTCCGGCCGAGGAGAGCACCAGCAGGTGACCGGACCGATCGACGGCGAGATTGACCGGTGCGGTCGGATGGCTGCTGACGACGCGCAGACCCTGCGCCTCCGACCAGGCATAGATGCGCTCGAAGATCCGGTCGACGAAATACAGCGTGCCGTGCGAATCGAGGATGCCGCCGCCGAGGGCGCCGAACCCATCGACGATCTTCCGGACCGCAGCGTCGCGCGAGCCGCCGGCCGCGGCCGGCGCTGGCGGCAGGTCCGCCACATCGAGGCGCGCAAACTCGCGTTCGCGCACGGTGAGGCCGCTGGCCGGCGCCAGGATGGCATTCTCATAGGGATATTTGTTGGCGCGCAGGAACGTGCCGCAGCCATTGCCGTCGCAGATGGCGTAACCGCTCTCGGCATTCACGTGCACGTTGCGGAAATGGATGTCATGCACGCCGTACAGCAGCGCGGCCGCGGGCGCCGGTCCCTTGGTCCGGGTCACGCGGTAGCCGTGGTAGTTGGCGATCAGGATGTCATGGGACTCGCGGATTTCGAGCGAGACGGCGTTGCGGCTCTCGCCGTATTCCTCCTCGGTCTGCGGCGCCAACAGCTCCCAGTTGGCAACGTGGTTGAGAACGATTTCGTTGCGCACGTGGTGCTCGACCGAGATCCCGTAGACGTGGCCGGGCGTGCCGGTATCCGACACGTACAGGCCCGCGCTCGCATAGGTATCCGGGCTCCAGATGCCGTTGAAGGTTCCGCCGCCGCCCTGCGCGACCCAGAGGCTCGGGTACTGCGCATCCCAGCGCCGCGCGGGATCCGCATCGCCGCTGTGGTCGTCGTTGTAGGGGTTGAACCGCGCGCCGTTCGACAGTGCGGTGCCATGACCGCCCTCGAACTTCACGTCGTCGACCAGAGAGTGCTCACCGGCGCGCCACAGCAGCGCCGTGGCGCGCGGGTTGATGCCGCCGGTGGCGAGGCCCACGCCGGAAACGATGGCATCGCCGCCCTGGGCCGAACTGACCAGCGCCCTCGGCTCGCCCACGCCCTGGTAGGCCGGCGTGTTGTCGGGCAGCTCGATCCGCGTCAGGCTGGGGTGCAGCCCGATGAGTACGGTGTCCGGCCGCAGTCGCAGGGTATCGCTCACCCGGTAGCTTCCCAGCGGCAGATAGACCACGCGATGCGAATCGATCGCGCGCTGCAGCGCCGCCGTGTCATCGGTGCTGCCGTCACCGGCGACGCCCAGATCGCGCGCGTTGCTCCATTCGGCGACCGGCGGCAGCGGCCGCAGCGACGCGGCCCCAGCGGCGGGCATCGCACCGATGGGTGTGATGTCGGCGCGGGTCTCGAACCGACCCGTCTGGCCGAGGCCCGGGACAAAGAGCCCGTAGCTGAAGTCGCTGACCCGGTAATCGCGTCCCTTGCCGTTCACCCTGCGGCCACTGTCGCGGAATTTCGCGAACACCGGTGTGTCGCCGGCGAGTGCGTCCTGGAAATTGACCTGGGTGTAGACGTTGTTCTCGTTGGAGATCACCACCGCGGCCTGGCTGATGCCCTCGAAGCGAACGTCCCTGCCCCACAGCCAATCGCCGTAGCCCCCATCGATCTCGACTCCCACCGGCGCCTGGCGCATCCGTACGTTGACCAGGGTGAGCTGCGCTTCGTGCTCGCGGATCGCCGCGCTGCGCTGGCGCTCGAAGGTCGAATCCACGATGGTGAACTGCCAGGCCGGCGACGGCTTCTCGGTCACGACGCCATAGCGGCCGCCCACGAAATGCAAGTCATGGACCACGTTGCCGGCCTGGTAGATGCCGGCGAAGCCCGAGCCCAGCCGGAACTGCATGTGGCTCAGGTAGGAGTGCTGCGCGACGCGAAAGCGGATGGCGGTGGCGGCGGGATTGCCCGCGCCGATCTCGACATCGACGTTGCTCATGGCCGAATAGAAGGTATTCGGATTGGCGTCCGCGATGCGCGGATCAAAAGGCACCACGGTGGGAGGCGGGAACGGCACCCGCGGCCGAACGCCCCCCGGCGGGGCCGGGACGGCGCCG
>Ga0335075_10013891_pt1 | contig 12114 bp, 7 predicted proteins | sample Lox_Sample_24_FD_206723 | JGI IMG/M metagenome (GOLD analysis project Ga0335075, IMG submission 206723) | Soil microbial communities from Loxahatchee National Wildlife Refuge, Florida, United States - Lox_Sample_2.4 | ecosystem: Environmental > Terrestrial > Soil > Wetlands | place: USA: Florida... | reverse complement strand
GAACTACAACCGCTTCCTGTCTCTGGACAATCTTTTCGGCGGCCAGCCGTTCGACTATTTCGTGCAGGGCAAGGCTCCCACCGGCAATTTCGTCCCCTATGTCGGAGCGGCCAACCAGCACTTCAACTATGGTTCGCTGAACTATCTGCAGCGTCCCGACACGCGCTACACCGGCGGCTTCTTCGCGCATTACCAGGAGAACAAGGAGCTCGACATCTATTCGAACTTCATGTTTGCCGACGATCATACGGTCGCGCAGATCGCGCAGTCGGGCTTCTTTCTCGGAGCCGGTCCGGGACCGAGCGGCAGCGTGTACACGAACTGCAGCAATCCTTACATGACGGCACTGGAGAACAAGGATCTGTGCGGCCTGATTGATCCCGGCATGCCGGGCGGGGATCAGCAGGTGACGGTAACGCTCCCCAACGGGCAGAAGTTTACCTATTGGAACGGTGCCGCAAACGGTACGGCGCTCTCGCCCAATCCGGCCGGCATTCCCGGCCAGGCAAATCTCCTGATCGGCCGCCGCGATATCGAGGGCCCGGATCGCCAGAGCGATCTGCGGCACAGCTCCTATCGAATGCAGATCGGAGCCAGGGGCGATCTGGGCGAGGGCTGGACATACGACGTCTACGCCCAATACGGCTTGACGCTGTTTACGGAGAATTTCACCGGGGAGCTTTCGAAGAGCCGCACGCAGAATGCGATCGAAGTCGATCCGCTGACCGGCCAGTGCTACGCATCCGAATCCCAGAACGGATTGCCTCCCTCGGCGCCTGATTGCGTACCGATCAACATTTTCAACGGTCTCGGCGGCATCTCGCAGCAGGCGCTGAAATATGTGCTCGCCGACGGCTTCCAGGAAGGCTGGACGCAGGAACAGGTCGTCAGCGGCAGCCTCACCGGCGATCTCGGGCAATACGGCATCCAGTCGCCGTGGGCCAAGAACCCGGTCGGAGTTTCGGTCGGCGCGGAGTGGCGCAGCGAAGACCTGAAATTCTCCACGGATCAGGAATTCACGACGTTCGACATGTATGGCCAGGGTGGCCCGATCGTCTCGGTCCCGGAGTCCGGCTTCAATGTGTCGGAGGGCTTCACCGAGCTGAAGGTCCCGCTGGTGCAGGGAATGCCGTGGTTCGAAGACCTGTCGCTGAATGGCGGCTATCGCTATTCGTCCTACAATACGGCGGGCTCGACCACGACGTACAAATATGGCCTGGAGTGGCAGCCGATCGATGATTTCCGCATTCGTGCCAGCGATCAGCGCGCGGTCCGGGCGCCGAACGTGCTCGAATTGTTCGCGCCGCTCGATGTCGTCCTGTTCAGCGGGCAGGACCCTTGCGTCGGCGCAACGCCGGGTTCGGTCGTATACAACAATTGCGTGCACAACAAATTTGCGCCGGTCCCGGCCAGTGCGATTGCGTCGGGCCTGATCACCTGCCCGGCCACGCAATGTGACGAGCAGGTCGGCGGCAATGCATCCCTCAAGCCAGAAGTCTCCGACACCCGCACCGCCGGCGTCGTGCTGACGCCGACTTTCCTCGACGGGTTCACGGCGACCTTTGACTGGTTCGACATCCGGGTGGACAATTTCATCTCCACTCTGCCGCCGCAGGAAATTCTCGATGAATGCTACGGCGCCACGGCCACGGCTTCGAGCATGGCCTATTTCTGCCCCCTGGTGCATCGCAACGCCGCCGGCCTCGTCTACGGTACCGGCTTCGTCTCGGCCACGAACATCAATACCGGCTGGCTTTCGACAAAGGGCGTGGATTTCGAACTGAACTATCAGACCGACATGTCGAGCCTTGGCATGGGAGACATGGGCTCGCTGGCCTTCAACTTCATTGGCACCTATCTCACCGATCTGACCATCGAGCCGGTGCCCCAGACTCCGCTCTTGCGCGGCGTCGAGCAGCCCTTCAACTGCGCAGGCCTCTATGGTCTTACCTGCTCGGGATCTGGCGAGAGCGAATCGCCGAACCCGAAATGGCGTAACAAGTTGCGCGTGACCTGGACGACGCCCTGGGATGTCGATATTTCGGGCCAGTGGCGCTATATCGGCGGCACCAGCCTCGATGCCGACTCCACCAACGTGCTGGTCGGAGGCAGCCCCGCCAACAGCTACACTTGCGCGAACGGGCTGACGATCCATGGCGTTATGGACTGCCCCGACGCGCGGATCGCACCCTATGACTATTTCGATCTGTCGGCTGACTGGACCGTGCGCGAAGGCGTCGATCTGAGGGCGGGCGTCAACAACATCTTCGACGTGGAGCCCCCGGTCATCGGCACCCAGGCGCTGCCGCTGCCGGCCGGCAACGGCAACACCTTCACCGGCCTGTACGATTCCCTGGGCCGGACCATCTTTGTGGCTGCCACGATCAAATACTGATTCTTCCGGATTGGGGCGGTTCCTTCGGACCGCCCCGGCCCCCCGGGTCATGGAAGCCGGTGAGCGGCGCCCCTTAGTCTGGGACCGCCGCCACCGGGCCTGACGCCGCACTCACGGAATTGGGAATGACAATGGCGGGGCTGCTCGCATAGTCTCGGCCCGAGCGCCATCCGGTTTTACGGTCCGATACAATTAAAGGAAACGCCATGAGACTTGCCACGCTCGCCGCTCTCACCCTGACGCTCGGAATTTGCTCGACCGCATTGGCGCAGGACGACAAGGATGCCGACAAGCCGTCGGGCGCCGCTCAATCGTTCCCTGCGCCCAATCCGGCGTACTTCAAGGCACCGGAGAGCGTGACCCAGGGCTCGGTGACCGTCGACGGCGACCGGGTCGATTATACCGCCCATGCCGGCACCATCATCGTCCATCCCAAGGACTGGAACGATGCGACCGAACCGCAGGGCGACGAAAAGAACAAGCAGCCACAAGCCGCGATGTTCTACGTGGCCTATTTCAAGAAGGATGTGGATCCAACGCAGCGTCCTGTTACATTCCTCTACAATGGCGGCCCCGGCTCCTCGACGGTTTGGCTGCATATGGGTGCCTTCGGCCCGCGCCGCATTGTGACGGCGGACGATACCCATTCGCCTGCGGCGCCCTATCAGCTCGTGAATAATGACGAGAGCCTGCTCGATGCGAGCGATCTTGTCTTTATCGACGCGCCCGGCACGGGCTTCAGCCGCATCGCCGGCAAGGACGCCGATAAGGCGTTCTACGGCATCGATCCCGACGCCTACGCGTTCGGCGACTTCATCAACCAGTTCCTGGCGAAGTACGGACGCTGGAATTCGCCGAAATATCTGTTCGGCGAAAGCTACGGTACGCCGCGCTCCGCCGTTCTCGTCCGTGAGCTCGAGACCGACCGCGACATCGACTTCAATGGTGTCATACTGCTGTCGCAGATTCTCAATTTCGCCCTGAGCCCCGACCGGCCGGAATACGAGCCGGGCATCGATCTGGCCTATCAGCTGGCGCTTCCCACCTATGCGGCGACGGCCTGGTATCATCACAAATTGCCGCCCAACGCGCCCAAGGATCTGCCGACCCTGATTCATCAGGTGGAATCGTTCACCATGGGCGAATATGCGCTGGCGCTGCAGCGGGGATCGTTGATCGGGCCGCGCTGGCGCAAGGAGATCATCGCCAAGCTGCACATGTTCACCGGCCTCCCCGCCGATTACATCGACAAGGCCAATCTGCGCATCGATGGCGGCGAGTTCGAGAAAAGCCTCGAAGACGCGAATGACATTACCATCGGCCGCCTCGATACCCGCTTCTCGGGACCGACCATGGATCCGCTGAGCGAGGGCGCCGAGTACGATCCGCAGTCCGCGGCCATCAGCTCCGCCTATGTTTCGGCCTTCAACGACTATGTGCGGAAAGTTCTGAATTACGGCCAGAACCTGCATTACAATCCCGAGATCGAGCTCTACAGATCCTGGGATTTCTCGCACCAGCCGCCGGGCGCCCAGCGCGCGATCCGCGGCAATGCCAATGTCATGCCGGATCTGGCCACGGCAATGAAATACAACCCCAATCTCAAGATCCTGCTGAATGGCGGCTATTTCGATCTCGCCACGCCCTATTACGAGGGCTGGTACGAGATGCATCACCTGCAGATACCGCCGAAGCTCGATGGTAACATCTCCTACCGCTATTATGCGTCCGGCCACATGGTGTATGCGCACACCCCGGCGCTGAAGCAGTTGCACGACAATGTGGCCGCCTTCATCCGTCAGACCGACAATGTGCAGAAATAGGGCGGCCGACCGACGAGCCTGATGAACGGCAGATGAACGGCGCCGCCATGACCCGTTCAGGACAAGGGGGGCATCGTCGCGTCTCTGATCCGGTTTGCTGCAAGCCCCTCCCTGCAAGCCGGATCGCGAACAGGCGGAAGCCCGTAGCGGAAAATCCGGTGCGGGCTTCCGTCGTATTCGCGGGCGCCGCGCCCCTCCCGCATTTTTGGAGCTGACGATGGCCGGCAGCCAGGATTTCGCGCCGGACCCGCGCAACGAATCGGTCAGTATCTGGCTCAACGGCGCTCTCGTGCCCCGCGCCGCGGCACGGGTTTCCATCTTCGATGCCGGTTTCGTGCTGGGCGACGGTGTGTGGGAGGGGATCCGTCTGCACAAGGGCGGGTTGCTTTTTCTTGATGCCCATCTCGACCGGCTCTATGCCGGAGCGCGCGCAATCGCTCTCGATATCGGTCTTGGTCGCGAAGAACTGACGCGGGCGCTGCGTGAGTTGCTGGCCGCCAATGTCATGCGCGATGGCGTGCATATAAGGCTGATGGTGACGCGTGGCGAGAAGAAGACCCCGAACCAGGACCCGCGCAATGCGCTGGGGCGTCCGACCATCGCCATTGTCGCCGAATACAAGGAACCAAGCGCCGCAGTCAGGGCGCAGGGGCTCAATCTGTTCACCTCCACGATTCGCTGCACGCCTGCCGATATGTTCGACATGCGGCTCAATTCGCACAGCCGGCTCAATCTCGTCATCGCGCTCACCCAGGCCATCGCGGCCGGCGCGGACGAGGCGCTGATGCTCGATCCTAACGGCTTCGTATCGAGCTGCAACGCAACAAATTTCTTCTTTGTGGCGGACGGCGAGGTCCGCACCTCGACCGGCGCGTATTGTTTCAACGGAATTACGCGCGACAACGTCATCGCGCTCTGCCGGCGCAACGGAGTCCCGGTGCGGCTGGCGAATTACACCCTGCATGACGCGTATGGCGCACAGGAGGCCTTTGTTACCGGCACGTTCGGCGGCGTCGTGCCGGTTCGCACCATCGATGGGCGTGCGATTGCGGTGGCCCCGGAAGGCGGTCTTACGCGCCGGCTCGATGCGCTCTACCGGGAACTCAAGGATGAGGACGCGGCCGCCTGGGTCGCGCGCACGGGCGGGCGGTGAGCGGCGCGCCCGTCCGGATCGCGATGTGGTCGGGTCCGCGCAACATCTCGACGGCGATGATGCGGTCCTTCGAAAATCGCCCCGATACTGCCGTCATCGACGAACCGTTCTACGCCGCCTATCTCAAGCTTTCGGGCATCGATCATCCGCTGCGCGATGCGACGCTTGCCATGCATGAAAGCGATTGGCGCAAAGTGGCGGAGATGCTTGCCGGTCCCGTACCCGGCGGCCGCGCGATCTTCTATCAGAAGCACATGACGCATCACATGCTGCCGGAGATCGGACGCGACTGGATGGCGCTGTGCCGCAACGCCTTTCTCATTCGCGCGCCGGAAGCGGTGCTTGCATCCTACAGCGCGAAGCGAGCGGAATTCCTGCCGGCCGATATCGGCTATGAGACGCAAAGTGAGATCTTCGATCGCGAAGCCGACCGCATCGGCGCAGCACCGCCGGTGATCGATGCCGAGGATGTGCTGCGCAATCCGCGCGCGGCGCTTTCCGCGCTCTGCGCGGCGGTTGGAATTCCGTTTTCGGAACGCATGCTGCATTGGCCGCCGGGCCCGCGTCCCACCGACGGCGCCTGGGCGCCCGCCTGGTATGATTCCGTCGAACGTTCCACCGGTTTCGCGCAACCGCGCAACTATCCGCCGCTCGACGACGACCTCATGGCGATCGCCGATGCTGTACGGCCGCACTACGAACATCTGGCGCGGTACAGGCTGTCCTTCCCTCTCCTCCACGCATGTGGGGGAGAGGGTTAGGGTGAGGGGGGCCATCCGCCGCGCAACCGTCGGAAATTTGTTTCAACCGCGTGACAACATTTCAACGTATCCAGCGTGTCGATGCCGCCTCACCCCAACCCTCTCCCCCGATTCCGGGGAGAGGGAGAGATGCCAGCGCCTGCTCAAGATCGGCGTAGAGATCTTCCACGTTTTCGATGCCGACGGAGAGGCGCAGGAGATCGCGCGGGCAGGGCGTGTCCGGTCCTTCGACCGAGGCGCGGTGTTCGACAAGGCTTTCCACGCCGCCGAGCGATGTTGCGCGCTTCCAAACCTGCAGCTTTCCGGCCGCTGCGATGGCCGCGTCTTCGCCGCCTTTGACGCGAACCGACAGCATCGCGCCGAATCCGCCTTTCATCTGGCGCGCCGCGACGGCATGGCCGGGAAACTCGGGCAGGCCGGGATAAAGCACGTGCGAAATCGCAGGATGGCGCGCGAACCGGCGGGCAAGTTCCAGCGCATTGTCAGCCGCGAGACGCACGCGGGGATAAAGCGTGCGCATGCCGCGCAGAAGAAGGTACGCCTCGAAGGACCCCAATATTCCCCCGAACTGCGCGCGCGATGTCTTGAGCCTCCGCCAATGCGCGTCGTCTTCGCCGGTTATGAGCGCGCCGGCGATGAGATCGGAATGGCCGTTCAGATATTTGGTCGCCGAATGCATGACGATGTCGGCGCCGAGCGACAGCGGACGGGAGAAAACGGGCGTCGCCGCGGTGGAATCCACGGCCAGGCGCGCGCCGGCGCGATGCGCGATATCGGCCACGGCCGCAATGTCCGTGATTTCCCACAGCGGATTGCCGGGCGTTTCGATCCAAACAAATTTGGTTCGCCCCGGACGGATCGCGGCCGCGACGGCGCTGTTATTTGTCATGTCCACGAAATCGATCGCGAGCCGCGATTCCTGCGCCAGCCAGCCGCGGAGCGCCCAATACATGACCCGCGGCGCCACCACATGGTCGCCGGGCGCGAGCGATTGGAACACACAGGTCGCCGCCGCCATGCCCGATGCGAACAGCATCGCGTCCGCACCGCCCTCAAGCGCGGCAAGCACGCGTTCCGGCTGGTCATAGGCAGGATTGTCGGCCCGGCCATAGCTTCGGCCGCTGCGGTAGGAATTGTCGGCTTCGCGCTCGAACGTCGTTGCGACATGGATCGGCGGCACGATCGCGCAAGTCGCTTCGTCCACCCAACCCAGCGCCTGGGCGGCAACAGTTTCGGGATGGCGCGTGCCGTTCTTCTCGCTCACCGAATCCGAGGTTACGGGATTCTGTTCGGCGTGGCGAGCGATGGGAGTTGCGGAAGCGCGGTGAGGGGTGAGTCGTCCCCGGCGTTCCGCACCATCCCCGGGTGGGAAAGCCGGTCCGATATCCAGCGCGTTGCCTCGCGCAGCACTTCGGAGCAGCGACGCCAATGCAGCAGGAGGTGCGGTGCGTCGGGGACGACTCGCCATGTTTTTTCCGCGCCGAGATTGTCGAAGAGACGGCGGATGCAGCTCCTGCGAATAATTTCATCGCGCGCGCCGACCATGACGAGGGCGGGCTGGCGCACCTTCTTCGCCTCTTCGAGCGACGCGAAGGCGAGGTCGGCCATGCCGGAGAGAATGTCCGGCCGGATGCGGCGCATGACCAGCGGATCGCCGATCAGCCGGATCGCGGCGGCCGGCGTCAGCTCCCAACCGCTCAATCGCTCGAAAATCAGTTCGGCATCGCCGGCAAGCGCACGCGCGGCGAATGCAAGCCAGCCCAGCATGCGCTGCCGGATTGCCGAGGCGAGCGCGCCCGGCGCGGCAAGCACAAGGCCTTGTAGCCGTGGAATGGATCCGCCCGCTGCAGCGTGAATGGCGACTGCGCCGCCCATGCTTTCGCCGAGCAGGAAAAGCGGCGTCGGTGCGGGCATGCGGCCCATCAGAAATCCTGCCGCCTCGGCCGCGTCTGCCGCCATGCGCGCCGGTCCCGCCCAGTGGCCCCGCGAAGCGGTTGCGCCGAAGCCCCGCTGGTCGATCGCAAGCGCAGTGAATCCGCGGCGCGCCAGCCTGGGGCCGATTTCGTCGAAGGCGGCGGAATAATCGAACGCACCATGCAGCAGCAGCACGGCGGCGCGCGGTTCTTGGGCCCGCCAGAGCCGATAGGGTATCGCGGCGCCATCGGACGCGGTCAGCTGCCCACACCGCAGGTGCGCGCCGGGATCGGCACCAATATCCGCCCAGAGCTGCGTGTCGGCCGCCGCGATTGGCGGCTCGGGCAGGCTCAGGCACAGCCCGAACCGATAGGGATGGGCCGGGCGCAGAAAAGGCTGAAACCCGAAATATCGTTGAAGGGCGAGGCGCAACATGCTGCTGGTGTCAAGGCTGCTGCTACCGGAACGCGCCGGCCGGAAGTGCTGTTCCGCCTTGCTGGCCGGCGAATCAGCGCGGGGCGATCTGCTCGACGCGATAGCCGCGGGCGGCAAGCAGGGCCGGCAGGCCTCGCGGACCTGCAATGTGTCCCGCGCCCACCGTGATGAAATAGGTCTGATGCTGGGCGAGCATGGCGGAAATCCGGGTCACCCAGCGGGCATTGCGATCATCGATCAGAAGCTTCATGGCGCCCGGCGTGCTTTTCAGTCCGGCATTCATCAGCCGCGCCACCTCGTTCATCCGCCCTTCCGTCCACGCATCGACCAGCCCGCCCACCTGGTTCACATCCGTGCCGATCTCCTTGAGGGACGCATCGAATTCCTCGACTTCGAGCTTCTTGTCCTTCGGCATGAAAAGGCGCAGCTGCTCGTCGATCGTCTCGAGCGTTTGCACCGGCTTGTTCTGCGATTTTGCATAGGCCCAGACCTGCCGGTCGATGCCGCTGTCAGGCGAATAATGCTCGGCTTCGACGAGATGGGTTTCCATGACAAGGGCGGCGAGCCAGGGCCGCAGATGCACGAGTTCTTCGGGGGGGACATGCGTCAGCCTGAGCGCGCTGCGGTAATCGTTCCGTGCCGTTTCACCGAGGAGCGAAGGCAGTGCCGTTTCCGGCGGCAGCAAGCCGTTGGCCCGCACGAAGTTTTCAGTCTGTTCCTTGCCGGCATCTCCGAGCGGTGCTTCGAATACGAAGATATCGGAGCTGGCGAGCGCCTGCTGGACCGGGCGCGAACGCCAGTCGATGTTCGGCGGCAGCAGATGGATCGATCCGAACAGATAGGCGGTTCCGGCGGAGGAATGAACGATCCAGAGCGCCGGGTTCGCCTTGATCGAGGCATATACGGGCGGCGCAGCGCCGGTTTCGGCGGCGGGGGCGGAACCGGCGAGCAGAAGCACTGTCCCGCAAATAGCCAGACACATGGACCGAAAAACGGACTGCATGGGATTCACCATTCCGGAACAGGAATTCCAACTCCAGATTGCATATAAGCGCAATGGTGCTTAATGTTTCCCAAAGAGGGCGTGCCACCGCAACAACGATCCCGATCCGGAGCGATTGACGCGCGGTGTCCGCCCGCGACATGTGTCGATCAAAAGGGGAAGAAAATGACCAGATTGGGATTTGGGGCGACCGCCGCCGCGGTCGGCTTCGCGACGTTTCTGTGCGTCGCGGGGGGTGCTGTCCGGGCACAGACGAACGTCACCACTTATCATTATGACAACAATCGCACCGGCTGGAATTCCAGCGAAACGACGCTGACCCAGAGCAATGTTTCCGATACAAGCTTCGGGCTCCTGCAGACGGTGTCGCTCGACGACCAGGTGGACGCGCAGCCCCTGATCGTCAACAACGAGACAATCAATGGCGGCCAGCATAATGTGGTCTATGTCGCCACCGAGAACAATTCGGTCTACGCGATCGATGCGCAGAGCGGGCAGGTGCTGCTGCAGACCAATCTCGGTTCCCCGGTGCCGTGGTACGACCTTCCCGGCGACTGTAATAACAACGGGCCGGAAGTCGGCATTAATTCCACCCCGGTGATCGATACGTCGGCCGGCACGCTATATGTAATTTCATTCGTCCTGCAGAACAACGTGCCGGCGTTTTTCCTCCATTCGCTGTCGCTGACGACGCTCGCCGATACGGTGACGCCCGTCCAGATTTCGGCGTCGGGCGTCATGAGCAACGGCAAGACCTACGCTTTCACGGCCGGCGTGAGCCGGCAGCGCGCCGGCCTGCTCCTGTCGAATGGAACGCTTTATGCGGGCTTTGCGAGTTTCTGTGACAGTTCGGCCAATCTGTCGCGCGGCTGGGTTCTCGGCTGGCAGGAAAGCACGCTGACGCCGCTGGCCAGCAACAAGCTCAACGATGCCCGTCCGAAATCGCCGGATGATTTCTTTCTCTCGTCCGTCTGGATGTCAGGCTATGGTCTTGCCGCCAACAGCGCGGGATCGGTGTATTTTGTAACCGGCAATTCCGATTACAGCGGAACCAGCTACAGCAAGGCCAGGAACATTGCCGAGAGCGCGGCCGAGATGAGCGGAGATTTGTCCACGCAGCTCGGGTTGTTTACGCCGGGGGACCACAGGCAGCTGGATAACGACGACTCCGATTTCGGATCGGGCGGCATCATGCTGTTGCCGCCGCAAAGCGGCAAATTTCCCGATATTGCCGCGGCCGCGGGCAAGAACGGAATTCTCTATCTGCTCGACGCCGACAATCTCCGCAAGGAATTCGGCTCCTATCAGATCAGCGGCTGTTGGTGCGGGCCTTCCTATTATCAGGACAGCAGCGGAGACGGCCGTATCGTCACCAGCGGCGGAAATTCGCTGATGGTCTGGGAGTTGGAAGGCAACTATCCGAGCCTGACGCGCAAATCGCAATACAACGGAATCGCGGGGGCGCAGGATCCCGGCTTCCTGACCTCGGTGTCGTCAAACGGAACGACGGCGGGGACGGCAATCGTCTGGGCAGTGGGGCGGCCGACCGACAACGATCCCGCCTATGTCGATCTCTATGCGGTCAATCCCGATACCGGCACCGAGCTGTTCAGCGAAACGGCGGGTGCATGGCCAAACACGGGCGGAAATTCCAATATCGTTCCGGTCGTGGACAATGGCCTCGTCTATGTCGCGTCCGACCAGATGTTGACGATCTTCGGGTTGGGCGGCAGCGGCAAGGCCAAGCTGCCCAAGGTCCGCCATGTCGACATGCGGATGGCGCTCCCCGCAGGCGAACACGAAATCTATGCGTTCGTCCGCAGCATGAAAGGTTCGGCGATCACCGCGCAGAAGCGTGGCGGCGAGATCGTCCGCATCGATGCGAGCCAGGCCAAGAACAACTCGCGCTTTGCCGAACCGGCTCTGGGGCATGGGCTGATCGCGCGCGGCAGGTTTGACAAATCGGGGCAGCTCCTGGCCGACACGATCCTGCACGCCAAGGACCATGCGGCCATGTGGCCCGCGGACCGTTAGGCCGGTTGTTCCTTCAATTCCCTCTCCCCTGGAATCAGGGGAGAGGGGGTGCGAATGCTATTGCACCGCAACCGCGACCGCCGTGGACGGTATTCCATTGGCGACAACTTCGAGCGTGCTGGCGCCGGTTTCCATTCCGGACGGCACGTCGAAATGTGTCGACACGATTTGGCTGCCCGTTGCCACGCCCATCGTGCTGTGATCATGCGTCCGCGCGTAGAAGACGTGGCCGGTGGAATTGTTTGTAATTCTCACCAGCGGATAATTGGTCCAGGTCTCGACCTCGTCGCCAAAGCCTGCGGCCTGCGACAATCCGTTGAACTGCGTACCGGAAATTTTGTAGGTCGAGCCGCGGGTCACCGTCGAAGGATAGTTCGAGATCGTCGGTTGCCAGGCGGGCTCGTAGGTTCCCGTGGACTGATACACGGCGTAGCCGGCGATGAGCACCTCGCCCGTAGGAAGGACCATGAGCGACGAATAGGTGGCGTTCACCTGGCCGACATTCTCCCGCGTGAAGTTCTTTCCGTCGAACTCATAGAGATAATCACTCGATCCCAGCGCCAGGACGTTTCCATCGGGCAACAGCGCCGCAGGGC
>Ga0335075_10013890_pt1 | contig 12114 bp, 11 predicted proteins | sample Lox_Sample_24_FD_206723 | JGI IMG/M metagenome (GOLD analysis project Ga0335075, IMG submission 206723) | Soil microbial communities from Loxahatchee National Wildlife Refuge, Florida, United States - Lox_Sample_2.4 | ecosystem: Environmental > Terrestrial > Soil > Wetlands | place: USA... | reverse complement strand
GGCCCAGTGTTCGGCGTATACGGGGTTGTCCTGGATGGCCGGGTCAAGCCACAGGCCGTAGCCGTCCTCGCCGTGGTCGAACGTTCCCTCGAGCGGGATGTTCGCACCCGTGCGGGTCGAGCCACCGCGTCGACGGCCTCCTCGCCGCCCACGCCTGCGCGTGCGAATCGCGGACGTCTCGCTGCCCCGCGCACCCATACCCTCACCCTCACCCTCACCCTCATCTTCACCCTCGTCTGCCTCGGCGCCATCTCCGCGTGTCGCTTCCTCAGCGGCTTCGCGCTCGGCGCGCTCTCGCTCGGCCTGGGCTTCGGCGGCCTCGAGCTCGGCTGCGATCAACGCGTCGTCCTCGGCGCGCAGATCGATTTCCTCGGCGTAATCGCCAGCCGTGGCTCCCTCCGCCAGCTCACCGTCGGACACCAACTCGTTCTGGCGCTTGAACTGCTCGATTTCGCGCACGGTCGCCTCGAGCTGGTGGGCGATCCAGGCATCGGTCCGGCCCTGGCGTACCCAGGCGCGGATCTGGTTGAGGTGGGGGCGCAGCGATTTGCGAGCCATGAACGGCCCGGGAGACTAGCGCATACATCCGCCGCTACGTGACACGGACGGGTCGGGGGCTTGGGCGCTTGCCCGGGTCCCGCGTTGCGCGTAGACGGGGTCGGCGTTCCTGTAGCGCGCCGACTATGCTTGACCGACCTGTACCGCCGGTGCCATCTAAAAACAGTCGACAAGCAGGCGAAAGGGGTGCGCCATGCTGGTGCTGACACGTAAGTCCAATCAGAGCATCATGATCGGGGACAACATTGAGGTGTCGGTGCTGTCAGTCATGGGCGACAAGGTGCGCATCGGGATCCAGGCGCCGCAGGACATACCTGTGTTCCGCACCGAGATCTACGAGGAGATCCATCGCCAGGGCGAAGCCCCGCAAAGCACGCCCGGCACGCCCGCCACCGAGGCCGGGGCCGATGGCGCGGCTGCGGAGGGCGCTGTCGAGCAGGCCGGCGATCCAGCCGAGCCCGCCTCGAGCTCAGCCGAGCAGTAGGTAGAGGGTGCGGAACATGACCACGGTGACGATCGCCGCGGTCAGGATCAGCGCCAGCACGAGCAGCGCGAACCGCACCGATCCGCGCTTGTGACGGCGCTGCACCTCGCGCTGGCGCGCCCGCTGCTCGGTGGCGCGGCGCAGCGATGCGCGGCGGTGGCGGTCAAGCGAGATCTCCTGCGCGAACGCCCGCTCGATCTCGGCCAGGCTCTGACGCATCCTCATCGTGCGACTCCCGTTCCGGGTAGCGCTCCGGGTCCCGCTCCGGCTCCAATCGCCGCTCTGGAGCCCATCACTCCTTGGGTGCCCATGGCCGCTTGGGTTCCAGCCGCTTCGGAGCCCATCATCCTCCGACCGGCGCCCCGGTCTCGGCGCGCTCGTAGACGGAGATGAACCGCAGGTAGTTCTCGGCGATTTGGCGCGCCCCGACCACCCGTTCGATCTTGCCGTCCACGTACGCTTTGAGCGGGTCCCACCAGATCGAGCGCCCGATCGCGAACCCGACGAACCCGTCCACAGGGGCCGCTTCGGTCAGCCAGTGGTCGACCTTCGCGTCGTCCGCGCCACGACCGAGCACGACGCAGACTACGCCCTCGCGGTTCTCGCCCGAGCGTGCCTGGGCGACCAGCATCACGCAATCGGCGCGGGCGTCGACACCCTCGATCTTCCACACGTCGACCTCGATCCCGGCGTCCTGGATCGCGGCGATCGCGCGGCGCATCAGCTCCGGGCGCAGCTCTGAGTCATAGCGCTCTGAGTCGCCTCCGACGGACTCCAGCTGGGTATTGGTGGCGGGGACGAGCAGCTCAAACAGGAACTTGCGCTCGTGCGCGTGCAGCCAGTCGGACAGTCGCTTCAGCTTGGTCAGCTGCTCGCGGTTGCCGTCAGCGTCGCCGTCGGGGTTGTAACGGACCAGCACCTTGGTGAAGTCCGGGTCGAACTTCTCGATGTGCTCGCCAAAAGAATCGCCGTACTGGAAGTCGAACATCTCCTGTCCCGAGCGCTCAGCCGGCATCGCCAGCTTCAGGCCCGCGGCGTGCGCCTCCTGCGGAACGGTCGAGCCGAACTGCTCGTCGATCAGCACTCCTGTCACGGCCGGGTTGGCGCCGGCGGCGACGGCCTGGGTGAGGCCCTCGAAGATGAGGTGCTTGGCGTCGGCGATCATCGCCGTCTGTTCGGCGTCGGGCTCGCCCTCGATACCGAAGAACTTCTTTTGGAACGACCCGCGATGGTCGAACGCAAGTATGTACAGCTTCTGGTCATAGCCTGGTCTCATGGCCTGAGTATTCCACGGGTGGGCATCGCGGGTGTCGCCGGGGGCGGCCAACTCGCTCGTAGAATGGATCGCACGATGCCTTCCGGCCCCGACCTGTTCGTCGTGTGCAAGCAGTGCGGGTCGGAGGTCAGCCCGTACATCACCGAGTGCCCCTACTGCGGCGCCAGGCTGCGCCGGCGGGCGCCCAAGCTGCCGCGCATGAACAGCCGTGGGCGCAAGCTCTCACGCGGTCTCGGACGGTTGCGGCTGTCTGGCCGTACGCGCTCGCAGGCGGGCTCGGAGGCGGCCGCCTCGCTGCGCGGCACGGGTGCGCAGGAACGCGAGCGACCGTGGAGGCGGCGCGGGCGCGCCTATGAAGGGGGCGAGGGAGCGCCATATGCCACGATCGCCCTGGTCGCGACCGGTTGTGCCGGATGGGTGTTGGTGCGCGGCGGCTACCTCGGCGCGATCCACGTCCCGGGCCTCGGCTCGATCGCCGGCCAGTACGCGAGCTTCTTCAGGATCGCGATCGGCGGGTCGCTGAACGGAGACTGGTGGAAGCTGTTGAGCAGCCCGTTCGCGTATCTCGACTGGTGGTATGCGTTCGTCGCGCTGCTCGCGTGCGCGATCTTCGGCTGGCTGCTCGAGCGTCGCCATGGTCCCGTGCTCGTGCTGGCGGTGTTCTTCGGCGGCGCCGTCACCGGCGCGCTGGCGGCGCTCGCGGTCTACGCCGAACCGGTCGTCAGCGGCGCCAACGGGGGCGCGCTGGCGCTGCTCGGCGCGTGGTCTGTGCCCGACCTGCGGGCGGCTAGCCGGGGCCACTACTACGAGGGCGATCTGCTGGGCGTCGCGGCCATCGCCGCGGTGCTGCTGCTCACCCCCTGCGCCCGTCCTGAGGCCAGCTGGCTGGCCGGCGTGGTCGGGCTGGCGGTCGGACTCGTGCTGGGCGCGGGCACGCTGCTGTTCGAGCCGGCGCAGGCGTGACCCCGGGTGTGATGCGGGCGTGACCCCTGGGCGTGATCCGGGCGCGGCCCGGGGTGTGACCCGGGCGGGAGCGAGCGTCATATGATGGGGAGCGATCCCTGACGTTCCCTGCTGGGAACGACCCCGACCTGCGGACAGGAGCTGCCACGATGGACATTCGATTCTTGGGCCACGCGGCGTTCGAGCTGAGCGATGGCGAGCACACCGTGCTGATCGACCCGTTTCTTACGGGCAATCCCAAGGCGGCCGTGAGCGCCGATGAGCTGAGTCCACAGGCGATCCTGCTGAGCCACGGGCACGCCGATCACATCGGCGACACCGTTCCGATCGCCAAGCGCGCGGGCGCGCACGTGGTGGCGATCGTGGAGATCGCCAACGAGCTGTCCGCGGATGGGGTCGAGCAGGTCAGCGACCCCAACCTCGGCGGCACGGTCTCGGCTGCGTGGGGCTCGGTCAAGCTGGTGCCCGCCTGGCACACGTCGACCACGCCCAAAGGAACCGTCAACGTGCCGGCCGGCCTGATCGTCAGGATGGGCGGCAAGACCGTGTACCACCTCGGCGACACCGCCCTGTTCTCGGACATGCGCCTGATCGGCGAACGCGAGGGCCCGATCGACGTGGCGCTGATGTGCATCGGGGGCCACTACACGATGGACCGCCACGACGCCGTGCACGCGGCCAAGCTGATCGGCGCGCGCCAGGTGATCCCCTGCCACTACAACACGTTCCCGCCGATCGAGACCGACGCGCAGGCGTTTCAGTCGGAGGCGCAGGCGGCAGGCGCGAGCGAGGTCGTCGTGCTCGAGCCCGGGGAGACCCACTCGCTGTGAGGCCGGGGGGCGCGCTCACATCGATCTGGGACCATCGCGGGTGGGGATGGCCATGGCGCTGACCAACGCGGTCGTGCTGATCGAGGCCGAGCGCGACGCGCTTTCGACGCTGGGCGGCGCGCTCGCGGACATCGAGGGCGTCGCCGAGGCGTATTCGGTCACGGGCGAGTGGGATTTCGTGGCGATCGTGCGCGTGCCCGACCACGAGCAGCTGGCGGATGTCGTGACCGGTCAGATCGGCACACTGCCCGGCGTGACTCGCACTCAGACGATGGTCGCGTTCGCGGCCTACTCGCGCCACGATCTCGAGGCGCTGTTCTCGTTGGGCGAGTAGCCCGGGCGTTTGAACGTCCGGGCCCCCGAGGCGATGCCCGCGATTCCGCTGAAGCCCGAGTACGGCCCCACGCTCGGCCGGCTGCTCGCCCCCAGCTGGCGCCGCGCCCCGCGTGCGGTGCAGGCGCTCGTGATCGCCGCGTGCGTGGGCGTGCTGGCGCTGGCGATCGGCGCCGGGCTGACGCTCGAGAACGCCCGCTACTCGCACGGCGGGCCGGTGGCGTTTCGGTTCAGCTACCGCGGCCTGTACAGCGTGACCCCCGCGCCCGGCCAGTACGTGCAGGTGCGCAGCCCCGTGAGCGGTCCGCTGCGCAACTCGTTCGCGGTCGGGCCGTTGCGGCTACCGCCTTACGCGGGCGGGCTGAGCGGCGAGCTGCCGGTGTACGCGGCCACCTACATCGACGGCCTGCGCCGCCGTTACGGCGAAGGGTTCGAACTGCGCGACGAGGGCAAGACGCGCGTGAACACGGTCCCCGCCTACGACATCGCCTACATCGCCCGCATCGACGGGCGCCGCGTGTACGGGCGCGACGTGCTGCTGCTGCCCGAACGCGCGGGCGTGCGCGAAGGCGTGCACATCGCGATGCTCACCGCCCAAGGCGCCGATCCCGGCGTCACCTCGCCGCTGCTGGTCGGCACGACCGGCGTGCTCGAACGGCCGCTGGAGACGTTCACGTTCGGATCGGGCGGGCTGCTGGGCGCCTTGGGCGTGGGTTAGGCCGCGCGAGCCGAACCGGGACACTGCGCGGGTGGCGCGACTCATACCGACCTTGCGCTGGGGCGCAGCTCTGTGACATGCGCGACTAAGAGCCGCCCGGTCGCCACATGTGACCGCGACGTCAGTTCTGAGGCGCGGCCGATGGCCCGGACGCAGCAGGCGCCGGATCGTCCTGAGCGCTGGCGCCCGATTCTTCCTGTTCGGCTGGCTGAGCGGTGGGTGAGTTCGTTTCCGGCGTGGCCGTCGGAGCGGTCGAGGTGGTTTCCGCCGGGGTGGCGCCGGTCGGTTCAGCGGTGGTTTCGACCGGCGGTGAGGGCGTGCCGCCCGTCGCTTCGACTGGGGCCGGTGTGGCCACGGGCGCGGTGGCGGCGGCGGTCGAGACGGCGGCCCCGGCGGGCGGTGTCGAGGTGGCCGAGCTCGGCAGCGGTGTCGTGTCGGTCGTGACCTCGGTTACCTGCGGGGAGGCCGCAACCGGCTTGGGGGCGGTGGTAGCAGGAAGGACGGCGCCGCCTGGCCGGGGTGTGCTGGGATCGGTCGCGGGGCCGGGATGGTGTGCCGTGCCCTCGCCAGCCAGCGCCGGCTTGGCCTTGTTGGCCGCGAGCGCGGTGTGGACCGTGATGTGGTGCGTGGCGGCGACCGGCAGCTGGCTCGGGGTTGGGCTGATCGGTTGCACGACCGCGTGCACCACGACCGGTTCGGCCCGATGGCTCACCGAGGCGTAGGCGCTGGTTGAGCCGGAACGATGGTGGTGGATCGGCGCCGTGTGCTCGGCGGCGACCGCGCCCGCGGTGACTATGGCTGCGGCTGCCAGCCCGGCGGCGGCCTTGGTCGCCACGGCGCTCGCGCCCGCTGTGAGCAGGCCACTCGAGATGCTCGCTCCTCCTCCGGCGGCGGCTCCCGCGCCGGCCGCGGCGCCGGCGCCGGCTCCACCGGCGGCGCCGGCCCCGCTCGCGGCCCCTGCTCCGGCCGTTGCGCTTGCGCCGACATGTCCGGCCGAGGCGGTCGAGCCGAGCTTGGTGAGCAGCAGCTTCTTGGCCAAGAGCAGCGGCCCGACGGGGAAGATCGCGGCCAGCGCGTGGTTGTTGGCCTTCAGCTGGCGCTTGAAGGAGCGGCAGCGCTCGCAGCTGCGCACGTGCCGGCGGGCGGGCGCCTCGAGCTTGCTCAGCCCCTCGGCGGATTCGCCGAGCGCCAGCCGGACTTCGTCGCAGCTGAGCTGGCGGGCCTCGGCGGCCTCGGCGAGCGAGATGCGCGCGCGCACGAGCAGCGACTTGACCGACGGCACGGTCGTCTCCATCGCGTCGGCGATCTGCTCGTAGGAGAGCGCGTCGATCTCGCGCAGCAAAAGGGCGGTGCGCTGGGTCTCGGGCAGGTCCTTGACGTCGCCGAGCAGCTGGCGGAAGCTCTCGCGCCGCAGAACACGCTCGCCGGTGGACAGGCCGTGATCGGCGAAGTGGACGTCCATCGAGTCCACCCCGATAGCGGTCGCGCGGCGCAGGTGGTTGAGCGAGCGGTTGCGCGCGATGCGGTACAGCCACGGGCGCACGTTGATCTCACGCTCGTCGGCGAGCACCGCGTTGAACGCCGCCGTGAACACCTCCTGCAGGACGTCCTCGGCGTCCTCGCGCGATGAGAGCATGTGCCGGCAGAAGGCCAAGAGGCGCGACTGGTAGCGCGAGAAGAGGACCTCGAAAGCGGCGTGCTGGCCACGGCGGGTAAGCGCGATCAGCCGCTCGTCGGATTGCAGCCTCAGCAGCGGGGACGGTCCTCGCAGCGCCAGCGTACTCTCGGGGGTTAGAGCTGAAGCCTCCACGATGACTCCTAGTGTTGCGCTTGCCAGTGGCTATCAGTGTTGCGCTTGTTTCTAAATACCCCGTAAGGTGGTGTTAGTTGCGGTCTGGGCGCCGGTTGACGGCTCGATGGCGCTCGCGGACCTCGACGAACGGTGGACCCGGGTGGCGGAATGGCATACGCAGTCGACTTAAAATCGACGGCCCGACAGGGCATGTGGGTTCGAATCCCACCCCGGGTATGGCTGAGCAGATAGAGTCGCGCGGCGATGGCCAGCGAACCCGAGCCCAACGATGAGGACGGCGGGCAGGCGAGCGCGTTCCATGGGGGGCGGCTGGTCGCCCGGAGGTTGAAGGCGCATGGGGTCAGCCGGTTGTTCACGCTGTCGGGTGGGCATCTGTTCTCGATCTATGACGGGTGCCGTGCCGAGGGGATCGAGATCGTCGATGTCAGGCACGAGTCGACCGCCGCGTTTGCGGCCGAGGGCTGGGCGAAGGTCACGCGCGAGCCGGGGGTGTGCGCGCTGACGGCTGGGCCGGGGGTGACCAACGGGATGAGCGCGATGGGCTCGGCGCAGGCCAACCACTCGCCGATGGTCGTGCTGGGCGGGCGCGCGCCGGCCGGGCGCTGGGGGATGGGCTCGCTGCAGGAGATCGATCACGTGCCGTTCGTGCGTCCGCTGAGCAAGATGGCGGTCACGCCGGAGAGCACCGCGGAGATCCCGGGGTTGGTGGACGAGGCGTTCGCCACGGCGATGGCGCCGCATGGGGGGCCGGCGTTTGTGGACTTCCCGCTGGACTATGTGTTCATGGAGGCCGCCGAGCCGGAGGGCCTGGCGGAAGGTCTCCCTCCCGCGCCTGCCGCCCGGGCCGACGGGGCGGCGATCGAACGCGCGGCGGAGCTGCTGCGCGAGGCCGAGCGCCCGGTCGTGATGGCGGGGACGGACCTGTACTGGGGTCACGGGGAGCAGGCGCTGGTCGCGCTGATCGAGGCGTTGGGAATACCGGTCTTCGTGAACGGGCTCGCCCGCGGGTGCGTGCCGGCCGATCACGAGCTGTTCTACTCGCGCGCGCGAGCGCACGCGTTGCAGGGCGCCGATGTGGCGCTGGTGGTCGGGGTGCCGATGGACTTCAGGCTCGGGTTCGGTGGCTCGTTCGGCGATGAGACGGAGATCGTGGCGATCGACGTGGCCGAGCCCGAGCGTCCCCATCCGCGGCCGGTCGCTGCCGAGCTGTATGGCGCGCTGGGGGCCACGCTCGAGGATCTGCGGGTTGCGACTGTGGCTGGCGCTGGGAGCAGGGGCTCCGGCGCCGGCGGGGCGGGCGGGGACGGGGCGGGCGGGGACGCCGCTGGCAGGGACGCCGCGGGCAGGGCTGACGCCGGGGGGTATGCGTTGCACACGGAGGCTTGGCTGGCAAAGCTGCGTGCGGTCGAGAACGAGCGCCGCGAGGCCGAGCGCGTGGAACTGGCGGACGACCGGGCGCCGCTGCATCCGATGCGGGTGTATGCCGAGTTGGCGCGGGTCCTGGACCGCGATGCGATCGTGATCGGCGACGGCGGGGATTTCGTGTCCTATGCCGGGCGGGTGGTCGACTCCTTCCAGCCCGGGTGCTGGCTGGATCCGGGGCCGTTCGGGTGTTTGGGCGCCGGGCCCGGGTATGCCCTCGCGGCCAAGCTCGCGCGTCCGGACCGCCAGGTTGTGCTGCTGCTGGGCGACGGCGCGTTCGGGTTCGCCGGCATGGAGTTCGACACGCTCGCGCGTCACGGCGTGAATGTCGTGGGGGTGATGGGGAACAATGGGATCTGGGCGCTGGAGAAGCATCCGATGGAGTTTTTGTACGGGTATTCGGTCGCGGCGGAGTTGCGCCCGGCGACGCGGTATGACGAGATGGTGCGCGCGTTGGGCGGGCACGGCGAGTTGGTGGAGCGCCCGCAGGACGTGGTCGGGGCGCTCGAGCGGGCGCTCCAGGCGGACGGGCCCGCGCTCGTCAACGTGCTGACCGATCCAGCGGTCGTGTACCCGCGCAAGTCCAACCTCGCCTGAGTCGGGACGCCTCGTCTGATGGGCCGTCATGAGGAAGCCGCCTGGGCAGGCGGCTTCCTCGCGACCCCGAGGGACAGGCAGGGGTATGTGCCTCGGGGCTGACCCGAACAGCAGGACATCGAGCTGGGCTCGGTGATGCGTCCGGGGTATGGACCAGCGGGGAAGACGTGCGCCAGCACACGACTCCTCCGTGGTAGAGAGTATCAGATGTCAGAACAAATGTATTTTGCTCGAATCTGCTTTGGTTCAGTCCTAACATCTCGCAACAGTCGAGAGTTCGACGGTGCTTCAGCCCGAAGCATCGTCGCCGCCAGTGGGCCGAAGCTCGGCGGCGAGCGTGAGGGCGCCGCCGTGGAGGATGTCGTGCTCGGAGACCTCGACCTCGTCCAGGTCGAAAGCGCGCATCGCCTCCGACAGGAGCACCAAACCCGCGACGATCGTGGGCGCACGGTCGGGGTGCAGGCCGACGACCGAGCGACGCTGGGCTTCGGTCATGTCGGCCAGGCGCGCGAGCAGCATCTCGACCGAGGCCAAGAGCAGTGTGTAGCCGTGTACGCGCGCGGGATCGTAGGGGTCGAGCTCCTGATCGATCGCCGCCGCCGAGGTCGCGGTGCCGGCCACCGCGATGCCGCGCCTGACGGCGGTCCGCTCGGAGGGCGGCAGCCCGTCCCGGAAAGTCGCCCGCACGTCGTCGGCCAGCTCGCGCAGCTCCGCGCCGGCGGGGGGATCGGTGTGGATGTGGCGCTCGCTCATGCGCACGACGCCGGCGGGCAGCGAGACGTGGAAGCCGGCCTGGGAGCCGGTCCCGACGATGAACTCGGTCGAGCCGCCCCCGATGTCGATCACGACCGCCGGCTGAGTCGTAGTCCCCGGCTGCCCGGACATAGCGCCGAGGAAGGTCATGCGCGCCTCGTCGTCCCCGGAGAGGATGCGTGCATCGAAATGGAATCGCGAGCGGACGGACTCGGCGAAGGACCGGCCGTTGCGAGCATCGCGCACCGCCGAGGTCATGACCGCGAGGTTGGGCAAAGAGGCGTCGTCGCTCGGGAGGTGCGCGTCGATCTCACGGCGAAAGTCGGCCAGCGCGGCGTAGACTCGCTCGCGGCCCTCGGGCGAGAGCTCACCCCCGGCGTCAACGCCCGCGCCCAGGCGGGTCACGACCGAGCGGCGTACGAGCTCGGCGATGGCGCCGTCGGGCGAGACCTCGGCGATCAAGAGGCGGGTGGAGTTGGTGCCGATGTCGAGGACCGCGACGCGCATGTCGAGGCGGATGCTAGTCGGCCGGCGCCGGTAGGATCACGAGACGATCGGAGCCGCGGACCTGAGATGAGCGTGTGCCGCAATGGCAATCGGGGGGAGGCGCGGGCGTGAGCGTCCTCGGCTGGTGTCTGGTCCTCGCGGGCGTGGGTGTGGTCGCGTGGTGGACGTTTGCCCGCGGCAGGCACATGCGGGCGCTGGAGGCGTGCTCGGTCGGCCTGCTCGTGCTGGCCGGCGTGACTATGGCGGTGCAAGAAGGGCAGTGGCAGCTCGTGCCGTGGGCGGCGCTCGGCCCGGTCGCAGTGGTGCTCGTGTTGCTGCGCCGTCGTCGCGATCGCCGCGGGTCGGGTCCTGGGGGCTCAGGGGAGCCAGGGGAGCCAGGGGGTCTGGAGGAGCCAGGGGAGCCAGGTGGTCCGGAGGGGTCAGCCTCAGGTCGAGGCCCAGGTCCGAGGCCGAGCTCGCGTCGCTGGTGGTGGGTGAGCGCCGAAAGGGGGGTGCCGCTGGTCGTGGTGCTGGTGGGGGCGTGGGCGATGATGTGGGCGTTCGTGCCGAAGCTGCCGACGCCGTCCGGGCCGTATCGGGTCGGCACCGAAGTGTGGCACTGGACCGATAAGGGGCGTCATCAGCCGTGGGGGCGGCACACGTCCGAATACCGGCAGGTGGTCGCCCAGGCGTGGTATCCGACCGAGGTCGCGCACGGGCGGGAAGCGCCGTATTTCGAAGACCCGGGTGAACTGCCGGGGATGGGCGGGCTGCCCGCGTACGTGTTCTCGGGCTCGCTGCGAGAGACGGCGACGCACGGCGTGGTGGGGGCGCCGGTGAGCGCGGCGAAGAGGGAGTGGCCGGTGATTGTGTTCTCGCCGGGATTGGAACTGCCCCGCGAAATCTATACGGCGCTGTGTACGCAGATGGCCAGCCGCGGGTACGTGGTGGTCGCGCTCAGCTCGCCGTATGAGTCGGCCGTGACCGAGCTGGCCGATGGCGAGGTCGCGGAAAGCGAATTCCCGTCGAATCCGTCTGAAAAGGAGTTGTACGAACTGGTCAAGACAAGGGCGGCCGACGCAGGGTTCGTCGTCGACCAGCTGGACCGGCTGGGCACGATCGACCCGCGCTCGCCGCTGGTCGGCCGGCTCGATATGGACCACGTGGGGATCGTCGGCCATTCCCTCGGCGGCGCCTCGGCGATCCAGGCAGCGTATGAAGAGCCCAGCAAGTTCCAAGTGGCCGTCAATCTCGACGGGACGCTGTGGGGCGGCCAACCGAGCGAGAAGCTGAGCCGCCCCGTGCTGTGGATCGCCTCGACCGAAAGATCGAGCGCCGAAGAAGACCACGATCGCGAACAGCTGCTGTCGGGGTTGCAGGCGGGTGGAGCGCTCGTGCAGATCACGCACAGCATGCACCTGAGCTTCACCGACGAGCCCAGCTATCTGACCTCGCTCGGGCTGGCGATATGGGGCAGGCAGGGTCGCATGGGCCGACGTTCGGCGGCGACGATGTCGAGGCTGACAGCCGAACTCGTGACGGCGTTCGCTGGGCCAAAGCTGGGGGTGCGCGGCGGGCCGACGTTGAGCGAGGTGGTGCACAAAGACCAAGCGGCTGAGCTGAAGCGGCAGGTCGCGCCGGCGGGGTAGGCACAGGCCGTTCGCCGCCGGGCTGGTTCAGGCCCTTTCGCCGGCGGGTCGGGTCAGGCCTTTCGCCGGCGCCGGATGTCTGCTAAAACAAGAGGGGCCGACGCGGGGTGGAGCAGTCTGGTAGCTCGTCGGGCTCATAACCCGAAGGTCGCGGGTTCGAATCCCGCCCCCGCTACCTCAGAAAAGGCCCGGAAATCCGGGCCTTTTCGCTGTCCGGGGCGAAGGTGGTCAG
>Ga0335075_10013889_pt1 | contig 12114 bp, 12 predicted proteins | sample Lox_Sample_24_FD_206723 | JGI IMG/M metagenome (GOLD analysis project Ga0335075, IMG submission 206723) | Soil microbial communities from Loxahatchee National Wildlife Refuge, Florida, United States - Lox_Sample_2.4 | ecosystem: Environmental > Terrestrial > Soil > Wetlands | place: USA... | reverse complement strand
CAACCGCGGCGATTCTAAAAAAATGCCGAAGGCAAATGTGTGCGTGCAAGTCATCAAGCATATCATTGTTGGTTGTTGTGTCTTCCATCCCTCTGTTAATCATCTCTGGATCTTGCGTTGCTGGTTCTTTCATTCCTTTCCTAATTATCTCTGGAGTTAGCTCTGTCGCGGCTGGTGTTCCGAGAACAACAAGCTGTCCTGTCATGGTTAGCAGGAGAATGAAGAATCCGCGGACTATCGCGCTTTTGATGTTGGGCAGCTCCTGAGAGTCAAGCAGTGCGACTCTTCCGACCTCTCCGATAGCGGCTGACAGGCAACACAAGATAAGAAGATTCGTCCATGTCCAGCATATCACCATCGTAACAACGTCTCGGCTGCGAAATGTCCCGTCCGCAAATAATTTATCCAGACGTTGGGTATGTACAAATGTCCCGAATATTAGGAAAATGCAGTATCCTGTGACGAGGACGAGGAGGGTCAAGGCCGTTCCGCTACCATGGGGGAATACTGACTTTGTTCCATGACTTTGCGGAGGCGTTTGCTGGTGCGAAGGATGAGGGTGGAGATCTTGTCTCTCGCCAGGTTTTGATTCAGTTTTCCCCATAGAGCACCTTCTTCTCGCCAGTTGATTACAAGCCGAACGACCCAGCTCACCTGCCTCGGCTGCGACCTGCGTCGTTGAAGAGCAACCGGAAAAGGGGAAACCGGAAAAGGGGACATCGTAGATTGCTTTGGGGTAATCAACGATGTCCTCTTTTCTGGCTCCCCGTTTCTGGCTCCTTTCGCTACTCGCCTCCGAGCAGCGCATTGATCTGATCGGCTAGGCGATAGCCGGCCAATGCCACCTGTGAGCGGGCCACGGCCCGGCATTCTTCTTCGTAACGCGGCGGCAATTCGGGAATCGGCAACTGGTGATCGTGTGCGAAATCGTGCTGACTCGTCCCCTGAATATCTCCCTTGCGATAGGCAAATTCCCAGGCTTTGTCCTTACTGTCGAGTGCCCAGCCCTTGAATTCTTTCTGACGTAATTCGTCGGCGAAGGTGTCTCGGCGCAAGTGAGACGGTCCCTGGATAATACGCACATTGATCTCGATGGTCCGCAACGTCGCGTGCTTGTCTTCCCCGAGCAGGTCGTCCCAAATCGAGTGCAACGAGACATGGCCGTGCCCCCGACCGGGACGGACCAGCAACATTCCGCCGCCGCCATCCCCGCGCGGGAACTGCTCGGAATACCACTCGGCACAATGCAACGGCTGGTGAATGTCGCCGACCAGATGCATCAGCCAACACAACTGGATCGCCTTGTCCTTCGTGCTCTTTTCCGAGGAGCGCAAGTCCGCTACGCATTGATTCAAGGCTTTGACAACATTATCCACATCGCCGCCTTCCATGCCGGGCACGGGCGGGCGCAGCGCCTCAAGATCCGTGTCGGATCCGACCGGCAAGTTGATGTAATGCTTCTTTTTGCACTTGAAATTCCCTTGGGTAGCGTGAAACGGATCGTGAGGAGACTTGGCCATGTCCGGAAATGTGGCCGCCTTCGTGAAGACATAGATATCGGGGTCGCGGACATCCGCTGGCATGTCCTTTGTCAAATCGGCCCAGAGCTCCGGGTGCTTCCGAAGCAAGTCGATCGCCTTTTTCCGCACGGATGGGCTAAGTTCTTTGTAAGCGATCATCGCTACCGTCTTGTGCCCCACGCTGTTCCAGGCGAAAGCCCGCGACGGCACAAGAGCGAGAAGCATTCCGATGGCGACCACCAAGCAACGTTGTACCATGATGAACCTCACCTAGAAATGTCGATACAATCTGTTCGTCAGTGTGATGGAAAAGGGATCCGGAAAAGGAGACATCATAGATTGCTTTGGTGAAATCTACGATGTCCCTTTTTCCGGCCCGGCCTTTTTCCGGCCGGCGCACGGATCCGCCACCCGCCAGGATGAGACGGCAAATGGTGCTATCGGTGAGGGGAACTTGATGTAAGATTTCGCGGCCGGTGGGCTCGCCTGCGCGGTGACTTTACGTCGTGGGTGCTTGATGTACGACTTGGTGGCAGTTAGCATGTTTGCACTCCTTTTCAACCAGGAGAGAGAGTGAGGCCGAGGTGATAACCGATGTCGCACCCAGCCAAGAGGGTTATTTTGTCGTAACCCTGCGGCGTCTGCGGTAAAGTCAAACTCCGCACTGCTCGTCACCTTCTTAGACACCGCCTCCCTTGTTAAGCGGACGCGATTTTTCCGAAATCGGAATTTTTTTCTTGATTTTGCTCGACGCGACAGATAATTACGTTCTTGTTAGCAGAGGCTTGTCTTGGAGGTCGCCGGGCAGGCGGCTCCTCCCAACCTTCGTCCGCTTTGGCGGCGCCCGCAGGGGGCATCTCGTGAGGGGATGCTCCGGATCGCGGTGCCCCGCGCCCAGGGGAGGTCGGGATCATGCTCGTCGAGTCGCAAGCGTCTCCGTCCGCGGTGTGCCGCGCGCGGTGGATTGCCGAGGCGCGCAACGGCAGTCGTCCGGCACTGAATCAGTTGTTTCAGGCGTGTTTTTCCTATCTTCTCGCGGTGGCCAATCGCGAGTTCAGCACCGCCCTGCGCTCCCGCCTCGATCCGGGGGACGTGGTGCAGGACACCTTGCTCAAAGCATGGCGGCATTTCGCGCAGTTTCGGGGAGAGACCGAATCCGACTTGCTCGCCTGGCTGCGGCAGATCTTGCGTCGCAACCTGGCCAACGAACGCCGCCGACATTTGCGGACGGCCATGCGCAGCACGCGTCTGGAAGTCGGGCTGGCCGAAGCGGCCCTGATGCAGCTACCAAACACGGCCGACAGCGATGCGGAGCTGCCCGGCAGGCGGGCGCTGGTGCGCGAGCGGCAAGAGGCGTTGGAGGATGCCTTGCAGCGTCTGCCCGATCACTACCGGCAAGCTCTCTGCCTGCGCGCGCAGGAGGAGATGACTTTCGCCCAGGTCGGCGAACGTCTGCGTTGCTCGGCCGAGGCGGCTCGCAAACTGTGCAGGCGGGCCGCCGAGGAATTCACGCGGACCCTGGGTGATGGCTGGAAATTGTAACCACACAGGAGAATCAGAATCCCGTGGCCTGCTTGTGAACCAGCTTACCGGAGCGGAAGGTGAGCCGGATCGTGTTGTCGCCGCTCTCCCAGGTGTAAACGTCGCCGCCGCCGGACGTGGGAGGCGTGTCGATCGCCACGCCGAATTGCCCGGCGACGTTGGAGCCGTCGCCCGTCTCCTTGCTTCCCTTGCCGAGGATCTTTTCCACCTCCTCCAGGGTCATGCCTTCCTTCACCTTGTCGTAGTTGGCCTTGTTCACCTTGCTCTTGCAGGCCGGCAGCAGCAGGCACACCAGCAGAATCAGCATGATTCGAATGCATTTCAGAGAGCTGAACGTCATCGTTCCATCCTCCGCCAGGGAACGGCCGGGTTCCGCCAACCCCCAGCCACGCGCGAGGGGGAAACCAGACGGGTCCGGCGCACTACCCGCCTCGATCGTAATCGGCCGCCAGCGACACAGCAAGGGGGCACTCGATCTTCCTCCGCTCCGACAAGGGCCGGCGTTCGCTGCACGGTGCCGGTATCGTCTTGTTCAGGCGTTGCCACACAGTAATTTCACTTGAACGCCAGGCATCGTCGGAGTCAACTATTGGGAGGAGCCATGCGCTCTCAACAGGAGTGGGAGTGCGCGCTGAATGAATGAGCCGTCCCAAACAAGGAAGTGTTTATCATGACAGGCCGTCGTGAGGCAAGCGAGGAAAGAAACGCTGGGCTTAGCCGCCGCCAGCTGCTGCGCATCGGCGGTCTGGGCGCCTTCGGGCTGAGTCTTGCCCGGCTGTTTCAGGCCGAGGCGGCGGCCGCCGGCGGGTCGCCTTCCTCCGCGTCGCGGCTGCGGCATTGCATTTTGATCTATTTCTATGGCGGCGTCAGCCAGCTGGATACCTGGGACCTCAAGCCCAACGCTCCGCGCGAGGTTCGTGGCGAATTTCGCCCCATCGCCACCACGACGCCGGGAATAGCGATTGGCGAGCACCTGCCGCATTGTGCCCAGGTCATGCACAAGATGGCCATCGTGCGCAGCCTGCACCACGGCATGCGCAACCACAATTCCGCGGCCGTCGAGGCCCTGTGTGGACACACGCCGTTGCTCGGCGACCGGGAATTGCTGGGGGACAGCGGCAACAGCTTTCCCTGCTATGGGGCGGTCGTGAGCCATCAGCTGCCGCGGCTGCGGCAAGTGCCCTCCCATGTGGCCCTGCCCCATGTGATGTACAACGTCGTCACGCTGCCCGGCCAATCCGCTGGGTTTTTGGGAGCGGCCTACAACCCGTTACAAATCAGCCACGATCCCAACGACCCGCGCTTTCGCGTGGACGAGCTGACGCTGCCGGCCGACCTGTCGCTGGCCCGCCTCGAAAGCCGCCGTTCCCTGTTGGCGCTCCTCGACCGCCAGAAGGCGCGCGCCGAACGCAGCGCCGCGGAAAAGGCCATGAGTGTTCATCAGCAGCGGGCGCTGGGATTGCTGCATTCGCCGCCTGTCCGCCGGGCCTTCGACCTGTCGCGCGAACCCATTCGGCTGCGCGAGCGTTATGGCCGTAATCGGCTCGGTCAAAGCATGCTCCTGGCCCGGCGACTGGTGGAAGCCGGCGTCCGCTTCGTCAACGTCAACGACAAGGTCCGCAACGGCCAACTGGCCAACTGGGACAGCCACGAGAACAACTTTGCTCGCTTGAAGAACGATTTGCTGCCGCCGGCCGACCAGGCTTTGACGACGCTGATCGAAGACCTGGATGCACGCGGCCTGCTGGAATCGACGCTGGTCGTGGCCCTGGCGGAGTTCGGCCGCACGCCACGCATCAACAAGAATGCCGGTCGCGACCACTGGCCGGATTGCTTTAGCATCGTGCTGGCCGGAGGCGGCGTGCAGGGCGGCGCCGTGTATGGCTCCAGCGACGGCATCGGCGCCTATCCCGCCTCGGACCCGGTCTCGCCGGCGGACCTGGCCGCGACGCTCTTCTGGCGATTCGGCCTCAGCTCCGCGACCGAGATCCAGGACCTGACGGGTCGGCCCTATCGTCTCGCCGAGGGACAACCGCTGCGGCGGCTCTTTTAGGGAGACGGTGGTCCAGGGTCGGTTGGAATCCTCAATTTACAGATCCGCCACCTCCGACGGCACATCATTGATGCGCAATGCTCGCCATGTCTCGTCCTCATACAGCAATTCGTGTATAGCGACATTATCGGTCCCTATACGATTCCAATCACCGATTGAATAATCCGGCAGCAGTGATAACAGCAGCACTCGACACACGATGCCGTGGGCCGCGAGGACAAGCGTTTGATCCGCGTACACACGGGTCAGGCGCTGCCACACCGGCAGGACACGGCGGCGGATGTCGTCGAACGATTCGGCGCCGGGCGGCGCGAAGGCGGTGTCGCCGGCCAGCCAGCGCCGCAGCGTGTCCGGCCAGACGCCTTCGCGCCGCTGCGTCGGCGTGCCGCTGAGCGCGCCGACACGCCGTTCATGCAGCTCCGGCTCGATGCGCAGCTCCAGGCCGCAGGCCCGCGCGATCGGCGTCGCCGTCTCGACGGCGCGGCGCATGGCCGACGACACCACCACTTGGGGAGCGTGTGCCGCCAAGAGCGGCGCGACGGCCTCGGCCTGACGCCGGCCGCGCTCGCTCAGACCGACGTCGGATTCGGCGCCGTGGAAAATCAGGGGATTGGCGGTCTCGGCGTGACGCAGCAACAGTACGCGGGTTGGCATGGCCCTCTTCTCGGCCGGCGAGCGGTTGGTCTTCTGCCCAAAGGCGACTTCTTCTAGAGTATCGCGCCGGAGGTCCGTTCGCCGTCCCGGAGAACTTTTACATGCGCGTCTGCCTGGCCTTATCCATCTCGCTCCTGATTGTCCTCCTTGCCGCCGCTGCCCCGGCCCCCTCGCCGCCGGCCCCCGCCCCCGCACCGCCGGCGAACAAGATCTATCGAACGCCGGGTGAAAATGAGATGTTCGCGCAGATGCTCCTCCAGGCGGTCAACTGGGTTGAGGAAATCTACGTTCGTCCCGTCTCGCGGGTGGACTTGCTCGAAACGGCTTTGACGGCGCTGTATGAAAAGGCGCGCCGGCCGGTCCCGCGCAACCTGCGTCGCCGCATCGAGCGAGCTGAGAAGGCATCCGCCGTTCCATCCGAAGCTACGGAAAACGCTCCGCCGCCGCTCGTGCCCGCTCTGGCGCCGCGCCGTGCTCCCATCGCCGATGATCGTCCCCTGGTCGATCTGATCCGCGACGTCAGAGCCCAGCTGGGCAAGGTTGAGAACCTGGGATCGGTCGACCCGCTGCACGTCGGCTGTCAGGCCATGCTGCGCTCGCTCGATCCCTATTCCGGCGTTCTCGCGACCAAAGAAGATTGCCGTGCCGTCGGCACCAGCCCGGAGCGTGACGGCTTCGGTCTGGAGGTGCCCGACGAAGACGCCGAGCACGTGTTCATCCGCGATGTCTTGCCGGGCAGCCCCGCGCAGGAGGCCGGTCTGCGCGCCGGCGACGAGATCGTCCGCCTGCACGATTCTGACGGCCGCGAGCGGAAAGTGAAGGAATCGCTCAACGTCCTCAACGGCCGTGCGCCGCTGCTCAAGCCGCAGCTGGGCGCCTTCGCGCTGCCGGAGCCGATCACGATTGATTATCGTCGGCCGGGCGTGAAGGGCGATCGCAAGGTTACGCTGGAATGGCGGCACTTTCGGCCGGAGAGCGTATTCGGCGTGACGCGGCGCGACGATAACACCTGGAGCTACTGGCTCGACGCGGAGCGCAAGATCGCCCATGTTCGTCTCGGCAATCTGGTCGAGTACACTCCCGACGAATTGTCCGACATCCTCGCCGCGCTGCGCCGCGATGGGCTGCGCGGTCTGATTCTCGATCTGCGCTGGTGTCCGGGCGGCGTGCTGACCGGCTCAACGAGGACGGCGGAGCTGTTCCTCGGTGTAGGCACGATTGCCACCATTCGCTATCGCAATCGGCCGGAAGACGTTTACCGCAGCACCGACGAGGACAAGCACAACGATTTCCCGATGGTGGTGCTCATCAACGGCGAAACGAAGGGCGGCGGCGAGATGATCGCGGCGGCGTTGCAGGACCATCATCGCGCGGTGGTAGTCGGTCAGCGGACGCACGGCAAGGGCAACATGCAGATGCAGCGCAGCTTCGGTTCGATCGCCATCAAGGTGACGAGCGGCACGATCACGCGTCCCAGCGGCAAACCGCTGCACCGCTTTCCCGACAGCAAACCCGACGATCCCTGGGGCGTCCAGCCCAACCGCGGCCACGATTTCCGCGTTTCTGCCGAGGTCAGCCGCGCCCTGCGGACGTGGTACGAGGAATTGACGATGCGTCCCGGCTCCTCGACGAAGCGCTTACCGCTGGACGATCCGCTCATTGATGCGCAGCGCAGCGCGGCGCTGGAAGCGCTGGCGGAGGAGCTGAATCGCCAGGTCCGCGCTCAGGCGGAATGATTGTGGTTTCCGTTCTGTTCTGGAACCTCGCCGAAAATGCTGCTATCCTACCCCATGTCGGGTGTTTGGGCCGGACGCATTCCGTAGACATCTTTCTTTTCGCCGAAAGTCCGGACGATCTCGGCCCGGCCCTCGCGGGACTGAACAGGTTGCGCAGAGGCATTTACCGGGAAGCGGGGATAGGGCGGCCCAAGGTTCGGATGCTCACCCGGCTCACCCACCCCGATTTGGACTACCTATTTACCACCATCGGCAGGGAGACGAGCGTGTGGTCCATCCGGGCACCTAAAATGACTCCACCGGAAGTATTGCTTGCCGTGACACATCTACCCTCCAAAGCGGGTGGCCATACCGACGAGGGGCAGGCGAAAGATGCCGGCGACGTCGCGGCGGAGCTGGCCGCCTTTGAGGACCGGCGCAATCATCGTAACACCGTCTTCGTAGGCGACTTCAACATGAATCCTTACGATGCAGGGATGACGCTGGTGACCGGTGTCCACGGGTTAATGACCGCACAACTGGCCCGTGAGAAGGACCGCTTGTACCGAAGACGTCGGTATCGGCGATTCTACAATCCGATGTGGGGACTCTTCGGAGACCGCACTCCCGGGCCGGCCGGAACCCATTTTTGGCGGTCGAGTCTGCCGCATAACACACATTGGGCCATGTTGGACCAAGTTCTCGTTCGGCCAGCGTTGATCGACAAGCTGGCCTCGCTTGCGATCCTCGACAACGATGGCAAGCATTCCTTGCTGGCGGTAGACGGCGCGCCCCACAAGAACCACTTATCGGATCATTTGCCGATCTTGTTTACGTTGGATGTTTGAAGGGAGGGGGCGATCTATGACGAGTGCAGTCAAGAGCTATTGGTCTGCACAAATAAAGCCGGATATTCTTTCACCGAGACTGCTCCTCCGCATGCAGGCAGATGCGTTGACGGAACAGACAAAGGGAGTATTAGTGGGCGAATTGTTGGAAAGCGAACGGGAAGATGGAAACATGGTCCTGACGCTCGACATGGTCGCTCCGGCGATCAACTACCGCCATCGTGTGCTAACGGCAAGGTACACACAAGGAAGGTTGTACCCCGTTTTGCTCGATGCGGACATCTTTCGGTCAAAGGAAAACATCGGCTCGGTCGTTCGGAGTTTTAGCGACGTTCTTGAGGGGAAAAAACCGGAATGCCAAGCTGATAACGATGAAGAGCTGGCCAAGCTAGTCGAGAAGGTGTTAACCTCATCATCCGTCGTGTCAATGGCTCAGTCGCTGATCGCTCTCTCCAACGAAGCCCGCACCCCGACGAACTACATCCATTTTTTGAAAAGTCTAACCGAGGCCGAGCGACAGTCGGCGATTGATGAGAAGATCGCAGAAACCTCCCACGAAATCCTCGATTCGGAGGTATTCGCCCGTACCATCGCGGTGACCAACGCTTCGGGTTGGGGCATGGACGACTACGAGGTCCAACGCATCGACTTGGGCGAAGAAGCGTGCATCGTTCGGCTCACCTACTCCGCATCCGGAGAGCAAGCGGAGAATAAAGCGTACTCCGGCGATCGAGTGACGGGCACTGCCGAAGCCGTTATTGATTCGCATGGAGCGGTAGAATACCGAGAGATCACCGCCGAATTGGTCCATGATGACGACGAGCGGGATTCCGAAGAGGATGGCGAGCAACGGGAGTGACGATAACGATTCATCCACCGGGCTAACCAAGTTGCCGGATGGCCTACCAGAGTTTCCTTCCAAAGTTTTCGCCACGGCGAAGTGGCAAACATCCGCCGCCGCCGCTAGACTATCCTCCGCGTTCGTACACCTCTGCTCCTGGGAGATGCCATCATGAATCGACGTGATTTCCTGGCCGCCGGCGCGGCCGGACTCGCTCTAACGCAAGCCGCCGATGCTGCTTTCGCCGATCGCAAGCCGCCGCGCGTCGGACTCATCGGCTGCGGCTGGTACGGTAAGGTCGATCTGCTCCGCCTCATTCAAGTCGCGCCCGTCGAGGTCGTGTCGCTGTGCGATGTCGATAAGAAAATGCTCGCCGAGGCCGCCGACATCGTCGCCGGACGGCAAAAGTCCAAGAAGAAGCCGCGCACCTTCGCCGACTATCGCGACATGCTCAAGGAAAAAGATCTCGACATCGTGCTGGTGGACACGCCGGATCACTGGCACGCCCTCCCGATGATCGCCGCCCTTGAGGCGGGCGCCGATGTCTGGGTGCAGAAGCCGATCAGCGTGGACGTGGTCGAGGGGCAAGCGATGGTCGCCGCGGCGCGCAAACACAAGCGCGTCGTGCAGGTTGGCACGCAGCGGCGCAGCACGCCGCACATCATCGAAGCACGCGATCGCGTCATCAAGGAGGGGCTGCTCGGCAAGGTCTCCCTCGTCGAGATTTACTGTTACTACCAAATGCGTGCCAAAGAGAACCCGCCGGACACCACGCCGCCGCCAAACCTCGATTATGAGATGTGGACTGGGCCGGCGCCGATGCGGCCCTACAACAAGCTGGTCCATCCGCGCCGCTGGCGGGCGTTCATGGAATACGGCAACGGCATCATGGGCGATATGTGCATACATATGCTCGACATGGTGCGCTGGATGCTCAGCCTGGGTTGGCCCAAACGCATTTCCTCCAGCGGCGGCATCCTGGTGGACAAAAAGAGCAAGGCCAACATCACCGATACGCAGACGGCGACGTTCGACTTCGAGGAATTGCCGGTGGTGTGGCAGCATCGCAGCTGGGGCGAGGCCAACGACCGCCGCTTCCCCTGGGGCGCGACCCTCTATGGCGACAAAGGCACTCTTAAAGTAGATGTATTCAAGTACGAGCTCACGCCGCTGGGCAAGCAGGAGCCGACGCTGACCGGCAAGGCGCTGTACGAGTACGATCAGTATCCGGAGGACGAGCACGAAAAAGATCTGGAGCGACACGTCGCCTCGGCGGTGCGCGGGCACATGCGCGACTTCCTGCGCGCTATCGAGACGCGCGGCCGGCCGGTCGCCGACATCGAGCAGGGGCACATTTCGACCGCCAGCTGCATCCTGGCCAACCTGGCGCTGAAGCTGGGCCGCTCGCTGGCCTGGGACGCGGACAGGCAGCAAGTAACGGGCGACGAGGAAGCGAACAAGCTGCTGCGCCGGCCGTATCGCAAGCCGTGGGTGCATCCGGAGGCGTAGCGAAGCCGCTTGCGGCTTAGCGCACCCCGCTAAACCGCAAGCGGCGCGCTTGCACTCACAACGGATAGCGCTCGAACACCAGGTAAGCCGTCGCATCCATGCCCATGCGGCGATAGGTATCCTGGGCGATCTGGTTGTCGCGCTCGACGTACAGCCGCAAGCCGATCACGTGTCCATCCGCTCGCGCCGCCTGATCGACATGCTCGAACAGGGCGCGGAAAACGCCGCGGCGCCGGCCCTCCGGCCGCACGTACACGCTTTGAATCCACCAGAACCAGCCGTTGCGCCAGTCGCTCCATTCCGTCGTGAACATGATCTGGCCGATGGCCACGCCGTCCTCCTCGGCCAGGAAATAGACGCTCTTGCGCGGATCGGCCAGACCAGCGGCGACACCGCGACCGACCACGGCGGCATCGAGCGTCTTGCCCTCGCTTTCCTGGGCCAGCAAACAATTGAATTCAATGACGACGGCGGCGTCGGCGGGACCGGCCCGGCGGATCGATAGCGGCATGGCTGCCTCCCCCTGAGGGCGAAACACGTCTTCTTCTCGTTCCCAAGCTCCGCTTGGGAACGCACGTCGGGAAGCTCCGCTTCCCATAGCGTCGAGGTTTGCCACGGGACGGCGAAGCGGAGCTTCGCATCCGTGCGTTCCCAAGCGGAGCTTGGGAACGAGGACTTGGATCTTCTTTCCTACTTTGTACTTTGAACTTCATCCTTGTGTGAGGCCATGGTGATGGATCTCCGTCAATACATCCGCGACATTCCCGATTTTCCCAAACCGGAAATTCTCTTCAAGGACATCACGCCCTTGCTGGCCGAGCCGCGCGCCTTCCGCCATGCTATCGAGCGCTTGGCGGAGCAATACGGCGGCCGGAGCGTGGATGTCGTGGCGGCGGCCGAGGCGCGCGGCTTTCTCTTTGCCGCGCCGTTGGCCCTGCGGCTGAACAAGCCGCTCGTGCCGCTGCGCAAGCCCGGCAAATTACCGCACAAAACGCACTCGCTGCGCTACGAGCTGGAGTATGGCACTGCCGAGCTGCACGTCCACATCGATGCCGTCCAGCCGGGAGCGCGCGTGCTGCTCCTCGACGACCTGCTGGCGACCGGCGGCACCATGGAAGCGAGCTGCCAGCTGATCGCCAAGGCCGGCGGTCAGGTCCTTGCCTGCGCTTTTCTTGTCGAATTGACGTTCCTCGGCGGACGCGCACGCCTGCATCCGCATGAGGTGTTCAGTTTGATTTCTTATTAACGATCGCCGCTTGCGGCTTAGCGCCAAGCCGCAAGCGGCCCCAATCCGCGAGCCTATCATGCCCGAACAAGTTCGTTGTCCTTCGTGCAGCGCCACCCTGCGAGTACCGGATACCCTGCTGGGCAAGAACGTGAAATGCCCGAAATGTCAAACGACGTTCGTTGCCGAGACGGAAGCGCCCGAAGA
>Ga0335075_10013888_pt1 | contig 12116 bp, 11 predicted proteins | sample Lox_Sample_24_FD_206723 | JGI IMG/M metagenome (GOLD analysis project Ga0335075, IMG submission 206723) | Soil microbial communities from Loxahatchee National Wildlife Refuge, Florida, United States - Lox_Sample_2.4 | ecosystem: Environmental > Terrestrial > Soil > Wetlands | place: USA... | reverse complement strand
CGGACATGAAGGTCGTACGCGAGGAGATCTTCGGCCCGGTCGTGGTGGCCGCACCGTTCAGCGACCTGGACGAGATCGCCGCCGTGGCCAACGACACCGAGTACGGCCTGGGCGCGGGCATCTGGACCAGGGACATCGGCCGGGCCCACGCGCTGGCCAAGAAGCTCAGGGCCGGCACGGTCTGGATCAACTGCTACAACGTGTTCGACGCCTCGCTGCCGTTCGGCGGCTACAAGCAGTCCGGGTGGGGCCGCGAGATGGGCCACGAGGTCCTGAACAACTACACCGAGGTCAAGGCGGTCACCGCACAGCTGTAGCCGGGCGTAACGTTCAGGGTAGTTATATTGAGTGATCGATTCGGGGCGGCCGGTTCAGCCTGGGCGGTTGCGGCCGATGCTGGCGACCGCGGGCAGCCTGCCGCCCGACGATCACCCCTGGGCGTACGAGATGAAGTGGGATGGCGTGCGCGCCATCGCGTTCGTCGAGGGCGGGACCGCGCAGCTGTGGTCGCGGACCAGCCGCGAGATCACCCATAGCTACCCGGAACTGCAGGAGCTGGCCACCGTCGCCGGGGCCGCCCGGACCGTTCTGGACGGGGAGATCGTGGCTTTCGGCGGCGGGACGTGGCCGAGCTTCGAGACGCTACAGCAGCGGATCAACATTTCCTCGCCAGCTCAGATCAGGCTGCTCGCGGCCCAGGTGCCGGTCACCTACCTGGCCTTCGACCTGCTCTGCCTGGACGGCCGGCCGCTGCTCGACGCGCCCTACTCCGAGCGCCGCGCGCTGCTTGACGGGCTGGGCCTGAACGGGAGGCATTGCCAGACGCCGCCGTCGTTCACCGACGTGGCCGGCGCCGACCTGGTCGCCGTGTCGAAGCAGCAGGGCCTGGAAGGCGTGGTGGCCAAGCGGCGGGAGTCCCGTTACGAGCCGGGCAAGCGATCGCCGGCCTGGCGCAAGATCAAGAACGTGCGCCGGCAGGAAGCGGTCGTAGGCGGCTGGAAGCCCGGGGAGGGAGTCCGGGCCGGGCTGATCGGCTCGCTGCTGATCGGCGTGCAGGGCGCGGCCGGGCTGCAATACGCCGGGCATGTCGGTACCGGTTTCTCGGAGGAGACTCTGGCCATGCTCGGCCAGCGGCTCGCGCCGCTGCGCCGGGAGTCGTCCCCGTTCGCCGCGCCGGTCCCGCCCGAGCACGCCCGGGCGGCCGTCTGGGCCGAGCCACGGCTGGTGATCGAGGTGGCCTTCGGCAGCTGGACCAGCGCGGGCGTGATGCGCGCCGCCGCCTACAAGGGCCTGCGCACCGACAAGGACCCAGCCGAGGTGGTCCGCGAGCCCTTAGCCCGCTAGAGCTGACGGTCGGGGCCTGCCGTTGCTTCAATAGTGAACGGCTGCGTTCAGTGCGGAGCAGCCGATGTCGCGGTGGAGGTGGCGGCGTGGCCGGCGGGCGTCGGTTCGGCGGGCTGCTGTGGCAGCGCAGCTTCCGGCTGCTGTGGATCGGCGAGACGGTCAGCCAGCTCGGCAACGCCATGGCCGTGGTCGGCGTGCCGCTGGTGGCGGTGATCGTGCTGCACGCCAGCACGTTCGTGATCGGCGTGCTCACCGCGGCCGCGTGGCTGCCCTGGCTGATCATCGGCTTGCCCGCCGGCGCGTGGGTTGACCGCCTCCCGGCCCGGCAGGTGATGATCGCGTGCGATGTGATCTCGGCGGTGGTGTACGCGAGCGTGCCCGCCGCGGCCTGGGCCGGCGTCCTGACGACGGGCCAGGTCGTCGCGGTTCAGTTGCTCGGGGGAGCGGCCAGCGTGCTATTCATGACCGCTTACCAGGTCTACCTGCCATCCCTGGTCAAGCCCGACGAGCTGATCGAGGGCAACACCAAGATGCAGGGCAGCGCGTCGGCCGCGCTGTTCGCCGGGCCCAGCCTGGCGGGCCTGTTCGCTCAGCTGCTCGGCGCGGTCACGGCGCTCCTCGGCAACGCGGTGAGCTTCGTCGTCTCGGCGGCCTGCCTGATCCGTACCCGCCCGGCCGCGGCAGTCCCGCCGGCCCCGCCGCGCCGGGAAGGCCTGCGCCGGGAAATCGGCGACGGACTGGTGCTCGTTTTGCGCGACCCTTTTCTGCGGCAGCTCAGCACGTTCTGGGCGGTCGCCAACCTCGCGCTCACCGGCTACGCGGCGCTCCTGGTCGTCTTCCTGGTCCGGGTGATCGGGCTGACGCCGGGCTCAGTGGGCCTGCTGACCGCGATTCCCGGTATCGGCGGGATCCTGGGCGCGGTGCTCACCGGGCGCATCACCGCGCGGCTGGGCACCGCGCGCGGCCTGCTGCTCAGCACCTTGTGCGCGGTGCCTTTCGGGCTGCTCATCCCGCTGACCGGTCCCGGGCTGCGGCTGGCTTTCTACGTGATGGGCTCGTTGCTGGCGTACACCGGAATCGCTGTCGGCAACATCATCATCGCCGCCTTCCGCCAGTCCTACTCGCCGCCGGGAATGTGCGGCCGGGTCACCGCGACCATGCGGTTCCTGATCTTCGGCACCAGCCCGATCGGCGCGCTGCTCGGCGGCAGCCTGGGCACCTGGCTGGGCGTCCGCAACGCGCTGTGGGTCCTGCTGGGCGCGGTCGCGTTGTCCGGGACGCTGCTGCTCACCCGGGCTCTCACCTCTCGCCGGGACCTGCCCTCGTTCATCGGCGAGGCCCAGGGGCCGGCGCCGGCGCCAGCGCCAGCGCCGCCCGCCAACCTCACGCCGAACCGTCCGCGTGGGGGCATGGCGCACGAGGCATTGGAGCCCGAGGGCGTGCAGACCCAGGGCGGGGTGGGGACCGAGGGCGGCGTGGGGACCGAGGACAGCGACTAACCCGTCTGGTAAACACATCCCATGCGGGTCGGCCGGCTGCCCATCGACGAGCAACTGGACAATCTCCGCGCGGCGCTGGCCCGCAATCCCACCTTGATGCAGGTGCTTGACCTGGCGGCCGGGCTGGACTTGCCCGGGTGGTACCTGATGGCCGGATGCCTGTATCAGACCGTCTGGAACGTCGTCACCGGCCAGCCGCCCGAGGCCGGAATCCTGGACTACGACCTCGGCTACTTCGACGCCTCGGACCTGTCATGGGAAGCCGAGGACGCGGTCATCCAGGCCGGGCATGAGATCTTCGCCGCCAGCACCGTCCCGGTGCAGATCCGCAACCAGGCCCGGGTCCATGTGTGGTACGAGCAGAAATTCGGCATGGCCTGCCCGCCGCACGAGTCCAGTGAGGCGGCGATCGATACCTTCGAGGCGACGTGCGCGTGCCTCGGAGTGCGCCTTGAACCCGGCGGGCGGTGGCGCATCTATGCGCCGTACGGGCTCTCCGACGTGTTCAATCTGATCGTGCGGCCCAACCCGGCCCTGGCGTCGCGCCACGTGTACCAGGCCAAGGTCACCCGGTGGCAGCGGCAGTGGCCGGCCCTGACCGCGCTGCCCTGGCCCGGCCCAGAGCCCCCGCAGTAGTCGACGGCCGGCTGCACGGCCGGTTCGCTCAGCCGGAAACGGCATCCCAGCCAGGCCAAGGCGATGCGATCCCGGCCACGCCGCGATGCCGCTAAATCAGATAGGCCAAAATCACCCATTGCTGGCAGCCGAAAACAGCAATCGTTCCTAAACCACCGCGCTGAGGAGCTCCAAAATCCGAATATTTGGGATGTAAGCGGGCGATTCGCCAGTCAGCGTCGGCATAGTTATCGGTGTCGTGGGGCCCCCCCGGTTTGTAGTTGACAAGCGTGGGGCCCACCCCCCCGCGGCCGTGCGCGGACTGCCCGCGCGGACGGTGGTGGCCGGGATAGGTGGGGTGCCGCGGACGGTCACCCGGCCTGCAAGGGGGCTCGGCTGCGGCCGCTGTATCAGACGGGCTCGTCGCGCTTGCGGAGGGCGTTGCGCACGGTTGGCGGCACGCGCAGCCGGCTGTCCTCCTGGCACAGCCGCTGCAGCTCGGCAAACGAACTGTCCGGCGACTGGGTGAGTGCGGCGAGGCGGTCGAACAGGGCGCGGCGCGATTCGTCGATCGGCTCGTCCTCCCTGGGCATCGCGCCCCAGCAGTCCCAGGGCAGCAGTTCGACGTTGCCGAGCGCCGCGGCGTCGCGCATGAGGTTGCCAGCGATCCACCAGTCGCCGGCTTCGTTGACGATGCTGAGCCCGAACGTGTTCGGGTCCGCGGCGCCGGAGCGGCACCGGGCCCAGGCCTCGCCCGCGATCATGAACTGGTCCCGGGGGACGTCGGCGACGTCGAAATCGATCGAGAACAAGTCGCGCTGCCTGGCGTCGATCTGCGCGTCAACCAGGATCCAGCGCTGCTGGCCGGCATGCCAGTACTCGCAGACCCAGTGGTCCTCGAACATGGTCTCGTGAAAGTACCCGCCGAACCCGCAGCGGGCCCTGGCTGGCGTGCCCTGGGCCCGCAGCATGGTCACCATCAGCACGGTGAAGTGCCTGCAGTTCCCGGGCAGCCGGGCCTCGGGTGCCCGCGCGACATCGAGCGGGCGGCTGTCCCTGGCCACGATCAGCTCCAGCATCCGCTCGACCGGGCGGACGTGCACACTGGCGCGCTCCTCGTCGGACAGCGTCACCCCGTAGGCGGGGGCGATGTGCTCATGGATCAGCAGCCCGTGCGCGACGGCGGCGAGACCGGGGATGTCGCGCGGCAGCCGGCCGAGCAGCGGGGCGTAAGGCCCAGGCGACGTCATGGTCGCGGGCCGCGAGTAGAACTCGAGCCGCGGCTGGTCCTGAACCTGCATGGCGCTCCTCCTTGTGTCGGCTTTCATCGACTGGACGTTACGCATCTATTGCTGACACCTCTTGTCAGCAATAGCGCCTAGTCTGGCTGAGTGCGCGCTGATCGCTTGGTATCCCTGGTGCTCCTGCTCCAGGCGCGCAGGCGCACGACCGCGCAAGCCCTGGCCAAAGAACTCGAGGTCTCAGTCCGGACGGTTTACCGGGACCTCGAGGCGCTCAGCGCTGCTGGCGTGCCGGTACTGACGGAGCGAGGGCCGGCGGGTGGCTGCCAGCTGCTCGACGGCTACCGCTTCCCGCTGCGTGGCCTGCGGCCGGAAGAAGCCGAGGCGCTGCTCATCCTGGGTGTGCCCAGCGTGATCAGCGAACTCGGCCTGGACAGGGCGGCCATCGCGGCGCACCGCCAGATCCGGGTCACGGCCGGGCGCGGCGAAGGCGCGGCGCTCGTTCATCTCGATATGCCGCGCTGGTTCCGCAGTCAGGAGGAAACGCCTCACCTGCGGACCGTGGCCGAAGCGCTGCGGCGGGCTCAGCACCTGGCGTTCGGCTACCCGCGCGGCGATGCCCCGCCCGGCGATGGCCCGGCCGACGTGGGCCCGGCCGGCGATGCCCCGGCCGACGTGGGCCCGGCCGGGCCGGGGGCTACCCGGGCAGCGGCAGCCGCCGCGCCTCCCCCGCCACCGCCGATCGGTCGCCGGGTGGTCGGGCCCCTTGGGCTGGTGAACAAGGCAGGAACCTGGTACCTGGTGGCCGCCACCCGCAGCGGGCGGGTCGCGGTCTTCCGGGCCGGGCGGATCACCTCGGCCCAGGTTCTGAATGAGCCATTTGAACGGCCAGCAGACTTCGAGCTGCCCAGGTTCTGGGAACGCTGGTCGGCGGAGTTCACCAGCACCCGGCCACGGCTGCCGGTGCGGCTGCGGGCATCGCCGGAAGCGCTCGCCGTGTTCGGCGAGATCTTCGGCGACGATGCCCGGCCAGCCCTGGACGCCGCGCTCCCGCCCGACGAGCAGGGCTGGCAGGTGGTGACGCTTTCCTTCGAGCACGAGCTCGCGGCCGCTCATCGTCTGGCCGGGTTCGGCGGCCGGGTCGAGGTGCTGTCTCCGTCGTCGGTCCGGGAGCGGCTCCTGGCCACGGCGCGGGAGATCCTCGGCCGCTACGCGTCATGAGGATCGTCTGCGGCTCTCGGCGATGAACAGGACCGCGCCGAGGAGCGCGAGCCATATCCAGGCGGTGGCAAACCACGCCAGGGCGTGCCCGGCCACCACCGCGGCGGCAATCACCAGCGCAACCATGAAGAACAGCCCGGCGGGGTGACGGTGCCCGTGCCGGCGAGCCGGCACCCGCGGCGCCTCGGCTGCCTCGGTCTCGGTTCGCGGCAGGTCATCGAACAGGCCGCTCAGGTCGGCGTACGTCTTGGCTCGCATGGCCTGGTCCAGGCGCTGGTTGAACTCGGCCTCGTCGAGCCGGCCGTCGCCGTAGTGCTTCGACAGCAGGTCGGCTGCCTCGGTGCGCTCGGAATCCGAGATCCTCATGCTCGAGTAACTGGTGCGGCGACGGGTGGCGGCGAGGAACCAGGGCGGACTGCTCGGCGCTGACATGTCGGTGTGACCTCCCTTGCTCAACGCGAGCGGCCCGAGGCGGACTGGATCAGCTCACTGGCCAGGGACTGATCGCTGCCCTCTTCCGGGATGAGCAGCCAGCCGGCCAGGTAGATGGGAATGCCGGCGCCGCCGACGAAGGTCAGCACGACCATGGCAATCCGGACGATCGTCGTGTCCACGCCGAGGTAGTCGGCGATGCCAGCGGCGACCCCGGCCAGCATCCGCCCGTCGAGCATGCGGCGCAGGGGCAGCGACTGGCGGCTGGTGCGGGGTTCGTGGCTGGTCTCGACGTGGTTGATGCCGTCGGCATCGGTGTCTGTTGTGTTCATGGCTCCAGCGTGCCTTCGTGCGCTCAACATAGGTATCCGGAAGAACCCCGGTTGAACCCGGAGGATCCACTGGGCAGGACCGGGGTTTGCCCGGATAGCGGCACGGGCGGACGCACGCCATGATGGAGAGGTGCAGATACCAACCGGCTCCGGGCCGCCACCGGACCAGACGTCCTGGTCTGGCGACGGCGCCGCATACGGGCAGCCTGCTGCCCCGGGGGGTGCGCCCCGGGCGCCGGAGCACGAGCAGTGGCCTGCCTGGCACCGGCACGGCCCTCACTGGGGGCGCAGGCACCGGGGCCGCTGGGCCCGCGGCCCGAAGGACGCCGGCCCACTTCGCCGCCGCCCCGAAGAGGGGCTGGTCAGCGGCGTGGCCGCGGGCCTGGCCTACCGGACCGGGTTTGAGGTCACCTTCGTGCGGCTGGCGATCGTCGTGACCAGCCTGTTCACTGGCGGCGTCGTGGCGGTGGCGTACGTCGTCGCCTGGCTGCTGATGCCGGCGATGGCAACGGACACCAGCATCTGGAATCAGGCCAGGACCGACCGCCGGGGCATCGCACTCGCCGCGGGGCTGGCGTCGCTGATCTACGTGCTGGTGCTGGCCGCGAAGGCGTTCGGGGCCGGCATTTTCGGCACCGTGGAGTGGCCGCTGATCCTTTGCGCCGCCGGCCTGGCACTGATCTGGCGGAACGCTCCCCCTAGCGAGCAGGCGACCGTGCGGCAGCTGGCGGTGCCGCTGCTCGGCCTGCGCGCGGGCAGCAGCCGGTTCTGGATCTGGCTGCGCGTATCGGTCGCGGTCGTGCTCCTGCTGGGCGGCGCCGACATCCTAGCCTCCGGGCACGAGAGCCTGAAGATGCTGCGGCCGCTCGGCGGGGCGGTGCTGGTGCTGGCCGCGATCTCGCTGCTGCTCGGGCCGTGGTGGCTGGGCATCGCCCGGGATCTGGTCGAGGAGCGCCGGGCCAGGATCCGGGCCGAGGAGCGCGCCGACATGGCCGCGCGGGTCCACGACTCGGTGCTGCAGACGCTGGCCATGATCCAGCGCCGCGCCGATCAGCCGCAGCAGGTCGTCCAGCTGGCCCGGGCCCAGGAGCGGGAGCTGCGCTCCTGGCTCTTCGACGGCCGGGCCCCGGGCTCCCTGGACGGCGAGGACATGACGTTCGCCGGTGGTGTGCGGCGGATCCAGCAGGAGGTGGAGGCCCAGCACGAGGTGGCCGTGGAAGCCGTCACCGTGGGTGACTGCGACCTCAACGATGAGCTTGGCGCGCTGCTCGCGGCCGCGCGCGAGGCGACGGTCAACGCGGCCAAATGGTCCGGCGCCGACGTCGTTTCGCTGTTCGCCGAGGTCGAGCCGGAGGCGGTGTCGCTGTACGTGCGCGACCGCGGGCGGGGATTCGACCCAAGCGCGGTTCCCGGTGACCGGAAGGGCCTGGCCGAGTCCATCCACGCCCGGATGGCCCGCCGCGGTGGGTCCGCGACCGTCCGCAGCGCCCCCGGTGAGGGCACCGAGGTGTCCCTGACCATGCCCCGCTCCGGTGAGCGGCAGCCGAGCCGGGCATGACCGCGCCCAGCCGGCCCCGCGTCGTCATCGTTGATGATCACGGCTTGTTCCGGTCCGGCGTCCGGTCCGAGCTGGGCGGCCAGGTCGAGGTGGTAGGCGAGGCGGACGACGTGCAGCCCGCGATATCCATGATCGCCGAGCGCCTCCCGGACGTGGTTCTGCTCGACGTGCACCTGCCCGGCGGGGGCGGCCAGATGGTGGTCACCGCGCTGCGGGCGGCGGTCCCCGAGGTGCGGTTCCTGGCCCTGTCCGCCTCGGACGCCCCCGAGGACGTGATCGCGGTGGTCCGCGCGGGCGCGCGGGGCTACGTGACGAAGACGATCTCCGGCACCGACCTGGTGGACGCGATCCGCCGGGTGGCGGCCGGGGACGCGGTCTTCTCGCCGCGGCTGGCCGGGTTCGTCCTTGACGCGTTCGCGGGCATGCCCGAGGCCAGCCAGGACCGGCCGCTGTTCGACCCGGAGCTGGACCAGCTCACCACGCGCGAGCGGGAGGTCCTGCGCCTGATCGCCCGCGGCTACACCTACAAGGAGATCGCGCGGGAGCTCACGATCTCGATCCGCACGGTGGAGACGCACGTCTCGTCGGTGCTGCGCAAGCTGCAGCTCTCGACCAGGCACCAGCTGACCCGGTGGGCGGCCGAGCGCCGGCTGACCTGACATCGAGCCTGAGTCAGGGGCGGGTGCCGAACCCCGGCCGGCCCGGGCTGGCCGGCAGCGTCGCGTAGGCGTCGCGCACCCAGTCGCACAGCAGCGGCCTGGTCTCGCGCGGGTCGATGATCTCCTCCACGCCGAATCGTTCCGCGGTGCGCAGCGGGCTGCGCACCGCGTCGAGGCGGGCCCGGATCTCGGCCAGCAGGGCAGCCGGATCCTCGGCCCGCTCCAGCTCGGCGCGGTAGGCGGCCTCGATCCCGCCTTCTACCGGCAGCGAGCCCCAGTCGGCGGACGGCCAGGCCCAGCGGCGGATCAGGCGATGCCGGTTGACCATCCCCGCGCCGCCAACGCCGAACACGCGGCGCAGGATCACCTCGGCGCCGGGCACGCTCGCCTGGTAGACGGCGCTGATCGCGCGGACCCCGTACCTGATCGTCGCGCGCTGCTCGGCCCGGGTCCCGATGAGCAGCCCGGGCTGGTCGGTGAGCGTCACGATCGGCAGGTGGAACGTGGAGCACAGGTCGGCCAGCCGGGTCAGCGCCTCCGCGCCCTCGACGGTCAGGCAGCCCCCGGCCACGTACGGATCATCGGTCACCACGCCGACCGGATGGCCGTCCAGGCGGGCCAGCGCGGTAACCACCGACCCGCCGTAACCCTGCACCTCCATGACCGAGCCGGCGTCGAACACCGCGTGCAGGATCTCCCGGACCCGGTATGGCTTGCGCCGGTCCCGCGGTATGGCGGACAGCAGCCGCTCGTCCCGCCGGCCGGCCGGATCGTCGCACCCGGTGACCGGCGGAAGCTGGTACACGCTCGGCGGCAGGTAGGACAGGAACCGCCTGATCAGGCCGAACGCTTCCGGCTCCGACGCCGCCACCAGGTCCACCGCCGCGTTGCGGCCGTGCACCCGCGACCCGCCCAGCTGCTCCTTGCTGACGTCTTCCCCGGCGCCGCTGCGCACCACCGGCGGCCCGGCCACGAAGAGCTGGGCCGTGCCTTCGACCAGGACCGACAGGTGCGCCGCGCACAGCCGGGCGGCGCCGAGCCCGGCCACCGGCCCCAAGCCGGCGGCGACCACCGGCACCACGGACAGGTTGTCGACGACGTAGTCCCAGCCCGGATTCGCGGGCACGTAGGTCGCGCCCAGCTGTTCCAGCATCTTCACGCTGCCGCCCCCGCCGGTGCCCTCGACCAGGCGGACCACCGGCAGCCGCAGCTGGTTCGCGAGCCGCTCGGCGTAGATCTGCTTGCCCGCGATCGCGGCGTCCCCGGCGCCGCCGCGGACCGTGAAGTCGTCACCGCCCACCACGACCTTGCGCCCGTCGATACTGCCGGTCCCGGTGACGAAGTTGGCGGGCGTGAAGGCGGCCAGCTGGCCGTCGTCGCCGTAGGCGGCCGCTCCGGCCAGCGCCCCGATCTCGTGGAACGAGCCCTCGTCGAGCAGCGCCGCGAGGCGTTCCCGCACGGTCAGCCGCCCGGCTTCATGCTGGCGCCCGATCTTGTCCGGCCCGCCCATCTGCTCGGCCAGCTCCTGCCGTCGCCGCACCTCGTCCAGTTCCGGTTGCCACGTCATGCACAGAAGCTAGCCAACGGCGCATAAGCGTGGCGATAGCTAGCATGGCCGGGCCAACCACCGCGAGGAGTGCCCGGCCATGAATTCCACCGACGGGTTCTTTCCTGAACGGGACGTCGCCGTGTTCGACCTGGACGGAACGCTGTTGCGTGGCGACACCACCGCCGAGTTCGTCCGTGGCCTGATCTGGCGCAGCCCGCCGCGGGCCGCCGTGGCCGTGGCGTTCGCGCCGGTGCTGGGGCCGTTGTTCTTTGTCCCGTTCGCCCGGCGCTACGCGATCACGGTGCTGCTGTGGATTGCGACCTTCGGCCTGCCGCCGGGCCGGTTCGAGACGCTCATGGAGGAGTTCGCCGTCCAGCACGCCGCCGAGGCCGGCCGCATCACGGTTGTGCTGGACCGGCTGCACGCTCATCTCGAGGCCGGCGACCGGGTCGTCATCGCGACCGGCTGTGCCGACTGGCTGGCCAGCGCGGTCTGCCGCGCGCTCGGGCTCGACACGGTGGAGGTCGTGGCGGCACGCCTGCAGCAGGGCCGGCTCTTTGTGCGGCCATCCCGTGGCTGCGGCATGTGGAACGCGCTGCCCGCCGCGACCGGCCCGTTCTCGTTCGGCGTCGAGAAGGTCCGCCGCCTGGCCGCCGCCGGGATCAGCATCCCCGTCGCGTACGCCTACACCGACAGCGTCAACGACCTGCCGCTTCTGCTCGCCGCGACCGAGCGGTACGTGGTCGACCCGGGACCGAGGCTGCTGCGCCGCATCCGCGGCAAGGCGGGGCCGCAGTGCGCGCCGCTGCGGTCACGCCCGTGAGCCACCCGGGCTCACAGGCGGGGGTCTACTGGCTCGGATTCCAGGGCGAGCACGGCGAATACGCACTGGTGGACCCGCCACAGCGGTTCACCTCGTGCGGCCCGGTCGAGGCCCTCGAGCCCGAGGGCGTATTCGCGCAGGGCCAGCGAGCGCTTGTGCCCGAGCCCGCGCGGCCGTAGCCGTTCTAGATTCGGGGGTTCGGTGTAATCCGGGCCATAGATGATCCGCAGGTACTCACGGGCCCGGACCTTCAGGCCCGGCTGGATGAGTCCCCTGCGCCCGCGGGCCAGGTTCCCGGCCGGCTTGACCACGATTCCTTCCCCGCCCGCCCCGCCCTCGCCCGACCCGGTCAGCTCGGTCCACCACTCGGTGGCCGCGGCGACGGAAGCAGGATCGGTCACGTCGGCGAACACCCGCCGGGTCGGTGCCACCAGCTCGCTATCCGCGGCGGCCAGCCGGTCGGCCACGTCCAGATGCCAGGCATGCGGCCGGTCGTGGTAGACGGCCCCCTGGCTGGCCAGCACCTGAAAGGGCGCGATCCGCACCCCGGCCAGGCCGTCGGTCGGCCAGCAGTAGCGGCGGTAGGCATCGGTGAACGCCGCCGCGTTCGCCTCGCGTGAGCGGGTGCGCGCGAGCAGGCCGCCGACGTCGGCACCGGCGGCAGCCGCTTGCTCCAGCACGCCCACCGCGGCCGGCAGCGCCGCCCGTGCCGCCGCGCCGACCGCGGCGTACTGCTCGCGCAGCAGCGGCCCGGCCTTCGCGCTCCACGGCAGGAGCTCGGCGTCGAGCAGCAGCCACGGCGTGTCCAGCTCGTCGAACAGCCCGGCGGTATCGGCGGCCGCC
>Ga0335075_10013887_pt1 | contig 12117 bp, 13 predicted proteins | sample Lox_Sample_24_FD_206723 | JGI IMG/M metagenome (GOLD analysis project Ga0335075, IMG submission 206723) | Soil microbial communities from Loxahatchee National Wildlife Refuge, Florida, United States - Lox_Sample_2.4 | ecosystem: Environmental > Terrestrial > Soil > Wetlands | place: USA... | reverse complement strand
CATCACCTATATCGACGCCCTACCGCCCTCGAACGTGGAACCCTATAACGACGCGAGTCTCCACTTCCACGGGCTCTCGACCTCACCGAATCCGCCCGCCGACGACTCGATCGGCATGCTGGCCATGCCGGGGCAGACGCTCCACTATTCGGTGCCGATTCCGATCACGCAGCCGCCGGGGTTGTATTGGTATCACTCGCACACGATGGGCGAGTCGAACTGGCAGCTCTACAACGGCATGTCGGGCGCCATCGTCATCAATGGCGTCGCCTCCTTCGCTCCCGAAACCGCCGGCTTACCGGAGCGCATCATCCTCCTGCGCAACCTGATCGCGAACCCGCAATACGCCGACACGACGCAGTCGAAACACCGTACGCTGACGCAGGTGCGTGACGACTCCGCCGCGGTCGACGATACGTGCTCGCAGCCATGGGACGTCAATGGCGAGTACACGACGATCAACGGCAACGCCGTCGGCACGCAACGCATCGTCGTACCCGCCGGGCAAAAGCAGTTTTGGCGCGTCGTCAACGCGTCCGCCGACGGGTTCTACGATCTCAGCATCGACGGCCGGAGTCTGCAGCTCGTTTCGGTCGACGGCGTGCCGATGAACGCGTATCCGGGCGGAGCCGAGCAAACCGTGAGCAACATCGAGATTCCGCCGGCGGGCCGCGCCGAATTCATCGTTACCGGAACCGGTGGCACGGTCGCCTTTCGCACCTCATGTACCGACACCGGCCCGGTCGGCGACCCGAATCCGCCCCAGATCTTAGCGACGGTTTACGGAAGTGGCCAAACGGCGAGCTTGCCCACGATCGCAACAGCCGGTCCGACGCCTCCCGCCCACGGAACGTACGAAGAGACGATGGGCGCGCCCGCGCAAGAGCGCAGCGTGACCTTCGGTGAAAACAGCGCGGGAACCGCGTTCTATCTCAACGGCGCGCAGTACAACCCCAACGCTGGACCGATGTTCACCGTTGCGTCGGGAACGGTCGAGCAGTGGACGCTTTATAATGCGACCGAAGAAGTTCACGTCTTCCACACGCATCAGGTGCACTTCGTCGTGCAGGATATCAACGGTGTGGCGCAGCCGTCCTACTGGCGCGACACCGTCACGCTTCCCTACGAAACCAACGGAACCCCAACGGTCACGCACGTGCTTATCGACTTCCGCGATCCCGAGATACGCGGCACGTTCCTCTTCCACTGCCATCTGCAACAGCACGCCGATGATGGAATGATGGCGAGCGTGACCGTGCAATGATCGCGCGTATACGACGCTCCCTTGCGTTCTTGGCTTTGGCGACGGCGTTGCTCGCGCTCGGTGCGCTCACGAGCGGACAGGTGCAGGTCGTCCGCCACTGGAGCCTCTACGCTGCGACCGGTCCCGGCAAACCGTATCATCTCTTCATCGACCCGTTTCCGGACGCGGTCACGTGTGGCGTCGCGAGCGCAAAGATCGCGAGCATCGGCGGGCGCGCCTACTGCGGCAGCCATGTCGTCCTCGCATTCGATCCCGCGCGCGAGCGGCGGTTCTTTTGGCAATTCTTCTCTACCGAGAACCCGTGGCTCGGCCTTTGCGGGCGCAGCCCGACAACATAGCCAAGGTAACGGAATGGAAGCGAATCCTCGCCGGCCGCGCGCCGGCCATTGGCTTATTCAGGCGGGCGCTGTTTTGATGGCCTTCGGCGTGGGCGGGTTCCTCGGCGTCGCCGTCGGCCGCACGCCGATGCTCGCCGTGCCGCCGCAGGGCGTGCCGACGTTGAACCTCGCGGAGCGGCACGCGAACAATGCCGAGTACTATGCGCGCCGCTCCATCGTGGGGATCAGTCGAGTGCAAGAGCGCGATGCGTGTCTACACTCTGGCGCCGCGGCCCGTCAGCAAGTTGATAATCAATAGCACGACACAGACCACCAGGATGATGTGGATCAGCGCACCGCCGACGTGCAACAAGAAGCCGATCAGCCACAGCACGAACAGGATGACGATCAGCGTCCAGATGAGATTTGCGAGTCCAGCCATAACCTCTCCTAAGCATCCTTTTTACCCGCTTGCGGGTCGGGTTGTCAGCGAGAACGAGGCGGAAGTACCCCGGCAATCACACTCTTGATCGACTCCTTGATGATCGCCGCTTCGTCCGGATCGCCTTTGACCAGCGCCGAGAAATACTTGTGCGCTTCATCGAAGGTGATGTGCGGCGGCAACTGCGCGATATTCGCCGAGACCTTGGCGTCCACGACCACCGGACGATCGGACTCGAGCGCTCGCTGCCAGGCGGCGTCGACGTCTTCGGGGCGCTCGAGCCGGATGCCGAGGAACCCCAGCTGTTCCGCGTATTGCGCGTAGTTGAAGCGCGGCAGATCCTGCGAGGGCGTGTATTTCGGATCGCCGCTCATGATGCGCATCTCCCAGGTGACCTGGTTGAGATCGTCATTGTCGAGCACCAGGAAGATGATTCGCGGATCCGACCAGCGCTTCCAATATTTCGCGACGGTCAGCAGCTCTGCGTTGCCGTTCATCTGCATGGCGCCGTCGCCGGTACATGCGATCGCAACGCGATCGGGGAAGGCAAACTTTGCCGCGATCGCATATGGGACCGCGGAACCCATCGTCGCGAGTCCTCCGGATAGCGAACTCATCATCGTTCCACGCATCATGATGTTGCGGGCATACCAATTCGTAGCCGTTCCCGCGTCGCCGGTTAGAATGGCGTCCTCCGGCAGGCGTTCGTTCAATCGCACGAAGAGCAGTTGCGGATTGATCGGCACTGCGCTCACGTGTGCGCGTGCGCGCTCTTCTTCCGTCCAGCGCTGCTTCACCTTGGCAAGCCGCTCGCGCCACGCCCCATCGGTCTTTTGCTCGAGGAGCGGGAGCAGCGCCGAGAGCGTCGCTGCCGCATCACCGCAGAGATTCAGTTCGGTCGGATAGCGCAGCCCCAGATTCTTCGGATCGATGTCGATCTGGATTCCCCGCGCCTGCCCTTCCTTTGGAAGAAACTCCGCGTACGGGAACGAGGTCCCTACCATCAGCAGCGTATCGCACTGCTCCATCAACTCGAAGCTCGGCAGCGTTCCGAGCAATCCGATGGTGCCGGTAACGTACGGCAGATCGTCGGGCAGCGCTGCCTTTCCCAGCAGCGCCTTCGCCACGCCGGCTCGAAGGCGCTCGGCAACCGCGATCACTTCCGGGCGCGCACCGAGCGCGCCGGCGCCCACGAGCATGGCGACCCGCTCGCCGGCGTTGAGTATCTCGGCGGCTTTTTGCAGATCGCTTTGGCGCGGCACGACCACCGGCTCGCAATAGCCGACGCTCGAGTGCAACGTGTTGTGCATCCGCGGCGCCTTTTCGAACTTCTCTTCCTGCACGTTCTTCGGCAACACCACGGCCGCTACGCCGCGATAGCCCTTGGCCGTGCGAAACGCGCGATCCACGATGTGACGAATCGCCATCGGGGCCGATACCGTGTAGACGTAGTCGCAGACGTCCTCGAAGAGTTGCTGCAGGTCGACTTCCTGCTGGTACGAGCCGCCAAGTGCGGTCGTCGCCGCCTGGCCCACGATCGCGACGACCGGCACGTGATCGAGTTTTGCGTCGTAGAGGCCATTGAGCAAGTGAATCGCCCCGGGGCCCGACGTTGCAAGACAGACGCCGACCTCACCGGTGAACTTCGCATGCGCGCACGCCATGAACGCCGCCATCTCTTCATGCCGCACTTGGATGAAGTCGATCTTGCCGTTGCTACGCTCGAGCGCACCCATGACGCCGTTGATGCCGTCGCCTGGGTATCCGTATATGCGAGTGACGCCCCACTCGATAAGGCGCTTTACTAGAAAATCGCTCGTATTCATGTGAGCGTTGTACCCGTCAGCGCGTCGATCCAATGCCTCGCACGAACAAGAGAAGCGCCCCCATACCGAAGAACCAGGCCACGAAGCCCTCGGCAACCGGCCCAACGTGTGCCAGGGTGATGCCGCCGATGTTCTCGTTTTGCGCCGGCGGCGAGCCGGTCTGCACCGCGTTGACGTAGCGCGCGATGTCGTCGACGTCTCGATCGCTGAGTACGTCGCGACCGAATCGCGGCATGATGCCCGGCCCCGCGCGAATCGCTTCACCCACCTGGAAGACGGTCGCGCTCATCAGCGACGGTGCGACGTCGTTCGCTCCAACCGAGGCGCCGTTACCCGTCGCGCCGTGACACGCGGCACAATTCTCGATGAAGAGCGCGCGCCCGCGCACGGCATCTCCGCCGCTCACCTGCGGCAGCGAACGATCGGGGTGCCGATCGAACGACAACACGTAATCGACGATTGCCGTCATCTGCGGCTGCGTGAAGCGCGGCTGTTCGTGGATCTCGTCGAGATAGGGCACCGAAGCCGGCATCCGCCCGGTGTCGAGCATCAAGTGGATATCGGCCGCCGGTTTGCCGATGAGCCCGGGCGCAATCGCCGACCCATGCCCAGCTATCCCGTGGCAGGATGCGCAATGCATCATGTACAGCGCGCGTCCGCTCAAGATCATCGCAAGGACCAGCGCGCTCACAGCGATTCAACGTAGGCGGCGACGTCGCGCACCTGCTGCGCCGTGAGGATCTTCGGGTAGAGCGCCGGCGCACAAGCGCCGAGCTGCGTGAGCACGAGCGCGGCGATCGCACCAACGAGCAGTGACGCAAGCACGTACACCCTCACGCGACCTCTCCGCCGAGCCAATCCGCGATGCTCTCACGCCGGGCCCAGAGGCCGAGCGTCACCATGAACGCGCTGAAAATCACCAAGCCGCCCCCAACCCACATGACGGCTGCGCCGTTGCTCTGATCCGCGAGGGCGGCCTGCGGCGAAGCAACCGCTGCGTAGTGCGCGTAGAGCGGCGCGCGCGCGGCACTAAGCGCAAATCCGAGCAGCGCGCCCTGCGGGAGGGCGAGCAACAGATAGAGCAGTCGCGCCGGAAAGTTGAGCGGCCGCAGCGGCGCCGGCGAGACGACGGGCAACCAGAAGAGGGTTCCGGTCACCAGCAGGCCGATGTGCTCGGCGACGTGCACCAGCGGATGTTCGAGTGCGCTTTCGTAGAGCGGCGAAAAATGCATGCCCCAAAGGTAGCCCGTAAAGAGCGCGAGGGTCACGACCGGATGCACGATGCAGTGGAAGGGACGCACCGCGCGGACGACGGCTCCAGCCCGGCGTTTGCCGGCGATCGCGAAGAACGCCTCGAACGGGCGCGCCAGCAGAACGAAGAGCGGCACGATGAAGAGCAAGACCAGATGCTGCCCCATGTGCCACGCAAACGACGCGTCGGCGAGACGATCGAAAGGTGGCGCCAGCACCGCTGCCGCAGCACTGCACGCGGCCACGATCGCCAGAACCTGCGTCGTCGCGCCGCGCGCCGTCATGGGATGGTCTCCTCCTCAAAGCCGCCGCGCGCGTTTTTACGCAGGCGCACGCGCGGAGACTTCTGCACGCCGCCGCTCGCGCGCAATTCCGACGTCACGAAATAGGTGACGACAAAGCCGAACGGCGGCGCGATGACGCAGAACCAGCGGTAGAATTCGGTGATCGCGGTGATCGAGCGATGAACGTAGCGGGCCTGGACGTCGCTGCTGCCGGCAAGCGTCAGCCCCAGTCCGAAGAGCGCGAGCGCAACGCCGAACGCCGTGCGCAGCGGCACCGACCGCGGCACCTCGAGCAGATGATGACTGCTGCGATCGCGGCGCAGTGCTGCTTCGACCCACGGCCAGCACAAGAGCAAGCTGAAGAGCAGCGCCGGCAGCAGCACCGCCGGCCAGAACGGCGACGGAATCGTATGACCCCACAGGTGCAACGCCCATGGCGGCCCGAGCCGCAACGCACCCTCAATCCATCCGATGTACCAATCGGGCTGCGCAGGGCTTGCAACTTGCCAGGCGTTATACGGCCCCCAGATCCAAATCGGGTTGATCTGCACGAACGCGCCCAGCGCGCACACGACCGCCGTCACGGCAAACATCAAGGCGATCGATTTCGCGGCATACTGCGGAAAGAGCGGAGAACCGACCACGTTGTCCTCGGTATGCCCGGGGCCGGGAAACTGCGTGTGCTTCTGCCGCCAGACGAGCGCAAGGTGCAAACCGATCAGCGCCGCGATCGCCGCCGGGAGCAAAAAGACGTGCGTGACGAAGAGCCGCGGAATCATCGCGTGGCTTGGAAACGTCCCATCCAGCAAGAGCGATGACATCCATGTGCCGACGACCGGGATCGATAACACGACCGAGTCGAAGATGCGCAGTCCCGTGCCGCTCAAAAGATCGTCGGGCATCGAATAGCCGGTAAATCCGGCGAGCAGAGCGAGTACGAAGAGCATGACGCCGATGACCCAATTGATTTCGCGCGGCTTGCGGAACGCGCCGGTAAAAAAGATACGGCCCATGTGCACGATGATGCCGGCGACGAACACCAGCGCGGTCCAGTGATGGATCTGGCGAACGAGCAGGCCGCCGTTGACGGTAAAGCTGATCGCGAGTGCCGACGCGTACGCCTCCGAGACGGTAACGCCGTCGAGCAGCGTGTACGGCCCGTGATAGACGACGGGCTGCGAACTCGGGCGAAAGAAGAGCGCCAGGAAGGTTCCGGTCACGACCAGGATGAGAAAGGCGTAAGCGTTGATCTCGCCCAGCATGAACGACCAGTGATCCGGAAACGCTTTGCGCAGCGCATGACTTACGAAGTGCGCGCTGCCCACGCGGTCGTCGACCCATCTCAGGAGCCGCTCGATCACGATCGCTCCCAAAAACCGGGTCCAACCGGTTCGGGGAAGTCGCCCGCAGCTACGAGATAGCCGTCGCCGGTCAGCACGATCGGAAGACGCGGTAGCGGTGCATCCGCGGGGCCCGACACGACTGCGCCGTTTGCCAGCACGTTGAAAACCGATTGATGACACGGGCACATCAGCTCTCTCGCAGCGGCGCGATACAGCGCGACCGGGCAGCCCGCATGGGTGCACACTTTCGAGTACACGATATATCCCTGCGTCGCCGGCTCGAGATCGCCGGGCAAGCGAATCAGCACCGCCTGCGAGCGCGGGTCGCCGATCGCTCCCTGCGGGAACACCGTGACGACGGAGTTCACGTTGAGGTCGGAGATACGTACGGCGCTTCCGTCTTCGCGCACGACACGCGATCCTTTGCGCCACTTGGTATGAAAGAGCGTGCCGTCGATCGACGGACCCAGCGAACGAAGCGGTACGATCAACGCCAGGCCGAAAAGGCCGAGGGCTGCATAGAGCAGACGCAACAGCGCACCGCTGCGCGAAAGGTCGTGCTGCACCCGCGCCACCTCCGCCGTTTCGTCCAAACGCATCGGCGGCGCCGAGGGATAGTCGCTGCGGATATCGGTGACTTGCTCGCGGGGCAGGATGCCCGATCCCCACGCGAGCGCCGCCGTAGCGAATGCCGCGCAGGCCGCCGTCAGAGCAATGCCTTCGTCCACGTGGCTCCCACCGGTTGCGTAGGCCGCGATGAATCCGGCGCTTGCGACGATTGCGACGGTCAGCGAAACGAACGCCACTCGCGTGCCCGCGTTCATTGCAGGAGAAACACGGTGGACCAGATGCCGATCCAGACGAGGAAGACGAAATGCCAATAGTACGTCATCGCCTCGGCCGCTTGGCGATTGTACGCGCGCAGCGCCGGACTACGCATTCCGATCAACAGCGCCAGCAAGATACCCACTCCTGCCGTCACGTGGAGCAGATGAAAGCCCGTGAGCGCATAGTAGATCGAGCCGTAGGAGTTCGTTGCAATGGTGAAGGGGTCGTGCGCGTAGCCATTGAGCGAGAGTCCAATGAACGTAACCGCGGCCAGGATCGCCATCGCCGTCCACCACCGCGCGGCCGTATCGTTTCCGCGATCCATCGCGCGTGTCGCGAAGACCATCACGATGCTCGAAATCAGCAGTAAGACCAGGCCGATGGTCGCTTCGGTCACGTCGGGGTGAATGCCGGCCGGCGGCCAGTGTGCCGCGTTCGCGCGTAGGTCGAAATACGTCGCGAAGAGCGCGGCGAAGAACATCAGCTCCGAAGCAAGGAAGAGCACGATCCCGAGTACGAGCGGGTGCGCTCGTACCTGCAACGAGCGGCGTTGGTGACTCCTATCACGGGCAATAATCGCCACGTTCAATGCTACCCGAAGCGGCGATATCTCACGCGCAAGTGGGTACCTTCGTAAGCGATGCGATGGTTGATCGATCCCGCGTCGGCACAGGGCGTGACGATGCGGGAGGACTGGTACGTTTTTCTCGTTGCCGCCGCATGCGTCGGTCTCTACGTCTACGGTTGCATCTTCTGGTGCATCATCGCGTATCGCCGCCGCGCGAATCGGGAACCGGCGACCTTTGCCGGAAACTCGCGGCTCGAGATTTTCTACGTCGCGCTGCCGCTGTTGATCGTCATCGGCCTCTTCGGCGTCACGCTCGCGAAGGAGCTGCCGGTAGACGGCGTCGTGCCCAAACCCGCCAATCGGATCGCCGTCGACGCATTCCGCTGGTCGTGGGCGTTCACGTATCCCGGCGGCTTCACGACGCGCGGCACGCCCTACGACCCGCCCACGCTGTATCTTCCGCTCCGGCGCGTGACCGAAATCGACCTCACGTCCTCCGACGTGACGCACTCATTCTGGATCCCCGCCTTTCTCTTCAAGCGCGACGCTATTCCGGGAATGCGCAACGTCTTCGACCTGACGCCCATCCGCACGGGCGCATTCCTATCGCGTTGTGCGCAGTTCTGCGGTATCGATCACGCGCTCATGACCTTCACGACGAGGGTCGTGCCCGATGCGGCGTACGACCGCTACGTCGCTTCGCGCGGCGCCGTCACTCCATGATCGAATGGATGACGACGACCGATCACAAGAAGATCGGCATCATGTACATCGTCACGACGATGACGTTCTTCTTCATCGGCGGCTGCCTGGCGATGCTCATTCGCGCTCAGCTCGCGCGGCCGGACAACGACTTTCTCTCGGCGCACGCCTACAATCAGGTTTTCACGCTTCACGGCACGGCGATGATCTTTTTCGTCATCGCACCGTTCGGTCTCGGCCTGGCGAATTTTCTCGTGCCGCTGCAAATCGGCGCACCCGACGTCGCCTTTCCACGGCTCAACGCGACGGCATTCTGGATGTTTGCCATAGCCGGGATCGTGGTCTTTAGCGGGCTCGCCGGGTACGGCGGCGCGGCCGCGACCGGTTGGACGGCGTATGCGCCGCTTTCGGAGATCGCCGAAGGAACCGGCGCGGGACAGGATCTGTGGTTGATCGGGCTGCTGCTTGCCAGCGTCTCCACGATCCTCACCGCCATCAACCTCATGGTGACGATCTTTCTCTTCCGCGCGCCCGGCATGACGATGTGGCGTCTGCCGATCTTCGTGTGGGAGATCGTGGCTACGGGCGTGCTCATCTTGATGGCGTTTCCGTCGCTTACCGCCGTGCTCGCGCTGCTACTGATCGATCGCCACTTAGGCGGGCATTTCTTCGATCCGGCGTATGGCGGAAACGCGGTGCTGTACCAGCACCTCTTTTGGTTCTTCGGACATCCGGAGGTCTACGTGATGATCTTGCCCTACTTCGGGATCATCACCGAGATCGTCGCCACGTTCTCGCACAAGCCGGTCTTCGGATACGTGGGCCTGGTCATCGCCGCATTTGCCATCGCCGGGCTCTCGATCGGTGTGTGGGCGCACCACATGTTCACGACCGGCGCCGTCAGCAACCCATTCTTCTCGGCGGTGTCATTCCTCATCGCCGTCCCAACGGGCGTCAAATTCCTCAACTGGATCGGAACGATGTGGAAGGGATCGATCACCTTTCCAACCCCGATGCTTTTTGCCGTCGGTTTCATGTTGAACTTTCTCATCGGCGGCATCACCGGCGTCATGATTGCTTCGCCGCCGATCGATTACGGCGTTCACGATTCCTATTTCATCGTCAATCACTTTCACTACACGCTCGCGGGCGGCAGCATGTTCGCGCTTTTCGCCGCGCTCTATTTCTGGTTCCCGAAGATGTTCGGCACGCAATTGAGCGACCGGCTCGGCGCATGGTGCTTCGCGCTGATGTTCGTCGGATTCAACGTCACGTTCATGCCGATGGCGTTCATGGGTCTCGAAGGCATGGCGCGCCGCGTCTACACCTATCCCAACATCGCGCACCTCGGTCTCCTCAACGCGATCGCTACGGGCGGCTCGATCGTTCTCGCGCTCGGTGTCATCGTCTTCGTGGTCGACGTGGTCACCGCGATCGCGCGGCGGATTCCGGCACCGGCTAATCCTTGGCATGGATACAGCCTCGAGTGGGCGACCTCGTCGCCCCCGCCCGAGTTCAACTTCGATGCGCTGCCGCCGATTCGCAGCCGCCGCCCGGTGTGGGAGACACCGTCGTGAAATCGTTCGTCGGTATCTTCGTGTGTTCGGCACTCTTCGGTCTCGCCATAGCAGTCGCGTACGCGTGGGTTGCGCACGGTGAGATCGTCGGCACCATTCTGCTCGGCGTCATGACGGCGGCGCTCGCATTTGCCGCATCGTACGCGCTGATTGCCGAGCGCGCGGCGTCGCTCGATGGCGACGATCCCAACATCTCCAACGATCGCGTTGCAGGCGAAGACCTCGGCGTCTTCACCACCAAGAGCCGATGGCCGATCCTCGTTGCCGCCGGCGCGGCGTTGGGTCTGTGCGGACTTCCGTGGTCGCCCTTCATGACGGCATGCGGCCTCATCATCGTCGTGCTCTGCCTGTGGCGCATGGGCGCGGAGAGCGCGCGCATGAACGCATCGACGACCTCAACCGGGACGGACCGCTGACGCGACGGCTCGCCGCCGCTGTCGGGACGACCCCAGGCCAATTATCGGCATCGCCGAACATTCGGGAAGCCATGTCGAGCCTTGGACTCACACCGCATTCTTTTTTGCCCGGTGCCCTGCGCGGGACGATTCGCGTCCCCGGCGACAAGTCGGTCTCGCATCGCGCGCTGATCCTCGGCGCGGCTGCGCCGCAGCCGTTGCTCGTCCGCAATCTCAATCCGGGACGCGACGTGCGTGCAACGATGGAAGCGCTCATCGCGCTGGGCGTACGCGTTGAGGGGAACGACGGAGCGGTCACGGTCGGGCCCGCGCGTCTGCGCGAACCGATGGGAACGCTCGATTGCATGAACTCGGGCTCGACCGCTCGCATGATGCTCGGTCTCTGCGCCGGAGCCGATCTTCGCGCCGGTTTCGACGGGGACGAGTCGTTGCGCCGCCGGCCGATGGAACCCGTTGCCGCCCAATTGCGCGCCTTCGGAGCGAAGATCGAAACAACCGACGGCAAGCTCCCCTTGCGTATCGAGGGAACGCCGCAGATCGAAACCCGCCACTTCATCCTTCTGACGCCCTCGGCGCAAGTAAAGTCGGCGTTGCTCTTGGCCGCGCTCTTTGCCGGAACGGCGATCGACATCACCGGCGACCGTGGATCGCGCGATCATACCGAGCGCATGCTCAAATATCTCGGTGCAGACGTCGCCTGGGACGGAACGGCGGTCGCGCTGCGAACCGGTCTTACGAACGCCCGCCCGATCGACGTCTGCGGCGATTTTTCCGCTGCGTCGTTCTTTATCGTCGCCGCGACGGTCGCCCCGGGCAGCGAATTGACGATCGAAAGCGTCGGCGTCAATCCCACCCGCACCGGCCTGCTCGATGCGCTGCTACAGATGGGAGCGCGTATCGAGCTTCGCAATCAGCGAAACGTCTCGGGCGAACCGGTCGCCGACCTTTTCGTTCGCCACGCCGCGCTGCGCGGAATGACGGTTGGTCCCGACGTCGCGCTGCGTGCGATCGACGAGATACCCGTGCTCGCAGTCGCAGCGGCATTTGCTCTTGGCGAGACGAAGATCACCGGCGTGAAAGAACTGCGAACGAAGGAGTCGGATCGCGTTGCCGCCATCGAGCGTCTGCTGCGGGCCGTCGAGATTAGCGTCGAGGTGGCGCCCAACGGCGTCGCGATCGCGGGCGCGCGGCCGCGCGGCAACGGCGCCGTCATCGACACGCACGACGATCATCGCATCGCGATGGCCGCGGCGACGCTCGCCGCCGGCGCAGGACCGCTGCAAATCGATAGCGATGCCA
>Ga0335075_10013886_pt1 | contig 12117 bp, 12 predicted proteins | sample Lox_Sample_24_FD_206723 | JGI IMG/M metagenome (GOLD analysis project Ga0335075, IMG submission 206723) | Soil microbial communities from Loxahatchee National Wildlife Refuge, Florida, United States - Lox_Sample_2.4 | ecosystem: Environmental > Terrestrial > Soil > Wetlands | place: USA... | reverse complement strand
AACCCTCCTGGCGGGGTGGCCGGGTACGAGCCGGGCCGGGTCGGCACCTGCTTGCGCGGGCGACGGCTGGTCGAGCCGGGCTTGACCCCGTAGCCGACCAGGACCGGCTGGCGGGCGGGCGTCGCGGGCGCGGCCGGCGGCTGAGCCTGGTCGGACTCCGCCTTGGCCTCCGTCGTCGCTGCCGCCTCGGCCGCCGCCGCGGTTCCCGTCTCCGCCGCCGCCTGGGCCGGGGCGGCGTCGGCGGCCGGGGCCTCGCCCGCGACCGGGACGTCGATCGTGATGATCGGGACGCCCACGTCCACCGTCTGGCCCTCGGACACCAGCAGCGCGCTGACCGTGCCCGCGAACGGGCTCGGCAGCTCGACGACCGCCTTGGCGGTCTCGATCTCGACGATGATCTGGTTGATGGTGACCGTGTCACCGGGCTTGACGTGCCAGGACACGATGTCGGCCTCGGTGAGGCCCTCCCCCACGTCGGGGAGCCTGAACTCCTTGTTCATGCTGATTTCTCCAGGCTCAGAAGGCGAACGTGCGGTCGACCGCGTCCAGGATGCGGTCCAGGTCGGGCAGGTAGTGGTCCTCGACCTTGGCCGCCGGGTACGGGGTCGAGAACCCGCCGACCCGGAGCACCGGAGCCTCCAGGTGATAGAAGCACTTCTCGGTCACCCGGGCGGCGATCTCCGCGCCGAGCCCGGCGTAGACCGGCGCCTCGTGCGCGACCACGCACCGTCCGGTCTTCGCGACCGACGCGGTGATCGTGGCGACGTCGATCGGCGACAGCGAGCGCAGGTCGATCACCTCGATCGACCGGCCGTCCTCGCGGGCCGCCAGCGCCGCCTCGACCCCGGTCCGCACCAGCGGGCCGTAGCAGAGCAGGGTGACGTCGCCGCCCGGCAGCACGACCTTCGCCTGGTCGAGCGGCAGCGCCGACTCGAGCGGGGCCGCGGTGTCGATCTCGCCCTTGTCCCAGTACCGCCGCTTGGGCTCGAAGAAGATCACCGGGTCGTCGGCCGCGATCGCGAGCTGGATCATCGCGTACGCGTCGGCCGGGTCGCCGCAGGCGACCACGCGCAGGCCGGGCGTGTGCGCGAAGTACGCCTCGGGCGACTCGCTGTGGTGCTCGACCGCGCCGATGCCGCCGCCGAACGGGATCCTGATCACGATGGGCAGCGCGACCTTGCCGTGCGAGCGGTACCGCATCTTGGCGAGCTGGCTGACGATCTGGTCGAACGCGGGGAAGACGAAGCCGTCGAACTGGATCTCGCACACCGGCCGGTAGCCGCGCAGGGCGAGGCCGATCGCGGTGCCGACGATGCCCGCCTCCGCCAGCGGGGTGTCGATCACGCGATGCTCGCCGAAGTCCTTCTGCAGGCCGTCGGTGACGCGGAAGACGCCGCCGAGCTTGCCCACGTCCTCGCCCATGATCATGACCTTGGGGTCGGTCTCGAGCGACCGCCGCAGGCCCGCGTTGATTGCCTTGGAGAGGGTGATCGTGCTCATCGGGCAGCCTCCGTCCCGGCGACCGCTACGCCGGCCTCGTCGAATCCAGCCAGGTAGGCCGCGTACTCGGCGCGCTCGGCATCGAGGATCTGGCTCGGCCCCGCGTACACGTCGTCGAAGATCGCCAGCGGCCCGGGATCGGGCAGCGCGAGGACGGCGGCCCGCAGCCGGGCCGCCTCGGCGTCGGCGGCCGCGTTGACCTCCTCGAAGAAGGAGCTGTCGGCCTCGCCCGAGCGGGCCAGGTAGGAGCGGACGCGCTCGATCGGGTCGCGCAGCCGCCACGTCTCGAGCTCGCTTGAGAGCCGGTACCGAGTGGGGTCGTCGGTCGTGGTGTGAGCGCCCATCCGGTACGTGAACGCCTCGATCAGCGTCGGCCCCTGGCCCTCGCGGGCGGCCTGCATTGCCCGCTTGGTCACCGCGTAGCAGGCGAGCACGTCGTTGCCGTCGACTCGCACGCCGGGGAAGCCGAAGCCGTCGGCCCGCTGGTAGATCGGGGTGCGACTCTGCCGCTCGGCCGGGGCCGAGATCGCCCACTGGTTGTTCTGGCAGAAGAACACGACCGGGGCGTTGAAGACCGACGACCACGCGAACGCCTCGCTGACGTCGCCCTGGCTGGTCGCGCCGTCGCCGAAGTAGACGATCGCGGCCTCGTCCTCGGCCGCGTCGCTCTTGATGCCCATCGCGTACCCGGTCGCGTGCAGGGTCTGGTCGCCGATGACGATCGTGTAGAGGTGGAACTTGTGTTCCTCCGGGTCCCAGCTGCCCTGGTTGACGCCGCGGAACAGCTCAAGCAGGCGGAGCGGGTCGAGGCCGCGGCACCAGGCCACGCCGTGCTCGCGGTAGGACGGGAACGCCATGTCCTTGGGGGAAAGCGCGCGTCCCGACCCGATCTGGGCGGCCTCCTGGCCGAGGAGCGGCGGCCACAGGCCGAGCTCGCCCTGGCGCTGGAGCGCGACCGCCTCGGTGTCGACCCGGCGGACGAGCACCATGTCGCGGTACATGCCCTTGATGTCAATGTCGCCGAGCGGGTACTCGGGGTGATCGGTCCGCTCGCCTTCGGGGGTGAGAAGCTGGATAGTCTCGGTGGTCACCCGACACTCCCTTCGTGTGGTCGGCGATGGGATCGCCGTCGCCGGCCTGACCAGGCTTGACGTCTCGGCGGCGGCTGTACGCTTCTTGGGCGGTTGCCGCTCGGCGGGACGCGCGTAGTTACTTGCACCTGACGTTATATGCCCTGTCTGCCTTGGAGGGATACGTGGCCAGAGTGGTTGTGGATGTCATGCTAAAGCCGGAGATTCACGACCCACAGGGCGAGGCGGTGCTAAGTGCCTCACATCGCCTCGGCTTCGGCAATGTGACCGGTGTGCGTCAGGGCAAGCGCTTTGAGCTGGAGCTGGACGGCCCCGCCGACGACGCCGCGGTGGCCGCAATCCAGGAGATAGCGCGCGAGTTGCTCGCCAACCCCGTGATCGAAGAGTTCTCCATGCATATCACGGACTGACCTGTCAAGGCCCGGACCAAAGAAATTGATTATTACCGCGTGTCGCGGGAAATCCATCAGTTGTGAGAACGCACCGAGATGCGCGGCCGAGGGTAAGGTTCTGCCTCGTGTTCGAGCGTGAGCTGCTGAGCGTGCCTGTCATGCGCCAGGTGCTCGGAGACACGCTGCGCGGGGTCGGGGTCAACGAGGACTCAGTCTCCGACATACTGCTCGCGGCCACTGAGGCCTGCACCAACGTGGTCCTGCACGCAGGACACTCCGCCGCTGCCTTCACGGTCGCGGCGACCGTAGACGGCGCCGCCTGCCGGGTGGAGGTCACCGACGGCGGGCGCGGCTGCCGCGCGCCGGGCGGCGTCCGCCGCCTCGGCCGTCGCTCCCGGGTGCTGCCGGAAGCGCCCCCGCCGGAACAAGAACCCGCCGACCACGCGGAGCTGGCCGAGTCCGGGCGCGGCTTCGCGATCATGAGCGCCTGCGTGGACGAGGTAACGCTGCGGACCGCGCCGGGCCGCGGCACCCGGGTGGTGCTCGACAAGCGCATCGCCTGGGATCCGCCGCTCGCCCGCAGTGCGTAGTGACGTTGTCCCGCTGAGCTGCGACATTTCGCCGACCGCAGGCGCTGCCAGGTAGGCTGCAGTACGTGCGGATAGGCGTTGTCACATTCCCAGGCTCCCTCGACGACACCGATGCGGCCCGCGCCGTGCGCTACGCCGGAGCGGAGCCAGTCTCGCTCTGGCACGCCGACCGGGATCTGCGCGGCGTCGACTCGGTGATCCTCCCCGGCGGCTTCTCTTACGGCGACTACCTGCGATGCGGCGCGATCGCCCGCTTCTCCCCGGTGATGGCCGAGCTCATCCCGGCCGCGCGGGCCGGGCTCCCGGTGCTCGGCATCTGCAACGGCTTCCAGATCCTGTGCGAGGCGCACCTGCTGCCCGGCGCGCTCACCAGGAACGCCAGGCGCCGCTTCATTCACACCGACGTGCGGCTGGTGGTGGAGAACGCGACGACCGCGTGGACCTCCGGTTACGCCTCCGGCCAGCAGCTCACGGTGCCGCTCAAGAGCGGCGAGGGAGCGTACGCGGCCGACCAGGCCACGCTGGACGAGCTCGAGCGGTCCGGCCGCGTCGTCGTCCGCTACGCCGGCCAGGCGCCCAACGGGGCCGCCCGCGACATCGCGGGCATCTGCAGCGAGGAAGGGAACGTGGTCGGCCTGATGCCGCACCCGGAGCACGCGATCGACCCGTTGACCGGACCGTCGGCGGACGGGCTCGGCTTCTTCACCTCGGCCGTGGCCGCGTTCGCGCGGTCGGCGTCCGGTGCGGGGGCGGCGCTGTGAGCGACACCATCGAGGCCGCCGGGCAGACCCCGGACCGGCAGCAGCCGTACAAGGAGCTGGGGCTCACCGACGGCGAGTACGCGAAGGTCAGGGACATCCTCGGCCGTCGGCCGACCGCGGCCGAGCTGGCGCTCTACTCGGTGATGTGGAGCGAGCACTGCTCGTACAAGTCGTCCAAGGTGCACCTGCGCAACCTCGCGCCCGACGCCGACCAGTCCCGGCACCTGCTCGCGGGCATCGGGGCCAACGCGGGCGTGGTCGACATCGGCCAGGGGTACGCGGTCACCTTCAAGATCGAGAGCCACAATCACCCGTCGTTCGTCGAGCCGCACCAGGGCGCCGCCACCGGCATCGGCGGCATCGTCAGGGACATCATCGCGATGGGGGCCCGCCCGATCGCGGTCATGGACGCGCTCAGGTTCGGGCCGGCCGACGCCCACGACACGGCCCGGGTGCTGCCGGGGGTCGTGTCCGGCATCTCGTTCTACGGCAACTGCCTGGGCCTGCCCAACATCGGCGGCGAGCTCGTGTTCGACCCCTGCTACGCAGGCAACCCGCTGGTGAACGCGCTCTGCGTAGGCCTCATGCGCCACGGCGACCTGCAGGAAGCCTCCGCCCACGGGGCGGGCAACAAGGTCGTGCTGTTCGGCTCGCGGACCGGGCCCGACGGCGTCGGCGGGGCGTCGGTGCTCGCCAGCGCGACCTTCGACGACTCCGACGGCAAGTCGGCCAAGCGCCCGTCGGTCCAGGTCGGCGACCCCTTCCTGGAGAAGCTCCTGGTCGAATGCTGCCTCGAGCTGTACGCGGGCGGGCTGATCGAGGGCATCCAGGATCTGGGGGCGGCCGGCGTCGCCTGCGCGACCACCGAGCTGGCGGCCGGCGGCGACGGCGGGATGAGCGTCGACATGGACGCGATCCCGCTGCGCGACCCGAGCCTCACCCCGGCCGAGATCTTGATGAGCGAGTCGCAGGAGCGGATGATGGCCGTCGTCCGGCCGGACCGGATCGACGCGTTCATGCAGGTCTGCGCCAAGTGGGACGTCCAGGCGACGGTGATCGGCGAGGTGACCGACGACGGCCTGCTGACGATGACCTGGCGCGGCGATACCGTCGTCAAGATCCCGCCTAAGACCGCGGCCGACGGCCCGGTCTACGACCGGCCGATGACCCGCCCGGCCGGCCTCGACGCGCTGACCGAGGACGGTCCCGAGCAGCTCCCGCGCCCGGCCGACGGGGTCGCGCTCGGCGAGACCCTGGTCGCGCTGCTCAGCGCGCCCGACCTGGCCGACAAGCGCTGGGTCACCGAGCAGTACGACGCGATCGTGCGCGGCAACACCGTGCTGGCGATGCCGGAGGACGGCGGGCTGGTCAGGGTCGACGAGGAGAGCGGACTCGGCATCACCCTCGCCACCGACGGCAACAGCCGGTACTGCCTGCTCGACCCGTACCAGGGCACTCAGCTCGCGCTGGCCGAGGCGTACCGCAACGTCGCCATGACCGGGGCCCGCCCGGTCGCCGTGACCAACTGCCTGAACTTCGGCTCGCCGGAGGACCCGGAGGTCATGTGGCAGCTGGCCGAGGCCGTCCGCGGTCTGGCCGACGGCTGCAAGACGCTCGGCATCCCGGTGACCGGCGGCAACGTCAGCCTGTACAACCAGACCGGCAGCACCGCGATCCGCCCCACCCCGGTCATCGGCGTGCTCGGCGTGCATGACGACGTGCGCACCCGGGTCGGCGTCGGCTTCCCGGCCGAGGAGGCGCGGGTGGTGCTGCTCGGCACCACGCGGGCCGAGTTCGGCGGCTCGGCCTGGGCCGACGTGGTCCACAAGCACCTGGGCGGCCGCCCGCCCGCGGTCGACCTCGAGGCCGAGCGGAACCTGGCCGCGCTGATCGCCGCCGCCGCGGCCGAAGGCGTGCTCGCCAGCGCCCACGACCTCTCCGACGGCGGCCTGGGGGTGGCGCTGGCCGAGTCCTGCCTGCGCGGCGGGGTCGGCTGCTGGATCAGCCTGGCGGGCTTCGACAACCGGGCCGGGGTGGAAGCGGAACCGCCCGCGGACGCGTTCACGGCGCTGTTCAGCGAGTCGGCGGGCCGGGCGGTGGTCTCGGTCACCCCGGGCCGCGAAGACGAGTTCGCCGACCTGTGCGACCGGCACGGGGTGCCGGCCACCGTCCTCGGCCGGACCGGGGGCGAGACGCTGACCGTGGTGGACGCCTTCGAGGTAGCGGTGGCCGACCTCGAGCGCGTCTGGTCCGAGACCCTGCCCGCCCTGTTCGGCTGACCCGTCCGCCCCGTCCGCGCGCTACGGTCTGAGTTATGCCGCCGCGCAAGGTCGACCCGAACGGGGAGGCCCACGTTTCCGCGGTGACGGCCGCGCTCGACCGGGGAGAAGAGCCGCCGCCGGCGGCGCTCCGGTCCGCCGCCCGCCACCTGCTGATGGAGCTCGAACGCGAAGCACCGGGCCGTTCGGTCGAGGTCCGGGTTGTCCCGGTCGCGGCGGTGCAGGTGATCGCCGGCCCGCGCCACACCCGCGGGACCCCGCCCAACGTGGTCGAGACCGACCCGCTGACCTGGATCCGGCTGGCGACCGGCCGGCTCGGCTGGGCGGAGGCGGTCCGGGCCGGCGCCGTCCGCGCCAGCGGTTCCCGGGCCGACCTGTCCGATCATCTGCCGCTAGTGTGAACGCTCACGTGACCGGGGGTGTTGGCTCGGTCAGGTGAGGAAATAGACTGATGTCGTGGTCAAGCCAGACGGGCGTCTTACGCACGATCTCGATCCCGACGACCGTCCGCCGAGAGACGCCTGTGGCGTCTTCGGCGTGTGGTCTCCCGGCGAGGATGTCGCCAAGCTCGCCTACTACGGACTGCACGCCCTGCAGCACCGCGGGCAGGAGTCGGCCGGCATCGCCGTCAGCGACGGCAGGCGGATCGTGGTGCACAAGGAGATGGGCCTGGTGGCCCAGGTCTTCGACGAGCCCTCGCTGACCGCGCTGCGGGGCGACATCGCCGTCGCGCACTGCCGCTACTCGACCACCGGCGCCCCGGTCTGGGCGAACGCGCAGCCGACGTTCCGGTCGACCCCGACGGTCTCGATCGCGCTCGGGCACAACGGCAACCTCACCAACACCCGCGAGCTGGCGGGCATGCTGTTGTCCTCCGGGGGGGCGACCCCCCGTACCCCCCGGGATACGTCCGATGGAGAGGCGAGGATATCGGACGTATTGCCCGAGATCAGCTACGCCGCTCTGCACGCCACCTCCGACACCGACGTGCTGACCGAGCTGATCGCCGGCGGCGCCGCGTCCTACGGGACCGTCGAAGAGGCGGCCGCCCGGATCCTGCCGGTGGTCCGCGGCGCCTACTCGCTCGCGTTCATGGACGAGAACACGCTCTACGCCGCGCGCGACCCGCAGGGGTTCCGGCCGCTGGTGATCGGCCGCCTCGGCGGCGGGGCCGGCGGCTGGGTGGTGGCGAGCGAGACCGCCGCGCTCGACATCGTCGGCGCTTCGTTTATCCGCGAGGTAGAGCCGGGCGAGCTGATCTCGCTCGACGAGCGCGGCCTGCGATCGCGCCGGTTCGCGCCCGCCGTGCCCAAGGTCTGCCTGTTCGAGTACGTCTATCTCGCCCGCCCGGACACCACCATCGGCGGACGCGGGCTGCACGTCACCCGGGTGGAGATCGGCCGCCGGCTCGCGGCCGAGTACCCGGCCGACGCCGACCTGGTGATCCCGGTACCCGAATCGGGCACGCCCGCCGCCATCGGCTACGCCGAGGCGAGCGGGATCCCCTACGGCCAGGGCCTGGTCAAGAACTCCTACGTCGGGCGGACGTTCATCCAGCCGAGCCAGACGATCAGGAAGCTCGGCATCCGGCTCAAGCTCAACCCGCTGCGGGACGTGATCGCGGGCAAGCGGATCGTCGTCGTCGACGACTCGATCGTCCGCGGCAACACCCAGCAGGCGATCGTGGCCATGCTGCGCGAGGCGGGCGCGCTCGAGGTGCACGTGCGGATCGCGTCACCGCCGGTGAAGTGGCCGTGCTTCTACGGCATCGACTTCGCCTCGCGGGACGAGCTGATCGCCGGTCACTGCTCGGTCGAGGAGATCCGCGAGGCGATCGGGGCCGACTCGCTCGGCTTCGTGTCGCTCGAGCAGCTCGTCGCGGCCACCGAGCAGCCGCCGCAGTCGCTCTGCCGCGCCTGCTTCGACGGGCACTACCCGGTGGAAGTGCCGGAGAGCGAGCGCGGCAAGGGCGTGCTCGAGCCAGCCGTGAGCGCCTGAACTGCAGCGCCCGGGCGGGCCTTCTCGGCCGCGTCAGCTGGCTGAGCAGCAAACGCAGCGGCAGGCACTAGCTGTCCTGCCGCTGCGGTCTAGCTCGCTGCGCTAAGCGAGACGACGACCAGTCATCCTCGTCGTCGTCCTCATCGCCAGCGTCGTCGTCGAGGGCGTCGTCATCGACATCCTCCCCGTCGTACGCGGCGTAAGGGCTGTCGGGGTCGGCGCTCCGCGCTTCCGTTCCGACGCCCAGCTCCTCGCGCAGCCGGTTGAGGTCGGTACCGCCGCCGTTGTACTTGAGCTGGCGAGCTACCTTAACCTGCTTGGCCTTGGCTCGGCCGCGCCCCATTGGCTCGACCCCCTCGAACGTCCGGAGCCGTGCGGCCCCACGATGCCTCTGTCGCTGGCACACCTGTGACACACACAGAACCGCCGTAGACCCCTCTCAGAGACCTCGGCGCTTGGCCAGCTTCCGTACAAGTATAACCGTACCCGCTTTGCGGCCCTGATGACTACGCCGATCACAGTGTTGTCTGCGTGGGGATGAGGCGTTGCCTGCGGGGAGCTGTCCCTCTGCGCAGGGGCTAGTCCCAGTCATCCGACCCCTGCGCCTTCGCGTATGAGCGCGCCGCGCCGCACCCCGGCAACGGGGGCTACAAGATTCGCGGAATCGCCCTTCGGCGGCGTGGTGAGAGCTCTGGGGCTTGCAGCGGCTGGCGATGCACCGTCTGGATCGCCTTGTGGGCGGGGTTTTGGGTTCGTTCGGGTCCGTGAACTTGCAGGCCGCGCACTTGCGAAAACGGTCGGACGGGGGCGTCATAGGGCTTGACGTGCGGTACCTGTCGCACGATCGTGGTTAAGAAAGACAAGTGTCTGGTTATATACCGATTCAGTCGTGGTAGGTTACAGTCAGTGGCTAGGGGGCTACAGCGTCAGGCGTAGGGGGCTCCACCGAGGAGGGCGGTGGTGAGCTGCGCAGAAGCAGAATGCACGGGGCAGTTTTTCCGAATCTGGCCCGATGCGACGATAAGTATCGCTAGAATCACTGACAGTGACGCAGCCGGCGGGGGCCACGGGGCACTGAAACACAAAAACTTTGCAGAAAGTTATCGACTAGTCACCGCTGGTAGTGGAAGATGGACCCAGGCCATGCATATGGGGATATCTACGTCAAGCTCCTTCGGGGCACCAAGGCCACACAACATACAACGCAAGGATCGCTACACCGATCCAGGAGGAGAGGCCGCACCAATGTCCGCACGCACTCCAGAGGCCGAGCCGCTACTGACCCCGGCCGAGGTCGCCACGATGTTCCGTGTCGACCCCAAGACGGTCACGCGCTGGGCGAAGGCCGGCAAGCTGACGTCAATCCGCACGCTTGGGGGGCACCGGCGTTACCGGGAGACCGAGGTTCGTGCACTGCTTGCGGGTATTCCGCAGCAGCGTTCCGAGTAGCATCCCGCCTCAGGAGCATGGCCCAGGAGGGCGGCGCCGCTTTGCGCCGTTGGCCATGCTGGTTGGCGGAGCTCGTCCGGAGTATGGGGGTCGGTCCCAGCGGGCGAGGGCAGTTTCGCGCAAGTGATCTTGAAGGGGTTCTTGACCGCTAGCGCAAGCGGCGCTCACCGCGCTGGGACCGATCCGGAGAAATCCGGGGTACACAATTTTTAGGGGGATCGCACGATGCGTGATCCAGAGCTGGTCGCCCGTGCACAGCACGCGGGTGCGCGCCTGGAATCGGCCTGGGAGCGTTGGAGAGCGCTTCAGGGCCTCGGGGAGACACCGGCTCAGCCGGTAGTGGGCTACGTGGGCTATGCGCTCAGCGAGCCCTGGGGGCAGCCGCGGGCTGTGATCGGCTTCAGCGCCGACGAGGCTGAGCGGCTGGCCGAGTTTCTTGAGCGAGACAATACCGATCATGTTCTCGAACTCGCGCAGCGACACGTGCCTGACCAGCCCGTGTCACAGCTGCTCGAGACCGCGTCGGCTGCCAAGGACGAGATGCTGGCCGTTACGAGCCAGTTATCTGGTTCGCAGCTATGCCACAGGTTCCTACCAGGAAGCCGTGCCAGACTAAAAGAACAGCAGCCAGACAAAGGCTCCTGTCAAGATCGTCTGGACTCGGGACGGCCAGGCCCCGGCCCGAGTCCAGACTTTCTGCTTTTGTGCTAACGCTAGTGAAGCAGTTGTTATTTGTTACTTCTGACGCTGCTGGCGTTTGTTACTGCTGGGGGGCGGCGCGGTGCCGCGCCGACGACGGCGGAGCCGATTGCTGGGCGCTGCCGTTACCGTTCAGCGGCGCGAGTTCGGTCGTGCAGAACATGCACCGGTGCGCCGCGATCGGAATGGTCTGCAGGCACTCCGGGCAATCCCGAGTGGTCGCCTCGGCCTTCTTGGTCAGCCGAGCGGTCAGCTTCACCTGTGGCGTCACGATCAGGTAGTACACGACGGCGGCGACGATCAGGAAAGTCAGCACCGCGTTGACGAACGACCCATACAGGAACGTGCTGTTGTGGATCGTGAACTTCAGATTGCCGAAGTTCGGCTTGCCGGCGATCGCCGCGATCAGCGGTGTGATGATGTCGGCCACCAGCGCCGTGACCATGGCGGTGAACGCCGTGCCGATGACGATCGCGATCGCCAGGCTGATCAGATTGCCCTTGTTGATGAAGGCTATGAAACCCTTCATTGATGCGACCCCCTGTGGGTGGACCTGCTGGCCGGCGACCCTGCCGGACTTGGCCGGATTGTCTGGAAAGCGCATGGTACGACCCCCTGGGGGTGTTCCCGCCTGGTATGCGTCCCATGCACGCTGTCGAAGATACAGATCCGGCGGTTCGGGCGTGAGCGAGTCGGCCTAGTTGGCTACGACACACGTCAATGACCTGGCGAGATCAGCCTGGGCCGAGCCGCCACGCGAGGGAGGCGGCCCGGGGACGGTCTTCAGGACGGTGGGGCGCCAGGGACTCGAACCCTGAACCCATGGATTAAAAGTCCACTGCTCTGCCATTGAGCTAGCACCCCGCAGTGCCGCCATCTCGCCGACACTCCTACCGAAGAGTACCGAAGGTCGGCGGTACGCGGATATACGAGCGAGCTTCTGGCCGGTCACCGGCCTGGATCGCCGGGCGCATCAGGGTTTTCACCGGGTGAATCCTGATGACAGAGCACGGGGCGGCTGGGCATGATCTCTAGATATGAGCGAGAGCAACGGGAGCACCGGCAAGCAGCTGCTGCGGCCGCGCGACGGCCGTCTGCTGGCCGGCGTGTGCATGGGACTGGCGAACTACTTCGGCATCGACGTGAACCTGGTGCGGCTCGGGTTCGGGGTCTTCACGGTCTTCTGGGGGCTGGGCGCGCTGGTCTACGCGCTGGCGTGGGCGATGATCCCCGAGGAGGGCGAGAAGAGCTCGATCCTGGAGGGATTTCTCGGCAGGCACCGGCTGTAGTATGAGCGGGTGCGTGACGCGGTTCCGCACAGTCGCCCCTATCGTCTAGTGGCCTAGGACACCGCCCTT